>ENA-UOJM01002711-UOJM01002711.1-human-gut-metagenome-genome-assembly--contig:-P116-NODE-2711-length-11893-cov-41.768289_pt1 | contig 11893 bp, 8 predicted proteins | sample MGYA00242349_ERZ723896 | MGnify/ENA metagenome assembly ERZ723896 | reverse complement strand
TAACCCACGGCAGGGAGAGAACATAATGATACTCCAGATGCCCCACAGCTTCAGATGGGGTGACCGCGCAGGGGTTGTAAGAAGTAAGATCCTTGCAGAGTCAGTGTACGGTCGTCGTCAGCGGCTTGCCTGTTATGTTCCCAAGTCTGGGGGCGAGCGGCAAATTAGACATTTTTCTTCAGCATTATTTTGATGCACACGGTTTCTTTTATTATTTACATGACCGTGTGATTGACGCTACTATGCGCATTATTTGAATTTTATTGAATTTACATCAAAATTTGCGGGGAAAGTGTACCCTTACGCCCGGATAAAACAGAGAAAATATATAAAGAGCCCGGAGAACCTTACCAAATCGGTAAGGCTCTCCGGGCTCTTTTTTCTCCCCCGGGAAGTGTATTCAAGAGGGTTACACGGAATAACAACACAGCACGGAAAGGTAGCGAACTTATGATTAGACCAATTCTGAGAGATTGTGCGAAATACGCCCGCGGGCCGCCGAAGTGAATCAGTTCTGATTCACTATTTGAGCACAAAATCGAAAAAGTGAATCAAATCTGATTCACTCTCACACCACGCCCAAACGCGCCCTGTGTGGGGCAGGTGGCACACGCAGCACACGGATACGAAACAGCCAACGCACCCGCCGTTTGGCGCGTTTGTGGGGCTGTGGGGCGGCGTGAGCCGTACAACTTAATACTAGAGAATAAAACTTACTACACACAAAATTACGATAATATGAGATAATAGATGTATATCAAACAAGAAGGGATGATGCAAATGACTTTTACGAAACTTCCGAAATCTATTACCGCAGAAGAACTCCTCTCAACGCCGCTGCCGCCCGTAAAGTGGATTATCCCCGGTCTACTCCCAGCCGGATTGGCGCTGTTTGCCGGTCCCAGCAAGGCGGGAAAGAGTTGGCTGACCTTGTGGCTGTGTTTGCAGATCGCGCAGGGTAATCCTGTCTGGAATCGAGAAATAGAGCCGCGTACCGTGATTTATTTCTCGTTAGAAGATACATTCAATCGTTTGCAAAACCGTATTTTCCAGCTGATTGACGGCGGAGATGCCCCAGAGCGACTGATTCTTCAAACCGAATGTCCGAGCATCGGGCAGGGTTTAGAGGAACAGGTAGAATCTTTGATTCATACATACCGCGATGTTGGCTTGGTTGTCATCGATACGCTTCAAAAAGTGCGTGTAAGCGATGGAAACGGCGGAATGTATGCAAATGACTATAAGGAGGCCGGTGCATTGAAAAAGCTTGCTGATAAGTATGGCATCTGCATTTTGCTGATTCACCACTTGCGCAAGCAAACTGCATCCGACCCATTCGAGCAGATTTCCGGCTCCACAGGGCTTATGGGTGTGGCCGATACAAGCTGGGTCATGCAGCGTAAGCGTATGAGCCAGACCGCTGACATTTTGCTCACCGGACGCGATATGGACGACAGGACGCTGCATTTGCGGGAAAAAAATTGCGTCTGGACTTTGGAAGATGAAGAAACCGCAGAGGAACGAGAAATCAAGACTGTTCCGGACTACTTGTGGAAAGTAGCGGAGTACATCGAAAGTGTGGGAAACTGGCAGGGAACGGCCTCCGAGTTGCTTGCAGCGGCAGGTATTGAAAATGCTAAACCGAACCAGTTCACCTACAACATGGCGAAGTATTTCGATAAAGTATTTGAACCGAAAAACATCCGATATAAAACCCATCGAAAAAACAAGGTTCGCCTTTTGAGCTTCTATGGTGACGATGGTGACGGTGGTGACGATGATATTGACATAACTCAATTATCGGGGTGGGGTATCCCAGAAAGACCGTCACCATCGTCACCATCGTCACTCGGAGCGCTTGAGGGAAGCAAGCATGGGCGAAGTGTTGCCACAGGGCAACCCGCCGAAAAGCCTACGGGGACAGCCCCGAACCCCTGTGAGGCTGCGAGTGCATGAGAAACAGGACTGTCGGAATCAACGTCCGCGTCACCGTCACCGAAAAGAAAAAGGTGACGATGTTGGCTAGGAAGTGTGGTTTGTCGCTTTCAGAATATTTACGCCAGCGGGCGCTGGGATATGAGCCGGGCGGACACCCGCCCACGGAGGTATTTGATGTGTTGGATAAGATTGATGAAATGGCAGAAAGCTGTCAACCGAGTGCAGGTACTAAAATTGCAGCCTGTGCAGATGAGATAAGGGACCTGCTCATTGGCGGTAACTAAGATCTGGACGATCAAGGACAGCTTACAGCGCGTCCTTGACTATGCGGCCAACCCGGACAAGACCGAATATGATGCTCTTGCCCAAACTCTCCACTATGCAGAGAACGATGCCAAGACCAAGCTGAACGAGAGCGCCCAACTTGTCACCGGAATCCATTGCAGGGTAGACCACGCATGGGAAGATATGCGGGCTGTACAGGAACGCTTTGGTAAAACGGACGGTGTGGTGGCGCTCCACGCCTACCAAAGCTTCCGCGAGGGGGAGGTAACCCCGGAGCAGTGCCATGAGATCGGCGTGGCGCTGGCCCGCAGGGTCTGGGGCAAGCGGTTTCAGGTGCTTGTGGCCACTCACATGAACACAGACAACTTGCACAACCACTTCGTGATAAACTCTGTATCCTATGTGGATGGCAAGAAGTACGAACAGCGCCGCAGCCAATACGCTGAGTTCCGGGCTGCATCCGACAAGCTGTGCCGGGAGTACGGCTTATCGGTCGTAGAACAGCCCAAAGCCAAGGAACCGGCGCGGTACGCCCGAATGCGCGAGGCCATCGACCAAGCCTGTGAGGATGCCAGCACTGCCGAGGATTTCCACAGGGCGCTGTATCGACAGGGGTACATATTCGGATCTGATCCTAACCGTAGGTACGCAACCATTCGGGCGCGGGATGGTGGCCGAGCGGTTCGTCTATATAGGCTGGGAGAAGAATACGATCTCGCGGCCATAGACGACAGGCTGCGCGGGAACTACCTTCTATATGGGCCAAGGATGTATGAACTAAAGCACCCACCCCAGCAGTATACACCGAAACGGTATCGCCCCCAAAATACCTATGCGGGAAAAGGCGTCCTCCAAATTTTCTTCGAGGTATTCTTTGGGGAATCCCAGATGCACCGCTTATATCTGTACTACTGTTACCAACTGGGCATCTTACCCAAGAAGCAGCAGCCCCGCATCAACCGCCCGGAACTAGAACATATCTGGAAAGGCACCGAGAAAATCCTTGCAGAACACGCCTTTGTCCACGATCACAAGTTTCCCTCTTTGCAGGCAATCGTGGACTACCGCAAGGGCTTGTCCCGGCAGTTGGAAACCCTTGCCGCGCAGCGGGCGGAAATCGTTAAACAGATGCGCCGGAAAGATGCTCCGCCGGAGTTGGCTGACCGCCGTGCAGTGCTTACCTGTAAGATTGCGGAACTCCGCAAAGAGGACAAGATTGCAGAGGGAGCCATCAAGCGCATCCAAAGAACACGCGAATCCAACCGTATAGAGCAAGAAAACCGAAATCAACATACAAACAATAAAACCCACAGCCGAGATTCTTCTCGCCGGCGATAAGGAGGTCCAATGGCTTACATTAAGAAAAAATCTGAGCGAAAATTCAAAATCACTGTCTGCAACGGCTATAAGGTCAACGGGCAGAAGCGGATGAAGGCACAAACAATTACCGTGCCATCAAGCGTACCTAAGCGTGGCATTCAGCAATACGTTATGGCTGAAGCGGAACGCATCGAGAAAAAGTTCAAGTATGGTGTCGAAGAAAGCGACCAGACCCACTTTGAGCAGTACGCGGAAAACTGGCTCAAGCGGCAGGAACCGTTCTTTAAGGCTACCACTTACGCAGGGTACAAACGCAATCTGGATATTGTCTACCCGTTGATTGGTGGTATTCCGCTTGCAAAGTTGCTTCCCATGACCCTAGAGGAAATGTGCGAGGAACTGCGCAAGCGCCCGGGGCGTGGTGGAAACTGCATCAAGGAAACTACTGTGCAGAAATATCTGGAAACAGTTTCCTCGGTACTGGAAGATGCCAAGAAAAACGACATCATTCCGTTCAATCCGGCGCACCGTGTCCGAAAAAGACATTTCGAGAAAGAGGTGCAGCATATCCCGCAGAAGTATGAAATGGGTAAACTGATGCGGGCGATTCAGAACGAACCGATTCTGTATCGCGCCTATTATACCTTGGCAATTACGACCGGATTGCGGCGTGGAGAACTGTGCGCCCTGCAATGGCGGGACATAACCGGTGCTTGTGAACTGACCGTCCGCCGTTCCCGCAGCTGCGCATCCGGGCAGATTGTTGAGAGCGACACCAAGAGCCATCGGGAACGGATCGTAACGATTCCCATGGGGATATGGGAACTTCTGATGGCGCTGCGACAGCAGCAGGTGCTGCATAGCGGCGTTCCGGATAGAGAGCAGCCGATTTTTACTGACCCCGACGGTCATGTGCCGCACCCGGATTCTTTTACACGGCATCTGCGCAAGCTATATAAAAAGTGTGGGCTATCGGAAGATTATCACCTGCATACCCTGCGGCATTTCTACGCAACCTATCTGCTGCAGGAAGGCACCAGTAAACAGGTGGCGGCATCCCTGCTGGGTCATGCGGATACGGCATTTTTGGAGCGCACCTACTGCCACCCGCAGGACGTGGCGAAACAGCAGGCCGCAAACCTGATGCAAGATTTGCTGAACAACCAAAATCCGTGCTATGTTGCATTTATGAAAAATAAGAATAGAAAAGCCAAGAAAGCAGGCTAAATAACCAGCGGCACCGTCAGAGATGGCGGTGCCGTTTTTGTCAGTAATAGGTAGAATTTTGGGCGAAAGATTGTTGGGTGTGGTGATAGCTTTCTGTCGCAGTTGTCGGTATGCTTTGTAGTACCGCAGGTCAATAAAATAACACTAAGGAGCGTGCAAAATATGGCATCTATCAGAAAACGCGGCAGTAACAGTTACTTGATTGTGGTATCTCGTGGGTATGACTACGAGGGCAACCGACTGAAATCTGTGCAGAAAACCGTCAAGCCACCCAAGGAGTATACACCCAAACAGGCAGAGAAATGGGTAAAGGAACAGGCAATTCTATTTGAGCGCGAGGTTCAGCACACCCCAGAGCCTATTAATCGAAGCATTACACTGGCAAAGTACATTGAGCATTGGGCGGCTGATGTTGGACCGAAGAAGCTGGCAGACTCTACATATCAACGAGATTTGCAGGATGTTCGGCGCATACTGCCGGCGCTGGGCAACTATAAACTGACGGATTTGCGCAAGGAAGTCATCCGAGATTTTTACGAAGAAATGCGGCACAGCCCGCGTTTGGACGGCAGAGGGAATCTATCCGAGAAGTCAGTCGAAGGTTTACACAACACGCTGTGCGGCATCCTATCGGCGGCTGTGGACGAGGGATACCTTACTCACAATCCTGCATGGCGGTGCTACAAGCCCAAAGGACAAAAGAAAGAACGCCCGGTTGCCGATGAGGAAACCGTAAAAAAGTTGATTACAGCTTTCGAGGGTCAGAGCATAAAATACGAAACCTATTTCAAGCTGGTACTGGCAACAGGATTGCGGCGCGGGGAAGCCTGTGGATTAAAGTGGAGTGACATCAACTGGCGCAAGCGTACAATCCATGTACAGCGAGGAGTCGTGAAGTTGAGCCACCAAGAGTCCATCACGAAAGACCCTAAGACGACCAGCGGTGACCGTATGGTGTATTTGAGCAAAGAAATGTGCCAGCTACTCAAGGCGTGGCGGAAAGAATGCGAGTGGGATGGGCAGCAGACCGCGAACGAAACCGTATCTGAAGATGACTACTTATTCCGTCAGCCTAACGGCAAGCCGATGAATCCCTGCACATTTACCTATCGTTTCAAGCTGATTTTGAAGGCCAACAACTTGCCGCTGGATTTGAGTGTGCATAGCTTGCGGCATACGAACGCCAGCTTGCTGATTTCACAGGGCGTGGATGTACGAACGGTTGCCAGCCTGCTTGGTCATGCACAGGCAAGCACAACGCTGGATATTTATGCCCATGCATTTGACAAAAATAAACGCAAAGCACAAGAGAAACTCGGAAAGGCGATTGGATTATGATAAAAATCAAATTGACCAGTGCGAACAAAAGCATCCTGTTGAAAGCGCTTGCACCTTATTATTACCGTGAAAAAGCGCTTGGGCATAGCACAGAAAAACCGGGGCGACTGATACTGAAAATCAATTCTCTCCCAGCAGATAAAAAAGCCACTTTTTCCACAGAAGAAATTTTCCTTATGCGAACCGTCATAAATCGACTGAGGAACGAACGGCTATCAAAAGGGCAATACACGGATGCAGCAGATGATATGTTACTGAAACTATTCTGACACAAAATTAAAGCAAAAAGCGCATTGCAAAAGTACATTGCAATGCGCTTTTTGGTGTACCCGAAGGAATTCGCCAAGCCGCGCCCTAGAAACGCCCCACCGGGGAGTTTCCGCCTCGCGGGACGCAAGCCGCGGGGCACGGGCTGTTCGAATCCCCCTCTTTTACTGCCCCATAAAATCCGCGCATAACAAAAAGAGCAGCACCCCATAAGGTGCTGCTCTTGGTGCGACCGGGAGGATTCGAACCTCTGGCCTTCCGGGTCGGAGCCGAACGCTCTATCCAGCTGAGCTACGATCGCTTATGTATGAAAAACGTCTTTCTGACGTATTTCAATCTTGTAAAGTAGTCAATTTCCAATAGTGGTCAATTCGTGGTCTGACTACCGTTGACCGCCGCGTTTTTGCGAGTGCAAATTACGCTGTATCGAGTAAAAACGAGCCTGAAGCCTGCGATGTCGCAGTTGTCGGAGGCCAGTGCTCTATCCAGCTGAGCTATGATCGCATATATTGAGAAAACGCCATGCTGACATGTTCCGGAGGGAGAAAAAACCAGCTTTTTGTACAGAAAACAAACCGTTGTTGACCGGGTACATTTTGTGTGTTAGACTGGCAGTAGAACGTACAAAAGCAGGTGCAAAGCCGCTGTAAAAAGCATTGCAGATGGAACGAAAGTTTACGCTTTAATCATATTACCACATTGCGGCGGCGGATGCAAGTATCAAAATCGTTTTGCGGCAATGCGAAACGGATAAAAATTAACTCTGTACTTAAGGTGTGTCTGGAAAGTCGAGCATTCAGTCTGTTTCAGATATCCCTTAGGGGGTATCTGAAACAGTCGAAAATATCGTCTATTTCTACAAACGCAGCGGGATTATGCGTTAAAAAGCCTTGGAATCCACAAAGGATTCCTGCGGCTCTTTGCCTTAAAATCCTGCTTGTGTTTGCGAAATATCCGTCATTTTCTTTGTTTTCAGATACACCTTAGGCAGAAATAAAAGGAGCAATATTATCATGACACCGGAACTGAACTGGTTAAGTGACCCGACTGTGTTTGCCGTGAACCGGCTAGATGCCCATTCGGACCATGTATGCTACCGTACTGTGCAGGAAGCCGCGCAGCGCCACAGCAGCCTGCGCCAGCCGCTGGACGGCATGTGGCGCTTTGTATGGAGCAGTTGCCCGGCCCAGCGCCCGGCGGATTTCTGGCGCGAAGGAGCGGATCTTTCGGGCTTTGGTACCATCCGTGTGCCGGGCCATATGGAGACCCAGGGCTATGGTCAGCTGCAATACACCAACACGCTGTACCCGTGGGATGGACGCAGTGCGCTGCGGCCGCCGCAGGTGGATTTGAACGATGATCCCGTCGGCAGCTATGCGCGGGAATTTGATCTGGATGCCGGGCTGCGCGGGCAGCGGGTATGCATCAGCTTCCAGGGTGTGGAACAGGCCATGTACCTGTGGTGCAATGGCAAGTTCGTGGGCTATGCCGAGGACAGCTTTACCCCCTCGGAATTTGACCTGACGCCGTACATCAAAGAAACCGGCAACCGCATCTGCGTGGAAGTGTACAAGTGCAGCAGTGCAGCATGGATCGAGGACCAGGACTTTTTCCGCTTCTCCGGCATGTTCCGCCCGGTATACCTGTACGCCAAACCGGCGGTGCATCTGGCGGACATCTGGCTGAAAGCGGGCCTGAGCGAGGACAACACCACTGGTCTGCTGACCCCGGAGCTGAAGCTGGATGGAGAGACCGAAGGGGTCAGTGTGACTTTGCGCCTGACCGACCCGGAGGGCTATGCCCTGTATGAAGGCCCTGTGACGGGGGACACGATTGAGTTGGAGGGGATTCAGCCGTGGAGCCACAAGACCCCGGTGCTGTACCATGCAGAGCTGACGCTGAAAGATACACAGGGCACCGTGCAGGAAGTGGTGCCCTATGACATCGGTTTCCGCCGCTTTGAGATGAAGGACGGCATCATGTGCCTGAATGGGGAGCGTGTGGTGTTCAACGGTGTAAACCGCCACGAATGGAACCCTGAAAAGGGCCGCGCTATTGATGCGGATGATATGAACGCCGCCATGGCCGTGCTGAAAGCCAACAACATCAACGCCGTGCGCACCTGCCATTACCCGGACCAGAGCCTGTGGTATGATCTGTGCGACAAAAACGGCATTTACATGATCGATGAAACCAACCTGGAAAGCCACGGCAGCTGGCAGAAGCTGGGCGCGATCGAACCCAGCTGGAATGTGCCGGGCAGCCTGCCGGAATGGAAAGACTGTGTGGTGGACCGTGCCCGCAGCATGCTGGAGCGCGACAAAAACCACGCTGCTGTGCTGATCTGGTCCTGCGGCAACGAAAGCTATGCGGGCGAGGATATTCTGGCCATGACGCAGTTTTTCCACGCCAAGGACCCCAGCCGTCTGGTGCATTATGAAGGTGTGGTGCATAACCGCGCGTTTGCGGCCATTACCGATATGGAAAGCCGGATGTACGCCAAGCCGTGGGAAATCCGGGAATATCTGGAATCCAAGCCGGAAAAGCCGTTCATCCTGTGCGAATACATGCACGATATGGGCAACTCTCTGGGCGGAATGGAAAGCTATGTGAAGCTGGCGGAAGAATACCCGCAGTACCAGGGCGGCTTTATCTGGGACTATATGGACCAGGCCATCTGGCATACGGACGTCATGGGCCGCAAGGTACTGGGCTATGGCGGCGATTTTGGCGAGCGGACGACGGATTATAACTTCAGCGGCAACGGCATTGTATACGCCGATGGCGCAGAGAAGCCCGCCATGCAGGATGTGCGTTACTGGTACGCCAGCCCGGCGGACCGTGCGGTGCAGGATGCCGCCAACGCTGCTGCGGCAGCACAGGCAGACCGCACGCTGGCCGAAGCCTGGCAGAGCCGCCGCGCCTACCCCCTGGTGGTGACCCAGGGCGACGGCAACCTGGGCGTAAAGGGCAAAAACTTTGAGATGCTTTTCTCCATTGCGGGGGCTGGCCCGGCATCGCTGAAGGTGAACGGCACCGAATGGCTGTGGCGCGCACCGCGCCCGGCGTTCTGGCGGGCCTCCACCGACAATGACCGCGGATGCGGCTTCCCGCTGCGCGCGGCGGCCTGGATGGCGGCGGATGTGTTTGTAACATATAACGGCATGAAGGTGCTGGAAGCAGGTCCCGACGGCGTAAAGGTGCAGTTCCAGTTTGGCATCCCCACTGTGCCGGGGGCCAGCGCAGAGCTGGTCTACACTGTGGAAGCACAGGGCGCATTGCGGGTGGATGCCGTTTACCACGGCGTAGCCGGTGCGCCGGAGCTGCCCTGTTTTGGTGTGAAATTTGAAACCTTTGGCCCGGTGACCCGCACGGTGTGGACCGGGCTTTCCGGCGAAACCTACCCGGACCGCTATAAGGGCGGTGTGTTCGGCTGCCATGAGGAAACCCCGCATGTGGAGCCACATCTGGTTCCGCAGGACTGCGGCATGCACATGCAGACGCGGCAGGCCATGCTGGAACAGCGGGATGCCTGCGGCCACACGACTGCCGCGCTGACCTTGCAGCAGGTGGATGCACCATTTGCGTTCAGCGCGCTGCCCAACACGGCGCAGGAGATCGAGGCGGCGCAGCACATTACGGAGCTGCCCGCGACCGGCCGCACCAGTGTGATGGTGCTGGGCGCAGTGCGCGGCGTTGGCGGCATTGACAGCTGGGGCACCGATGTGGAAGAGCCTTACCATGTTTCTGGCGAGGAAGACCACAGTGTAAGTTTCCGCATTGTGCTGTAAACGTGGAAGTTAGAGATTAGAAGAAACGGACAGCCAGGGCGATTGGCCCCGGCTGTTTCTTGGTGGGATGGACAGGCAGAAAAAAGTGTTTGCAAGGCGGGGGAGTTTAAACCCCAAAGTGTTGTTGGGGTTATAGGTTGGCGGGCACACAATGTGCCCCTCTCTATGAGAGAATAGGGCACACGAAGCGGGGGATACATTGTGCGGCGTTTGGCACCCAGCAGAGCGGGGGGAGAAAATGAAAGGATTGTAAATTGTGCGCCAAAACAGCACAAAGCGGAAAAAAGCGTGGACAGGCACCGGCTGTTTGTGATATACTTAAAAAATACAAAATAGTTACAAAGTGGGCTGGTGCGCGGAATGTGCCGGCCTATGTGGAGGTGTATGGTTACGGAAGCCATTCGGAGCCGTATGGTGTGGGTCATCACAGGGGTACTGGCGCTGCTGGTGCTGCTGGCGCTGCCTGCAAAAGCGGAAAGTGCGGACTATGAAACAACGCTGGACCGCTTGGGCCGTCTGCAAGCGCTGGCGGAACAGTATATTGAAGAAAAGAACAGCGGCGATGACCCCATTGACCTGACTTTGAGTTTTACCCGTGTGGGGGATTATAACACGACCGTCTGGCAGCTGACGGCGGGCACCCGCGATGGCGAATTTGAAAAGTACGCCACCGATGCAGACCCGGACCTGTGGGATTTGCAGGGGATGAACACCGTGGAACTGCCCAACGGGCAGAGCATTGATTTCGGCCACCTGCTGGCGGCCATGAACCTGGTATACCGCGGCATGCCCATTACCGGCAGCTGGGGCGGCGACTGCATGCAGCTGGCGCAGGTGTATGCCGGGCAGGCCAGCGATGCAGACGGCTATGCCAGCCTGATGCAGCAGACCTTTGCCATTGAGGATGACGGCAGTGCTTCCAAATTTGGCGACCAGGACCTGCGCGCTGACCTGGACTCCGTTGTGGCAGGGGCCGAGCTGAAAAGCGGCAGCAACGTTGCCGATGTGCTGCGGAACTATTACACCAACCTGACGGATTACGACCGCTGCTACCAGTTTATTGCCATGAGCTTTGGCAGCATGAACACCAGCGACAGCGAAGCGTTCCGCAACAAGGTGTACAGCACCATGACGGCGGATGCCGGCATGCAGCTGCTGCTGTATATGAACGGCATGTGGTCCAGCAGCGGCTGGCAGGTGAATGCCGATGCAGAACCCGCCCTGCGCGGTGCCTGCAATGAACTGGCTGATTACCTGAGCCGCGCTGTGAACGGCGAAAAGGTCAAAAGTGCATCCAGCACCCTGATGCACACGATGGCTGGGCAGGCCCTTGTGGATGCCCTGAATGCACTGGGAGATGGGGAAGCAGCTTCCGCTGCACAGAGCGCACTGGAAGCGGATTCCGGCGCTACAATATCGACCAGCAGCGGGGACGCTGTGGATGATGCCCTGAACACCGCAACCGAAAAGCTGAAAACGGATTTTAACGCCCAGGCCTTTGAGCTGGGGCTGCTGGTATTGGGCGCTGCCGCCCTGCTGGGCATGGTGGTGTGCATTGCCATGCTGATCAGCCACCGCAGCAAACGCAATCGCTGAGCCGGGCAAACGAAAGAAAAAGGAATGGGGCGCTGCCGGGTGAAACGGCAGCGCCCCATTTTATGTGGAAAGAAAGTAAAGGCAACACCGCACAATTCCCGCCTTGCGGCTTAAGCACCGCTCCGGCAGCT
>ENA-UOJM01002701-UOJM01002701.1-human-gut-metagenome-genome-assembly--contig:-P116-NODE-2701-length-11935-cov-35.920370_pt1 | contig 11935 bp, 8 predicted proteins | sample MGYA00242349_ERZ723896 | MGnify/ENA metagenome assembly ERZ723896 | reverse complement strand
TCTTTGTGCTGGGCCTCTCCGAGGGCGAATTCCCCGCCGCGCCCGGCGAGACGGGTCTGCTGACCCACGCCGACCGCGACGCCCTGATGGCGCAGGAGATCGAGCTTCCGGACTGCTTCGAGAACCGGGTGGTCCGCGAGCAGGTCTGCTTTTATAAAGCCCTCACCGCCCCGGCAAAGGGGCTCTGGCTCAGCTGGCCGAAGGGGCAGGGCCAGACCCTCTGTGCCGCCCTCGAGCCCATCGTGGACGTGCTGAGACCGGGTGCGCCGGAGCTGGACCTGACCGACCTTGCCGCCACTGCCGCCGACGGCCTCGACGTGCTGGGCGGCGGCTGGCCCCTGACGGAGATCGAGCGCGCCAGCCTCACCGAGGCCCTTCATGCCCCCGGCGGGGCGGAACCCGAGGGCCTCGCCCTCCTGCGCCGGATGGCGGGCCGCAGCCCCCGTCAGGTCAGCGACCTCGAGGCGCTGGAAACGCTGCTGGGCCGGCGGCTCCGCATCTCGCCCAGTCAGCTCGAAAAATACTACACCTGCCGGTACGGCTATTTTCTGCAGTACGTGCTGGGTCTGCGCCCCCGGAAGCGGGCCGAGCTCTCCGCCGACCAGAGCGGCACCCTCATGCACTGGGTGCTCCAGATGGCCCTCGACCCTCACCCCGGCCCTGACAACCCCTGCGCTGGCTTACAGCCCTTCCTCGACCTCGACGACGAGGCCATGGCGGCGCTGGCCGGGCTTCTCGTAGATGAGTACGCAAAGCGCTACCTCCCCGAGGACACGGCCCGCTTCGCCTATCTGCTCTCCCGCCTCAAAAAGAGCATGACGGGCCTGCTGTGCTACCTGCGGGACGAGCAGCGCCAGTCCAGCTTCAAACCGGTGGCCTGTGAGCTGAAGATCGGCCCCGGCGAGGACGCCGTGCGGGGCCAGACCTACCGCCTCTCGGATGGCCGGACGGTGCAGCTCATCGGCACTGTGGACCGCGCCGACGAGTGGATCGAGGACGACGGCACCCGCTGGGTGCGGGTGGTGGACTATAAGACCGGCACGAAAAAGCTCGACCTGCGGGAAGTCTACTGCGGCCTCGACTGTCAGATGCTGCTCTACCTGTTCAGCCTGACCCGGGACGCCGACGGACGCTTTACCGGGGCAGAGCCTGCGGGCGTGCTGTATCTTCTGGCCGACCCGGCCCCCGAGACGACCACCCGGGGCAAGGCCGCCCGGAGCATGGAATACAAGCTGGACGGCCTCGTCCGGGACGAGCAGAAGGTCTTCGACGCCATGGACGCCGAGGAGACGGGGCGGTATCTGCCCTTCAGCTTCCGGGGCGGTGTACCCAGCCCCTACCAGAAAGAGAAACGCGCCGACAAGGCCAAGCTCTCCCGTATCCAGCTCCATCTGGACGACCTCGTGACCCGGATGGGCGAACAGCTCTACAGCGGCTGCATCGCCGCCGAGCCGCTGGTCACGGGCCGCAGCCCCTGCCGGTGGTGCGACTACGGCTTCATCTGCTGCCATGAGGAGGGCATCGGAGAGCGGGCGCTGGACGCCCCCGCAAAGCCCTTTGAACCGCCAGAAAATTCAGATAAAAAGAAGGAGGAAGACCAGTGAGCGAGACAAAATGGACCCCGGCCCAGCGTGCCGCCATCGACGACCGGGGCGGTGCGCTGCTGGTGAGCGCCGCCGCCGGCAGCGGCAAGACCGCTGTCCTGACGGAGCGGGCCGTCCGGCTCATCACCGACCCGGAACATCCCGTGGACGCCGACCGGCTCCTCATCGTCACCTTCACCAACGCCGCCGCCGCAGAGCTCCGCGCCCGCATCGGGCAGGCGCTGCTCCGCCGCAGTCAGGCAGAGCCGGGCAACACGGCCCTCCGCCGCCAGCGGATGCTGCTGCAGAGAGCCCCCATCTGCACCATCGACGCCTTCTGCCTCGACCTGCTGCACAAGCACTTTCAGGCGCTGGACATCCCGCCGGACTTCACCCCTGCCGACCCCGGCAGCGTGGAGATGCTGCGGAACGCGGCCCTCTCCGAGACGCTGGAAGCAGCTTATCAGGATGCGGACTTCTGCGCCTTCGCCGACCTCTACGGCAAGGGCCGCACCGACAAGGCGGCGGGGGAGGCGGTTTTGCAGGTCTATGACTTCCTCCGCGCCCTGCCGGACTACGATAAAAAGCTGGACGAGATGCTGGCTCCGTGGCAGGACGAGAACGGCTTTGCCCGCACCTGCTGGCATGATATTCTGATGCAGGAGGCCGCCCGCTCTGCCCGGGCCGCGAAGGAGCTGCTCTGCGCCGCGCTGAACGACTGCAGGGAGGACTTCGTGACCGCTCAGGCCGACGCCGAGGCCAGCAAGAAGACCCCTGCCGCCAAGGAAAAGGCCGTGGCGGCAGTGAACGAGAAGTTCGCCGAACCCCTCGAGAGGCTGGAAAACTCCGCCGCCCTGCTGGGCGAGGTGGAGCGTCTGGCCGGGGCGGGGGAATGGACGCCCCTCTACGACAGGCTGACGCCCTACGTCCTCGGCATGGAACAGGCCCCCGGCCTCAAAAATATGAAAAAGCGGCTCGCCGGTGAGCACAAGGACGCCATCAAGACCCGGGCCGACGAGGCCGCGAAGCTCTTTGAGAAAATCGAAGACCTGATAAGCTGTAGTCTGGATGAGGCAGAGCTTGACCGCCGCGCCGCCGAACCCTGCCTCCGCGCCCTCTTTGCCGCCGTGCGGGACTTTGACGCCCGCTTTGCGGCCCGGAAGCGGGAGAGAAGATTGCTGGAATTCAGCGACTTCGAGCATCTGGCCCTGCGGCTCCTGCGGGACGCCGACGGCCAGCCCACCGAGCTGTGTCAGGGCATCCGGCAGGGCTACGCCGCCGTCATGGTGGACGAGTATCAGGACACGAATGCCCTGCAGGACGCCCTTTACCGCTGTCTGGCCAGCCCGGCAGGGGATGACCTCTTCCTCGTGGGCGACTTAAAGCAGAGCATCTACCGCTTCCGTCAGGCGGACCCCAGCATCTTCCGGGAAAAGCTGGAGAGCTGGCCCCTCCTGCCCGGCGGCGAAGCCCGCCCCCGGCCCGAAGACGGCAGGCCCGGCAAGAACGCCATGCTGGCGCTGGACGCCAACTTCCGCTCTGCCCCGCAGGTGGTGGCGGGCATCAACTTTATCTTCGAACAGCTCATGACGCCCGCTCTGGGCGACACGGCCTACGGCGACGGACAGCGCCTTGTCTGCGGCGCACCCGGCGCGTACGAGGGCAGTGTGGAGGCCCACTTCCTGCCCGACGATGCCGCCGAGACGGACGCACAGTATATCGCCGGCCGCATCGAGGCGATGGTGGCCTCCGGCGAGCCGGTGCGGGACGGCGGCACCACCCGCCCGGTGCAGTACGAGGACTGCTGTGTCCTGCTGGCGGCGAGAGGCGACTTTCCGGCCTACGCCGAGGCCCTGACGGCCCGGGGCATCCCGGTCTACGCCGACGCCCGGGAGAACCTGCTGGACGCGCCCCACATCCGCCCCCTCATCGCCCTGCTGCGGGTCATCGACAACCCCGCGCAGGACATCTATCTCGCTGCCGCCATGCTGGGGCCGATGTTCGGTTTTACGGACGACGACCTCGTCCGTCTCCGGGCCGGGGCGCAGACACCCGATCAGCACACCCGCATCAGCCTCTACGGCGCAGTTTTACAGGCCGTCCAGAGCGGGGCGGAGGATGATTTCACCCTCCGGGTGCAGGCGTTCTACCAGCGTCTGACGGCCCTGCGCCGGATGGCCCGGAGCGTGCCGGTGGAGGAACTGCTGGAAGAAATTTTTGTTTCCACCGGCTACCTCGCCGCCCTCGGTGCCATGGAGAACGGCCAGCGCCGCCGAGAGGACGCGCGGCGTTTCGCCTCCTTCTGCGCCGGGGCGGGCGCGGGCGGCATCTCGGCCCTCGTCCGTGCCATCGACGCGGCCACGCTGGCGGGCTCCACCGGGCAGGAGACTGCCCCCGGCGGGGCGCGGCCCGGCTGCGTCACCATCATGACCATCCACCGCTCCAAGGGCCTGCAGTTCCCGGTGGTGTTCGTGGCCGACACGGCCCGGCAGTTCAACGCCGCCGACACCCGCCAGCCCGTCCTGCTCCACCGCGTCTGGGGCGCGGGCCTCCGTCTCCGTCCCGAGGGCGGCGAGGGGGCCTATAAGACGGCGGCCTACACCGCCCTCTCCACCGTCCACGCCGCCGAGATGCGGAGCGAGCAGATGCGGCTTTTGTATGTGGCCCTCACCCGGGCGCAGGATAAGCTGATCCTGACGGTGCCGCTGGGTATCGGCCGGACGTCCAACCCCTTCGCCAAAGCCGCCGCCTTCCTCGCCGCCGGGGCGGGGGAGACCCTGAACGCTCAGGCGGGCAGCTTCGCCGACTGGCTGCGGGCGGCGCTCCTCGTCAACCCCAACGGCGGGCCTCTCCGCCGTCTGGCGGGGAACCTCGAGCTGCCCTTTGCGGACACCAGAAGCACCATCGCCCTCACAGTGCAGGCCGATGCCCTCCCGCCCGAAGAAGCCCCCGCCGAGGCGGAAGAGCCGCCCCGGCCCGAGGCCGACCCGGCCCTTGTGGAGACGCTGCGGCAGGGCTTCGGCTGGCGGTATCCGGCGGCAGCGCTGGCGGACATCCCGGCCAAGGTCAGCGTGACCAGCCTCGTCCACGCTGCTGAGCAGACCACCCTCGAGCGCCCGGGCTTCCTCTCGAAGGACGGCCTCACCGCCGCCGAGATGGGTACGGCTCTCCATGCCTTCCTCGAGCACGCCGACTTCGGGGCGCTGGCCGCTGTGCGGGACGCAGAGGACGACGCTGTTCTGGATGCCGTCCGCGCCGAGCGGGAGCGTCAGGCGGCGGCGCAGCTCACGCCCCCCGCCATTGCCGGGAAGCTGGATGTCTATAAGATACTCCGCTTTGTGCGCAGCGAGGCGTTCCGCCGCATCTGCGGGGCAGAGGATGTGCTGCGGGAGCTGGCTTTTATCACGTCGCTGCCTGCCGCCGAGGTCATGGCCGCTCAGGGCCGCGCCCTGCCCGACGGCCCTGCCGCCGACGCCGGGGTGCTGGTGCAGGGCATCGCGGACATCGTCCTCGTCTACCCCGACCACCTCGAGCTTCTGGACTACAAGACGGACCGCCGCAAGGCCCCTGCCGACTTCGTCCGCGCCTACCGCGCTCAGCTGGAGCTCTACGCAAAGGCCATTGAGAAGCGCTTCGCCCCCCGGCGGGTGACATATAAAGGGATATATTCGCTGGAGCTGGGGGAGCTGATTGAAGTATAAAATGACAGGAGCACAGAAAAATGGGAACACTGCTTTTAGGCGAAATTGAATCGGCGCTCCTGCAAGGATACTTCGGTGAACTGCGGACGAAAGAAGTTGTGGTCACAGAAGAACGGATGGAGCACATCCGGGAGCGCCACCCGCAGGATGTGGAGCTGTTCATACTTTATGGAAAAGAGACCGTCGTGAAGCCGGATATTCTGCTGGTCGATGAAAAACATACCGGAACAGTCTTTGCAATAAAGCGCCTGCCCGAAACGAATCTGAATGTAGTCGTCCGGCTCGTGATGGAAACAGACCGGGAAGACCGCAAAAATTCTGTGATGACGTTTTACCGTATCCGGGAACGCAATCTGAAAAAGCTGATGGAGAAAAACCGGCTGCTTTACAGCCGGGAATAATCGTGGTATAATAAGCATAGGATAAGAGTGCATTTGAAGTAGAGAATGTGCTGCTACACACCTACTGGGTCAAAAGAAATGCGGGAACGGGCACACCCGCCAGATGCAATCAACGGGGGAACGGCAGAAATGCTGCTCCCCCATTCCCTTGTCCGGGCATCTTTTTTTGAAAAAGCGCATAAAAATGCTTGACAGCCTCCCCGGGGTGTGGTAAAATACTCGAGTAAAGAAAGCAGCTACGGCCTGTGCCGCGCTCGCCTTGAGGGGTAAGGACCCCCGGGCTATACCCTGAACCGATTCGTCTTGTAGACCGAATCGCGCTCTTGAGTGAATTTCGCGCGGCTGTCCCGAAACTGGGGCGGCCGCGTTTTCTATGCCAAAAAACGCAACACTATGGACTATTGTTTGGAGGTGCATTCATTATCGCTACCGCTGGAAAGTCGAAGGAACTGGAGATCAACGGTCAGATCCGTGACCGTGAGGTTCGCCTGATCGGAGCCGACGGCGAGCAGAAGGGCGTGGTCAGCATTCAGGTGGCCATGCGCGCTGCTGAGGACGCCGGACTTGATCTGGTCAAGATCGCCCCGCAGGCTGTCCCGCCTGTGTGCAAGGTGCTGGATTACGGCAAGTACCGCTTTGAACAGCAGAAGAAGGAGAAGGAAGCCAAGAAGAACCAGAAGGTGGTCGAAGTTAAAGAGACCCGCCTCTCGCTCAACATTGACACCAACGACTTCAACACCAAGCTGAACCAGACGGCCAAGTTCCTGGCCGCTGGCCACAAGGTAAAGGCCTCGATCCGTTTCCGCGGCCGTGAGATGGCGCACAGCGCACTCGGTGCTGACGTGCTGAAGCGTTTTGCCGAGGCTCTGCCTCAGGCAAGCATGGATAAGCCGCCGGTCCTCGAGGGCCGCACGATGTCCATTCTGCTGATCCCGAAACCCAATAAGGACTAATTTTAGGAGGATACTAAAATGGCTAAGATGAAACTGAAGACGCACTCCGGCGCTAAGAAGCGCTTTAAGCTGACCAAGAACGGCAAGATCAAGCGCGGCCATGCATTCCGCAGCCACATCCTGACCAAGAAGACCACCAAGCTGACCCGTGGTTACCGTCAGCCCAGCTACGTTGATAAGACCAACGCAGCTACCATCAAGAGCATGCTGCCCTACGCCTAAGAGCGAGCCGCAGGCAAACACATTCTACTGAGATAACTAAAGGAGATATAAAAAATGGCACGTATTAAGGGCGCAACCATGACTCACAAACGTCGCAAGAAGATGCTGAAGCTGGCCAAGGGCTTCTACGGCTGCAAGAGCAAGCACTTTAAGATGGCTAAGCAGCAGGTCATGAAGAGCGGCAACTACGCTCTGGCTGGCCGCCGCATGAAGAAGCGCCAGTTCCGCAACCTGTGGATCTGCCGCATCAACAACGCTGTCCGTCCTCTGGGCATGAACTACTCCAGCTTCATGGCTGGCCTGAAGAAGGCTGGCATCGAGCTGAACCGCAAGATGCTCAGCGAGATGGCCATCAACGATCCCAAGAGCTTCGCAGCTCTGGTCGAGACCGTGAAGAACGCCTAATAGACCTTAAAAAAGACGCCCGCGCGTATCAAATACGCGGGCGTCCTTTTTGTATGTTTTGGTAGTTGGAGGAAAGACGGATGGAGAAGATCACCAGCCGGGAAAACGCAAAAGTCAAATACGCCTGCCGTCTGGCGTCCAGCGGGGCGTTCCGCCGGGCCGAGGGCCGCTTTCTGGCCGAGGGGCGGAAGCTCTGCCCCGAGCTTTGCCGGGGCGCAGAGCTGGAGACCCTCTTCTGCACCGAGTCGGCGCTGGAAAAATGCCCGGAGCTTTCGGAATTGCCGGGCGAACACTACCTTGTGGAAGACCATGTGGCCGATAAGCTGGCCGACGTGGGGACCCATCAGGGGGTGTTCGGCGTCTTCCGCACCCCGGTGCATCCCTTAGAAGAGGTGAAGACCGGCGGGCGCTACCTCGCCCTCGAGCGGGTGCAGGACCCCGGCAACGTGGGAACGCTGCTCCGCTCTGCGGCGGCCTTCGGCTTTGACGGCGTGCTGCTCAGCGACGGCTGCGCCAGCGTCTTTGCGCCCAAGACCCTTCGGGCCTCCATGGGCGCAGCGGTGCGCATCCCCGTCATCGAGGCGGGGAAGATGCCTGAGGCCATCGCCCTGCTGCGGGAGAAGGGCATCACCTGCCTTGCCGCCGCCCTCTACCAGTCCCAGCCCCTGAGTGCGGCGGCGTCCAGCTGCCCGGACGGCGTCTGCGTCGTCATCGGCAGCGAGGGTCAGGGCCTCACCGATGAGACCATCGCCGCCTGCACCGGCACCGTCCGCATCCCCATGACTGACCGGGTCGAGAGCCTGAACGCCGGCATCGCGGGCAGCATCCTGCTCTGGCATTTCCGGGAGGAGAGTCTGTGACGCGGGCAGGGGAGGGGCAGCTGAGCCTTTTCCCGCCCGAACCGACCCCCGACCCGCTCCTGTGCTGGCTCTGGCTGGCGGGGACGCTGGGCGCGGGCAGCCAGCGGGCCGGAGCCGTGCTGGACGCCTTCGGCGGGGCGCAGGAGGCATGGGAGGCCCGGGACACCGACGCCTTCGCCGCCGCTGCCGGACCTGCCGCCGTCCAGCGCGCCTGCCTGCCGGATAATACCCCGGAGCACTACCGGGCCTTTGCGCGGCGGTGCGCGGCCCGGCGCATCCGCATCCTGCCCTACGACGACCCGGACTATCCGCTGGCCTTCTCCCGCATCTCCGATATGCCGCTGGTACTCTACTGCACCGGCGACCCCCGCTGGCTCAATGAGCCTGCCGCTGTGGGAATGGTGGGGACCCGGAAGCCCACCGAATACGGTCTGCGGGCCGCAGAGGACATCGGGCGGGGCCTCGCCCGGGCGGGGGCCATCATCGTGAGCGGTCTGGCCGACGGGCTGGACAGCGCCGGACACCGGGCGGCGGTAGGGGAGAACTGCCCCACCATCGCGGTGATGGGCGTCCCCATCGACCGGACCTACCCCGCCGCCAACCGGGAACTCCGCCGGGCCATCGAGAGGCGGGGCTGCGTCATCAGCGAGTACCCGCCCGAAAGTGAGCCGGTGGGTGCCGTGGGATTTTTGCAGCGCAACCGCCTCATCGCGGCCCTCTCCGGGGCGCTGGTGGTGGTGGAGGCCAAGGAAAAGAGCGGCACCATGTCCACCGTGGGCCACGCAGAGCGGTACGGTAAGCCGGTGTTCGCCGTGCCGGGCAGCATTTTTTCGCCCGCCTCGGCGGGGACGAATGCCCTTCTGCGGGACGGACGCGCAAAAGCGGTCTGTACAGCGGCGGATTTATTTGGTACACTGGGGCTGCAGGCCGCAAGACCGGCCCCGGCGCCCCGGGAGACGCCCCGGCCCCTGAGTGAAAATGAGCGGCTGGTGCTCTCCTGTCTCGGCGCAAAGGCGCAGGGCGTGGAGGAACTGGGCGTCAAGAGCGGCCTGCCCACGGCGGCGCTGCTGGGTGTCCTGATGAAGCTCGAGCTTGCGGGCCGGGTGAGCTGTCTGCCGGGCAAACGGTATATTCTGCGCGGAGGAAGCGCAAGTTAAGAAGAATAAACCTCTCAGTCGCTGACGCGACAGCTCCCCTATCCAGGGGAGCCCTTGGCAGTCCGGCACACGGGTGTTTCCAGGGAAAATGGCGGGCTTCGCCTTTTCCCTGAGCACAGTGGCTGATGAGGATTTATATATAGGAGAAGAACGTAATGGCAAAACTCGTCATCGTGGAGTCGCCTGCCAAGGCGAAGACCATCGGCAAATATCTGGGCAAAGACTACGAAGTTACGGCCAGCATGGGCCACATCCGCGATCTGCCCGCCTCCCAGCTGGGCATCGACATCGAGCATGACTATGCGCCGCAATACATCAGCATCAAAGGCAAGGAAAAGCTCATCAAAGAGCTGAAGAGCAAGGCCAAGCACTCCGACGGTGTGCTGCTGGCGACCGACCCGGACCGTGAAGGCGAAGCCATCAGCTGGCATCTGGCCAACATCCTGGGCCTCGACCCCCACGAGCCCAACCGCGTGACCTTCGATGAGATCACCAAGAAGGGCGTGAAGGAGGGCATGGCCCACCCCCGCGCCATCAACGAAGACCTCTTCAACGCCCAGCAGGCCCGCCGTGTGCTGGACCGTCTGGTGGGCTATAAGCTGAGCCCCTTCCTGTGGCGGAAAGTCCGACGCGGCCTGTCGGCGGGCCGCGTCCAGAGCGTAGCCGTCCGCATCATCGACGACCGCGAGAAGGAGATCGAAGCCTTCAAGCCCGAGGAATACTGGAACGTGGACGCCACCCTGGGCGTGGGCCGGAAGAGCTTCACGGCCCGTCTGGCCTCCGACGACAAGGGAAAAAAGCTCCTGCCGCACTCTGAGGCCGAGGCCCGCGCCATCGAAAAGGGCCTCGAGGGGGCCGAGTACACCGTGGGCGAACTGAAAAAGGGCAAGCGCGCGAAGCAGCCCACCCCGGCCTTCATCACCAGTACCCTGCAGCAGGAGGCATCCCGCCGTCTGGGCTTCACGGCCACCCGCACCATGCGGGCTGCCCAGACGCTGTACGAAGGCGTGGACATCGCCGGCCACGGCACCATGGGCCTCATCACCTATATGCGTACCGACAGCCTCCGCATCTCCGACGAGGCGGTGGCAGCTGCCAGAGAGTACATCGCCGGGGCCTACGGCGAGAGCTATATCTGCCCCTACAAGCGCACCTGGAAGACCAAGAGCGCCACGGCAGCGCAGGACGCCCATGAGGCCATCCGTCCCTCTGTGCCGGGCCTGACCCCCGACGAGGTGGACAAGAGCATCAGCGGCGATACCGCCAAGCTCTACCGGATGATCTGGAGCCGCTTTATGGCCAGCCAGATGGCGGACTGCCAGCAGGACACCGTGTCCGTCACCGTCTATGCCGGCGGCTACCGCTTCAAGGCCAGCGGCTACACGGTCACCTTCGACGGTTTCACCGCCCTGTACGAAGAGGCCACCGACGAGAAGGAAAAGAAGGAGACCAGCCTTCCTCCCCTCGAGGAGGGTCAGGTGCTCAAGCTGCGGGAGCTGAAGAGCGAGCAGAAGTTCACCCAGCCCCCCGCCCGCTACACCGAAGCCACCCTCATCAAGGCGCTGGAGGAGAACGGCATCGGCCGCCCCTCCACCTACGCCCCCATCATCACCACCATCATCGACCGCGGCTATGTGGAGCGGGAGCAGAAGAAGCTCAAGCCCACCCTGCTGGGCCGGGCCGTGGACGGCCTGATGCTGGAGCAGTTCCCCCACATCGTGGACGTGGACTTCTCGGCAGAGATGGAGAAGAACCTCGATAAGGTCGAGAGCGGCAAGACGGACTGGCACAAGACCGTGGACGACTTCTACAAGGGCTTCGCCGCCAGCCTCGAGCAGGCCGAGAAGAACATGGAAGGCAAGAAGGTCAAGGTGCCGGACGAGCCGTCCAGCGAGGTCTGCGACCTCTGCGGCCGTCCCATGGTCATCAAGGTGGGCAAGTACGGCAAGTTTTTGGCCTGCAGCGGCTTCCCCGAGTGCCGCGGCACCAAGCGCCTCGTGAAGGACACCGGCGGCATCTGCCCCAAGTGCGGCAAGGGCCGTATGCTGGAGCGCAAGAGCGCCAAGGGCCGCATCTACTACGGCTGTGAGCGCTACCCCGACTGCGACTTCATGACCTGGGATATGCCGGTGGCCGTCAAGTGCGAGAAGTGCGGCTCCACTCTGTTCCGCAAGGGCTCCAAGCTCTACTGCGAAAAAGAGGGCTGCGACTTTGAGATGCCGGTGCCGAAGAAAGACTAAATAAGGAGTAAACCTCTCAGTCTGCTTCGCAGACAGCTCCCCTACCGAGGGGAGCCCTTGGCAGGCCGGGCCACTTCCTACTGGACGCCTGAGGCCCAATGTGGCGCAAAAGGGCGGGCCTTGCTACAGAGGCCAGCAGCTTCTGGACAACGCACCTTGTCAAGCTGCCGTGAATCGAGGCAGCAGGGCACTACTGTTTTCGAAATATCGGGCTTTGCTCGTTCCGCGTGGGCTTGACCGGCTCGCCAGTGCCTCTCCCTCTGGGAGAGGTGGCAGCGCGGCAGCGCTGACGGAGAGGGCAAGCCCGCTAAAGGATAAGATGATAACAATGAGCAACTATAAAGTTACTGTACTGGGTGCCGGTCTGGCGGGCTGCGAAGCCGCCCTCTGGCTGGCGGGCAAAGGCGTACAGG
>ENA-UOJM01002697-UOJM01002697.1-human-gut-metagenome-genome-assembly--contig:-P116-NODE-2697-length-11949-cov-6.273836_pt1 | contig 11949 bp, 10 predicted proteins | sample MGYA00242349_ERZ723896 | MGnify/ENA metagenome assembly ERZ723896 | reverse complement strand
ACCCGCTACCTCCACCTTGGCAAGGTGGCGCTCTACCAGATGAGCTACACTCGCAACAACAAAGCATATTATAGCAGAAAATTTGTCGCTGTCAAGCATAAAATGAAAAAATTGAGAATGATCTCATTCCGCCCCGTCGGAGGAGGCGGAGGAGGTGCCGGGAACCTCCTCCGTCCCCTCCTGGCTGTCCGACGGCTCCCCGCAGGGGGGGACCGCCTGGGTATCCCACTGGTAGCCCAGGGCGGCCATCTCCCGGTCAGAGAGGAGAGGGTACTGCCCGCGGCTGTCCGCCCCCCGGGTGAGGTCCAGATGGCGATAGCCGCTCTCGGTGCGGACGACGTTCCAGAAGTGGGGTGACCCGTCCAGGGTGCCCGGTACCACCATGCCGGTCAGCTCCAGCCGTTGGGCCAACAGCAGGGCGGCCAGGGCAAGTCCCTCGCTGTCTGCTGCCCCCGCCACCAGGGCGTCATAAGCGCTGGCCCCCCCCTCCGGATCGTAGTGTCCGGCGTCCAGCACGGCGGCAGATACGGTCTGGATGGCCTCGTCCCCCTCGGTCCCCCAGATGGAGACCACGATCTCATTGGCGCGCCGGGCCAGGGCAGTCCGGCGGCGCTGGAGCTCTTTCTGCTCCAGGTGGTAGGTAAGCAGGACCTCCACGATGCGCTGGCGGCCGCTCTCCTCCCCTTGGGGATAGATATAGACCTGGGCCTCGGGCAGATCCAGGGCGGTGTCCGGACTGGCATAGTAGGCCTCCCGGAAGAGGGTGGGGATGTACCTCTCGTCCCCCTCGAAGTAGCTGATGCGCAGGGCGGCCTCGGTGCCGAAGGAGGAGAGCAGGTCCTTGAGTTGGGAGCGGATGGCGGTGGCACCGGTGGCGGCCACGATGGCGGAGACCTGCTCCCGGGTGCGGCGGTAGGTGATCTCCACAGCGGCCTCATAGTAGGAGACAATAGGGGTCACATCATAGCGGATGAAGTCCACTGAATAGGCTCCCAGAGGGTCCTCCTGGACCACCTCCAGACAGGCGTTGGACAGGGACTGCTCCACATCCTGGTCGTAGTTGTACATCCGGACAGTGCCCTCCTCCTCACCCAGGGAGATGAGGTAGATCAGGGCATTGACCAGCTCCTGGTAGTTCTCCACCCGAAGGATGGAGGAGTCCCCCTCGGCAGGGGGCGTGGCGCTGTGGGGAGTCACGCTGGTGTAGCTGCGGGCGAGCAGTGAGGAGCACCCGGACAGCAGCAGGGACAGCGCGGCCACGGCCGCGCAGAGCCTCCATTTCATCAGATCCCTCCTCCCATGTTCCCGCCGGGGCTCACATCCCCAGCGCCTCTCCGATCAGTACGACTTCCATCTCCTCTGTGGCATTGGGACGAGCCCAAAGAACCGCAAGTCCTCGGCAGATGCGCTCCGGGCTCTTGCAGTCATAGCACCGGTCTGCCTTGGCGGCGCAGGGGGTCCTGCACCCCATGGACTGTGCCCGCTTGGGGGCGGCCACGTTCCGGGCCCGCCACAGTGCCGCCTCAAAGTCGGGGGCGACCTTGTTGACACCCACCAGGAAGTAGACCTTCTGGTGGCCGTACAGGGTGGAGGAGACCCGGTTGCCGTTGCCATCGATGTTGACGATCTCCCCAGTCTCCGCCAGCGCGTTGGCGGAGGTGATGTACACATCGGTGAGGACGGAGTCCCTCAGGGCGCCCCCCTCCCAGTGCCAGACCACCTGGTTGTGGGCAGCCAGCCTGGGGTAGAGCCCCATCTCCTTCACCGTCATGGACCCGCCGATGCCCACCGTTTTTCCATCGATCTGGCCGTCCAGATAGGCGGCCGCCTCATCTGCGGTGGGGAAGTAGGCGGTGCGGAAGCCGCGGGCCTCCAGGTTGGCGCGGAGTTTTTCCAGATCTGCCATGGTGATACCTCCCTGAAAAAATGAATGGATCACAGGTCATGCTGGTGATAGCTGTGGAAGCCCTGGCCCAGCACCTCGTGGGCATCGCACACGATGAGAAAGGCGGAGGGGTCGGTCTCCTTTACCGCCCGCTTCAGGGCCACGATCTGCTTCTGCTTGAAGGCGCACATGAGCACGTCTTTTGCCTCCCCGGACCAGGCCCCGGCCCCCCGGAGGATGGTGACGCCCCGGTCCAGCTCCGCACTGATGGAGCGGATGATCTCCTGGGGGCGGTCGCTGATGATATAGGCCACCTTGGCGTTGTCCAGGCCGTAGAGCACCCGGTCGATGACCAGGGAGGAGATATACAGGGAGACCAGCCCGTACAGGGCGCTGCTCAGGCTGTGGAAGGCCAGAGCGGCCAGGGCGATGACCACCAGGTCCACCGCCATGACCAGGGTGCCCATGGGCAGATGGCCGAAGCGGAGCTTCAGCAGCCGGGCGATGAGATCGGCGCCGCCGGTGGTGGCTCCCTGGAGGAACACCATCCCAAGGGACAGCCCGATCAGCGCGCCGCCGAAGACGGAGGCCAGCATGGGGTCCATGGGCGGGAAGGAGTAACAGGCGGCCAGCAGGTCCACCCCCAGGGAGGTGGCGGCGGTGGCGAAGAGGGAGGAGGCCAGCAGCTTCCACCCCAGCAGCCGCCAGCCCAGCAGGAACAGGGGCAGGTTGAGGGCGATGACCGCACTGCCCACCGGGATGGCGGGGACGATGGCATGGATGATCTGCCCCAGGCCAGTCATCCCGCCCAAGGTGATCTGGTTGGGAACATAGCACCAGTCAAAGCCCAGGGCAAAGACAGCGGAGGCCAGTGTGATCCACAGATAGGGCCGGAAGGCGGCCCAGAGCTTGCCGGTGCGCACAAAAAAACTTCCTTTCCTTTTCTGGTTGGGCGGCGCGGCGGCTGCCCGGGACGGTGGTGTTACAGCAGGGTCATCTGCTCCTCTCCCCGGTCGGGCTCCCGAAGGAGGGCTCCCGCAATGGGCAGGGAGCGGGCCCGGTAGCGGGCGGCGTTGCGGATGGGGGTCTGAGCCAGGGGCAGGGCCTTCTCCACCCGGTATTTAGGCTTGAGGGACATGACGTTGACCCCCTGGGTGGTGCGGGTAGTCTTGGGGGAGAGGGCGGAGGTGTGGAAGATCATGCAGCGCCCCTCGGTGGAGTAGACCGCCATCTCCTGGTCCTCCTCCAGCAGGAAGGCGGAGACCAGGGGGGCCTTGTCGGAATAGGCCCCGGTGAGCTTTTTCCGGCGGGTCTGGGTCTGGTAGGCGGACAGTTCCACCCGGGCCGCCTTGCCGTTGTCAAAGAAGAAGAGCAGCTGGCGGCGGTAGTCCCCGGGGATGCAGGCCCAGACCACCCGCTCCTCCTGGTCCATGGCAAGCTTGGTGGGCAGGTAGTCCCCCAGCACGCTGGCCTTGGTGTCCTCAAATTCGCTGAGCCGGGTCTTATAGCACTGCTGCCTGTCGGTAAAGACCAGCAGCTCGTCCCGGTTGGAGGCCTCCCAGGTAAGGAAGGGGCCGTCGCCGTCCTTATACTTCTGCTCGCCGGACATCCGCAGGGACTGGGGGGTGATTTTCTTCAGATATCCCTCCCGGGACAGGAAGAGATTCACCGGGTAGTCGGGGACCTCCTCCTCAGCGGTGAGCAGCTCCTCGGTCTGGTGGTCATAGACGATATCGGTGCGGCGGGGGAGGGCGTACTTTTTCTTGACTTGCTCCAGCTCACCGATGAAGACCTGACGGATGCGGCGGGGGCTGTTCACCAGGTCCTGGAGGTCAGCGATCTCCTCCTCCAGGGAGTCCACCTCCTGGGTGCGCTTGAGGATGTACTCCTTGTTGATGTTCCGCAGGCGGATGTCGGCTACGAACTCGGCCTGGATCTGGTCAATGCCAAAGCCGATCATCAGGTTGGGCACTACCTCCGCGTCCTCCTCGGTCTCCCGGATGATGCGGATGGCCCGGTCGATGTCCAGCAGGATGCGCTTGAGGCCCTTGAGCAGGTGCAGCTTCTCCTGCTTCTTCTTCAGGGAGAAGTATGTGCGGCGGCGCACGCAGTCGCTGCGCCAGGCGGTCCACTCCTCCAGGATCTCCCGCACCCCCATCACCCGGGGCATCCCGGCGATGAGGATGTTGAAGTTGCAGGACTGGCTGTCCATCAGGGGGGTGGACTTGAACAGCTTGGCCATCAGCTTGTCCGGGTCAGTGCCCCGCTTCAGGTCGATAGTCAGCTTCAGGCCGGACAGGTCGGTCTCGTCCCGCATGTCGGTGATCTCACGGATCTTGCCCGACTTGATGAGCTCAGCCACCTTGTCCATGATGGCCTCCACGGTGGTGGAGTAGGGGATCTCGTAGACCTCGATGATGTTGTCCGCCTTGAGGTAGCGCCACTTGGCGCGCACCTTGAAGGAGCCCCGTCCGGTGCGGTAGATGGAGGCCAGCTCCGAGGCGTCGTAGAGCAGTTCACCGCCGGTGGGCAGGTCGGGGGCCTTCAGGGTGGACATGAGATCGTGGTCCGGGTCCTTCAGATAGGCGATGGTGGTGTCGCACACCTCCCCCAGGTTGAAGCCGCACAGGTTGCTGGCCATGCCAACGGCGATGCCCTGGTTGGCGGAGACCAGCACGTTGGGAAAGGTGGTGGGCAGGAGGGTGGGCTCCTTCAGCTTGCCGTCGTAGTTGTCCACAAAGTCCACGGTGTCCTGGTCGATGTCCCGAAACAGCTCGGCGCAGATGGGGTCCAGCCGCACCTCGGTGTATCGGCTGGCGGCCCAGGCCATGTCTCGGGAGTACACCTTTCCAAAGTTGCCCTTGGAGTCCACAAGGGGGTGGAGCAGGGCCCCGTAGCCCCGGGAGAGGCGGACCAAGGTGTCGTAGATGGCGGCGTCCCCGTGAGGGTTGAGCTTCATGGTCTGGCCTACTACGTTAGCGCTCTTGGTACGGGCCCCGCCCAGCAGTTTCATCTGATACATGGTGTAGAGCAGCTTCCGGTGGGAGGGCTTGAAGCCGTCGATCTCCGGGATGGCCCGGGAGACGATGACCGACATGGCATAGGGCATATAGTTGATCTCCAGCGTCTCGGTGATGGGCTGCTCCAGCACCTCGGCCCGCAGGCCCATGACGTTGGGGTTGGTTACCTTGGGTTTGGTCTCGTCGGGGTTTTTCTTCTTTGGCATAGGGATATCCGTCCTATCTTCTGCCCCAGCTTAGGGGGACATTTTCAATCAAACACTGAAAGAGATCACGCATCTGCCCGATATAGAGGGATCAGGCTGGCAAAACAAATGCTCAAAGATCCAAAGATTTGAGTACATAAAATAAGATCCTGGTCGAACCGCAGAAAAAACCACAGAAGAAAACCTGTGGGGCAGAGCGCTCCATTGAGCAAAAACAGAGCTCCGAGGATCTTTTTCCAGTGATCCCATACGGCGGAGGAAACTTTCCGACTTGTCCAGGCGGAAGGCATTCCGCTGGCCGTCAGAAAGGATACACCGAATAACAGAGAGAAAATGGTCATGCAGGCGTACAGAGCGGGGAGAGAGGGAAAACTGTGTGAGAAGACATTCAGAAAAGCGATGGATGCCAGTGTATAGAAAAAGAGATGTGTGAGCCGTTTCATATCACCCCTCCTTGGGTGCGTACGCCATCCCAAAGGGTGTTGCGGCCAGGCCGCCCTTTCCCGTCTCCCGGAGGGAGGGGGGCAGGGAACGGCCCACCTCTGCCATGGCGTCCAGAACCTGGTCCGGGGGGACCCGGCTCTCGATGCCGGCCAGAGCCATCTGGGCCGCCGAAAGGGCGTCCATGGCCCCGATGACGTTGCGCTTGACGCAGGGGACCTCCACCAGCCCGCCCACAGGATCGCACACCAGCCCCAGCAGATTCTTCACAGCCATGGCGCAGGCGTGAGCCATCATGGAGGGAGTGCCGCCCCGGAGGTGGACCAGGGCGGGGGCGGCCATGGCGGCGGCAGAGCCGATCTCCGCCTGACAGCCGCCCTCGGCCCCGGAGATGGAGGCCCGGGCGGCGATGACCATTCCGAAGCCGGAGGCCACATACAGGGCCTGGACCAGCTGCTCCCTGGAGAGAGAGAAGTGCCGGGCGCAGGGGAGGAGCACCGCGGGCAGCACGCCGCAGGCCCCCGCCGTGGGGGCGGCCACGATGCGCTTCATGCAGGCGTTGCACTCCCCCATCCGCAGAGCCCCGGCCATCACCTGGGAGAGAAGGGGGCCGCACAGGGGGTCCCCGGCGGCGTACAGGGTCATTTTGGCCCCGTCACCCCCAGACAGGCCGCTGTGGGAGCGGTCCTGGGCCTGATAGCTCTCGTCCGCCTGCACCATGGCGTCCAGCATGGCCCCCATCCGCTCCAGAGAGCGGGCGCGGGGCAGGTCCTGCCGCCGGCAGTCGGATTCCAGAATGTTTTCCCAGAGGGGCAGGCCGAACTGTTCCGTATCCTGGAGCATCTGGGCGATGGAGTCAAAGGCGATCAAAGGGGCACCTCCTGTTCTTCCGGGGTGTAGCGGGTGACCCGCAGGATGCCGGGCAGGGCCCGCACGTCCCGGGCGGCGTCCTCGAGGATGGGCTGGTCGCACTCGATGACCATGACGGCGCTGCCGCCCCGGCCGCCCCGATTGAGCTGGAGGGTGGCCACGTTGAGGCCCCGCCTGGCCAGCACGCCGGTGACCTGTCTGACGCAGCCGGGCTGGTCGGTGTTGTGGACCACCAGGGTGGGCAGCTCCCCGCTGAAGGAGGTGTGCAGTCCATCCACCTGAAAGACCCGGATGCGCCCGCCCCCAGGGGAGGAGGCCCCCACCTCCAGCTGTCCGCCCCCGGCATCCTCAAGACGGATGAGGGCGCTGTTGGGGTGGACGTCCCGCAGGACGCAGGTGCCGAAGGAGAAGGACAGCCCCCGCTCCCGGGCCAGACGGAAGCTGTCTGGGACCCGGCCGTCGGCCGGGGAGAGGCCCAGCAGCCCGGCCACCAGGGCCTGGTGGGTGCCGTGGCCCTCTCCGGTGGAGGCAAAGGAGCCGTGGAGCAGCAGCTGGGCCCGGACGGGCTCCTGCCCCAGCAGAGCCCGGGCCATGCGGCCGATGCGCACCGCCCCCGCCGTGTGGGAGCTGGAGGGCCCCACCATGACGGGACCCAGGATGTCGAACAGGTTCATAGGTGTGTTCCTCCGCTGCGATCTCATGTGAAGTAAAGCAATAAAAGAAAGAGAAACATCAGGCAGGAAAGGCCGATCACAAAGCGCCCCAGCCATCTGGCCAGCCGACGGCGGTCCTCCGGCGTGTCGTCGGCAAGTCGCCTGCCGTTTTTGACCAGATAGATGCCTCCGTCCTTAAAATAGCAGAGGGCCTGAATTGCAGCGTCAGTCCTGTACAGGATGATGCCCAGCAGGAGAAAGAAGATACACAGGATGGAAAATCCAAACATCACAATGGAATCGTCTGACATTGGGCTTCTCCCTGCCGCTCGTGATGAGATGATTACGAGATGTCCGCCAGCTCCAGATATTTGTAGCCGTTGTCCGCGATGTGGCTCTTGCGCCCCTGGAGGTCATCCCCCAGCAGCAGGTCAAAGACCTGGGCGGTGCGCTCCACGTCCTCCGGCATCACCTTGATGAGCCGGCGGGTCTCAGGGTTCATGGTGGTCAGCCACATCATATCGGGCTCGTTCTCGCCCAGGCCCTTGGAGCGCTGCACATCGCACTTTTTTCCCTCCAGAGAGGCGACGATGTCGTTTTTTTCCTTGTCTGAGTAGGCAAACCAGGTCTTTTCCTTACAGGTGATCTCGTACAGGGGGGACTCCGCGATGTAGACATAGCCCTGCTGGATCAGGGTGGGGGTTAGGCGGTAGAGCATGGTGAGGATCAGGGTGCGGATCTGGAAGCCGTCCACGTCGGCATCGGTGCAGATGACCACCTTGTTCCAGCGCAGGCTGTCCAGGTCAAAGGAGGCCAGGTCCTTCACGTGCTTGTCCTGGACCTCCACTCCGCAGCCCATGACCTTGAGCAGGTCGGTAATGATCTCGTTTTTGAAGATCTTGGCGTAATCCGCCTTGAGGCAGTTGAGGATCTTGCCCCGGACGGGCATGATGCCCTGGTACTCCGCGTCCCGGCTGAGCTTCACCGCCCCCATGGCAGAGTCTCCCTCCACGATGTAGAGCTCCCGGCGGGACACGTCCTTGGTGCGGCAGTCCACGAACTTCTGCACCCGGTTGGAGATGTCCATGGAGCCGGACAGCTTCTTTTTGATGTTCAGGCGGGTCTTTTCCGCGGTCTCCCGGCTGCGCTTGTTGATGAGCACCTGCTCGCAGATCTTGTCTGCGTCGAAGGGGTTCTCGATGAAATAGACCTCCAGCTGGGCGCGGAGGAAATCGGTCATAGCCTCCTGGACAAATTTGTTGTTGATGGCCTTTTTAGTCTGGTTCTCGTAGCTGGTCTGGGTGGAGAAGTTGTTGGAGACCAGTACCAGGCAGTCCTGGATGTCGTTGAAGCTGATCTTGCCCTCCGACTTCTGGTACTTGCCCAGCTGCTTGAGCCGGGCGTCGATGGCGGAGACGAAGGCGGATTTCATGGCCTTCTCCGGGCTGCCCCCGTGCTCCAGCCAGGAGGAGTTGTGGTAGTGCTCCACGATGGACACCCGGTTGGAGAAGCAGAAGGAGACCGACAGCTTCACCTTGTACTCCGGCTTGTCCTCCCGGTCCCGGCCCTTCCGCTCGGTCTGCCAGAACACAGGCTGGGTCAGGGGATTTTCCCCGGCCAGTTCGGTGACATAGTCCAGGATGCCGTTGTCATAGCGGAAGTCGGTGGTCTCGAACTTCCCACCGGTCTGGTTGCGGAAGCGGAAGGTGACGCCGGAGTTGACCACAGCCTGGCGCTTCATCACGTCCAGGTAGTACTCCACGGGGATGTCGATGTCGGTAAAGACCTCCAGGTCGGGCTTCCAGCGGAAGGTGGAGCCCGTCTTTCTGCCCCGGTCAGTGGGTTCTTTGTGGAGCCCGCCGATATTCTCCCCCTTCTCAAAGTGGAGGGTGTATTTGGAGCCGTCCCGGTAGATGGTTGCGTCGAAATACTCGCTGGCGTACTGGGTGGCGCAGGAGCCCAGGCCGTTGAGGCCCAGGGAATACTCATAGTTGTCGCCGTCCCCGCCGTACTTGCCGCCGGCGTACAGCTCACAGAACACCAGCTCCCAGTTGTAGCGCTGCTCCTTTTCGTTCCAGTCCACCGGACAGCCCCGGCCGAAGTCCTCCACCTGGATGGACTTGTCCTCGAACCGGGTGACGATGATGAGATCGCCGTGGCCCTCCCGGGCCTCGTCGATGGCGTTGGACATGATCTCAAACACGGCATGCTCGCAGCCCTCCAGCCCGTCGGAGCCGAAGATGACGCCGGGGCGCTTGCGGACCCGGTCGGCCCCTTTTAGGGCGGAGATGGATTCGTTGCCGTAGCTGGGTTTCTTCTGAGCCATAGTAATAAAGATCCCTCACAGTACAATGCGGCGCGGGACCGCGCAAAATAACAATTATAATAATACCCCATTTGGACGGAGAAAGTCAAGAAAAGGGCGGAGCGGCCTGGGACAGAAAAAAGAGGCTGGGAGACAGACAAAAAGGGAAAGAATGGACGGGGCGGGAATAAAAAGAGGGGAAATGCCCCAGACTGAGGAGGAAAGGGGCGGGATCTGTGGAGAATTTCTGGGTAGCCGAGGAGAGCGAGGGCATCGGGGAGGCGGTGCGCCGGCAGCTGGGGGAGCGGGACCGGCGCACGGCAGCGGGAGGATCACCCTGGCTGCTGGTGGTCTCCCCCCGGGCAGCGGAGCGGAGGAGGCAGCTGCCCACTGGGTGCCGGACGGTGCTTCTGCCCGGCGGAGCGGGGGGGCTGCTCTCCGGGCTGGACCCCGCGGCGGCGGTAAGCTACGGCACCGGGCCCAGGGACACCCTGACCCTGTCCAGCCGGGAGGAGCGGCAGCTGTGGTGCGCCATCCAGCGGGAGCTGGTGACAGTGGAGGGACGGGTGGTGGAGCGGCAGGAGCTGCCCCTCCGCCTGCCGGATCACATGTCTCCCCTGTCTGTGCTGGCGGCGGCGGGGGCCCTGCTGCTGCTGGGGGTGCCCCCGGAGGAGCTGGGCCGGGACCGCGGGGCGGTCAGGGGCGGCCAGGGATGAAAGACCGGCGGCCGGAGGTGTCCCCTCCGGCCGCCGCACCCGTGTTACGGTTTTTTCATGGTCAGGCTGATGCGCTTTTTCTTCTCGTCCACCTCCAGAACCCACACCGTGACCACATCTCCCACGGAAAGCAGCTGGGAGGGGTGCTTCACCCGCTGGGGCAGCTTGCTGATGTGGACCAGCCCATCCTGATGGACCCCGATGTCCACAAATGCCCCGAAGTCGATGACGTTGCGCACCGTCCCCTGGAGCTCCATCCCGGGCTTCAGGTCCCGGGCCTCCATCACATCGGTGCGCAGGATGGGGGCGGGCAGCTCGTCCCGGGGGTCCCGGCCGGGCTTCATCAGCTCCTTGATGATGTCCGCCAGGGTGGGGACGCCCACGCCGCACACCCGGGCCAGCGCCTCCAGGCCCATGGCCTCCGCCTTCTCCTTCAGGGCTCCCATGGCCCCTGCCCTGACGTCGGACAGGGTGTAGCCGCACTGGGCCAGCAGCGCCTCCGCGGCGGCGTAGCTCTCCGGATGGACACCGGTGTTGTCCAGAACGGAGGCGCTCTCCGGCACCCGCAGGAAGCCGGCGCACTGCTCAAAGGCCTTGGGGCCCAGCTTGGGCACCTTCAGGACCTGCCTGCGGGTGGTGAAGGCCCCGTTCTCCTCCCGGTATTTCACCAGGTTTTTGGCAGTGGCGGCGGTGAGGCCGGACACCCGCTGGAGCAGGGAGGGGGAGGCGGTGTTCACATCCACGCCCACCGCGTTGACGCAGTCCTCCACCACCCCGTCCAGGGCCTCGCCCAGCCGGGCCTGGGGCATGTCGTGCTGGTACTGGCCCACGCCGATGGCCTTAGGGTCGATCTTCACCAGCTCAGCCAGGGGGTCCTGGAGCCGCCGGGCGATAGACACGGCGGAGCGCAGGTTCACATCGTACTCGGGGAACTCCTCGGCGGCCAGCTTGGAGGCGGAGTAGACCGAGGCCCCGGCCTCGCTGACGATCATATAGCTCAGGCCGCCCCCCAGTCTGTGGATCAGCTCCACCGCCATCTGCTCGGTCTCCCGGCTGGCGGTGCCGTTGCCGATGGCGATGTGCTCCACGCCGTGCTTTCTCACCAGATGGGACAGCTTGGCGATGGCCTCCTGTTTCTGCCGCTCCCCATAGGTGGGGTAGACTACCGCCGTGTCCAGCACCTTGCCGGTGCCGTCCACCACCGCCACCTTGCAGCCCATGCGGTAGCCCGGGTCCAGCCCCATGGTGACCCGCCCCTTCACCGGGGGCTGCATCAGCAGGGGCTTCAGGTTCAGGGCGAAGTTGTGGATGGCACCCTCGTCCGCCTGCTCAGTGAGGTGGGCGCGGATCTCCCGCTCCATGGAGGGCTGGATCAGGCGGTCATAGGCGTCGTCCGCCGCCGCCCGGACAAAGTCCATGCAGGCCGCGCCGGGCACCACGGCCCGGCGCACCGCCACGTGGGCGGTCTCCGGGTCCAGCTCCACCGTGACCTTGAGCACCCCCTCCCGCTCACCCCGGTTGACGGCCAGCACCTGGTGGCCCTGGGCCCGGCCCACCGGGACCTTGAAGTCATAGTACAGGCGGTAGACCGTGTCCTCCGGCTCCTTGGCCGCAGCCCGGGAGGCCAGCACGCCCCGGCGCAGATACAGCTGCCGCAGCTCCCTGCGGATGTCGGCGTCGTCGGAGATCTCCTCGGCCAGGATGTCGCTGGCCCCCTGGAGGGCGTCCTCCGCCGTCTCCACCCCCTTGTCCGGGTCCAGAAAGTCCAGGGCCGCCTGACGGGGGTCCTCCGCCGGGCCCTGAGCGGTGAGCAGCGGGGCCAGGGGTTCCAGCCACTTCTCCCGTGCGATGGT
>ENA-UOJM01002688-UOJM01002688.1-human-gut-metagenome-genome-assembly--contig:-P116-NODE-2688-length-11987-cov-6.238183_pt1 | contig 11987 bp, 9 predicted proteins | sample MGYA00242349_ERZ723896 | MGnify/ENA metagenome assembly ERZ723896 | reverse complement strand
TCCAGCCTATGTTTTCTTACGGTCAGCGTAGCAAGTGCGCAGACCTACTGAACAGTTACAAAGAAAGTTTCATAAAAACGCTGTAAAAAGGCAAAAAAATACTTGCATAAATATACATATAGAGTTATAATTATGCAAAATTATTCAAAAAATATTCATGATTTCCATCTGCACCCCGGTTACTGTCCACGCCTTGCGTAAACAGTAACACACCCCACAAATTCACGGCGGGTGGAAGACGAACCTGGGATCCAGAACAATCTATGAGCGAGAGGAGAATAATTATGAAGCCAAAGGTATACATTGACGGAAAAGAAGGAACCACAGGACTCCAGATCTACGACAGACTTGCATCAAGAGACGACATTGAACTCCTGTTAATTGATGAAACAAAGAGGAAAGACCCGGATGAGAGAAAGAAACTCATCAACGCGGCGGATATCACCTTCCTCTGTCTGCCGGATGCGGCGGCGAAGGAGGCGGTGAGTTTTGTGGAGAAGGATTCCGCGAGGATCATCGACGCGTCCACGGCGCACCGTACAGCACCCGGCTGGGCATACGGGATTCCGGAGCTTTCCGATATGCATAAAGATGCAGTCGTCCATGCAAAATTCACAGCAAATCCGGGCTGCCATGCGTCAGGATTCGTGATCCCGGTCTATCCACTTGTGGCGTCTGGAATGATCCCGAAGGAGACGCCCCTCACTGTATTTTCCCTCACCGGATACTCTGGAGGCGGAAAGAAGATGATCGCGGAGTACGAGTCCCCGGAGAAGCCGGAACTCTACAACACGCCGAGAATCTACAGCCTGAGCCTCAAACACAAGCATCTCCCGGAGATGCAGAAGATCTGCGGACTTGATGTTCCTCCGGTGTTCTGCCCGATCGTGGATGACTATTATAAAGGAATGGCTGTCACCGTCATGCTGCAGAATTCCATGTTAAAGGGAAATCCCACAGCGAAAGATATCCACGAGGCGCTGGCTGCCCACTACGACGGAAAGAAGGTCGTAAAAGTTCATCCGTTCGGATATGAGGATCCGATGATCGCCGCCGGAACCATGGCGGGAAAGGACAGCATGGAACTGGTCGTCAATGGACATGAAGGTCAGACGATCATCACGGCGCTGTTTGATAACCTCGGAAAAGGCGCTTCCGGCGCGGCGGTGGAGAACATGAACCTGATGCTGGGATTTGAGGAGACAGCGGGACTGAATTTATAATTCAAGTCGAGCGTCCGTGAGACTTGGCGCGTGATTCTATTTGGTGCAATCTGAAAAAAGGAGAAAATTTATGGAAAATCTGAAAGCGGAGACAAGAGCGGGCGTCCTTGTGGAGGCGCTCCCGTATCTTCAGGAATACAATGGAAAGATCGTAGTCGTAAAGTACGGCGGAAACGCCATGATCAACGAGGATTTAAAGCAGGCGGTCATCCGTGACATCGTCCTCTTAAATCTCGTGGGTGTGAAAGTCGTTCTCGTCCACGGCGGCGGTCCGGAGATCGGGGAACTTTTAAAGAAGACCGGAAAAGAGTCCAAATTCATCAAGGGTCTGCGCTATACAGACAAAGAGACGATGGAAGCGGTCCAGATGGTCCTCTGCGGAAAGCTCAATAAGAATCTGGTAACACTCTTAAAAAATGCCGGAGGAAAAGGCGTGGGAATAAGCGGAATGGACGGCGGCCTGTTTGAGGCAGTCAAATTGAACGATCCGGACGGAACGGAATACGGCTATGTGGGTGACATCGTTAAGACAAATCCGCAGATCGTCCTTGATATGCTGGAAAAAGGCTATATCCCGGTAGTTACCTGTGTTGCCGCAGGAATTGACGATACCTGCAACTACAACATCAACGCGGATACAGCGGCTGAGAAGCTTGCCATCGCGTTAAAGGCGAAAAAGCTGATCATGCTCACGGATGTAAGAGGACTTTTGAGAGATCCGTCCGATGAATCCACACTGATCAAACGTCTGAAGGTTTCGGAAGTTCCGTCTCTCGTCAGGGAGGGCATCATCAAGGGCGGCATGATCCCGAAGGTCAACTGCTGCGTGGAGTGTGTCCGTCAGGGCGTGGAGCGCGCGAACATTCAGGATGGCCGTGTGCCGCACTCGATCTTAATCGAGCTGCTTACAAATGAAGGTGTAGGAACCATGTTTTCATAAAAGGCAGACGCAGATCCATGTGAAGATGCAGGTTCCTGTAAGAAAACGCATCCGGCGCGGAATGTGCCAGAGTACACGTTTTTTGCAGAGAGAACGCAGGAAAAAGCGTGGATCTGCCGAATTAGTTGCCACAGGAGGTACGATATGACAGCGGAAGAGATCAAGAAAAAAGATTCAGAATATATCATGCATACATACGGACGGTTCGACATCGTCCTTGACCAGGGAAAAGGCGCGACGCTCTGGGATGCCGACGGAAAAAAGTACGTGGATCTGACCTCCGGGATCGGAGTAAACAGCTTAGGCCACGGAAATCCGGCGATCGTAAATGCCGTGACAAAACAGGCGGAAAAGCTCATGCACGCTTCCAACCTTTACTACACGGAGCCCATGGTGAGCGCCGCAGAGAAGCTCGTGACAGCCACAGGGATGGGAAAAATTTTCTTTGCAAACTCCGGTGCGGAGGCGAATGAGGGCGCCATCAAGCTCGCGAGAAAATATTCCTTCGATAAATACGGCGAGGGAAGGAACACCATCGTGACACTGATCCAGTCCTTCCATGGAAGAACTGTTACAACCTTAAAGGCAACCGGCCAGGAGAAGTTCCACCAGTACTTCTTCCCATTCACGGAAGGCTTCGCCTACGCGAAGGCAAATGATCTGGCTGATGTGACTGCGAAGGCAGACAAGACCTGCTGTGCCGTCATGATGGAGATGATCCAGGGCGAGGGCGGCGTTCTGCCGCTCGATAAGGAATTTGTCCAGGGTGTGGCAAAATACTGTAAGGAGAACGATATCCTGCTCATCGTGGATGAGGTTCAGACTGGCATCGGAAGATGCGGAAGCCTCTTCGCCTATGAGCAGTACGGAATTGCTCCAGATATCGTGACCATGGCGAAAGGTCTCGGCGGCGGTCTGCCTATCGGCGGCGTGCTGGCTGCGAAGTCCTGCGCGGATGTTATGGGACCGGGAACCCACGGTTCCACCTTCGGCGGGAATCCGGTGAGCGCGGCATCTGCGAATGTGGTCCTCGACACGGTGATGAAGCCGGAATTCTTAAAAGAGGTTGAGGAAAAGGGCGCTTACATCAAAGAAAAAGTCCTGGGATTTCACGCCCCGGCAGTGAAGAATGTCCGCGGCATGGGACTCATGCTCGGCATCATCGTAGATCCGGAAAAGCGTGCCGGATATGTTGCAAAGCTTATGGAAAAGGGCGTTCTCGTCCTGACAGCCGGAACGGACGCGATCCGTCTGCTTCCGCCGCTTGTTATTACATATGAAGAGATCGATCAGGCACTTGAGGCCATGAAAGGGGTATTTGAATCATGAATCATTTATTAAAATTACTGGATCTCAGCACAGAGGAGATCACCGGAATTCTGGATCTGGCAGACCAGTTAAAATATGAGAGAAAGCACAACATTCCGCACGAACTCTTAAAGGGACAGACACTCGGAATGATCTTCCAGAAATCCTCCACAAGAACGAGGGTTTCCTTCGAGACAGGAATGTATCAGCTGGGTGGACATGCATTGTTTCTGTCCTCCAGAGATCTGCAGATCGGCCGTGGAGAGCCGGTTCAGGATACTGCCCGCGTGTTGTCAAGATACCTTGACGGTATCATGATCCGTACCTTCGAGCAGAAGGAAGTGGAGGACCTCGCAAAATTTGGTTCCATCCCGGTCATCAACGGCCTGACGGATTTCTGTCATCCGTGTCAGGTCCTTGCGGACCTCATGACGATCCGTGAGAAGTTCGGAAGCTTCTCCGGACTCAAAATGTGCTTCATCGGTGACGGCAACAATATGGCAAACTCCCTGATCGTTGGTGGCTTAAAGGTCGGAATGAACGTGGCGGTCGCGACACCGGACGGATACAAGCCGGACGGAGCTGTCCTTGATTTCACGAAGGGCTACGGCGATAAGTTTGCCTTGGAGACAGATCCGTTTATGGCGGCATCCGGTGCGGATATTCTGATCACAGATACATGGACTTCGATGGGAGAAGAAGCGGAGAAAGAGGAGAGAAAGAAAATCTTCAAGGACTACCAGATCAACAGACAGCTCCTCGCAGCCGCAAACGCGGGCGCTATGGTCCAGCACTGTCTCCCGGCATACCGCGGACAGGAGATCACTGAGGAAGTCTTCGAGGAACATGCCGACGAGATCTTCAATGAGGCAGAGAACCGCCTGCATGCGCAGAAGGCTGTTATGGTAAAGCTGATGAAGAAAGACTGATCGGACATGACGACTGTCTTGTAATTGAGGTTGGAAGCATTGGAAAGTTAGAAAGTCCCCGCTGGTGTGAGAGCGCCGGCGGGGCTTTTTGCGCCTGCGCAGAGTGCAGCCCGGTGTAGGTGACCATACAGGATAGCGGAATGCGCCTGACACATTTAATTTCGGTTTAGATAAAGTTTATGAAATTTTAACAGATGTTTCCTAGGGAAAGTTTTGAGTGCGTGTTATACTAGGACTATATTTATAAAACTCTTCGATGAGTACTGATGACAGGCGGAACGGGTATTTGAGTGCCTGTTAGCTAAAATCGAAAATGTTTTATGCACAGGAGGCAGAAATTATGGAGATCCATGAATTTTATATACCATCCAGCAGCGGTCTTGCGAATCTCCACTGTATGGAATGGATTCCAAACGGCGAGGTGAAAGCCGTCGTCCAGATCGCCCACGGAATGATGGAACATGTGGGAAGATACCGGGAGTCTGCGGAATTCCTTGCGGGACACGGGATCTATGTTCTCGGGAATGACCACTTAGGCCACGGAAAGACCGCGGCAGCGGAGGAAGACAGGGGATATTTCGGTGACCATGCGGGCGCTGTCTCCGTGATCCGTGATATGCGCCGTGTGACGGTCCATGCACAGAGAAAATATCCGGGTGTGCCGATTTTTCTTTTGGGGCACAGTATGGGGTCGTTCTTCGCGAGACGATATCTGACCGTCTACAAGGACGGAATCGACGGTGTGATCCTGCTCGGAACCGGAGCACCGAAGGACGCTGAGGTGCGGTTCGGATATATGCTGGCGGACTCTGTCTGTAAGAGGAAAGGGACGAGATACAGGAGCAAAATGCTCTACAACCTGTCCCTTGGAAACTATAACCGGAAATTCAAGCCGACAAAGACGCCTTACGACTGGCTGTCCAGGGATGAAAAGAGAGACCGCGCCTTCGGGGATGATCCGCTGACGAACTTTATTTTCACTGCGGGCGCGTACCGGGATTTCTTCGAGGTGATCTTAAAGACCGCAAAGCTCGAAAAAGCAGGCAAAATGCGCACCGACCTCCCGGTCCTGATACTCTCCGGAAGCAAAGATCCGGTGGGAGAGGAGACAAAAGGCGTGCGGAGAGTTTACGACCGCTATGATAAAGCAGGGGTAGAAGATCTCTCCATCGGCTTTTATGAGGGCGCGAGGCATGAACTTTTAAATGAACTCAACCGCGAACAGGTATCCGGGGATATTCTGGAGTGGATCGAGGAGCATGAGAAGAACAAATAATTCAAGTCGAACGTCCGTGAGACTTGGCGCGTGATTCTGGTCAGCAAAGCTGACATATTCCATATAGAATCACTGCGCATCCTCGCGGAGCGTTTATCTCAGTCGGAGACCCAACGCCCACTGAGACAAATTTGCTATTACTCACCACCTAATGAGGTGGGAGTCTTCTCGACTGAGATAAAAGCGGCAGACTGGCTGCGCTGATCTTTGGGTCAGTCTGCTATAAATTCAATATTTGTAACTATTCAGTACCTTCATAGTTACACGCAAAAATCCATTCCTGATCAGCTTCACTGATGGGATTTTTGCCTTCCAGCCTATGTTTTCTTGCGGTCAGCGCAGCAAGTGTGCAGACTTGCTGAACAGTTACCAATATTTTTCTTAAACATTCTTAAATACATCTATATTATCAACAATGGTGAAAAATTCACCTGTCAAAAATAGTTCTGAAAAATTCAGCAAAGCAAAAACATCTTAAACATGTTTGGAAAGGAGTCTTTTTGTTCAGTAAAATCAATAGCATATACCTTCGCGGCATGGAGGGAAAGAATGTGACCGTGGAGGCGGACGTCAGCGATGGACTTCCGGGGCTGATCCTCGTAGGTTACCTTGCGTCCGAGGTACGGGAAGGCGGAGACAGGGTGCGGACGGCGATCAAAAATCTCGGACTTTCCCTGCCGCCCAAAAAGATCACGATCAACCTGTCCCCGGCAGATTTTAGAAAGGAAGGGACCGGATTCGACCTCGCGATCGCCGCTGCCATTTTATCCGCCTACGGTGGATTTCGGGCGAAAGATCTCGAAGACGCTGCCTTGTTCGGAGAACTAGGGCTGGACGGGACTGTTCGGGGAATTCCTGGGGTTATGGCACTTACAGACCAGGCACGGGAAAGTGGTTTTAAACGTGTATTTTTACCTGTGGAGAATGTGAATGAAGCATCCGTTATAGGGGGAATGGAACTTTATGGGATCCGGGATCTGAGCCAGCTCCTGGAGGTGCTTTCGGGAAAGCTTCCTATGCAGGCGGAGTCAACGATAAATATGGACGAATTGCAGAATTCCATGAACCGTTACGAGGTGGACTTTTCAGAACTTTCCGGTCAGCCGCTGCTCAGAAGAGCAGCCGAGGTGGCGGCAGCTGGAAAACACAATCTTTTGATCGTTGGTCCTGCGGGAGCTGGAAAGACCATGCTGGCAAAAAGAATGCCGACGATCATGCCGGGGCTTGATATCGCAGAGAGCATCGAGATCTCAAAAATCTATAGTGTGAGCCATCTCCTGACAGCCAAAGAGCCTTTGATCCGGACACGTCCGTTCCGGGCGCCCCATCACACCGTGTCGGTTCAGGCGCTGACCGGAGGTGGGAGAAGACCGAAGCCGGGGGAGATATCTCTTGCCACCGGCGGGATTTTGTTCATTGACGAGTTTCCGGAATTCTCCAGAGCAGCCCTGGAGACGTTGCGTCAGCCTTTGGAGGAACGGGAGGTGACTGTCTCGAGAGTGGAAGCTTCCGTGACATATCCTGCGAATTTCCAGCTCGTTGCGGCCATGAACCCCTGTCCTTGCGGTCATTTCCCCGACCGTTCCCGCTGTCGCTGCACCGATGGACAAATAACCCGGTATTTACAGAAAGTATCGGGACCGATGTTAGACCGGATCGATATCTGCGTGGAGGCATCACCGATCACTTACGGAGATATCAGAAGCAGCGGAAATAACGAATCATCCCGTGAAATCCGTGCCCGTGTGGAACAGGCAAGGAAGATCCAGGGAGAACGTTTTGCAGGTGAAAATATCCGCTGCAACGGCGAAATGTCAGGACGTCATATCCGGAAGTTCTGCTGGCTCGGACGCGAAGAAGAAAAGTTTATGGAAGAAATTTTTAAAAAGCTTGCCCTTTCAGCCAGGATGCATGACCGAATCCTGAAAGTAGCACGGACAACGGCAGATCTTGCAGAAGAAGAGAAAATCCGGCTTGCGGATCTCTGTGAAGCAGTGTCTTATGTGAAGAGCCGCGATAAATTCTGGGGAAATTAAAAGGAGAATATGAAATTATGACAAGTAATACACTCACCGACCGCGAAGCTCTCTACTGCCTCTGCCACGTTCCCGGTTTCGGCGGCGTAACAATCAGAGGCCTGAAAGACACATTGGGGACCTACCTGTCTGCCTGGAGGGTAAAGCCCCAGGAACTGCAGAAATCAGGAGTCCTCACGGAGCGGCGTGCGGAGGTCTTCCAGGAGTCGAGAAAACACGAATCCGCATGGCGGAAGGAGTTTGCCGACCTGGCACAGAAGAACATCCGCGTCATCGCGGAATGCGACCCGGACTATCCGACCCGGTTTCTTCCATATAAAGATCGCCCGGCAGCCCTCTTCGTAAAAGGCAGTCTCCCGGAAAACGAGGTCCCGTCGGTGGCCATCGTGGGTGCGAGGGCCTGCACGGAGTACGGGAAGGAAGCGGCAGGCTTCTACGCCGGGGAACTCGCCAACGCCGGAGTCAACATCATCAGCGGCATGGCAGCCGGCGTGGACGGCTATGCCCACAGAGGCGCCATCGAGCGTGGAAAGCCCACCTACGCAGTCTTGGGCTGCGGGGTAAACGTCTGCTACCCACGGGAAAATTACAAAATTTTCCATGCCATGGAGGAAAACGGCGGCATCCTCTCGGAGTTCGTCCCGGGAACCCGCCCCGTCGCCATGAATTTCCCCATGCGCAACCGGATCATCAGCGCCCTCGCCGATGCGGTTATTATAATAGAAGCGAGGGAGAAGAGCGGATCCCTTATCACGGCGGACTTTGCCCTGGAGCAGGGAAAAGAAGTTTTCGCCCTTCCGGGACGGGCAAATGACCCATTAAGCGGTGGCTGCAACCGCCTGATCCAGGGCGGTGCGAACATGCTTTTAAGCCCCTCGGATGTGCTGGAATTCCTTGGGATGAAATACGAAAGAAAATTAACGATTCATAAATTTTCACAAAATAGGCTTGCCAAGAACGAAAATTTGGTGTATGCTTCGGTTGATTCACGCCCCAGATATCTGGAAGAGATCGCCGCACTCTGCGGACTCTCCGTGACAGAATGTATGGAAGCCCTTTTAAAGCTGGAGCTTGCGGGACTTGTTTTTGGAACCGGGAATCAATATTATAAAAAAGCGGAATGATTGCAGAAGGATGTGAAGAATATGGCGAACAGTCTTGTGATTGTAGAGTCTCCTGCAAAGGTTAAAACAATTAAAAAATTCCTGGGAAGCACATATGAGGTCGACGCGTCCAACGGACACGTGAGAGATCTTCCGAAGAGCCAGCTCGGAATTGATGTGGAAAATGATTATGAACCGAAATATATTACGATCCGGGGCAAGGGAGATATCCTTGCGAAGCTTCGGAAGGAAGTAAAAAAAGCAGATAAAATTTATCTCGCAACTGACCCTGACCGTGAGGGAGAAGCGATTTCCTGGCATTTGATGAAAGCGTTAAAGCTTGACGAGGTAAAAGATAAAAAAGTATACAGGATCAGCTTCAATGAGATCACGAAAAATGCGGTAAAGGCGTCCTTAAAGGCACCCCGCGATATCGATATGAACCTGGTGGACGCCCAGCAGACGAGGCGTATCCTGGACCGTATTGTTGGCTATAAGATCAGCCCGATCCTCTGGGAGAAGGTTAAGAGAGGCCTTAGCGCCGGCCGTGTCCAGTCTGCGGCCCTCCGCAGGATCTGCGACAGGGAAGAGGAGATTTCCGCGTTTATCCCGGAGGAATACTGGAGCCTCGAAGCGATGTTAAAAGCTCCGGGTTCAAAGAAACCGGCAGCAGCCCATTTTCATAATGACAAAGATGGAAAAACGGAGATCAAGAGCAAGGCGGAGCTTGACGCTTTACTTGAGTCCTTAAAGGGACAGAAATTTATCGTGACAGATATCAGAAACGGGGAGCGCACGAAGAAACCGCCGCTTCCGTTTACAACGAGTACCCTGCAGCAGGAGGCGTCCAAGGCGTTGAACTTTTCTACCCAGAAGACCATGCGCCTCGCCCAGCAGCTCTATGAGGGCGTTGATGTAAAGGGCCATGGCACTGTCGGTCTCATCACCTACCTGCGTACCGATTCCACCCGTGTGGCTGAGGAAGCAGAGAAGATGGCAAGTGATTTCATCGCTGAGAACTACGGCGAGAATTACCTGTCCCAGGGTGAAAATACAAAGAAGAACAGCGGAAAGATCCAGGATGCCCACGAGGCGATCCGTCCGACAAATCTTTCCTTAACACCTGTAAAGGTAAAAGAATCCCTAGCACGAGACCAGTTCCGCCTCTACCAGCTGATCTGGAAGCGCTTCACGGCGAGCCGCATGTCCGCGGCTGTCTATGAGACAACATCCGTAAAGATCGGAGCGGGCGGAAACGAGTTTACGATGACGGCATCCAGACTGAAGTTCGACGGCTTCATGTCCGTCTATATCGAGGCGGATGAGAAAGAGGAGAAAAACCAGATCCTTTCGAAACTGGAAAAAGGTGAGGAGCTTGAGCTTGCAGATCTCGTGAGCGCCCAGCACTTTACCCAGCCGCCGGCCCATTACACAGAGGCATCCCTGGTAAAAGCCATGGAGGAACAGGGCATCGGCCGTCCGAGCACCTACGCACCGACGATCACAACGATCTTAGCCCGCCGTTACGTGGTAAAAGAGAACAAGAACATCTATGTGACCGAGATCGGTGAGGTCGTTAACCGGATCATGAAGCAGTGCTTCCCGAGCATCGTGGACATTGCCTTCACCGCGAACCTGGAGTACCTGTTAGACAGCGTCGGCGAGGGCCTGACCCCGTGGAAGACCATCGTAAGAAACTTCTACCCTGATCTTATGGAAGCGGTGGAAGAGGCCCAAAGAACCTTAGAGACTGTCCATATCGCAGACGAGGAGTCCGACGAGATTTGCGAACTTTGCGGAAGAAGGATGGTCATCAAATACGGTCCCCATGGAAAATTCCTCGCATGTCCTGGATTCCCGGAGTGCCGCAACACAAAGCCGTATTTGGAGAAGACAGGAATCCCGTGCCCGAAGTGTGGAAAAGAAGTCATCATTAAGAAGACGAAAAAGGGAAGAAAGTATTACGGCTGTGAAGCCAACCCGGACTGCGACTTCATGTCCTGGCAGAAACCATCCACTGAAAAGTGCCCGGAGTGCGGCAGCTACATGGTGGAAAAAGGAAACAAACTCGTCTGCGCCAATGAGCAGTGCGGATTTGTGATGCCGATGAAGGAAAATAAGGAAGAAAAAGAAGACTAATATAGCGAGATCAAGATCCGGCAGGGTGCCCAGAAGAGGCTCTGCCGGATATTTGCCGTAAACAAATGGTACAATTTCAATGGTTCAAACTTCCAAAACGTGATAAGAACTTGACAATTTATTTCGATTTATCTCAATTATCCGAAAAAGTCTTGAAATTCTGGAAATATCGTGTTACAATTTAATCGATCAAATATTATTCGTACGATATCAGAAAGTAAAGGAGGTTTTCGGAAATGAGTGTTGAATTATTGGATAAGACCAGAAAAATAAACAAACTGCTCCACAACAACAATTCGCACAAGGTCGTATTCAACGACATCTGTAAAGTTTTAAGCGAAATTTTGCTGTCGAACATTCTCGTGATCAGCAAGAAAGGAAAAGTCCTGGGTGTCAGCATCTGTCCTGGTGTTGATGAGATCCATGAGTTGATTGAGGACAAGGTAGGCGGCTATGTCGATAAAATGTTTAACGAACGCCTCTTAAGTGTCCTTTCCACCAAGGAAAATGTAAACCTTGCGACTCTCGGATTCGCTGAGGAGAATGTAAAGAAGTATCAGGCAATCATCGCCCCGATCGATATCGCAGGTGAGCGCCTCGGAACCTTATTTATGTACAAATCCGACGAGCAGTACGATATCGATGATATTATCCTCTGCGAGTATGGCACGACCGTTGTCGGCCTGGAGATGATGCGTTCCGTAAACGAGGAGAACGCCGAGGAGACAAGAAAAGTCCAGATCGTAAAATCTGCGATCAGCACCTTATCCTTCTCCGAGTTAGAAGCGATCACCCATATCTTCGAGGAGCTTGACGGAAACGAGGGAATCCTTGTAGCCAGCAAGATCGCTGACAGAGTCGGGATCACCCGCTCCGTGATCGTAAACGCACTTCGCAAATTCGAGAGTGCCGGGGTTATCGAGTCCCGTTCTTCCGGTATGAAGGGAACCTATATTAAGGTCTTAAACGATGTGGTATTCGATGAATTAAAAGCCTTAAAGGCAGTAAATACAAAATAAGACAGGGAGACCTG
>ENA-UOJM01002684-UOJM01002684.1-human-gut-metagenome-genome-assembly--contig:-P116-NODE-2684-length-11998-cov-39.469982_pt1 | contig 11998 bp, 8 predicted proteins | sample MGYA00242349_ERZ723896 | MGnify/ENA metagenome assembly ERZ723896 | reverse complement strand
CCGCCGGAGCGGTGCTTAAGCCGTCAGGCGGGAATTGTGCGGTGTTGCCTTAGGTCATCTAGCACAAAGTCCCGGAATGGTCGAGACCATTCCCTACAGGTTGGTTTATAATGTGTAACGGGCATAAAACATGCATCCCGGGCGCACAGTGTGCGCATGTTACCTTGCGGAGGATGATGGGGTGAAATAGAGGGCAAGGCCCGTCCGGGACGATGCGAGCATCGTCCCCTGCAAATGATTTGCAGAGTTTATCACCATCGGCAAGGTTTCTCCACGGCACGATGGAAACATCACGCCCGGACCAGAGCGACCGAGACATCGTTGACGTTGGTGCCGGTGGGGCCGGTGATGATCAGGCCATTGCATTTTTGCAGGGCATGGTAGGCATCGTTATCAGCCAGCGTGGCAAAGATATCGCAGCCCTGGGCTTTCAGCGCGGCCTGGGTGGTGCTGTCCACAAAGCCGCCAGCGGCATCGGTGGGGCCGTCGGTGCCATCAGAGCCAACGGAGAACACCGCGCAGCCATCCAGCCCGGCGATACCGGGAGCGGCGGCAAGGGCGAGCTCCTGATTGCGGCCGCCTTTACCGTGGCCGGTCAGATGCACCACTGTTTCGCCACCTGCAATCAGGGCAATACGGCGGCCCGCGGTGCGCTGGTAGCGCACCATGTTGGCCAGGAACACACCGGCTTCCCGGGCTTCGCAGCTCAGGCAGTCGGTCAAAATCAGCGGCTCATAGCCAAGGGTGCGGGCGGTGGCAGCGGCGGCGGCGCACAGCTGGCGCACGCTGCCGGTAATCTGGGTTTCTACATTATCCAGCGCTTTGGGCGTTTCCTGCTCCAGCAGGGTCAGCATCTGCTCCGTCATGGGCAGGTGGTATTTCTGCACGATCTCCTTGGCCTGTGCGCAGGTAGAACTATCCGGGTAAGCGGGGCCGGAGGCAATCATATCCAGCGGATCGCCAAGAATATCCGAAAGCACGATGGAAACCACATGGGCCGGGGCACACAGCTGGGCAAAACGGCCGCCCTTTACGCCGGAAAAGCGCTTGCGGAGGGTGTTGATCTCTACAATATCCGCCCCGCAGACCAGCAGGTTGTGGGTGAGTTCTTCCAGATCCGCGGCGGGGATGAGCGGCTTTTCAAACAAAGCGGAACCGCCGCCGGAAAGCAGGAACAGCACGGTGTCCTGTGCGGTCAGCCCGCTGACGAGGTCCAGCGCCTGCTGGGTGGCGGTAAAGCTGTTCTCGTCCGGGATGGGGTGCCCGGCTTCCCGGATGGTAAAGTTGGCGATGGGGCCTTTGCTGTGGTCGTACTTGGTAATGACAATACCGGTATCAATGCGGGAACCCAGAATGTGGCTGGCGGCGTTGGCCATCTGCCAGGCACCCTTGCCGGCGGCAACCAGCACAACGCGCCCGGAACCGAAATCGCGTCCTTCCAGCGCTTTGCGGACGGCCTCGTCCGGCTGGGCGGCGGTGATGGCGGCCTGAATGATGGCGTCAGCGTCTTGGCGGAGTTTAGACATAGGGATCACACTCTTTTCTGTTTTGTTTGTTGGTTCTTTAATTTCTGTTATAACATGTAAATCAATCATTCAGCAATCGGCAGAACGTACAGAATTGGCGGCAAAATTTTGGCGGCACGGGGATGCCCGCACCGCCAAAAAACAGAATTTTGAGGTTTTACAGGTCGCGGCCCAGTTTGATGCCGGTCAGGTGCTCGTAATACTGGGCAATGGCGCTGTGGTCTGCCTGGCCCTTGCCATTGCTGTGCAGCCACTGCAAAATTTCCTGCACTTCGGCGGTCATCGGCACCGGGGCACCCACGGTGTGGGCGCAGTCCAGGGCGTTGTTCAGGTCCTTGATGTGCAGGTCAATCTTGAAGCCGGGCTTATCGTTGCCCTCGATCATCATGGGGGCTTTGGCGTTCATGACGGTGGAACCGGCCAGGCCGCCCTTGATGGCCTGGAACACCAGGTCGGGGTCCACACCGGCTTTCTGGGCCAGGGTCAGGGCTTCGGCCACAGCCTGGATGTTGGCCGCCACGATGATCTGGTTGGCCAGCTTGGTGGTGTTGCCTGCGCCGATGCCGCCGCACCGCACAGCGGAAGAACCCATGGCCAGCAGGACCGGCTTGAAGGTGTTGAAGACCTCTTCTTCGCCGCCGACCATGAAGGAAAGGGTGCCGTCAATTGCCTTGGGCTCGCCGCCGGAAACGGGGGCGTCCAGCATCTGGATGCCGCGGGCGGCAAGCTCGGCGGCGATCTCCTTGCTGGCGATGGGGTTCAGGGAGGTCATATCAATAAAGGTGGAGCCGGGCTGCATGTGGGCGGCAACGCCGTTTGCACCCAGCATGACCTGTTTAACCTGCGGGGCGTTGGGCAGCATGGTCAGCACAAGATCACAGGTGGAGCCGATGGTGGGCTGGTCGGCTACTTTGGCGCCGCAGGCTTCCAGCTCCGCTGCGGCGGCGGGGGAGTGGCTGTCCACCGTAACGTCATAGCCGGCTTTGAGCAGGTTTTTGGCCATGGGGCGGCCCATAATGCCAAGACCGATAAAACCAATTTTCATACGATCACACGACCCTTTCTTTGTAAGGTGTACCTGAAAACAAAGAAATAGACTAAATTTTCGACTTTTCAGATACACCCCAGGAAAACATGGGATACCCTGCCGGAACAAAAGCGGCGGGCAAGATAAAAACAATTTTATTATAGTAATAGATTGTACAAATTGCAAGAAGAACTTTTGTGAAACACATAAAAATATAGGCAAAAAGGCAGAAAAATAAGGGAGACTGCGTTGCACAAGGGCAAAACGTGTGATAGAATAATAGAAATATCTCCGGTTAATATGGATGCGCTGCGGGGGCCAACCCGCACAAGGGAAAGTGAAGGAAAGAGCTATGGAACGCCGCCCAATCAAAACGATCCGCAATCAGGTGTATCAGATCCTGAAGGATGATATCTGCGAAGGAAGATTTGCTCCCGGCCAGTGGCTGCAGGAAAACGAGCTGGCAGAGCGCCTGTGCGTGAGCCGCAGCCCCATCCGGGAAGCACTGCGCCAGCTGGCTTCGGACGGGCTGGTGGTGGAGATCCCCAACAAGGGTGTGTTTGTAAAAGAGTTTACCGCGCGAGACATTGAGGAAATTTTTGACCTGCGCGTTCTGCTGGAAGATTACGCCATCAGCAAGCTGCAGCACCACCTGACCACGGCGGATATGCAGCAGCTGATCGACTGCCTGAACGAGATGGAGCGGCTGCACGCCCAAAAGAACCTGCGTGCCTACACGGATATGGATTCTAAGCTGCATGGGCTGCTGATTGAACTGTGCGGCAACAGCCTTTTGGAATCCATGTATGCAAGGATCCATTCGCTGAACCAGCAGTTCCGTATTTATTCGCTGACAAGTACCCAGCGCTTTAATGAATCGATGGAAGAGCACCGCGATATTGTGCACTGCCTGCTGACCAACAATGCGGACGAGGCAAGGGCCATCAACAAGCGCCATTTGCAGCTGGCGAAAGATAAAATTATCCAGCATTTTTCTGAGCAGGAAGCCCTGAAACAGGCAGCGGATGCACAGCCCAAAACAACCGCCGAAGCGGACAAAAAAGCAAAATAACAAAATAACAAAATAACAAAATAACATGTGCCCCCGGCAGCTTTGCATTGCTGCAGGGGGCACTGCTGTTATGGAAGATAAAATCAGGAACTGAGCTGTTCTTTGTGGTATTGCAGGGTGTACAGCTGATAGTACCGCCCATGACGGGCCAGTAGCTCCTGGTGGCTGCCCTGCTCCAGAATTTTGCCGTGGGACAGCACGATGATGTTGTCCGCGTGCTGGATGGTGGAAAGGCGGTGGGCAACGATCAGCATGGTGCCGACGGTGCGCATTTTTTCCAGAGAATCCTGAATCAAAAGCTCGGTTTCGGTATCAATGTTGGCGGTTGCTTCGTCCAGAATCATCACGCTGGGCTTGTGGATGATCGTGCGGGCAAAGCTGAGCAGCTGGCGCTGACCGGCGGAGAAGTTATTGCCGCGCTCGCGCACTTCCTCATCCAGGCCGTGGTCCAGCTTGTTGATGAAGTGGTCAGCGTTGACATAGCGGCAGACCTGCATGATCTCTTCGTCCGAGATGTTATCCTCCCGCAGGACAATGTTGCTGCGGATGGTGCCGGAAAAGAGGAAAACATCCTGCAGCATTTGTCCAAAATGGCGGCGGAGGGAAGAAATTTTGATTTTGCGGATGTCGATGCCGTCAATCAGAATTTCGCCCTTCTGGAACTCGTAATTGCGGCAGATGAGGGACAGGATGGTGCTTTTGCCGGAGCCGGTGGAACCGACAAAAGCCACGGTTTCCCGCGGGGAAACATGGAACGAAACGCCCTGCAGCACCCATTCGCCGGGAATATAGCTGAACCAGACATCGCGGAACTCAATTTCGCCTTTTACATCGGTCAGCTCAATGGCGTCGGGGGCATCCACCAGCTTAGGCTGAATGTCCATAATAGAAAAGACTTTTTCCGACGAGGCCAGCGCGGATTGTAGCCAGTTGAACTGCTCGGCCAGGTTCTGGATGGGGGTAAAGAACTTGGAAATGTACATGTAGAAGGTGACGATGGTGCCGCCGGTGATGGTCTGCCCCAGAAAAGAAACGTTGTTCAGGTGGCCCATGCCGCCCAGGTAGAACAGGCACAAAATAGAGCTGATGTACAGCATGTAGACCAGCGGGCGGAATACGCCGAACACAAAAATCTGTTCCTGCGTGACCTTGGAAAGGGTCTGGCTTTTTTGGTAGAACTCCGCCATTTTTTCGTCCTCGCGGCCAAAAATCTGGGTGACCTTGATACCGGAAAGGTTCTCCGAAAGATAGGTGTTGATGTCAGTGGTGGCATCCTTGACCTTACGGTAGGCCCGGCGGGAAAACTTGCGGAAGATGACAGTGAAGATGACGATGAAGGGAACGAAGCAGAGCACCATCAGGGTCAGCGCATAGTTCAGGCAGAGCATGGCCACCAGAATGCCCAAAATGACGAACGCATTTTTGATCAGGTTCACCAAAAGGTTGGTGAACATCATGGAAATGGCGTTGGTATCGTTGGTAACGCGGGTAACAAGCTTGCCAACCGGGATCTCGTTGAGCTGCTCGTGGGAAAGGGACTCAATGTGGGTGAACAGATCCTCGCGCAGATCGGAGATGATGCGCTGGCCGACCCGCTGCAGAATGACCGCCTGAAAATAGGTGCTTGCCATCGAGAACACCAGAACCCCCGCATAGACCGCGACCGAAGCGAACAGGCGGCTGAGGGCAAAATCGGTGGCGACAAGTTCTTCGATCGCACCGACGATTAGGGGAGAGATAATGTCGTAAGCGATGGAGAAGAGCATCAGGAAGAGAACCAGAAGAAACTTGGCCCAGTACGGTTTGGCATAGGCGAACAGGCGGCGCAGAATCTCGCCGTCTGCCATGGTGCGCTCAAAACCCATGGCGGTCTTTTTATCTTTGACCGAAGTGTAAGCAAAAATCAGCAGCGCGGTAACGGCACCGATGACGCCGCCAACCAGCAAAAGCGGGTTTATATTAAGCATTGTCATCACCTCCGGCTTCATCTTCCAGCCGCTGCAGGTCCACCATGCGGCGGTACTTGGGGCAGCTGGTGTACAGCTCATCGTGGGGGCCGACGGCCTCAATCTTGCCATCATCCAGGAAGATGATCTTGTCCAGCCGCTCCACCGTGGAAATGCGGTGGGCAATCAGCAGGGTGGTCTTGTTGGCGCGGCTGGATTTCAGGTTGTCCAGAATAATTTTTTCGGTGCGGGTGTCCACAGCGGAAACAGAGTCATCCAGAATCAGGATGGGGGCGTCTTTCAGCAGGGCGCGTGCAATGGAGATGCGCTGCTTCTGGCCGCCGGAAACGGTCACGCCGCGCTCACCCAGAACGGTTTCGTAACCATCCTTAAAGTCCACGATGTTGTCCCGCACATCGGCCAGGCTGGCGGCGTGGTCGATCATTTCGGGGGAGGCATCGTCCACACCAAAGCCGATGTTGTGGGCGATGGTATCCGAGAAGAGGAAGTTGTCCTGTGGAACATAGGCGCAGGCAGCGCGCACAGAATGGATGGACAGGGTGTTCACGTCCTTGCCGTCCACAAACAGGGTGCCGTCCGGCACGTTGTAGGTGCGCAGCAGCAGGTCCACCAGCGCCGTTTTGCCCGCGCCGGTCTTGCCCACAATGCCCACGCTTTCGCCGGGGTGGATGGTGAAGGAGATATCCTGCAGCACATCGTATTCGCCGTCCGGGTAGCGGAAGGTCAGGTGGCGGAATTCCACACTGCCCTGCGGGTTCTGCAGCTCCTGCACGCCGGGGCGGTCGGCCACATCAATGGGGGCGTCCAGCAGCTCGGTGATGCGGTTCAGGGAAGCCTTGCCGCGGGAGGTCTTTTCGATCAGCATGGAAATTGCCATGATGGGCCAGACGATGGCCTCAAAATAGCCGATGTACTCTACCAGCTGGCCCGCGTTGAACCGGCCCTGGTAGACCAGATAACCGCCATACCCCAGGATGACACAGATGACGGATTCGACAAACAGGGTCACGAGCACTTCCAGCAGGGTGGCAATTTTGGTGTAGATGACGTTGATCTCCTCGTTCTGTTTGTTCAGCTTGCGGAACGCCATGAGCTCTTTCAGCTCTTTGACAAACGCCTTGATAACGGCAATGCCGGAGAAATTCTCCTGTGCAAAGTCTGAAAGATCGGAGAATGCCTGTTGGCGTTCTTCCCAGCGCTTGGTCATGGCGGTGCCCATGACGGTGCCGATGCCGAACATGATGAGGGCAGGGATCAAAGCCAGCAGGGTGAGCTTATAATCCATGCGCCACATTTTGTACAGGGCCATCAGGCCGAGAACCAAAGCGTCAAAGAACATCAGGATACCATCACCAAAACATTCCTGGATGGTATCAATATCATTGGTGTAAAGGCTCATCAGGTTGCCGACCTTGTTAACCTGGTAATACTGCTGCGAAAGCTGGCGGCTGTGGTCAAACATCCGCTCGCGCAGGTTGGCAGCAACCCGCACAGCGGAGCCGAAAAAGCAGATACGCCACAAAAAGCGCCCAATGACCATGAGCACCACGATCCAGATCATGGGCAGGCAGATGTGCTGCAGCAAAACCTCTTTGGTAAAGGGCAGGGTCTGGCCGTTTACGACCACCTGCCCCAGGTTGACCCCGTTGATGACCAGACGGTAAAACTGGGGGATCAACAGCTGGATATAGTCAACCATTAAAAGGGCCAGCAGCCCAAGCAGCAGCACGGGCGCATTTTTGAGGTAATAACGGTTGATGTACTTGCCGAAAATCACGGCATCTCCTCCTTTTCCTTGCAGGGATACAGCCGGGCGGCCCGGTCGGCGGCAAAAGTGCCGTATCTTTCAGTATATAGGACGGGAACGGTTGAGTCAACGCAAAACGCGAAAAAGTGGGGAATACAGCCGAACAGGGGGGAAGCGTCTTTTATTATGAAGCATAGTCCCTACGGTCTCGATAGGAAATAGGTTGTTTCTGGATACACAAATGTTTCTTCTTTATATAAGGATACAAAATGAACTGTAAGGATACAAAATGAACTGCTTTTACACATAGATTTCGTTGTTGCGGGCGGGCAGCTTTTGCACCACGGCTTTGTGGGCGGCGGTTTCACGCCAGGCGGCGGGACTTAAACCCGTTTCCCGCTTAAACACGCGGCACAGGTAGTTGGCACCGGAAAAACCGCACAGCCCAGCGATCATTTCCAGGCTGTACTCCCGCTCGGCCAGCAGCAGTTTGGCAGCTTCAATACGCACGCTGGTCAAAAAGCGGCCCGGCGGCATGCCCATCTCGGAAGAAAAGACCCGCACAAGGTGGCACTTGCTGACCCCAAGCTGGGCGCTGAGTTCTTCCACGCCGTACAGGGCCATGTAGTTATCGCGGATGGCTTCCACCGCGCGGGCTACCAACGGCGAAAGACGGCGGGATTCCTCGTCCCCGTGGGCAAGGGCGCACAGCAGGGTGTAGGGGGCGGCGGCGCTGGCGGCATCGTCGGCATTCCCGGCACCGCACACGCGGGCCAGCAGCTCCGCTGCACTGGGGCAGGAAGCCCCATCCGCAAAGCGCGGCTGCGGCAGCCCGGCCAAAAACTGCTGCACGGCCAGCCCGGTCAGCCGCACGCACAGCAGATGGCAGGGGGTAACGGGCCGCAGCGTGAAGGTGCCAAAGCCCAGCAAAAGATCGCCGGAGGAGCCCGCCGCGCTCTGGCTGCCGGGGCATTCCAGCACGCACTGCCCGCTGGAAAGTACCCCTGCCCAAAGGCCCTCGCCGGAAAGGGTAAGCGGCGCTTCGCCCTGCAGCTCCTGCACTGCGGCGCAGGCGCAGCAGGTGGTTGGATCAAATATCAATTTCTGACCTCCAATATCAATAAAGTGCTATATCTTTTTCAATCGTACCCTGCTATTATAGATTTGTCAAGAAAAATACGTGCTGAGCGTATCAATAAAATCATAAAAACCAATTTGGAGGTAATGACCCATGGCCAGCATTAGTTGCCGTCATATTTACAAAATCTATCCGGGCAATGTTACTGCCGTTAAGGATTTCAACCTGGAAATCGCTGATAAGGAATTTATCGTTTTCGTCGGTCCTTCCGGCTGCGGTAAGTCCACCACCCTGCGTATGATCGCAGGTCTGGAAGAAATCTCCAAGGGCGAAATGTACATCGGTGACCGCCTGATCAACGATGTTCCCCCGAAAGACCGCGACATCGCCATGGTGTTCCAGAACTACGCTCTGTACCCGCACATGACCGTGTACAAGAACATGGCATTCGGCCTGGAACTGCGCAAGATGCCCAAGGACGATATCGACAAGCGCGTTCGTGAAGCTGCTAAGATCCTGGAAATCGAGCACCTGCTTGACCGTAAGCCGAAGGCTCTGTCCGGTGGTCAGCGCCAGCGTGTTGCTCTGGGCCGCGCAATGGTTCGTAACCCGGCCGTCTTCCTGCTTGACGAGCCTCTGTCCAACTTGGATGCTAAGCTGCGTACCAGCATGCGTACCGAGATCATCAAGCTGCACAAGAAGCTGGCTACCACCTTCATCTATGTTACCCATGACCAGACCGAAGCTATGACCATGGGCGACCGCATCGTTGTTATGCGTGATGGCGTCATCCAGCAGGTCGATACTCCGCAGAACCTGTACGATTACCCCTGCAACATCTTCGTTGCCGGCTTCATCGGCAGCCCCCAGATGAACTTCCTGGACGGCACCCTGCAGAAGAATGGCGATACCTATGTCGTCGATCTGGACGGCACCGTGATCCCCCTGCCGCAGGAAAAGACCGCCGATGGCAAACTGGCCGCTTACGTTGGCAAGAGCCTGAAGGTTGGTATCCGTCCTGAGGATATGAAGGATGACGAAGAGTTCCTGGAGAAGCATCCTTCCAGCCATATCGATACTGAGGTTGAAGTTTCCGAGCTGATGGGCGCTGAGATCTATCTGTACCTGACCTACAAGGGCCAGAACCTGATGGCTCGCGTTGCCCCGACCTCCAAGTCCCGCCGCGGCGACAAGGTCACCATGGCTATGGATACGCATAAGATCCACCTGTTCGATCCTGAGACCGAGCTGACCCTGCTGAACTAATCAACAGTAATTTGAACTTTTTAGGCGGCTCCGCTCTTGTGCGGAGCCGCCTTTTGTTAAGGCAAAAGCGCAAACAATTGCGCAAGCGTTGCACAGAGGCAGTGCAGCGGGTGTAAGAGCAAATGGGCAGGGGAAAGCCCTGTCGAGGGGTGTGCCTGAAAACAAAGAGAATGGCGGTTGTGTTTGTAAAAACAGGCTGTATTTTCGGCTTTTCGGGCTCGCCCCAGGATAGGATGTTTGAAGCAAAGGGGGACAGCCGACCGATGCAGATCACAGATCTACTGGTGCCGGAACGCGTTGCACTGAATATGCAGGTGGCGGATAAGGCCATGGCCATCCACGCAATGGTGGGCATGCTGGACCGCACCGGATGCCTGCGGGATGCAGGCGAATACGAAAAAAATGTGCTGGAACGGGAAGCCCAGGGCACGACCGGCGTTGGCGGCGGGGTGGCCATTCCCCACGGCAAAAGCAACGCGGTGCTGGTGCCCGCGCTGGCGGCAGTAACGCTGCGGGAGGCGATCGACTACCAGGCACTGGATGGTGCCCCGGTACGGCTGCTGTTTTTGATCGCAGCTCCGGATGGTGCAAACGACCTGCATATCCAGGTGTTGGCGCGGCTGGCTCAGCTGCTGATGGAACCGCTGTTCTGTGAGGAATTGAAGCAAGCAGCAACCCCGGAAGAATTTCTGGCGGTGATCGCTAAGCGGGAACAGGGCGAGACCGCCCGCGAGGCCCGCGCTGAGGCAGTGGCCGAAGCTGCGCTGACCGAACCGCGGCTTGCCCCCCGCGTGCTGGCTGTAACGGCATGCCCCACCGGCATTGCCCACACCTATATGGCGGCCGAAGCGCTGGAAGCCGAAGCGGCAGAAATGCATATTGCCATCAAGGTGGAAACCAACGGTGCAGACGGGGTGAAAAACCACCTGACCGAACAGGAAATTGAAAACGCAGAGTGCATCATTGTGGCGGCGGATAAAGCCGTGGAGACCGCCCGCTTTGCGGGCAAACCGGTGCTTCGCGTGCCGGTTTCCCAGGCGTTGAAAGACCCGGAAATGCTGCTGCACCGCGCGCTGTCCGGCACAGCTCCGCTGGAACCGGAGGATGAAAGTGTGCCGGGCATGGGGTGCAACCGTAAAGCAGGCAGCGCAAAAGATGGTGCTGCCGCCCTGCAGGAATTTGGGCGCAAACTTTACACCGACCTGATGAACGGCGTTTCCCACATGATTCCCTTTATCACCGGTGGCGGTATATTGATTGCGTTAAGCTACTTTTTGGACAGCGGTAATGCGGGCGCAGAAATGTTCGGGCGGGGAACGTCCCTTGCCATGCTGGTGCGCACGATTGGTAATACCTCATTTAATCTGATGTACGTTGTGCTGGCCGGGTTCATTGCCATGTCGGTGGGGGATCTGCCCGCATTGGTGGCCGGTATGGCGGGCGGTATGCTGGCCATCCAGGGAACCTCGCTGGCACCGCAGGCGGAATGGGTGTCCTCCGGCTTTTGGGGCGCTATGATTGCGGGCTTTGCGGCAGGCCTTGTGGTAAAACTGCTGCGGACGGCATTCAAGCGGCTGCCATCGGCATTGGTGCATATCAAAACAGTACTGCTATATCCGGTGGCCAGCCTGGCCGTGGTCGGCTTTATGATGGTATTCCTCGTCAATGCGCCGCTTGGACGGTTTAATACCTGGATATACCAGCTGTTGGCCAGTATGCAGGGCGGCAGCCGCGTGGTGCTGGCCGCGGTGCTGGGGGCTTTGATGGCCGTTGACTTTGGCGGGCCGATCAATAAAGCGGCGTATCTGTTTGGCACGGTTGCCCTGGCCGGCGGCCAGGAAGAATTTATGGCTGCCGTTATGGCGGGCGGCATGGTGCCGCCGCTGGGCGTTGCTCTGGCGGGAACCCTGTTCCCGGAGCGTTTTACCACCAAAGAACGCCACACTGCGATGACGGATTACCTGATGGGGGCCTGCTTTATCACCGAGGGGGTCGTCCCCTTTGTGCTGCGGGATCCGCTGCATGTCATTCCCTCCTGCATGGTGGGTGCATCCCTGGCGGCGGCGCTGTCCATGCTGTTTGGTTGTGCCGTACCGGCCCCGCACGGCGGCATGTTCTTGCTGCCGCTGAACCCGCATCCGTTCCGGTATCTGCTTGCCTTACTGATGGGCAGCCTGTTGACGGCGGTGACCCTTGCGGTTTTACGCAGAAAATACCCGCCTAAGGATGAGGAACAGCCAACAAATTGACCTGATGATTTAGGGCAATACCGCATAATTCCCGCCTTGCGGCTTAAGCACCGCTCCGGCAGCTGC
>ENA-UOJM01002679-UOJM01002679.1-human-gut-metagenome-genome-assembly--contig:-P116-NODE-2679-length-12041-cov-5.542883_pt1 | contig 12041 bp, 10 predicted proteins | sample MGYA00242349_ERZ723896 | MGnify/ENA metagenome assembly ERZ723896 | reverse complement strand
ACGGCTGTACAGCAGATGCAGGGTGGTGTGCTCCATGCCGCCGTTGTACCAGTCAACCGGCGACCAGTATTTGAGCGCTTCCGGGGACGCGAGCGCCTTGTCGTTGTGCGGGTCCATGTAGCGCAGGAAGTACCACGACGAGCCTGCCCACTGGGGCATGGTGTCGGTCTCGCGCTTTGCCGGGCCGCCGCAGCACGGGCAGGTGGTGTTCACCCAGTCGGTCATGTGCGCCAGCGGGGATTCGCCGTTGTCGGTCGGCTCGTAGGTGTGCACGTTCGGCAGCTCGAGCGGAAGCTGGTCCTCCGGCAGCGGAACGTAGCCGCACTTGTCGCACTTGACGATCGGAATGGGTTCGCCCCAGTAACGCTGACGGGAGAATACCCAGTCGCGCAGCTTGTACTGCACCTTGGCACGGCCGATACCCTTCTCGCCCAGCCACTCGATCATCGCCGGGATAGCGTCCTTGACGGTCTTGCCGTTCAGGAAGTCGGAGTTGACCAGAATGCCGGTCTCGTCCTTTGCGGTGAAAGCCGCCTTCTGCACGTCCTCACCGCCGGAAACGACCTCGATGATCTCGCAGCCGAACTTCTTGGCGAACTCCCAGTCGCGGTCATCGTGCGCCGGAACCGCCATGATGGCGCCGGTGCCGTAGCCCATCAGAACGTAGTCGGAAACGAAGATCGGGATTTCCTTGCCGTTTACCGGGTTGATGGCGGCAACGCCCGCCAGCTTGACGCCGGTCTTGTCCTTGTTCAGCTCGGTGCGCTCGAAGTCGGACTTGCGGGCTGCCTCCTCGCGGTAGGCGCGGACGTCTGCGATATTGTTCAGCTTGTCCGCCCACTGCTCGATCATCGGGTGCTCCGGGGAGATAACCATGTAGGTCGCGCCGAACAGGGTGTCCGGACGGGTGGTGTAAACGGTCAGGGTGTCGCCCTCGGTGGTCTTAAAATCGACCTCAGCGCCGGTGGAGCGGCCGATCCAGTTCTTCTGCTGAATCTTGACGCGCTCGATGTAGTCAACGTCGTCCAGATCGTCGATGAGGCGCTGTGCGTACTTGGTGATGGCGAGCATCCACTGGCTCTTGGTCTTGTGAACGACCTCGCTGCCGCAGCGCTCGCATACGCCGTTGACGACCTCCTCGTTCGCCAGAACGCACTTGCAGGAGGTGCACCAGTTTACGCTCATTTCCTTCTTGTAGGCGAGGCCCTTCTTGAACAGCTGAAGGAAGATCCACTGAGTCCACTTGTAGTAGCTCGGGTCGGTGGTGTTGATTTCGCGCGACCAGTCGAAGGACAGGCCGAGGCTCTTCAGCTGGCTCTTGAAGCGGGCGATGTTCTTCTTGGTGACTTCCGCCGGATGAACGTGGTTCTTGATGGCGAAGTTCTCGGTCGGCAGACCGAATGCGTCCCAGCCCATCGGGTAGAGCACGTTGTAGCCCTGCATACGCTTCTTGCGCGCTACGATGTCGAGCGCGGTGTAGGAGCGCGGATGGCCTACGTGCAGGCCCTGACCGGACGGATACGGGAACTCGACGAGCGCGTAGAACTTCTCCTTGTCCGAGCCGTTCTCAGCCTGAAAGCACTGTTTTTCGTCCCAGATGTCCTGCCATTTCTTTTCTACTTGTTTATGATCGTACTTCAACGGATTTTCCCCCAAACGATATTTCAGTTTGCAGAGTGAAGAGTGCGGAGTGAAGATAGCATGCACACTTTTCCCGGTGCGCTTCTCTCCACTCTCAACTCTCCACTCTCAAATCTTCACTCTTAATTTACTTGTCCTCGATGCCGAGTTCTGCGAGCGTTACCGGCGTGCCGTCCTTCCACAGGTTCTCCAGGTTGTAGAACTTGCGGGCGTCGGGCATGAATACGTGCAGCACGACGCAGCCGTAGTCGAGCAGCATCCACTGCGCGGACTCGTAGCCCTCGGTGTGGTGCGGCATTTCGTCGTGGTCATACTTGAGATGCCACTCTACGTTGTCTGCGAGAGCCTTGACCTGAGTGGTCGAGGTCGCGGAGCAGATAACGAAATATTCGGTCAGTTCGGTCAGGCGCTCTACGTGCAGGACCTCGATGCCCTGCGCCTTTTTCTCGATCAGCGCTTCACAGATCGCCTTTACAGTTTCTTGTGCAGTCAAATTCATAAACTCCTTTTCGCGGCGCAGAGCGCCTGTATCCTGTCGGAGAGCCGCAGATTTCGCTCTGCGGCCCCGTTGTATTTACTGATTATGCTTCCGGATCTACCGTGCCGCCGGACTCGCCGCCGCTGCTTTCTCCGCCGCCGCTTTCACCGCCGCCCGAAGACTCGCCGCCGCCGGTTTCTCCGCCGGATTCGCCGCCGCCAGAGATCGAGCCGCCGCTTTCGCCGCCGGTCTCACCGCCGCCGCTGCTGCCGCCGCCCGAGTTGTCGCCGCCCTGTTCGGGGTCGGTCGGCTCATAGCTCGGCTCCTCGTAGGAGCTGTCGCCGCCCGCGCTGCCGCCGCTGTTCCAGGCATCGCTGTATTCCTGATCTTCCTCTTAGTCGTAGTAGCCGCCGCTGCCGGTATCGCCCCAGACATCTTCGTCCTCGCCTGCGCTGACGCCGCCGCTGTAACCGGACGACGAGCTTTCCGAAGGACCGGTTACCATGTCGAGCGTGGTGATCGGCTCCTCATAGGGGTTGAAATACTTGTTGACGAGCTCGAGCGTTTCCTTCAGCTTCGGGAAGAAGAAGGAATACTTGTACGGGTCGCTGCCCGCGTAGCTCATCGCGCCGTAGCCCGGCAGAGTGAAGAACTTGAGGTTTGCGTTGTCGATCTGAAGCGCCTGCGTACCCATCCAGAGCAGCTCGCCCGTGGTAAAGTCGGTCTTGACGTTCTTGGAAACCGCCTCGGCGATTTTCGGGATTTTGGTCGCATTCTTGACCTGAAGCACCTGTCGCGCCAGCTCCTTCAGGAATTTCTGCTGATTTTCCACGCGGCCCTCGTCGCCGTTGACATACTGCTTGGAGTAGTCGTTGTTGTGGCGCCAGCGCAGGAACTCAACGGTCTGCTTGCCGGTGAGGTGCTGCATGCCCGGCTGAAGGTCGATGTCGAGGTGCTGCGAGGGGTCGTGATATTCCATGCGGAACGGCACCTCATAGTCCACGCCGCCGATCGCGTCCACGATGGCCGCGATGCCCTCGAAGTTCACGATAACGTACTTATCCGGCTGGAAGCCCATCAGGCGCTCGATTTCGACCTTGGTCTGCTCAATGCCCTTCTTGGTGGCGTAGGCCGCGTTGATCTTGCGCCACGCGCCGCTTTCGCCGTTGTTGCACATGGTATCGCGCGGGATGTTCATGACGTTTATCGTCTTTTCCTTGGTGTTCATCGTTGCGACCATCAGGGCGTCCGTGCGCGTCTGGTCCTCATCGACCGCGCCGACAACGAACGTGAACACATCTTTGATGCGCGTGCCCTGATTGAGCAGGCTGCTCGTATCGACCTTGTCGCCGTTGGTCTTGTCGTGGATGGTATCCGTGGGCGGACGCACGAAGAACACGTAGTACGCCGCGCCTGCCGCGCACAGAAGCGCGATCAGCACCGCCAGAACGATGGCGACGATACGCTTTTTGCTGCGCTTTTTCGGCACGGCGGTCTTGCCGCCCTTTGCGGCTTTTGCGCCTTTTTTGCCCTGCGGCTTGGGCGCGGTCTGCGCTGCCGCCGGATGGTTGGTTGTCTGTTTGTCTGAGCGGCCCTTATGCTCGCCGCTGCCTCCGAAAAGTTTCAAACGGTTTCTGCCTCCAGTTCAATTCTCCGGCCGGCCCTCTCCGGCTGTCCCCGCATCGAAAAATGCAGTTTTCCCAGTCTTTCTTTTTCAGGCCTTCTCTTCGTCCCGCCAGCGCACGCCATGCTGTATCATATCGTTGTATGCCGCGATGGTGTCGCTGTGGATCAGCTTTCCGCGCGTGATCAATTCGATCAGCGTTTGGTCGTAACAGTAGAGCAACGCACGGTCCATGCTGGTTTCCGCCAGCTCCCGCGCCTTTTCGACACCGGGGAAGTCGCGCGTTTCCTCTATGTAGTCCGCCAGATAGAGAATTTTGTCCAGTGTGGTCATGTTCGCCCGGCCGGTCGTGTGGCAGGCGATCGCGTCGCACACCTCGTCGGGCATTCCGTATTCTCTGCGGGCGATGGCTGCGGCGGTTTTTCCGTGCAGCATTTTCGGCTCGCTTTTTTCGACGGTACACGGTATTATACCGTATTTCTCACATAAATTCAACTGTTCCTGCGCAGAAAGATGCTTTGTTATGTCATGAAGTATGCCCGCGATGCCCGCCAGTTCCGGGTCGCCGCCGTATTTTTTCGCCAGCGCCACCGCGCAGCGCTCCACGCCGAGCGAATGCTCATAGCGGTAGCCCTTGAGCCTCGAAAGAATATCCCTGCGCATTTTCTCGTCACATAACATAACTTTTGCCCGCCTTTCTGTGTAGTTGAGGTTGAATTATGTATTTCAAACACCGCGTTTTTCTATTGCGCGGCGTTCAGAACCCGTAAAGGTGCTCCCGCTCGATATAATCCGCGACACCGGGCGCTGTGAAGCGGTGCAGGTCGCCGCCCCGCCGCAGCTCGGTCGAGGAGATCGTGAGGCTGTCGCCCCGGACGAGTTCGACCGTTGCGCCGAGCGTTTCGCGCAGAAGTTCCGCCTTGCGCTCGAGCGCGTCCCAGTCCTCGTTTTCCCGTGCGCACACGGAGAGCGCCGCCAGACGCGCGATTTCGTCCGGTGCACGCCAGATTTTATCGAACGAGAGCAGCATATCCGTGCCGATGATGAGATGAAGGTCGTCCTCTCCCCGCTCGTGCAGCGCCCGCAGGGTATCCACCGTGTAGCTTGCGCCGCCGCGGTCGATTTCTATCGTGTCGAGCTGCGCCCACGGGGTATCCGCCGTCAGCAGACGCACCATTTCGCACCGTGCCTCGGGCGACGCCGTGTTTTCCGGCAGCGTCTTGTGGGGCGGGATGTTGGTCGGGATGAACAGCACCCGGTCGAGCTTCAGCGCGTCGTGCGCGAGCTGCGCCGCGTGCAGATGGCCGAGGTGCGGCGGATTGAACGTTCCGCCGAGAATGCCTGTTCTCATTTTACCAGAACGATCTTGCGCTTGTCCTCGTCGCTCGACTGGCGGTAGAGGACGAATTTCGAGCCGATGCACTGCACGGCGTCTGCTCCACTCGCCTCGCAGAGCGCCTCGGATACCGTGCGCGGGGTCAGCATGGCGCTTTCGAGCACCTTGCCCTTGACCAGCTCATGCGACTCGAGCAGCGCGTCCAGTTCGCGCTCGACCGCCTCGGTCACGCCCTCCTTGCCGATGATGAGAGTGACCGCGAGCGGATTTGCCAGTGCACGAAGCTGTGCACGCTGTTTGGTGTTAAGCATAAAATAAACTCCTGTTTTTCATAAATTCGTGGCGCGAGGAAGAGGGTTTATCCGTTCTTCTTCAGCGCCGTTTTCAGCTTTTCAAGCGCTTTCGCGCGATGGGAAATATGATTTTTGATTTCGGGGTCAAGCTCACCGAACGTGCACTCGTACTCCGGCACATAGAACAGCGGATCGTAGCCGAAGCCGCCTGCGCCGTGGTTTTCGTGCAGCAGCTCGCCCTCGCACTCGCCGCGCACGGTAAGCGTTTCGCCCTCGGCTGTGACGCACGCGATGGCGCACACAAAGCGGCACGCGCGGTTTTCCTTGCCCTCCATGTTGCGCAGCAGGAACGCATTCCGGTCGGCGTCCGTGCCCTTGCAGTAACGCGCGGAGTAGATGCCGGGCGCACCGTCCAGTGCGTCCACGCACAGACCGCTGTCGTCCGCGACCGCCGGCAGACCGGTAAACTCCGATGCCGCTTTCGCCTTGATTCTCGCGTTTTCCTCAAAGGTCGCGCCGTTTTCCTCGGGTTCGGGTGCGCCCTCGGGCAGCGCCTCGACCTCGATGCCGAGTTCGCCTAAAATCGCCGCCATTTCGCGCAGCTTGCCCTTGTTGTGAGATGCCAGTACAAATTTCATATCGGCGTTTCCTCTTACAGACCGAGCGTTTCGCGCTGGATTTCGCACAGACGGGTGCAGCCCTGCTCGCCGAGCGCGAGAAGCTGATGCAGCTCGTTCTGCGTGAACGGACGGCCCTCGCCCGTGCCCTGCACCTCGATGAACTCGCCCTTCGAGGTCATGACCACGTTGCAGTCCACGATGGCGTGGCTGTCCTCGGCGTAGTTGAGGTCGAGAACGGCCTCGTCCTCGAAAATGCCGACCGAAACCGCCGAAACCTCAGCCGTGAGCGGCATTTTCTCGATAACGCCCTCGTCAAGCAGCTTTCTGCACGCAAGGTACAGCGCCACATAGCCGCCCGTGATGGACGCACAGCGCGTGCCGCCGTCCGCCTGAATCACGTCGCAGTCGATGGTGATCTGGCGTTCGCCGAGCGCTTCGCGGTCCACGACTGCGCGCAGGGCGCGGCCGATCAGGCGCTGGATCTCGCTCGAACGCCCGTCCAGCTTGAGCGACTTGATGTCGCGCTTCTTGCGCGTGTTCGTCGAGCGCGGCAGCATGGCGTACTCCGCCGTGACCCAGCCGAGGCCCTTGCCTTCGAGGAACGGCGGAACCTTTTCCTCGACCGAAGCCGTGCAGATGACCTTGGTGTTGCCCATTTCGGCGAGCACCGAGCCTTCCGCGTACATGGTAAAGTCGGTCGTGAGCTTGACCGCTCTCATTTCGTCCTTTGCTCTTCCGTCAGGTCTTGTCATTCCTCGTCCGCTCCTTCCTCGCTGTCTGCGCTGCCCGTCATCTGCTCCGCCGGCGGCAGGATGGCCTCCAGGAATGCCGCGCGGTCGAAGTCGATGAGGTCGTCGATGCCCTCGCCGACGCCGACGAGCTTGACCGGCACGCCGAGACCCGCCGAGATGGCGATAACGATGCCGCCCTTGGCGGTGCCGTCGAGCTTGGTCAGGATAATGCCGGTAAGCTCGGCCGCCTTGTTGAACTCCTCGGCCTGATGCACGGCGTTCTGACCCGTGGTCGCGTCGAGCACCAGCAGCGTTTCGCGCGAAGCGTCCGGCAGCTCACGCGAGATAACGCGGTCGATTTTCGCCAGCTCGTTCATGAGGTTCGCCTTGTTGTGCAGACGGCCCGCCGTGTCTACGATGATAACATCACTGCCGCGTGCCTTTGCCGCCGAAATCGAATCGAATACCACAGCCGCCGGGTCTGCGCCCTCGCCGTGACGGACGATGTCCGCGCCCGCGCGCTTCGCCCAGATTTCGAGCTGGTCAGCCGCCGCCGCGCGGAAGGTATCCGCCGCCGACAGCATGACCTTCTTGCCCTCGCTGACGTAACGCGCCGCCAGCTTGCCGATGGAAGTGGTCTTGCCGACGCCGTTGACGCCGATGACCAGAATGACCGCCGGCTTGCCCGAAACGTCGAGCGGCTGGTTGTCGAGCATATTGTCGGTCAGCACCTCGCGCAGCAGGTCGCGCAGCTCGGAGGCCGTTGTTGTCTTGCGCAGCTTGGCGCGTTTTTCCACCTCGGCGACGATTTTCGCGGAGGTCGCCGCGCCCACGTCGGAAAGAATGAGCGCTTCTTCCAGCTCCTCGAGAAGGTCGGCGTCGATTTTGACGAACGCCGCGAATACGCTGTCGAGCGAATGGCTCACCGCGTCCGAAGTTTTCTTGAATCCCTGCTTGATTTTATCAAAAAATCCCATGTTCTGCTCCTGTATCTGTAAGATTGTTCCTGCCGGTCTGCGTTACAGACCGTAGTAATTCACGCGCCAGTTTTCCCAGTCCGTGCGGTCGATGCGCTCGCCCCAGAGGACGTAGCCGCGTGCGTGTGCCCAGTGCCGGAATTCCGCCGGATGATGTGCCGCGTAGCCGTGCGTCGTGATGCAGCCGTTCGGCAGCCGCGTTTCCACATCCAGCCGGTACGGATATTTTGAACTTCGCATATCCATGCTTTACACCCCACAGTCCTGCGTCATTTTATCGTGTTTTTCAGCCGTTTCTCCGCCTCTGCGAGGTTGAGCATGAGCAGCTTCGAAACGCCCTGCTCCTGCATGGTCACGCCGTAAAGCATATCTGCTTCTTCCATTGTACCACGTCTGTGCGTAATTACAATAAATTGTGTGAAATCTGTTAATTTTCGTATATATTTCGCATAGCGCTGCACGTTCACATCGTCGAGCGCGGCTTCGATCTCGTCGAGCACGCAGAACGGCGTGGGGCGCAGCTTGAGTATCGCAAAGTAGAGTGCGATGGCGACAAACGCCTTTTCGCCGCCCGAAAGCAGGGTGATCGTCTTGACCGCCTTGCCGGGGGGCGACACGCGGATGTCGATGCCGCAGGAAAGGATGTCGCTCGTGTCCGCGAGCGTGATCTCCGCGTGACCGCCGCCGAAAATCTCGCGGAAGGTCTGCCCGAACAGCACGTTGAGCTTTGCGAACTCGGACGCGAAAATCTCCTTCATGTTGACCGTCAGCCGGTCGATGACCTTGTAAAGCTCGCGCTGCGCCTGCTCCAGGTCGTCCTTCTGCTCGCCCATGAACGTGCACCGCTCGCGCACCCTGCGGTATTCCTCGACCGCGTCCGTGCTGACGCTGCCGAGGGCGCGAAGCTGCGTGCGCAGGGCGTGCGCGCGTTCGCGTGCGGCGGCCGGGTCGTCAAGCGGCTCGGCGATGCTCTCCGCCGGGGTGGGCGTCAGCTCGTAATTCTCCCACATTCGGTCGAGAATCTGCCGCTCCTCGGCTTTCAGCTGTCCCACGCGGTTTTCGAGCCGCGCCGACTCGCGCTCCAGACCGAGTATCTGCTCGTTTGCGTTCTGCGCGTCGCGCCGCGCCTCGTTCTGCCGCGCCTCAAGCTGCTCGCGCTTTTCGCCGGTCTGCGTCAGCTTTTCCTGCGTGCTGTGCGTCAGCGCTTCCGCCTGTTCGCGTGCGGTCTGCGCGTCATGCAGCTCGCCGTTTAAGCGGCGGGTTTCCTCTTTCAGCCGCGCAACGCTCTCCTGCGTGCCGGAAAGCCCGGCGTGCAGCTCGTCTTTGAGCGTCTGCATCTGCGAGAGCGCACGCTTTTCGCTTTCGAGCGCCGCGTCCGTCCGCGTGAGCGCGTTCCGCGCCTCTGAGAGCCGCGCGTCCAGCTGTTCCGCGTCCGAGTGCTGCTGCATCTTCGCCTCCCGGCATGTCTGCACCCGCTCTTCGGCTTCTTTCAGGCGGTTTTCCGCTTGCGCCTGCCGCTCCTCAAAGGACGCGAGGGCATCCGCGCCGCGCTGCTTTTCCTCGTCCATGCGCTGCCGCTGCTGCGAAAGCTCCTCATACCGCGCCCGCACGCTGTCGAGCAGAACGCGGTGCTGCGTGCACGCGGCGGTGAGAGCCGCCTGCTGCTCGGCCTCGCGGCGCACCGCTTCGCTCTGCTCACTCGCCGCAGTTTCGTAGTTTTTCTGCTGCTTTTCGGCTTCTTTCAGGCGGTTTTCCGCGTCCGTCAGCACCGATTTGCAGTGCTGCACCTGCTCCTCGGCGGCTTTCAGCCGTCCCGCCCGCGCGAGAGCGCCCGTGCCGCGCGAGGCCGAGCCGCCCGTCATTGCGCCGCCGGACTGGATCACCTGCCCGTCGAGCGTGACGATGCGGAAGCGGTGTCCGCGCGACCGCGCGAGGGCAAGCGCCGCGTCCATGTTGTCGCACACGACCGTGCGGGCGAGCAGATTTCGCACGACCGCGCCGTACTTTTCCTCGAACCGCACAAGGCTGTCCGCCGTGCCGCAGCAGCCGCGCTCGCGCTCCAAGCCGCTTTCGCGGAGGGAGGCCGGGCGGATGGTGTCGAGCGGCAGGAAAGTCGCGCGTCCGCCGTCCGTGCGGCGCAGATATTCGATGCACTTCTTGCCGTTTTCGGCGGTTTCCACCACGATGGAGGACGCCGACGCGCCGAGCGCGGTGTCGATGGCGGTGACGAAACGGCTTTCGGTCGAAATGAGAGCGGAAACCGGGCCGTGCACCCCGGAAAGACCGCCTCGCGATGCCTGCTGCATGACCGACTTGACCGAGCGCGAAAAGCCCTCGAAGTCGCGCTGCATATCGTGCAGCATGGCCGCGCGGTTTTCTGCGTCCGTCAGCGCACTCTGCGCCTGCCGCAGCGCCGTGCCGCAGCGTTCCGCGTCGGTTTTCGCCTTCCGCAGCGCCGCGTCCGCCTCGTAAAGCGCTGTCTGCTTCTCCTTGAGCGCCTCGCCGCTGTTCTGAGCGCGTGTGTCCATGTCCTGCTGCGCATTTTCGGCGTCGCGCAGCTGTGCTTCCGCACTTTCGCACTCGCGCCGCAGGCTGTCCTGCCGGTCGTCCATGCCGGAAAGACCGGACTGCGCCGCCGTACGCCCGAGCGCCAGCTCATGCAGGGCGTTCCGTGCGTCCTCGCGGCGGCGCTCCGCCTCCTCTAAATCCCGCAGGGTGGCGTCTGTCTGCGCCTGTTGGGCGGCTTTCTCCGCGTTCAGGGCGGAAAGCGCATCTTGCAGGCCGTTTTTCTCGGTTTCGAGGGCGTCTACGCGCGTTTTCCGGGCGGTCAGCTGCGCGTCAAGGCTCTCCGCCTGCTTTTCGCGTTCCGCACGCTCCGCCTGCACGCGCTCGATGTTGCGCCGCGCGTTTTCGATGTTCGCACGCAACACGGCGATGCGGCTCTCCTGCTCGGCGGCGTTTCGCTCGCTCTCGCGCAGAGAAGCACGCAGCGCGTCGATTTCGCGGTCGATTTCGTGCAGCTCGCCGGTCAGACGGTCCGCGCGGCTGTACAGCTGCTCCTGCGCGGTTTTCGCCTGCTCAAGCTGCGCCCGGCAGGTTTCGGCGTCCCGGGACAGCTTGTCCGCGTCGGCTTTCAGCCGGTTCAGCTGCCGCAGCCAGAGCGAAACCTCGAGCACGCGCAGCTCGCTTTTGAGCGCGAGATACTGCTCGGCCTTTTCGGCCTGGCGTTCGAGCGGTTCCAGCTGGCGCGTCAGCTCGTCGTAGAGGTCGCGGATGCGCGTGAGATTTTCCTCGGTCGCGACGAGGCGGCGCTCCGCCTCCTCCTTGCGAACGCGGAATTTGGTGATGCCGGCGGCCTCCTCGAAAATTTCGCGGCGGTCCTCGCTTTTGAGGGAGAGTATCTCGTCAATGCGGCCCTGCCCGATGCTCGAATAGCCGTCGCGGCCGAGGCCGGTGTCCATGAACAGCTCGCGGATGTCCTTGAGGCGGCAGTGCTTTTTGCCGAGGTAGTATTCGCTCTCGCCCGAGCGGTAGTAGCGGCGCGTCACCATGATTTCAGTGAAGGGCGAACGGAAAACGCCGGTGGAGTTGTCGAGAATGAGCGACACCTCGGCGAACCCGACCGGGCCGCGCTTCGCCGTGCCGCTGAAAATGACGTCCTCCATCTTTGCCCCGCGCAGCGAGCGCGAGGACTGCTCGCCGAGCACCCAGCGGATCGCGTCCGAGATATTCGATTTGCCGGAGCCGTTCGGACCGACGATCGCGGTCATGCCGCCGAGAAATTTGATCTCCGTGCGGTCGGGAAACGACTTGAACCCCTGTAAGATCAGGCTCTTGAGAACCATGTGCCACCTCAAAGATATAGATAAAATATTTTACCACTTCCGATTTAACACTGTCAACCGAAACGTGAGCGTACGGATTCATCGTAATGTTGATATCCGAATGTCCCATGATATATTGCAGGCTTTTCGGGTTAATATGTTTTTCCGAGTCCAAGCCCAATTTCAGATATAGAGGACTAATAACTTCAAAATTGTAATGAAAAATCCCACTTGAACTTTGTGAGATCAAGTGGGATTTTATGAATGTAATCATTGTGTTGAAATTAAGATTATTTCCTCATCAACTTATCAAAAGATTGTCCCCAGCTATGAACGACTTGCTTGTCAACATTTAGCGGCCATGTTGATGGAAATAGTTCCGCTTCTGCCACTTCATCATGGCTTAAGCGGTTATCCACTTGATCAATAATATCCAGATCTAGCTGTACATGAATAGCAGACATACATATTTCCCCGTCAGTAAAGGCAACAATACTCTGAAGATGAGCACCTTCAG
>ENA-UOJM01002675-UOJM01002675.1-human-gut-metagenome-genome-assembly--contig:-P116-NODE-2675-length-12051-cov-5.656135_pt1 | contig 12051 bp, 10 predicted proteins | sample MGYA00242349_ERZ723896 | MGnify/ENA metagenome assembly ERZ723896 | reverse complement strand
CGTCATTTCCTTCAACTTTTCCGGGTTCATGGCGGGGGTGTTTTTTAGGGGAAATTCCAGACCCAGACGGTCGTACTTTTCTATGCACAGCTTGTGGAAAGGCAGAAATTCGAGCTTTTCGAAGTTCGGATAGCTTTCCGCCTTTTCCTTGACGCGGCGCAGGTGGTCGAGGCTATCGGTGAGGCCGGGCACGACCACGTGCCGTATCCACAGCGGCACGTTCTTCATCGCGGTCAGCTGAAGAAAGCGCTCAATCTGGTCGAAATCCGCGCGGCAGTTCTTGAGATAGTCCGCTTTCGAGAGGAATTTCAGGTCGCAGAGGACTAAATCGGTATGTTCAAGCACCTTTTCCGCCTGCGCGAGGTTTCCCACGCCCGAAGTATCGAGCGCGGTATGCACGCCGTGCTCGTGCAGCTTTTCGAAAAATTCCGCGACGAACTCCGCCTGCATGAGCGGCTCGCCGCCCGTCACGGTCACGCCGCCGCCGTTTTTCCAGTACGGACGGAAGCGCAGCGCCTTGCGCACCAGCTCATCCGCATCGGTCGGTGTGCCGCCCTCCGTCAGCCACGTATCCGGATTATGGCAGTACACGCACCGCAGCGGACACCCCTGCATGAATACCACATAGCGCACACCCGGCCCGTCTACCGCACCGAGAGATTGAATGGAATGAATGTTGCCGGTCAATCCTGTCACAGTCCTTTCGCAATGGAGATGAAAATAAAATGGTTCCACGGCTTTGCCGCGGAACCATACCGCTGCCCGCGCCGCGGCGGCGCGGCCTCGTCCGCCGTGCGGACGAGAGGGGGTTATCCCCGACGGTTTCGCAAGGAACCGCCGGGGTATCTAAGGGGGACAGCGTCCCCCTTAGAAGTGAATCATGCCTTATGGCAGGATTCACAGTCCGCGTCGCAGCCGAGGATTTCCGCCGGGTCCTTGCCCATGCGCTTGTAGTAGTCGGAAATCGCGGAGCGCAGTGCTTCCTCAGCGAGCACGGAGCAGTGCATCTTTACCGGGGGCAGACCGTCCAGCGCCTCGGCAACCGCCTTGTTGGTCAGCTTGAGCGCTTCTTCGAGGCTCTTGCCCTTTACCATCTCGGTCGCCATCGAGCTGGTCGCGATTGCCGCGCCGCAGCCGAAGGTCTTGAACTTGACGTCCTCAATGATGCCGTCGTCCGAAACCTTGAGGTAAATCTTCATGATGTCGCCGCACTTTGCGTTGCCGACCTCGCCGACGCCGTTTGCGTCCTCGATCTCACCAACATTGCGCGGATGGGTAAAATGATCAAGTACCTTTTCACTGTACTGCATAAATATATCTCCTTTTTGTCCAATCAAACGAAATATTATGTTATGGGGAACATTTCTGCGCACTTAATGCGCATGCAGCTCGGTCGCTGCGGTCAGATTCGGCTTGCTGTTCTCCCAGACCGGGCTCATCGAGCGCAGGGTCTTAACGACGTCGGTTACGGTTTCGATGACGTAATCTACATCTTCCTCGGTGTTCTGCTCACCGAGGGTCAGGCGCAGAGAGCCGTGTGCGATCTCGTGCGGCAGGCCGATTGCCATGAGGACATGGGACGGGTCGAGCGAACCGGTCGAGCACGCCGAACCGGTCGAGCCGCAGACGCCTGCGTTGTCCAGACGGAGGATCAGGCCCTCGCCCTCGATTGCCTCAAACACGAACGAAGCCGTGCCCGGCAGACGGTTGACCGGGTCGCCGGTGTAGTGCGCATACGGAATGTTCTCCATGATGCCCTTAACGAGCTTGTCGGTCAGCTTCTTGACGTAGCCCATCTTTTCGTCCAGATGCTCGCACGCATCCTGCATCGCAGCCGCCAGACCGATGAAGCCTGCGGTGTTCTCGGTGCCGGAAACCAGACCGCGCTCCTGACCGCCGCCGTAAACCAGCGGCTCCAGCTGAATGCCGTTCTTGACATACAGCACGCCAGTGCCGCGCGGGCCGCGGAACTTATGGCCGGCGAGCGACAGCATATCGATGCCCATTTCCTGTACGTCGATGTGCATATGGCCGACTGCCTGTACGGCGTCGGTGTGGAACTTTGCACCGACCGAGTGCGCCAGCTCGGAAATCTGCTTCAGCGGCTGAATGGTGCCGATTTCGTTGTTCGCCGCCATAACGGAAACCAGAGCGGTGTCCTCGGAAAGCTCGCGCTTCAGCTGCTCGAGGTCAACATGACCTTCCTTGTCAACGTTCAGGTAGGTGACGCGGAAGCCTTCCTTTTCGAGCGCCTCGCAGGTATACAGAACCGCGTGATGCTCGATCTTGGAGGTGATGATGTGCTTGCGGCCCTTTGCGGACGGACCGTGCATGAAGCCGCGGATAGCGAGGTTGTCCGCCTGCGAGCCGCCGCCGGTGAACAGGATTTCGCCCGGCGCGTAGTCGTTGCGCTCGTTGACCGGCATCGCAACGTTCAGGCACTTGGCAACGACGCGGCGTGCCTCGTTGATGGCCTCCTTCGCCTCGCGGCCCATGCGGTACAGCGAGGACGGGTTGCCGTAGTGCTCGGTCAGCCACGGCTTCATCGCGTTAAACGCGATTTCGGACAGCGGGGTCGTCGCCGCGTTGTCCGCATATACAAATCTCTTTTCCATTTTATATCTACCTTTCTTTCCCAAAAAGGATGCTCAGACTTGAACGAATTACCAGTAAAACGGTAGGCTCATTTCGTATATCTAATATACACCCGAAACGGGTATTTTAGCAAGTGAAAAACTGACGAAACAAGACGCACAGCAGGGCGGTTTTTGCATTACTTTGTGCATTTTGTACCTTTTTATCCGCCGGTTTCGTCCGCTTTAATGCTTCTCAAGGCTGTCGAGGTGTTTTTTCAGCTTCTGGAGAACGACGTCGTACTGTGCCGAACGGGCGGTCGGGTTGCCGCGCAGCAGGCTCTTTCTCGTGCGGCTGAGGCGTGCGGCGCGCTCGTCAAAGCGGCGCTGAAGCTCGTCGAGACGGTTCTGAATATCCTCGCGCAGGTCGGCGGCACGCATGGCTGCGGCGGCGCGGCGTGCGGCGGCTTCCTCGCGGACATCGCGGGTGCGCTCGCTAAGCTCGCCCTTCGCCTCGTCAAGCCGCTGCTCGAGGTCCTCACGCAGGTCGGCGGCACGCATGGCTGCGGCGGCGGTACGCGCCTGTGCCTCCTCGCGCGCGTCGCGGGTGCGCTCGGCCAGCTCGCCGGCGGCTTCCTCGACGCGGTACGAGAGATTGGTCAGCCGGGTCAGCGCGGTTTCGCTCAGCTCCTGACGAAGCTCGGCGCCCTGCTCGCGCAGACGGTCGAGTTCCTCAAGCAGCTTGGCAAGGTCGAGAGCCGCACGGACGGATACAACAACGTCCGAGAGGAACGCGGCCGACCAGATGATGTCCGCCGCGACCAGCGCCCAGAACGGCAGGAAGGCGATCACCCACTCGACCGGCCGGTGAATGCAGCGCACGAGAATCAGCCCGAGAAAGCCCCAGCAGAGCGAGGATTGCAGACAGATGCGCCCCTGAAACTGAAACCGGTGGGTGGAATAGTCCCAGTATTTCACCTTGAACAGTTTTTCCATGATTACACCGACAATATACTCGAAAACCGTGGCCGCGACCATGCTCGCGAGGAACAGCGCAACCGGCTTGTCGTAAAGCGGCAGCGAAACGTGCAGCAGAATGACCGCGCCGAAGCCGTAAATCGGCAGCATCGGGCCGCGCAGAAAGCCGCGGTTGACAAAATGCCGCTGCTTTACCGAAACGACCGTGGACTCGAAGCACCAGCCGAGTACACAGTACAGAAAGAATACCAGCAGCCACTGCGGAGCGGAATAGCTGTAACCCATTGCTTTTCATCCTTTCAGCGCCGCGTTTCCTCCTGCGGCGGCATTCCTATATTTTATCTAATCTTTTGACTTTTTTCAAGAGGACTACTATAATGTAAGTATGATTTTTTACACGAAGGGCAGGTAACGCTATATGTTGAATTTTACTATTAAAACGCCGACCGAAGTCGTCTTTGGACGGGACATCGAGGACGGCATCGGCGAGCGCATCAAGGAATACGGTGCGCACCGCGTTCTCGTTCATTTCGGCGGTGCGAGCGCCCGTTCCTCCGGTCTGCTCGACCGCGTGGAGCGCAGCCTGTTTGACGCCGGCCTGTCCTTTGTCGAGCTCGGCGGCGTATCCCCCAACCCCAAGGTTTCCCTCGTCCGCAAGGGCGTCGCGCTCTGCCGCCGCGAGGGACTGGATTTCGTGCTCGCCGTCGGCGGCGGCTCGGTTATCGACTCGGCGAAAGCCATCGCCATGGGCGCGGCGACCGGCCGCGACCCGTGGGAATTCGCCTCCACCGGCACCAGACCGGACAAAACGCTCCCCGTCGCGACCGTGCTCACGCTTGCGGCCTCCGGCTCGGAGACCAGCAACTCCTGCGTGCTGACCAATGAGGAAACCAAGGAGAAGCGCGGCATCACGAGCGAGACCAACCGTCCGGTCATTTCCTTCCTCAACCCGGAAAACACGTTCACCGTTTCCAAATTTCAGACCGGCTGCGGCATCGTGGACATCATGATGCACACGCTCGAGCGCTATCTGACGCCGGAGGGCGGCGAAAGCGACCTCACCGACCGCATCGCGGAGGGTCTGCTCATCGCGACCCGCGACGCCGGCCGCCGCGCCATCGCAGACCCGCGCGATTATGAGGCGCGCGCGACCCTCATGTGGGCAGGCAGCGTATCGCACAACGACTACACCGGCTGCGGCCGCAAGCGCCTGTTCCCGGTTCACAAGCTCGAGCATGAGCTTTCCGCTTTCCGCGACGAAATCGCGCACGGCGCAGGTCTTTCCGTGCTGTTCCCGGCGTGGGCGGAGCACGAAATGCAGTATGATTATCCCCGTTTCGCGCAGTTTGCAAACCGCGTGCTCGGCGTAGAGATGGATTTCGCGCACCCCGAACGCACCGCTCGCGAGGGCATCCGCACGCTCCGCCGCTTTTTCGAGGAGATCGGCATGCCGACCCACCTTTCGCAGCTCGGCATCAAGCCGGAAAACTACGAAAAACTCGCCGCCAACACAGTGCGCACCGTAAACGGCCCGGTCAAGAGCTATTCCCCGCTCGACGAAAAGGCAATCATCGAAATCTACCATCTCGCGGAGTAAGCGGAAAGGAGTGCTCACTTGGACAAGCAGCAATTCTTTAACGGCGCGGTTTTCGACGCCTACCGCTGGTTCGGCGCTCACCTCACCGGCGATGCCGCTGTTTTCCGCACATTTGCGCCCAACGCCTCGCGCATCACGCTGACCGGCGCGATGAACGGCTGGACCGAGACCGACCTGCATCAGGACGGCCGCAGCGGCTTCTGGGAGGTTTCCGTCCCCGGCACGCAGGCAGGGCAGCTCTACAAGTACCGCATCTACGCCGCCGACGGCTCTGTGACCGAGCACTGCGACCCCTACGGCTTCGCCATGGAGCTGCGCCCGGCGTGCTGCTCGATCGTGACAAACCCGGACGAGTACCGCTTTACGGACGAAAAATGGATGCAGTCGCGCACGGCCTCGCCCGACGCGCCGCTCAATATCTACGAAATGCACCTCGGCTCGTGGCAGCGCAATTCGGAAAACGCGAACGGCTGGTTCACCTACGAGCAGCTGGCCGACCGCCTTATCCCCTATCTTTTAGACGGCGGCTACACCCACGTGGAATTCCTGCCGCTGTCCGAGCACCCGTTTGACGGCTCGTGGGGCTACCAGAACACCGGATTTTTCGCCCCGACCTCGCGCTACGGCACCCCGGCGCAGCTGGGGCTGCTCATCGACCGCCTGCACCACGCCGGAATCGGCGCAATCATGGATTTCGTGCCCGTGCATTTCGCGGTGGACTCCTACGGCCTCGCGAAGTATGACGGCACGCCGCTTTATGAGTATCCGCACAGCGCGGTCGGCGAGAGCGAGTGGGGCAGCTACAACTTCATCCATTCGCGCCGTGAAGTGCGTTGCTTCCTCCAGTCCGCCGCGAATTACTGGCTCGAAGAGTTCCATTTCGACGGTCTGCGCATGGACGCGGTTTCCCGCCTCATCTACTGGCAGGGCGACCCGCAGCGCGGCGTCAACGGCGACACGCTCGACTTTCTCAAGAACATGAACCGCGGCCTGAAGGCACGCCACCCCTCCGCCCTGCTGATTGCGGAGGACTCGACCGCCTACCCCGGCGTCACCCGTCCGGTGGACGAGGGCGGCCTCGGCTTCGACTACAAATGGGATCTCGGCTGGATGCACGACACGCTCGAATACTGCCAGACGCAGCCGGATATGCGGCCGCGTGACCGCGGCAAGCTGCTCTGGTCGATGCACTATTTCGCGAACGAGCACTATCTTCTGCCGCTGTCGCATGACGAGGTCGTGCACGGCAAGGCCGCCATCGTGCAGAAGATGTGGGGCGCGGACGAAAAGGACAAGTACGCGCAGGCTCGGACGATGTACCTCTATATGTTCGCCCACCCCGGCAAAAAGCTCAACTTCATGGGCAACGAGCTGGGACAGCTGTACGAATGGAACGAGGCCGGAACGCTCGACGGCGCACTGGCCGACCGCCCGTTCCACCGATTTTTCCACAGCCTGTGCAGAACTTATCGGGATAACTCCGCGCTGCACGCCGATTACACCCCGGACAGCTTCGCGTGGGCGGAAAACCGCATGGACGAGCCGTCCCTTTTCGGCCTTGTCCGCCGCGGCGGCGGCGAAACGCTGCTCGCGCTGTGCAACTTCGGCGACGCACCGGCGGTCTATGACGGTGAGCTCGGCGAGGCGCCCGTTCTGCTGCTGCACACCGACATGACCGAGTTCGGCGGTGACACCGAGGAGAGCGACCTCAATCTCGAAAAGCCGCTCATTCTTCCCCCGTACAGCGGCATGCTGCTGCGCATCTGAAAAGAAAACATAACGAAAACCACCGCGAAACGCCGTAAAAAGCGTCAAGCGGTGGTTTTCTTTATCAGTACGGATAGATGTGTCAGTTGTTTGCGGTGACGATGCCCTTGTGCAGGCTCAGTACCGGAAGCAGGACCGCGCAGACGATAACGCCCGCAACGCCCTGAACGATGTTCATCGGCACGCCGACAACGACCGCAGTAGCCGCTGCCGCTGCGTTGCTGCCCATGGCGATTTCCATGCCCATCTCATACAGGAAATAGCCGATGACCATGACGGCCTCCGCCGGGATACCGGCGAGCGCAACGCGAACCGGCGTCGGGCGCTTGGTGCTGCCCGAGGTCAGGCGGCAATACAGCCAGCCGCCGACCAGCGCGGTCAGCGCCTTGATGACGAACGTACCCGGAACGTAGCTCATGTAGCCGGCGAACAGGTCGCTCAGCATCGAGCCGATGCCTGCCGCGAGCGCACCCATGCCCGGACCGAGCAGCACGCCGCACAGCAGGACCATGCCGTCACCGAGGTGGATATATCCCTGCGTCGGCGTCGGGATGCGGATGATCATGGTAGCTACCGTGGTCAGCGCCGCCATCAGCGCCGCGAATACAATCTTTCTCAGACTTACGTTTTTCATGTGTTACACCTTCGTTTCTTTTTTCATCCCGCCGAAATCGAAATTTTTTCGGGCGGTTTATTCCTCTTATGCTTCTATCTTACACTGCCTCTGACTTGTATAAAAGGGTCAGTCCGCGTTATTTTTATAATGCCAGATTGCACGGACGGGTTTTCTCCTTATACCTTATATATAAAAAACGGCGGAATGCCGGGATTTTTTCCTTCTTTATGATTTATCGCCAAAAACCGCTGTCCGTTTTTGATATTTTTGTCCTGTCCGCCGAAATCATAGTAATCCTATTGACAAAGGGTGATTTAGGGCGTATACTCCAACCATGCTAATTCACATAGAAATGATATGAATTGAAAGGAGAGAGCATGATGACTCGAATGTACGGCATGATGACCTGTTGTCTGTGTATGCACCGCTGCTGTTGTATGCGCTCCTTTGTGACATGGCGAATGTGCGACTGAGCACTGTCTGTTTGCAGGAGGCGTATGCTTCCTGCTTTTTTTGTTGAAAGGAGTTTCCAAACCGTGAAGCATTTTACAAAATCCCTGCCGATTCTGTCCATCGCGCTGGCGCTCATTCTGGACATCGTGCTGCCGGACAATTTGCAGCACCCCGCCGCAGAGCATCCCTATTTCATCTGGCTGCTGGGCGCGGCGCTCGTCGTGTACCTCATCTTTTACGCCGTGTCGTTTTTCCGTCCCTCGCTCCGTGAGAAGCTCGAATACAAAGCGTACTTTTACGCAGGCGCGGCACTGTTCCTCAACATTCTCAACCTGCTGACCGTAAAGTTCGCCATTCTGCCGGTCCTCTACTTCCCCTCGCTCGACCGCGTGTTCGGCGTTCTCTTCGAGGACAGCGCGTTTCTCGCCAAATGCCTTGCCTACTCGGCGCGTCTGCTGTTCATCGGCTGGTTCTGCGGCGCAATCGTCGGCATGCTGACCGGCATCGCGATCGGCTTTAACAAGAACTTTTCCTACTGGGTTCAGCCGCTCGTCCGCGTGCTCGGCCCGATCCCCTCGACCGCATGGATTCCGATCGTACTCATCGCCTTCCCCTCGGCGGTTTCCGCAAGTGCGTTCCTTATCGCGCTCGCCGTCTGGTTCCCGACCACCGTCCTCACGAGCAGCGGTATCGCCGCCATCCCGAACGCCTACTTTGAAGTCTCCTCGACGCTCGGCGCGGGCAGCTTTTACCGTATCGCCAAGGTCGGTATCCCGGCCGCCATGCCGCATATGTTCCTTGGTCTGTTCAACGGCACCTGCTCGTCCTTCATCACGCTCGTGACCGCCGAAATGCTCGGCGCGAAGTACGGCATCGGCTGGTATATCAACTGGCAGAAGGAAATGATGGCTTACGCGAACGTTTACGCCGGTCTTATCATCATCGCGGTAACGTTCTTCATCCTCATCACCCTGCTCTTCCAATTCCGTGACCATGTCCTCGCATGGCAGAAAGGAGTTATCAAATGGTAGGAAGCATCTCCATTTCGGGCGTTTCCAAGCACTTTATCAATCCGTCCGGCGAGCGCATCACCGCGCTCGACAATGTTTCGCTCGATATTCCCGCCGGCTCGTTCGTATCGCTCATCGGCCCGTCCGGCTGCGGCAAAAGTACGCTTCTGCGTCTGATTTCCGGTCTGATTCCGATGGACAAGGGCAGTCTGACGCTCGACGGCGTGCCCGTCATCGCTCCCGGCGCCGACCGCGGCTTCATGTTCCAGGAGCACACGCTGTTCCCGTGGCTGTCCATCTATGACAATATCGCGTTCGGCCTGCGTGCCCGCGGCATCTACAAGCAGGAAAAAGACCGTGTCGATGAATTCATCGAAATGGTCGGCCTCAAGGGCTTCGAGCAATCCTATCCGCATCAGCTTTCGGGCGGCATGTGCCAGCGAGCTTCTCTCGCCCGCGCTCTGGTCGGCAAGCCGAAGGTGCTTCTGCTCGACGAGCCGCTCGGCGCACTCGACGCCTTCACCCGCATGAATATGCAGGACGAGATCCTGCGCATCTGGAAGGAGACCGGCATGACCGCCATCATGGTAACACATGACGTAGACGAGGCGGTTTACCTCTCGGACAAGGTCGTTGTCATGACGCCGCGTCCGGGCCGCATCACCGGCACGCTCGACATTCAGCTGTCCCGCCCGAGAGCGCGCAGCTCGGAGGACTTCCTCCAGTACCGCGCCGAGATCCTGCGCCGCCTGCACTACGGCGGCAAGGTGGACGAGCCGAACTACTATATCTGACGCTGCGCTTTCCAGGGGGATTCAAAATCCCCCTGGATACGGAGGACGGTTCCGTAGAAACCGCCCTCCGATACCCCACCGACGCCGTCCAGGACGGCTGGGTCGGGGTGAAAAAAGCCAGGTACACGCCCCGGCTTTTTTCGGGCATCGAAGATGCCCGATTATATGCCGCGCGTTGCGCGGTTCCTCATCGGGAAAACTGATACACATCATTTACCTCTGTTAAATACTCCTCGAAAGGAACGATTACCCATGAAAAAGAACGGAATTTTCTCCCGTGTGCTGAGCGGCGTGCTCGCCGGTACTCTCGCGCTTTCGCTCTCGGCCTGCGGCAGCAGCAGCGCGGACTCTTCCGCCGCTGACGGCGCTTCGGACAGCGGGACCACCCATCTGCGCCTCATTTACTCCCCCTCGCTGTGCGCGGCGCCGATGTATATCGCCATTGAAAACGGCTACTTCGAGGACGAGGGCCTCGACGTTGAGCAGGTAACCGTCGATGCGGCGCACGTTTCCGAAGCCATCGGCGCGGATCAGGTCGATGTCGGCATGGGCCTCATCGGCAAGCTGCTCCAGCCGCTCGAAAACGGCCTGCCCATCAAGTTCACCACCGGCCTGCACACCGGCTGCACCAAGCTGCTCGTACCGGGCGACAGCGACATCAAGAGCATCACCGACCTCAAGGGCAAGAAGATCGGCGTTCCGGGTCTGGCAGACGCCGCGACCGTTGTTTCCAAGCGTTCGCTGAGCGCCGCAGGCATCGGCGTGACCGAGCAGAACATGGAAGTCGAGTTCTCGGTCTACTCGCGCAACGACCTGCCGCAGGCTCTCGAAAACGGTGCGGTTGACGCCATCGCCCTCGGCGACCCGACCGCTTCCATCGCAGAGGAGCAGTACGGCCTGACCGCCCTCATCGACACCGCAACCGACCCGGAGTACAAGGATGAGTACTGCTGCGCAGCGTTCGTCACCTCCAAGCTCGCTTCTGAAAACCCGGCTGCCGCCGCAGCGTTCACCCGCGCGGTACAGAAGGCTTCTCAGTGGGTACAGGAGAACCCGGACGAAACCGCAAAGATCATCGTTGACAAGCAGTACATCTCCGGCGATGTCGATTTCTGCGCGCAGATTCTCAAGACCTACAACTACAAGCCTTCGGTTCAGGGCGGCTATGACGCGCTCAAGCAGAACGCGCAGGAGCTGACCGAAATCGGCATCCTCAAGGAAGGCACCGATGCGACTAAGTTCGCAGACAACGCTTACATATTCTTCGACGACGTTCCGGACGCACCGGAGGCGTCCTCGGAGAGCGGCACCACCGCTTCCGCGGGCACGGCAGCGGCATCCGCCGTCAACTTCTCCGACGCGGCCGCAGCCGAGGAAGAGGACTGCTGCGGCGGCAAGGTCGAGAAGCCGGTAACTACGACCAAGGCATAAACCTGCAACAATAGGGAGGAAAGGATTCATGTCTGAACTGAAATGCACACACAGCTGCTCGGATTGCGGCAAGCTCGCCTGCCGTTCGGCAAGCGAGAACCAGTATCCCCCGTTCTGCCTGACGACAAGCGCAGACAAGGAACTGCTGGCTGAAACGCTCGATATTTACAAGAACGACGAGCTTCAGGGCAAAATCGCCCGCACCTCGGCCTGCATCGAGGGCGAGTTCTACGGCCGTCTGACCCGCGTCGAGGAAACCATCGAATTCATTAAGCGCATGGGCTTCAAAAAGGTCGGCATCGCGTCCTGCGTCGGTCTGATGCGCGAAACGTCCGTCTTTACCCGCATTCTCAAGGCAGAGGGTATCGACTACTTCACCGTCGGCTGCAAGGTCGGCGCGGTGGACAAGACCGAAATCGGCGTGCCGAATGAGAAAAAGCTCAACCACGGCTGCGGCCACGAGTCGATGTGCAACCCCATCATGCAGGCCAAGACGCTCGCCGCGAACGGCTGCGACTTCAACATCGTCATCGGCCTGTGTGTCGGTCACGACACCCTGTTCCTGCGTCACAGTCAGGTTCCGACCACCGTCATGATCGTCAAGGACCGCGTGCTCCAGCACAACCCCGCCGCCGCCCTCTACGGCGTGCAGTCCATGTATTCGAGATTTAAGAATCTCGGTCTGTAAAGACAGCGAAAGGCTCTCCGGCAAAACGGAGAGCCTTAGACTGTCGCGAAACTACAGTTTCGCCGACAATCTGTGTTCTGACTTCGCAGAACACGGACGTCCGAAAGTTCCCATTCGGAAACTTTCTCCCTCTTAGAGTATAAA
>ENA-UOJM01002668-UOJM01002668.1-human-gut-metagenome-genome-assembly--contig:-P116-NODE-2668-length-12080-cov-4.908274_pt1 | contig 12080 bp, 9 predicted proteins | sample MGYA00242349_ERZ723896 | MGnify/ENA metagenome assembly ERZ723896 | reverse complement strand
CTCCAAATAGGCTTTTACAGTGGCGTAGTAGATCCGCAGAAACTTGTTGGCGGAAGCCATCATGTAGACGCGGTAGGGCTTGCCCTCGGCGCGTTTCCTGTCCATGAACTGGCAGACCGGTTCATCCAGCGGTGCTGTCTGCAAATAGACGCTCATAACAAGAAAGAGTGTCCGCCGTAAAGACGATGCACCAATTTTGCTCATGGATTTGTGCCTGCCGGACACATCGCCGGAATCATTTGGCGGAGCATCCAGCCCAGCGTAGGCCACGAGCGCTTTCTTGGAATAAAAGCGGCGCACATCCCCGATTTCAGCTATGAGCTGCGGCCCCAGAGTCGGGCCTACGCCGAACAGATCCATGACAACGGGATATTCCGGCAGCTGGGAAGCCAATGATTGCATTTCGTGTTTGAGAGCCGCAAGCGCGGTAGAAGTCGCTCTGAGCTGTGCAACCGCCTGTTCTACGAGCAACTTCGTTGTTTCGGACTTTGGCATGACGCCAATATGTCCGCTGGCTTCGGCGTAAATTGTGTGCGCCTTTGCTTCCCTGAAGTTGTAGCCGTGCTTCCTGCACCAACGCAGGTATTTGCTTGTGAAAGCTCTTTCGGATTTCTCGCTGGCGCAGCGGCAATGCCAGAATTCAGCCACAAAATCCACCCACTTTTCACTCCCATCCCCACGGATCGGGCTTGAAAACAGACGGTTGGCGTTTGGAAACACCGTATCCAGCAGCGAGATCAAATTGTTCTTCAGAACCGTCTGCACCTTGGAATACTCCCGGTACTGGCGGTAGCAGTTCTTCAGCAGCAGCCGGGTGATATACCTCGGCAAAGTAAGCCAGCGGTCAAGGCCATAGTCAGCCAGTTTGACAGCATCCTTCCTATCGGTTTTGACACGCCGTAATTCGTTGTTCCCGTAGTCATGCACCAGCTTTGCATTGACAACGGAAACATATAGTCCCGCGTCATGGAGCAGCTTTGCCACCGACGCATGATAATTTCCTGTGGCCTCCATGACCACACGAGTCTCACCGTCCAGGCTTTTGAGCTGCCTTGCCAGCTTGCTCAGTTCACTGCCGGTGTGACGGACTTCAAAGGGCGAGATAACGACCTCTCCAAAGGGACGCATAACGGCAATTGTGCTCCTGCCTTTGGAAATGTCGATGCCAACAGAGTTCATTTGCATTCCTCCAACACGAATTTGCAACCGGAATCCATCTTTTTCTCATTGCCGATTCAATCTATTGGGTGACGCGAACTCCAAGGCTCAACCTGCTCAAATCGAACGCTGCAATAAGGGGATGGCTGACAGTCTTTGTTACGGACATAGAAGCCCGAGGAGGCATTGGTCAGCCAGTTGCTCCCCTTATTGTAGCTTAGGCATGAGATGGAAAGAAAGCCGGACTGGCTGCCCGGCTTTCCTGTCCAAATTTATTGTAATAGGAGGCATTGCATGACGGAAGCACAGCTCAGCAATGCCATGGATGCTTATGGCTCCACGGTTTACAGGCTGGCCCTGACCCGGATGCAGAATATCGCCGATGCGGAGGACGTGTATCAGGAGGTGTTCCTCCGGCTGTGGAAGCAGGCGGCGGAGGACTGGGACGGAGACCGCGCCAAGGCATGGCTTATCCGCACAACGCTGAACCGCTGCGCGGATCTGCACCGGTTCCATTTGCGGCGGCCGGTACTTTCTTTCGCGGAGATACCGGATCTGGCACAGCCGGAGGACGAGAGCCGGGAACTGTGGGAAGCGGTGAGCCGTCTGCCGGAAAAGGCCCGGACGGCGGTGCATCTTTATTACGCCGAGGGGTATTCGGCGGAGGAGATCAGCCACCTGATGCACATTCCCGCCGCCACGGTCCGAACCCGGCTCCACCGGGCCCGCAAGCAGCTGAAAGAACTTCTGGGAGGTATTGACGATGAAACGTGCGTATCACGATCTGATGGAACAAATTTCGGTCCCCAGCGGGCTGAATGACCGGGTGCTGCAAACGGTCCGGCAGGAGGCGGCCGGTGTCGGAACGCGGTGGAAACGGACGGCGCTGCGGGCGGCGGTGTGCGCTGCCTGTGCGCTGGCTCTGGTGCTGGGGACAGTGCGGCTGGCACCCCGTTCGGCAGAGGAACCCGGACTGCCCCAGCTTACCTACAGCTTTGGTCTGACGGCCTATGCCGCCGACATTGGGGAGACCATCGTCCCCAATGCCAACGGCGGGTTGGCGCTACGCAGCGGCACCGGGATCTGGGACCCGCTGCAGGGGTATTTTACCGGCTGCCTGTTTCAGGTGACCGGAGAAAATCTTCAAAAGGTGACTTTGTCTGTGGACCGGGGCGGACTGTACCGCAGCGAGACCCGAAAGGCTTTGTCTAATGATGAGGTGCAGGCGCTCTGGCAGGCGGAGGAGAACGGGGAACTGGTGTGCAGTGTCTATGGCGCAGACGAGGGCGCCCCCATGAATGCTGATGTCATGACGGCTTTGGGAAGCAATATAATCGTGGACTATGATCCTTCGGCCAGCTACGGCTTCTGGGTGCCCCCGGAGGAGCTGTCAACGGCGAGCGATGACATGAAGCAGGATACGTGGGACAGCATCGACACCTTTGACGGAGTGCATCTGACGGTGGAGGCCACTTTCCTGGACGGCAAAACAGAAAGTCGGACCTACACCCTCTCCACCGGCCGTCTGCGGCTGGATCGGTATGAAAACGGGACATGGACGGTCCTGCCCCAGCTGGCCGGGGACGAGGCGGCGTACGTTTACGGCATTTATGCCGTCAGCGAAGAGGAGAGCCGCTGGTTTCAATGGCCGGTGGAGGGCAGCAATACCATCAGCCTCAGCAACCCCTTCGGAGCCAGATGGAATCCCGGCGGACAGGGGAAAACCGTCCACAATGGGATCGACATTCCAGCCGAACGGGGAACTCCGGTGCTGGCGGCTGCGGACGGCACCGTGACGGAGACCGGCTTTGACACGGAACGCGGGAATTACCTGATGATCGACCACGGCGATGGACTCGCCACACTGTACGCCGCGTGCAGCAAGGTGGATGTGAACGAGGGCGATCCTGTAAAGGCGGGGACGCCGATCGCCGCCATAGGCAGCACAGGAAGGTCCACCGGTCCGCACCTTCATTTTGAGGTCCGGCAGGACGGTGTTCCCCAGAATCCCACGGTCTATTTCGACGCGGACGTTCGATCGACCCTGCGGATGGGATAAATGAACAGTGCCCACGGCGAAAGCCGTGGGCGCTGATGCTTTTATTCGGTTTCCGCGTAGATCCCGCCTTCACCAGCCCACCACATGGCATCATACAACTGCTCAAGATCGGCGCAGGAGCCAGCGTAATCCTTCACATCGTCATAGAGGGGACAGGGCTTGCCGTGGGAAAACCGCTCATTGTAGTCGGCGACGATCTGAGGCAGGTCTTGGTTCAATTCCTCCACCGTCAGCACACGGGACCAAGGCTGGCCGTTTTCGTCCCGGAACGCACATTCTATTTCGTCCAGATTGCCGATGATTGCCAGCACCGCCGCCATGTCCTGATAAAGGCCCTTTTCAGAGTCTCCCATTTTACCGGAAGTCTGGGGGACGGAGAAATTCAGCGTCAGGCGGTAAGGTGCGGAGGAGGTGTGCAGCTCCAGCGTATAGCTGCCGCAGGTGTCGAACCGTAAGGCGTTGAGTACCCGGCCCACGGCGGGGGCGTCCCCCACATAGGGCGTTTGGGCCTGATAGATTCTGTCAATCTGCGGCGAAATCTCGACACCACCCTGCCAGATCAGTTGATCTCCCAGATAGACCGCGTTGACGCCCTCCGTGTTGAGGACGGCCCGGTAATCACCGGAATTACTGAGGGGAGAGGGCAATACCTGACGGCAGGTGACGCGGACGATCCCCTCCGGCTCCTGCTCCGTTTCCCACTGGCGGCAGGCCGTGCCGGACCAAATGGAGTATACCCGGATGTCCAGTTGTCCCGGCACATCCGTGCTGATAACCCAGCTCATGCCTTGCGTCTGGATCGGCGTGCCGATGACAAACAGCTTTGCCGCGACGCCCGCCGTGAACAGCAGCACCGTGACGGCAACTGCCGCCGCCACACGCCGCCAGCCCCGGCGCTTCACTTTTTTTAGATAGTCCACCTCTTTTGTGTCCTCCGGGGCCGCCTGCTTCGGCGCGCCTGCCAGCGCCGTCCGAAGCTGGGCACAGTCCGGACACCCGGACAGATGACGCTCCACCGCTGTATTGCTCTCTGGGGAGGTGAGGCCCTCCACATAGGAGGGGAGCAAATCCCGCACCACACCGCAGGTCAGATCATTTTTCATCGTCGCAGCCTCCTTGCTTCAATCGTTCCTTGCCCCGGTAAAAGGTCACTCTGGCCCAGGTCTCCGTTTTGCCTAAAACGTCTCCAATCTCCCGGAAGGACAGTCCACCGAAGGCCCGGAGGTAGACCACCTCCCGCCCCGGCTCCGGTAATTCATGGATCCGCCGCAGCAGATCTAACTGCCCGGAGCGGCTGACGGCCTCCTCCTCGGCGGAGGGCACCAGCGGCAGCTCTGCTTCCTCAGGAAGCTCCGTTTCCCGGTTGGCCTTCCGCAAATGCTGATACCACAGGTGCTTGGCGATCTGGCACAGCCAGACGGACACCTTGCAGCTGCCGTCGAACCGGTCAATGGACCGCACTGCCTGATAAAAAGTCTCTTGGGTCAGTTCCTCCGCCAGGTGGGGGTCATGGCACTGGGAGAGGAGAAATTTGTAGACCGTCTGGGCGTGCTGGCGGTAGACGGTATCCAGATCCTTCACGGAGTTTCTCCCCCTTTCAGCGGTGTTTTCATCTGCTATATCCGTTTGGGGCGCGGTTCGTTACAGCGTTGGAAAAAGATTTTGAAAAAAAGGAGCCATACGGCTCCTTTTGCGATGCTCAGAAGGTTTCAGACTGGACCAGTTCCTCGTAGGAACGGATGTAATAGTCGCACAGACGCTGGATCTCCGGCTGATCCTGCTCCGCCGTGGCCTCATAGACCCCGGCCACCCGGAAGCCTGCTGCCTTGGCGGTGCGGATGGCGTGGAGGGCGTCCTCAAATACCACGGTGTCCCGCTTGTTGGACTGGAGCCGCCGCATGGCCATCTCGTAGATGTCGGCGCTTTCAGATTTGTGATTTCCCGCGTCGGCGGAGGTGACGATCCCCCGGAAATAGTGGTCGATGCCCGCCGTTTTCAGGGCCTTTTCCGTCAGCCGCCGATGGGTGGCGGTGGCCACATACATCCATACGCCCTCCATTTTCAAAATGGAGAGAAATTTTTCCAGACCCGGCTTGGGCCGGACCTGGCTGGAATAAAACGTCTCCATTCGCTGAATGATCTGGTCGATGATCTCCTGCTGGGACCACGGCAGACCGCAGACCTCCCGCAGATAGGGGATCACGTCGCAGTCCGCTAAGATGTGGAGCATCCGGTCCTGCTCCGGTGTGGCGGAAATACCCGCCTCCTTTAAGAACGTGGGCCCCAGCTCCCGCCAGGTGGGCATGGAGTCCAGCAGGGTGCCGTCCATATCAAAAATCGCGCTTTGTAACCGCATTGATGACCTCGATCTCCGTAAATTTTGAAACTTGCGGCATCTACGCCGATAGAGCGCAGATGAAAAAACTGGTATTTTATTGTTCGTTACTGCCGATCCAATAGCACCCTGCACCTATGATAGCAGCTAAAAATTCAATTGCCTTGAGATACATATCATAGCTATGCCAACCAATGATAAAACCAGATAATATATAAATCACTGCAAATACAACTACCGAAATAACCGCCCGCTTTATTTTGTTTTTCATCAAAGAAATATCCTTTAAAATTCAGATTATGTTTGTCAGGGCATCCCTGGGGGACTTCCCTTGCCCGCGCGGGGCAAGGGACTTTTTTGCCTGACGAATGATACTCTGATGAAGATACTTTGTGTCCCGCATGGAAAAATTGAAATCATTTTTGTCAGGACATGTGCCTGACAAAAATACTTTGATCTAAGTGCCTTGGGCACGTTCACCAGTCCGCAGACTGGTGGGAGGTGGTTAGGAGGGGGACAAGTCCCCCTCCTAAGTAATCAGCACAGCTTGGAACCCGCCGGGATCTTGTCATCCAGCATGATGAGGTTCAGCTTCTCCTCGCCCTTTTCCGTGTGGACGGCGGAGAGGAGCATGCCGTTGCTCTCAAAGCCCATCATCTTCCGGGGCGGCAGATTCACGATGGCGGCCAGGGTCTTGCCCACCAGATCCTCCGGCTCATAGAACTTGTGGACACCGGAGAGGATCTGCCGATCGGTGCCGGTGCCGTCATCCAGCGTGAAGCGCAGCAGCTTGTCGGACTTTTTCACGGCTTCGCAGGCCTTGACCTTCACCACCCGGAAATCGGACTTGCAGAAGGTGTCGAAGTCCACCGTTTCGGTGAGCTGAGGCTCCACCTCCACGTCGGGCTGGTCTGCCTTCTTAGCGGCGGCCTCGGCGGCTTCCAGCTCTGCGAGGGCCTTGTCCAGATCCAGACGGGGGAACAGGTTTTCACCCTTGACCACGACGGCGGTCTCAGGCAGCTCGCCCCAGAGGTCCGCAGACTCCCAGGTCCGGGCCTCCGCGCCCACGCCGATCTGGGCGAAGAGCTTTTCCATGCTCTCGGGCATGAAGGGGGTCAGCAGGATACCGCAGATGCGGGTTGCTTCCAGCAGGTTGTAGAGCACATGGGCCAGCCGGGCACCGTTGGCCTCCATATCCTTGGCCAGCGCCCAGGGAGCGTTTTCGTCGATATACTTGTTGGCTCGCTGGATCAGCTTGAAGGTCTCGGACAGGGCGTTGTGAGGGGCGAAGGTGTCCATCTCATGAGCGTAGGCCTTCTTCAGACCGGCGGCCTGTGCTACCAGCTGGGCGTCGTACAGCACGGGGTCCACAGTGTCGCCGCTGGTGGCCAGCTCCACGCTGCTGCCCATGCGGACCATGGCGGCCAGACGCTGCTCGTCCTCCGTGGCACCGCAGCCTGCGGGGAGGGAGCCGCCGAAGTACTTGTTCACCATGGCGGTGGTGCGGCTGAGAAGGTTGCCCAGATCATTGGCCAGATCGGTATTGATGGTCTGGATCAGCAGCTCATTGGAGAAGTTGCCGTCAGAGCCGAAGGGGAAGGTCCGCATCAGGAAGAAGCGGAGGGCATCCACACCGAACTGCTCCGCCAGCAGGTAGGGGTCCACCACGTTGCCCTTGGATTTGGACATCTTACCACCGTCCAGCAGCAGCCAGCCGTGACCGAAAACGTGCTTGGGCAGAGGCTCCTCCAGACTCATCAGCATGGCGGGCCAGATAATAGAGTGGAATCGCACAATTTCCTTGCCGACGATGTTGATGCCGGGCCAGTATTTCTTGTAGTCATTATAGCGGTCATTCTCATAGCCCAGCGCGGTGATATAGTTGCTCAGAGCGTCCACCCACACATAGACCACGTGCTTGGGGTCAAAGTCCACGGGGATGCCCCAGGAGAAGCTGGTACGGGAAACGCACAGATCCTCCAGACCGGGATCAATGAAGTTCTTCACCATCTCGTTGACGCGGGAGCGGGGCTGGAGGAAGTCAGTGTTTTCCAGCAGGTCCCGAATACGGTCGGCATATTTGCTCAGACGGAAGAAGTAGGCTTCCTCCTCGGCGTCCACAACGGGGCGGCCGCAGTCGGGGCAGCAGCCGTCCTTCAGCTGGCTCTCCGTCCAGAAGGACTCACAGGGAGTGCAGTATTTGCCCTTGTAGGTGCCCTTATAGATGTCGCCCTTGTCATACATCCGCTTGAAGATCCGCTGGATGGCCTTCACATGGTAATCGTCCGTGGTGCGGATGAAGCGGTCATTGGAGATGTTCATCAGCTTCCACAGATCCCGGACGCCCCGGGGACCGTCCACAATGCGGTCCACGAACTCCTGGGGAGTGACGCCGGCCTCGTCAGCCTTCTGCTCGATCTTCTGACCGTGCTCATCGGTGCCGGTGAGGAACATGACGTCCTCACCCTTCAGCCGGTGATACCGGGCCAGAGTGTCGGTGGCCACGGTGCAGTAGGTGTGGCCGATGTGCAGCTTATCTGAGGGGTAGTAGATGGGGGTTGTGATATAAAAAGTGTCCTTTTCCATATCCGGTTCCTCTTTTCTTCTTTATGATAAATTTTGAGTGATCGCAAATAAAAACGCCGTCCCTGAGCATACGCTCAAGGACGGCGAAGAAAGCCGTGTTACCACCTTGATTCACCCACACCTCGCGGCGTGAGCCTCTGCGGGTACAAGCCTGCCGAAACCGGCACGCGATACCCTGACGCTGTAATGGGCGCACCCATCGCAGCCTGCGCCAAAGCGCTGAGCCGCGCGGCTCCGGGGCCATGTTCTGTCTACCGCATGGGTCCCTTTTCAGCTGCCGGGACTCTCTGAACCATGCCGCGAGGACGTACTCTCCCCTTCATTGCCTTCTCGATTGCACTCACTTATACCATATTTTAAACGATTAGTCAATCATCCGGTCAAAATATTTCCGATTTCCGCTGTTTTTATTCGCTGCGGTACTTTCCCCGCCATTTTCCGGCAGCATAGTGATAGACCGACAGAGCGCAGGCCACGGCCCAGCCGATGCCGTAGCTCCAATACATAGCGTCCGGGCCGAAGCGGTTTGCCAGCAGGTACAGGAAGGGGACCCGCAGCAGGATCACAGAGGCCACCACGTTCACCATGGGATACAGGCTGTCGCCCGCGCCCCGCATGGCGGAGTTCAGTACGAACAGAATGGCAAACAGCACGTAGGGCGGCATCACACATTGCAGATACCGGGCGCTGGCGGCGATGACCGCCGGGTCCGGGGAGAAGATCCGGGACAGAGGGACGGACAGCCACACCACAAGGGCGGAACTGAGAACTGTCCACACAACGGCCATGGTCACGGTGATCCGGACGCCCTGACGGACCCGGTCCTCCCGGCCTGCCCCCATATTCTGCCCCACGAAGGAGATCACAGCGGCGGCCAGGCTTTGGATCGGCAGAAAGGACAGGGTATCCAGTTTATTGCCCACGTTGAAGCCAGCAGTGAAGGCCTTTCCGTAGCTGTTGACCTTGGAGAGTACGCCCATGGCGCCCAGGGCCACCAGGGACATCTGGATACCGCTGGGCAGGCCGATGCGGATGATCTCACAGAACAGTTTGCGGTCGAAGATCCCGTTGAAGGGATGGATGGCCAGCTGCGGATACCTGCGGTTGATATACCAGATCCCGAACAGCCAGCTGCATAATTGGGCGATGACGGTGCCCAGCGCTACACCCAGCACCCCCAGCGGTACCGCCAGCACCAGTGCCAGATCCAGAAAGATGTTCAAAATCGTGGATACCGCCAGAAACAGCAGTGTGGTGGAGCTGTTGCCCATGCCCCCTAAAATGCCGGTGTTGAGATTATAGCCGATGCTGCCGACAAGCCCCGCACAGACCACCAGCAGATAGGTCCGGGTCTCTGCCCAGGCGGCGGGGTCCACCCGTAAAACGGTCATCAAGGGATGCACCAGCAGCAGCGCGGCGGCAGTGATGGGCAGAATACTGCGGATAAAGGCGGTATACAGGCTGTCGATGGCGCTCCGCACCCGGTCCGGTCTCCCGCCGCCGAAGGACTGGGCGATGACCACGGTGCCGCCGGTGGCGATGCCGGAGAACAGGGAGGTGAACAGGAAGATCACCGGAAAGCCGACGCCCACGGCGGCCAAGGCTCCGTCGCTGACATAGTTGCCCACCACCCAGCTATCCACCATATTGTAGAACTGCTGCAAAAAATTCCCCGCCAGCAGCGGCAGGGTAAACATCAGAATATGGCGGAAGGGACTGCCCGCCGTCATATTCCGGATTCCGCTTTCCGTCCCCACGATACACCTCTAATCATTTTTATTTTACTGTACTCCTTTTCGCCGAAAAGGGCAAGTTGATTTCCCGGCGAAAACCGGGTAAAATGGGGGAAAACCGTCAAAAACCGCCGCCGGGACCGGACGGCGGGGAAGGAGCCTCTATGAAACTGGTATCTTGGAACGTCAACGGCCTGCGGGCCTGTCTCGGCAAGGGCTTTCTGGACTTCTGCGCCTTCGCGGACGCAGATGTGATTTGCCTGCAGGAGACGAAGATGCGCCCGGAACAGGCGGAATTCGACCTGCCGGGCTATGAGCGCTACTGGAACAGCGCCGACAAGGCGGGCTATTCCGGCACCGCCGTGTTTACCCGGCAGACGCCCCTCTCCGTCACCTATGACTTCGGCAAGGAGGTCCACCGCCACGAGGGACGGGTCATTACGGCGGAATACCCGGAATTCTATCTGGTGTGCTGCTACACGCCCAACTCCAAGGACCAGCTTTCCCGGCTGGACTATCGCATGGAGTGGGAGGACGATCTGCGGGACTATCTGATGGAGCTGGATCAAACGAAGCCGGTGGTCTACTGCGGCGATCTCAATGTGGCCCATCAGGAGATCGACCTGAAAAATCCCAAGTCCAACCGCATGAACCCCGGCTTTTCTGACGAGGAGCGGGCTAAAATGACCCAGCTGTTAGAAAGCGGCTTTACGGATACCTTCCGGTATCTCTATCCGGATAAGACCGGCGCATACTCCTGGTGGAGCTATCGCTTCAATGCCCGGAAGAACAACGCCGGATGGCGCATCGACTATTTTATCGTCTCCGACCGGCTGAAGGACAAGATCAAAAGTGCCGACATCTGGAGCGAGGTCACGGGCAGCGACCACTGCCCCGTGGTACTGGAGCTGGACCTCTGACCCTATGACAGCAGGGCGTTGATCTCCTCGATCTCCAGATCCTGCAAGGCCCAGTTGATGCCGTAGCCGATGACCTTACCCAGGTCCCGCACCTGCTGGTCGATGTCCCTTGGCGTGACCATAAGGTTTTCAGGGCGGCTCCGCAGCATTTCCATATCCGGCTCCGGAAGCCCGGATTCTTCCAATAGATCCGCCGCTAACGTGGCGGCGTCCACCACCGTGGGAACGCCCACGGCCAGCACCGGTACCCCCAGCGTTTCCCGGTTCAGGGCGGAGCGGTGATTGCCTACGCCGCTGCCGGGGATGATGCCGGTGTCGCTGAACTGGACGGTACAGCACACCCGCCCCACCCGGCGGGAGGCCAGCGCGTCCACGGCGATGACCGCCGACGGATGGAGCCGGTCCACCAGCCCCCGCACCGCCTCTGCAGATTCCACGCCGGTGGTCCCCAACACCCCCGGCCGCAGGGCCGCCACCGGGCGGAACCCGGAAAAGTGCTGGGGCATAGCGTCGATGAGATGGCGGGTGATGAGGATGCTGTCCGCCGCCAGCGGACCGACAGCGTCCGGCGTCATGGCCCGGTTTCCCAGACCAACCACCAGCACAGAGCCGTTGTCCGGGGTCAACTCCTTGACCTGCTGCCCCACGGCCCGCACCGCCCGGTCAAAAAAACCATCCCCCCGCTGCCAGAAGGCGGTGAGGTCAAGGGTGCGGTAGCTGCCCGCAGGTTTTCCCAGAGCGGCTTCTCCCTCCCGGTCCAGAATATCCACTCGTGTGACCGGATACCCCTGTATTTTCTTCTCCGTGGCCTTTACGCCTGCCAGCCGGGTGGTTTTTCCGGCGGATTCCCGCCATAGCTCGTGGGCCTCTACTGCCAAGTCAGTCCGCTTTTTGAACATTTTTGACCTCCTGACACAAAATCTTGTGGTATTAAGGGTAGCTTTTGCGGAGATATTCGCGTTATACAAAAAAATATAGAAATATTAAAAAAAGGCTTGCTTTTTCTGGACTTCTCTGCTAAAATATCATTCTGCACGGTGGAAATTATGAAACCGCGCCAAGAAATGCCAGGAGGAGGTGTTTGGTTTGCCGAATATCAAGTCTGCCAAGAAGCGTGTCCTCATCGGTGAGGTCCGCAACGCGCGCAATAAGGCTACGAAGTCCGATCTGAAGACTGCCATCAAGAAGTTCGAGGCGGCTGCCGCTGAAGGCAATCGCACCGAGGCCGATGGCGCTTACAAGGTCGCGGTCAAGAAGGTCGATCAGGCTGTCGCTCAGGGCGTTCTGCA
>ENA-UOJM01002667-UOJM01002667.1-human-gut-metagenome-genome-assembly--contig:-P116-NODE-2667-length-12083-cov-29.757399_pt1 | contig 12083 bp, 10 predicted proteins | sample MGYA00242349_ERZ723896 | MGnify/ENA metagenome assembly ERZ723896 | reverse complement strand
GGCGACGACAACATCATCACCAACGGCAGCGTGATCGCCATTGCGGACGGCCAGTGCATGCTCATCGTGGAGCAGGGCAAGGTGGTCGATGTGTGCGCAGAGCCCGGCGAATACACCTACGATATGTCCACCGAGCCGAGCATCTTCTCCGGCGATCTGGGCGATGGCGTCAAGGACGTGTTCGCCAACATTGGCAAGCGCTTCACCTTCGGCGGCGAAGCCCCCAAGGATCAGCGCATCTACTACTTCAACACCAAGGAACTGACGGGCAATAAGTACGGCACGCCCAGCCCCGTTCCCTTCCGCGTGGTGGATCAGCGCGCGGGCATCGATCTCGATATCGGCATCCGCTGCTTCGGCGAGTACAGCATCCGGCTGAAAAACCCGCTGTTGTTCTACACCAACGTCTGCGGCAACGTCAGCGAGGACTATAAGACCGAGAATATCGCGGGCCAGATGAAAACTGAGCTGCTGACCGCTCTTCAGCCCGCGTTTGCAAAGATCAGTGAAATGGGGATCCGCTATTCCGCCCTGCCCGGCCACACGCTGGAACTGGCGGACGCGCTCAACGAGCAGCTTTCGAGCAAGTGGCGTGACCTCCGCGGCATGGAGATCGTTTCCTTCGGCGTTTCCAGCGTGAAGGCCAACGAGGAAGACGAGCAGATGATCAAGGAGCTGCAGCGCAACGCGGCCTTCATGGATCCCACCCGCGCGGCGGCGCACCTTGTCGGCTCGCAGGGCGACGCAATGAAAGCGGCAGCCGCCAACACCGGCGCAGGCCCCGCCATGGCCTTCATGGGCATGGGCATGGCCGGTCAGGCAGGCGGCATGAACGCACAGAACCTCTTCCAGATGGGCCAGCAGCAACAGATGCAGCAGCAACAGATGCAGATGCAGCAGCAGGCGGCGCAGCCCGCTCCCGCTCCGGCCCCCGCCGTACAGGGCTGGACTTGCAGCTGCGGCCAGAGCGGCATCACCGGCAACTTCTGCCCCAACTGCGGCAGCAAGAAGCCTGAGCCCAAGCCCGCCGGCGATAGTTGGAAGTGCGCCTGCGGGGCCACCGTCACCGGCAAGTTCTGCCCCGAGTGCGGCAGCCCCAAGCCCGCTGTCGCGGACGACGGCTGGACGTGCGCCTGCGGCGCGGTGAACAAGGGCAAGTTCTGCTCTGCGTGCGGCGCGAAAAAGCCCGCCGGCGTCCCCCAGTATAAATGTGACAAGTGCGGCTGGGAGCCTGCCGACCCCAAGCATCCCCCCAAGTTCTGTCCCGAGTGCGGCGATCCCTTTGACGATGGGGACATCGTTGGATGAAGCGCCGGATGATCTGGATCCTTCTGGCGGGGATACTCGTAGGTTTAGCCCTTTCCGGGCTCTATAAGCACTTTGTCACAGACCGGATCATGGACGGGGGCGACGGCATGGAAAATCCGGATGCCGCGTTCCCACTGGACGGCGACCATACCTATGTGGACAATTCCGTCCTCTGGCCCGTGCTGGAGGGTACATGGGAAAGTGAAGACGGCCGCTGGCAGGCCGACATCGGCGAAGAGAGCGGCATCGTTCTCAGCGCGGACGGCGAGACCGTCTTGGCGTCCCCCCTCGATTTTACCTATCTCCGGCCGGGCAAGGTCGTCTGGACGGAGCTGGAAGTGGAGGAGCGCGAGCTTGTGACGCCGGACGGTGCTTCACTTGGCAGGATCAAGGAATTTGGCTATGAGGCATCGGACGGCGAGGGCAGCGGAACGCTGGAGCTGACGCTGGAACGGCCGGACGAGAGTGAAGAAACGGTGACATTCCAAAAAATACAGGAACAGGAGCAATAGATCATGGGCTTATTTGATAAGAAGTACTGCGACATCTGCGGCGAGAAGATCGGCCTTCTCGGCAACCGCAAGTTAGAGGACGGCAATCTCTGCAAGGACTGCGCGAAAAAGCTTTCGCCGTGGTTCAGCGACCGCCGCCGTTCCACGGTGGAGGACATCAAAGGGCAGCTTGCCTACCGCGAGGAAAACCGGGAAAAGGCGGCGCAGTTCCGCACCACCCGCTCATTCGGCGAGGATTGGAAGGTGCTGCTGGACGAGGATGACCGTTGGTTCACCGTCACCCGCGCACGGGATCTGGCGGAGGCCAATCCCGATATTCTGGACTTTGACGCCATCACCGGCTGCCGAATGGACATCGATGAGAGCCGCACGGAGCTGATGCGCGAGGATGCAGACGGCAAGGACGTGAGCTACGTTCCGCCCCGCTACGAGTATTCCTACGACTTTTTCCTTGTCATCTCCGTCCGCCACCCCTACTTTGACGAGATGCGCTTTTCGCTCAACAGCAGCTCTGTGTACTATGAACCGCAGAAACTGCCGCAGCGCGCTCCGATGAGTCACGCGCCGATGGATCGGCCCTCGGGACGCCCCAAGATGATCAATGCGAGCCGTGTCGATCCGGAGGACTGCGCGGAGTACCGCAAGTATCGTCAGATGGGTGACGAGATCTGCCAAGCGCTTGAGCAGGCGCGCAGCGGCGGCAAGCAGCCTGCCGGCGCTGCACCGGAAGAGAACATCATCATGCGCGAAGCTGCGCAGGACATTCCCGCGGCAGGCCCCTGGACGTGTCCCGCCTGCGGCGGCGCCAACACGGGCAAATTCTGCGAATACTGCGGTTCCCCCCGCCCCTGACATCCGGCGCCGCGCAGCACAGACGCTGCCGTGGCAGGAAGCAGACAACACATGGGAACACCTCTTCGAGGGATCGACAATATATAAATACAAAAATTTTAGGAGGAAACGATTATGGCGAACCTGACCGAAAATTTGAAGGACTCTATGACCGCAACCTTCCCCCGCGAATTTGATATCCCCAACGCAATGACGATCCAGGAGATCTATGACAAACTGAACGCCCGCGCTGCGGCGTTCCAGATGCCGTTTTCCGTCAAGGGCGGCATTCCCGGCGAGCGCGTCGTCTTTGAGAAGGAACCAAACCTTGATGTTATCATCTGGCTCCATGTCAAGAACGGCACGCACATCAAGATCACGCCTGTCACGCAGGACAGCAGCGCCACGATCAACGGCATCGACGTCGGCAAAAACAGCGTGATGCGCAAGGGCGTCAAGGGCGTTGCCAGCAGACCGCTGCTGCAGGGCCAGTACATCGACGGTGTGACCGACACCATCAAGAAGATCCTTGCCGACGAGACGGTTCCCGATTATGTGGCGCCTGCGGTAATGCCCGGCGCGGATAAGCCCCTGAACTGGCTGACGCTCCTGCTGCTGTGCATCTTCGTCGGCGGCGCGGGCATCCACCGCTTCTACGCGGGCAAGATCGGCACGGGCATTCTCTACCTCTTCACCGGCGGTCTCTTCGGTATCGGTTGGCTCATTGACCTCGTCAAGATCGCCACCGGGAAATTCACGGATAAGAACGGCAACGTCGTTCAAAAGGCATAATGCCGCCGCTGCAAGCGCAGATCGCGGAACCACAGGATTGATGATAAGGAGTTCACTATGAAAAAAATCGTTTCTCTTGCACTGGCATTGGTGCTGGTGCTCTCCCTTACCGCCTGCGGCGGCAAGGACGGCGGGAAATCCGCCGACCCCAACCTCGGCAAATACATCGGCACAGAGTTCTCCAGCGACGGCGACAGTTGGTATTCCTTAGCCGACCTCTATGACGGCGAGTGCTATATCGAGCTCAAGAGCGGCGGCAAGGGCGTGTTCTGCCTCGGCGGCGAGGCGACCGACATCAAGTGGTCGCTCGAAAGCGACGGCGCTTTGACGCTCAAGCGTGACGGTTTGGAAAGCAATGGCCTTTTACAGGACGGCTGCATCATGCTCGACGATCTCTGGGGCAACGAGGTTTACACCCTCTACGAGAAGGAAGATGCCGACTCCTCGCCGGAAAAGACCGGTGATACGCTGCTGGACTGGTGGAACGGCGACTGGTACGGCTGGTGGAAGATGACCGGCTGCTCGGGCTATTACGAGGACATGGAGGGTGACTGGTGGGATATCTGCGGCAATATTGACATCGGCGCGGATAAGACCGGCGTCGTCCGCCTCTGGGATGAGGACTACTCGCGAGACAGCCTCATGGCCAAGGTAAACGTCACCCTGAGCACCGCCGGTACCGGTGAGCACGGCACGATGACCTCTGAGGACGGCCAGTTCACGGATATCGCTATCGAGCACGCGGACTGGATCGTTGACCCCGGCCTGGCGGATTGGGATGATCTCATCTGCATCGACGGCTACTACGAAAACGGCGAGGATGAGTTCTACTACGAGATCTATCTGCGCCCGTGGGGAATCTACTGGGACGACGCGGATGAGGATTCTCGCCCCAAGTCCTACGACGACTGGTATCTGCCCCTCATCAAGGCAGGCAAGTCCATGCCGGACGCCATCGGCGCGGACGCCCCGGCAAGCAGCGGCGATACGAAGTCCACAGCGCCGAGCGGCAATTCAAATGCTCCCAGCGGTACCGGCCTTGTGAGCGAGGAAGCGGTGCAGAAGGGCTACGTGTGGATGAACGAGGTCAATAACAATATTTTTGACAGCACCTACGAAGACCTCGTCGACTACTTCGGTGTGGAGGGCGAGTTCGTCAAGGAAGAGTACAGCGACCACATGAAGAGGAACCAGCGCTACTACAAGTGGGTCTCGAAGGACGATCCCAGCCACTACGTCTACGTCAACTTCGCCGAGGAGGAACCGGGCCTTTATAAGGTCAGCGCCTTCAACACCAGCGGCTTCTCCGGCAAGGAGGCGATTGAAAAGTATCTTGACACCGTGAAGGCTGAGGCGGCTGAGGTGAATAAGGCCGCCACCGCAAACGCCAAGATGAAGGACCTCTCCGTAACCGTCACGCAGTTCGCGCACGATGATGTCGCGGTCAAGATCACGACGAAGATCCCCGAGTCCGGCTGGTCGTATGACGAGGGAAAGAAATGCCTTGTGGAAAACGACGATCCCACAGCCTTCGGCGCGGGCGCCATCAGATTCGAGGTAAGAGCCAATGTGGAGGACTTCGACTACTACAAGGACAGCTTTGAAAACTATCAGGATATCGATGATCGCGTGATCGGCGGTATCACCTTCAAGGGCCGCACCTACAAGCGCATCGGCTACGACTGGATCGAGTACGTCGCGCAGATCGACGATGGGCGTGCGCTGTCCATCGGACTGACAGATATTGACTGCGTTCCGGGTACGATGCCCGACGTCATCCTCAGCGGCATGACGATCAAGTAAGTTCATCGGTATATTTTGCCTGACCACAGCGTATCAAACGGCGCCCGCCCGCAGCGCGGGCGGGCGCGTCCGTGTGAGAAAAAAGAAAGAGGTGGAACCCTCTATGCCAACACAGGTAACCAACTATAAATGCCCCCGCAGCACCGGTCCGCTGCACTTCGTAGGCGCTTCCGGTAAGCTGGAGTGCGAATACTGCGGTGCGAGTTACGACGTTGCAGAGATCGAGGCGCTCTACGCGGAGAAAGAAGAGAAGGCCGCGGCGGCGCAGCAGGCGGCTGAAGAAAAGGCCGCGGAGCAGAAGAAAGCGTCCGCCGACGGCGGCGATTGGGATACCTCCGGCTTCAGCGACGACTGGGGCGAGGAGGGTGCGCACATGAAAGCGTACAGCTGCCCCAGCTGCGGTGCGGAGCTCATCTGCGATGAGAGCACGGCGGCAACGTCCTGCCCCTATTGCGGCAACCCCACGGTGGTGCCGGGGCAGTTTTCCGGAGAGCTGAAGCCGGACTTCATCCTCCCCTTCAAGCTCAGCAGGGAAGATGCCATCAAGGCGCTCAGAGAGCACTACAAGGGGAAGATTCTTCTGCCTAAGACCTTTACCAACGAAAACCACGTGCAGGAGATCCGCGGCGTTTACGTCCCCTTCTGGATGTTTGACGGCAAGGCGATGGGCGACGCCCGTTATGAGGCCACCCGATCCCACAGCTATACCTCCGGCGATTACGAGATCACGAAAACGGAGCACTTCGACATCTACCGCGCCGGCTCCGTCACCTTTGAGAAGGTGCCGGTGGATGCCTCCAGCAAAATGCCGGACGATCACATGGATTCCATCGAACCCTACGATTATGAGGGCTTGAAAAGCTTTTCCACAGCCTACCTTCCCGGCTTTCTTGCCGACAAGTACGATGTGAGCGTGGAGGAGAGCCGCGAGCGTGCGGATCAGCGCTGCGAGGGCACGCTGGACGCCGCGCTGCGCGGCAGCGTGAAGGGCTACGATACCTGCACCCGTCTGACCGGCAGCACGGATCTGGCGCGGGGCAAGGTACATTACGCCCTCATGCCCGTGTGGATGCTCAATACCAAGTGGCAGGGAAAGGACTTTCTCTTTGCCATGAACGGGCAGACCGGAAAGCTGGTCGGCGACCTGCCGGTCAGCTGGGGAAAATTCTGGGGCATGTTTGCCGGCATTGCGGCACTCCTTTCAATCGTCGGCTCTATCGGAGCCACGCTGCTGATGCTGTAACAAGGGGGGACGGACATGAAAAAAAGAATGACAGCTTTGCTGACCACGCTTTTGCTGGCGCTGGCTTTGTGCGTCCCCGCCATGGCGGCGGTGGAGTACGGCGCGATCTACGATGAGACCGAGGAGCTCGGCTCCGTGGAATTGACCTATCAGGGGGAGCAGACGCTCCCGCAGCTTACGGAAGCGCTCGGCATTGACCTGCGGGTGGATGTATTTACCGACGAGGGCGTGGAAAATAGCAGCGTCTCGGATATCGCGGTGTATGTCTATGAGAATTCCGGCTACGGCTGCGGCGAGAAAAGGGACGGTGTCTCGCTGACGCTGCTGCTGCGCGGCACGGAGGACGGTGCTTACACGCTCTCGGAGACGGATTGGTGCGTGTATGCCCTTCTTGATACGGCGCGAGGCAGCGCACAGGAACTGTCCGACGTTGTACGCGACGCGGTGTCGCCCTACATGGTCCAGCGCGCATGGAACGGCGAGGACATGACCATGAGCGCCACGGCGCTCTCGCAGGCGGTGGGCGCCATGGCGGAGAGCGTGGAGAACTACCTCCAGGCAGGCGCATCGCCGGAAGTCACCGGCGATGATGCTGAGGCGCAGACGCCGGAGCAGACCGGCGCCGATATGAACTATATCTTCGATCTCAGCGACCAGCTTTCCTTCGAGGAGTGGGCGGAACTGGAAGCACGGGCTTCGGACATTTCCCAGCGCCACGGGTGCGGTGTTTATGTTGCTTTTGTGAATGACTTCACGGAGTACGGCGGCGGGAACGATGTTTACAAAACCACCTATCAGCTCTATCACGCCAATGAGCTGGGCATGGGCGAGAACCGGGACGGCATTATCATCCTGCTGAGCATGGACGAGCGCGACTATGCCATGTTCGTCTACGGCAAAAACGCGGAATATGCGTTCAATAAGTACGGTCAGGAGCAGCTGGAGGATGCCTTCCTCGGTTACTTCGGCGACAACGACTGGTACGGCGGTGCTTCCCATTATCTGGATACCTGCGATGAGTATCTGACCCTTGCGGAAGAGGGAGATCCCGTGCGGAAGAATACTCTTCCGATGTACCTCATTGTTGTGGCGGCCTCCTGCATGATATCCGGCTTCATCTGCATCATGCTCAAGTGGAAGATGCAGACCGTCCATAAGAAGGTAGAGGCCGACGAGTATGTCGCCGCGGGCGGCCTGACGCTGACAAAGCAGTACGACCGCTACACCCACACCACCGAAACTCGCACCAAGATCAGTTCCGATTCTGACAGCGGCAGTACCAGCAGCTGCAGCGGTGGAGGCGGCAGCGGCCGCAGCGGAAAGTTCTGAGAAGGAGGCGGACGATGAAGCAGTGTATCCTGCGCCGAGCCCTTTCGGCACTTCTCTGTCTGGTGCTGGCGCTGAGCCTGACTGCCTGCGGCGGAGAGACCGAGCGGCCCGAGACAGAAGGCGGCAGCGGCATGACAGGGGCGCTTTCCGGCGGCAAGGGCAATGTGTCTGAACCAAAGGACGATCCAGACGATCCAGAGAAAGCGGAGGCGGGACTTGTCCTGCTGCGGGCGTGTATGGCAGAGGATGACCAGTTGGCCGGCGCGGTGGCCTACCTTGGTCAGCGCGAGCCAAACGACAGATCGTCGATGACGGAGTGGCTGCTCGAAAACAGCGGCGATCTTGTTTCCGAGCTGCCGTTCCTGCTGGAGATCCCGGCGGAGCGTGTGCTCGGCGGAGAGAGCGGCAAGCTCTACTGCATCGTCCCCCGGGACAAGAGCACCAGTCTCGCTGTAAATCATGTGACCTGGGAGTCACAGGGCAACGGAGTGTGGCCGGTGGCGGACGAGGTCCTCTATCGGGAAGAATACGCGCAGCCTGTGCTGGTATTCGTAAATTATGAGGAGTGGCCGGATGAGCCGGACACGGAGGTCAACCTTGTGACCAACAACGGCCTGGAGGTGAAATGGTATCCGCTGACCGATGAGTCCGGCTGCCCCGTCGTGCCCACCGGCGTGAACTACGCCCCCATGCTGATGGATTTTGGGATCTTTGGCGCTATCACGGGCCTTGACTATCCCGAGGATTGGGAGCCGGCGGGCGACGACTGGTGGCTGCCGCCTACGGATATGGGCCTGGCAGACACCACCTGGGTCTGTGATGACTGGCTGATGAGCCTGCACTACGGCGATTGCGACCCTGACTATGCCGGGATCGCCGAGCTCTACCACCGCTTTGAAGACAATACAGAGCTGACACGGGTCTTTTCCGGCGTGTGGCGCATGGAGGATGACTGCCTGCGGCTGGATCTCTCCGCCGGCGTCGGCAGCTCCCTCAGCGGCAGTTTCCCGATCCTCATCTCCCCCTCCGGCGAGGAGATGCATTTCCAGCGTTCGCGCAGCGGCGAAGGGGTCCCCTTCCTGCCGGACGATATGGACTCCATTGATCTGACACGGAGCTATGGCTGAATCCCCTTTCATTTTTCCAAACACTCGCAGTTTGCCCCACATCTATTCTATCGAGAGACGCTGAAACAAAAAATGCTCGTAAGGCAGTGTGAAGTGATCCTCCGGGCATAACGCACAAGCAAAGCACCGAAAGTCGCGGCGGCAGGAAAACTGTGCCGCCTGGACATTCAGGAACCGAAAGCGGGCTTGGCCGCCTGGTGCTGAAATGTGGTCCCTACTCACCACCACCCAACAGGATCAACGAGAAGTAAGGCGGCGATGAGCGTCGGAAATCATGCTCATCACCGCCTTGTTTCATAGTATAGGGAAATGCGGGTTATCCGCTGGAGAGTGAAAGACGGGTGTCGTTGATTATTTCCATGGTGCATTTTCGCTGATACAAAGAAATTCACGCGAAGAGGCAGGGAATCTTTTCTGTCAATCGGAGTTGGTTTTCTACATAAGACACAATGGCATTGGAGCCTTTTTCGCTGTCAATGTCGCAACAGAAATCAAAAAGGCAAAAACACACAGCTGCGCTGTGTGTTTTTGCCTTTTTGTCTTGTAAGGGACTTCTTTCCTCGCTGCCGGGGACCTCCTCCAGCTTCTGAAATCTGGTTTCCAATTTTTCAGAAATGGAGGAAACGGCAAAATGCCGTACACCCAAGATCGTCGTTCAAGCATTGAAATGAACTCTACAGGGGCGGAAAATCCGCCAGAATTCCCCAGCGAGGAAATATTTTTGAAAAATTTCAAAAATATTTCCGAAAACTTTGCCAAAACCGCACCTTCCATTCGGGATAGAAGCGAAAGGGGAAGAAAGCCGACCTCTCGGTGCATGAGAGGAGGTGAACGACTCTTGGAGCTGACACCATCCCAAAAGAAAACCGTTAGACATCAGTTCGACAGCTTTTGCAGGAAGGTTCTGCGCGAAGAAGCCCGCGATTATGAGCGTCATATCGCGTGGCGTTCCGACCATGAGGTATCCCTTTCGGAGCTGTCAGAGGAGCAGGAGCGCCAAATGTATGTGCTGGACGAGTATCCGTCCGAGCAGACGCATTTTCGTGTGCAGGGCTATGATGTGGCAATCGAAAACGAAGATCTCGCCAATGCCCTGACGGTACTGCCGGACGATAAGCGTGACATTGTTTTGCTTGCCTTTTTCCTTGATATGACCGATCAGGAAATTGCGGACAAGCTGGACATGGTACGCCGCACCGTGCAATACAAGCGCACTCAGTCCCTCAAGGAATTGAAAAAAGAAATGGAGGTTACGGAAGATGGCGCGCAATCTGAGTAATGCCGTTGCATCTCTGCTGCCTTACTCGACCATCGAAGCGGCAGCGTCCGGCAATGTGGACGCGATCAATGCTGTGCTGAAGCACTATGAGCGTTATATTGCGGCTCTGGCAACCAGAACCCTGTATGACGAAAACGGTGTTCCGCACCTTTGCCTCGATGAAGAAAAGGTATGCAGGATGCGAACCAAGCTGATTACCAAGATTCTTGACTTCAAGGTAAACAAAACAGCCTAAAACCCATAGCAGCCCGTGCAGGAGCGTGTACCCCTTTCCACGCTTCTGCAACGGGCCATTCGTGCATCCGCGAGGAAAGGTTCTTATCACCCGATAGGAGCCTTTCCCGGCTGATCCACAGCCAAATATCACACGCGCCTGAAAGCGCGGATCTGCTGTACCTTGAAAATTTCATAGGCAACCGGATAACGAACCTGAACGGAGCAAAGCCCAGCAAATGGCGCGCCATGATCCGCACGGAAAGGAGGATTTGGGCGAGCGATTCAGCCAGTTTGCATCTGTGTGTGGCATCACAGATGGCCATGACCTCCGTTCAGCTAACGATACTCCCGCGTTGAACGCCCTCAAAGCATTGCGCGGCGCACCCATCAGCATGGGCCGGGGTGAGACTCCCGTGGGCTGCTGCCAGCGGCCATCCGGTTTTGCCATTTTTCTTATATTCATTTTTGCATCAATTACAGCGCCATGCTACGATGCCACTTGAAACATGATGCTGTGGTTATAGAGAGGAATGTGAAGTGGAATGAAAGCCGCAGTACTATTTTGCCACAGTGACGAGCAGGAACTTAATAAAGTAGTCGGAAAGGAATTGGGTAGGCAATATGCGCAGTTATGCCAATATGCTAATGAGCATAATTTTGAGCTGGAGCAGGTCTTTTTCCATGTTGGGCAATTGGATTATGAACATCCCGATGATGTGCTTTTGCGATTTTTGCGTGGGTTGCAAAGTAGCAGATCGAGAATTGTTATCGCAGAAACACGAGATTACTTCCCAGAGAGTCAAATGAGGTTTATTCCTCCGACACAAGCGTGCTTTTTGAGGGAACATATTCAACAAATGAAGGTAGGTAGCAGGCAGCACCCGCTGCCTGCTGAAAAGAGAAATTTATCCGGAAAGCCATATCTATACAGCAAAGAGAAAACTCGTTGAAATTTGATGAGTTTTGATATATCAAAAGAGATTGAGAAAAACCTTTCTCAGACGGCAGGGTTAGGATACCGACACGCTGCTGCATTAAATCAGCTCAGAGCGAAATTGACATGAAAAAGCACAGCCGCCTCGTAAACTCAACGAGGTGGCTGTGCTTTTTCATCAGGCAATTACATAGTTTTTGATGAAGGAGGTGTGCCATGAAAGCACAGGAACTGGTAATCAGCTGTTTTTACGATAATGATGGGGAGTCCATACGGGACTTGCTATATTCATCCTTCGCTGCCTTCCTCAAGCGGGAGCTTGGAAAATTTGCGCCCGCACAGGATCATCCTGTATGATAGACGGGATGAATGGCCGCTTATCTCAGGAGGTTAGAGTATGTATCAAGAGATAAGCAACCCTATGGATTATCATGTGGCATTATACATCAGACTGTCAAAGGAGGATGAGAGCGAAGGACCATCGCAGAGCGTGACCAATCAGAAGTCCCTTTTAGATGAATTCGTGCAAAAACATCGTTTGCAGCTCTATGACACCTACATTGACGATGGCTGGAGCGGTACCAACTTTGACCGCCCGGATTTTCAGCGAATGATCGGCGATATTGAGGCCAAAAAGGTCAACATGGTCATTACCAAGGATTATTGTGCGATAATAGGACTAAATCAGAAAGACCTTGAAAATCAAGGC
>ENA-UOJM01002664-UOJM01002664.1-human-gut-metagenome-genome-assembly--contig:-P116-NODE-2664-length-12108-cov-4.516635_pt1 | contig 12108 bp, 11 predicted proteins | sample MGYA00242349_ERZ723896 | MGnify/ENA metagenome assembly ERZ723896 | reverse complement strand
TTAATACTCTTCAGCAAGCAGCATAGTGGAATGCGTCAAATCGTCGATGACGAACACTTTCGCATCTACGGCATCATCACACGGCACATCGAGTTCGTAGCGGTACAGCGGCTGTTCCTGCTCGTGGACAATGTGCTGACCGGTTGGCGTTTTGGTCAAGGTGAACACCTGCAAATAGTCCTTATGTTCGGTTTTCATGCTAAAAACTATGCACCAGATAAGGTCTATCAGCCATGATGGGATTTCGGTCATCACGCCTCGCGTCAGGAATTTCTGATTTTCAAACATAATTTTCTCCTTAAAATGCAAAATCCCACTGAAAGCATGACTCTCAGTGGGATCAGTTTTTCTCACGGACTTTTCCACAGCATTGTGGACAAAGTGTGTGATTATTGACTTGTCGTGTCTCTCTGCGGTACACCCGCTCACCGCAGCGACCGCAGAGCGTTGTAAACTCCTCGGCGCAGGCATAGCAAAGCGCATCCCCGCCGAGAAGGATGCGCTGATTGACTGGCTTGCTCTTACTACAGCAGGAGCATATAAAATGGTTTGGCGGCATTGTTTTCCCTCCTTTTCGTTATATATAAGTATAATATATCAACAAAAAGGAGGGTTGATACGGTTTATTGATTTTCAAGCAGCCACTCTATCAAATCGATGGATTTAATGCCGTCATAGGACGTTTCCAGTCCCGGATGCAGCGAAAGCACGATTTTCTCATAGTTATCTGCAATCCCCTGCAACGGCGCCAGTTCACGTGCGCGAACCGTTTCGCTCTCCATCGACTCGGTTACCTGCACGTATATTTTTTCATCAGCTTTGGCTGCAATAAAATCAATTTCCGCGTGGCCGACCTTGCCGATTGCGACATCATAGCCGCGGCGCAGCAATTCGAAATATACAACATTTTCAATCGCGTGTCCGCTGTCCCGGTTGCGGAATCCAAGCAGGTAATTCCGCAAACCGATGTCCACGATATAATATTTGCCCAGTGTACGCAGGAACTCCCTGCCCTTGATATCAAATCGTTTGATTTCGTAGAAAAAGTAGGACTCCAGCAGCGCATTGACATAGGCCTGAACCGTGTGTGCACTCGGTTTTCCCCGGCGGCCGCTGTCATCGAGCAGTCCTTCACTGGCCAGTGTGTTGCCGATGGAAGATACCGAAACCGAACTGCCAATGTTATCCGCCAGAAACAGGACGATTTTCTTGAGCAGCACGGCATCTGTAAGCTGGCGCTGCCCTCTGCGCTTTTCCCGTTCGAGAATGTCACGAACAATAACCGTCGAATAGATGCCTTCCAGAAGAGTCAGCGCCTTATCCTGTTCCATGCCGACGTCGGCAATACCGGGCATACCGCCAAAACGCATGTACGCGTCAAAAATCTCACGCAGTTCGTATTGCGTACCATCTTGATCGACTGCTTTCTTTTTTTGGCCGCCAAGTGCGCTCTTGACCGTCTTAATCGTAAAGCCGTAAAAATCAACGAATTCCGCAAAGGACAGCGGCAGCATCTTGATTTCCACACATCGTCCGGATAGATAGGTCGAATACTCAGAGGAAAGCAGATAGGCATTCGAGCCGGTAATATAAATATCGCAGTCGAAATCCACGCGGAACGAGTTGACGGCGTTTTCCCAGCCGTCCATGCGCTGAAGTTCGTCAAAAAACAGGTACATCCGCCTGTCCGGAAGCACGCGTTCCTTGACATAGCGATACAGCTCGTCCGCTGTCATCTTCAGAAACTCGTAGGATTCAAAGTTCATTTCAATGATCTGCTCATCCGAAACTCCATTTCCGCGCAGATGCGCCGCCATCAACTTGAGCAGACTGGACTTTCCGCACCGGCGGATACCGGTTACTACTTTGATGGGCTCGGTGTCCTGAAATGCAATGAGCTTATCCAGGTAAAGGTCTCTTTTTCTGAGGGTATGGGAACGGATCATGCGGCATCACTCCTTTGCATCATCATAGCACAAACTTTTTATTTTATCAAGTTTATGCTGTTCGCAGCATAAATTATTCTCATTTACTTCCATTTCCTCTGTTCTGCCCCTCGGGCTTTCATGTTTCGAACTCAAATACCTCCTGCAAGCCCGGGAGCGACTGCCGTTTCCAGTCCCGGCCGATCGTGACCGGATTGATACCGTTTTCCTGCTGATAGCGCATGAGCGCGGCATACTGCGATGCAGAAAGGCTTTCGCAGAACTTTCGCCGCGCATTGCTTGCGCTGTTGGAACGGGCAGTGTCCTCAATCCACTGCAAAAGCCGTTCACGCTGCACCGACTTGCCCGCTCGACCGAGCAGCTTTCTCGCCGCCGGGAGCGAGTAATACGTCCCCTCCGGGACGCAGCCGCACATTGCCTTTCGCAGAACGGCTGACGAAGCCGTCAGGAAAACGTACAGTTTTTCCGGCGAATAATGCAGGTCGGTCATTCCGAAGTGCGCTTTCAGCATCGGCGCACCGTATTTCGCCTCGAACCGCAGCAGTCCCTCGGCCTCGCGCCGGTCTGCCGATTTCGCGTTGCGGTCATCCCTCAGCTGGTCCGCTTTGGAGTACATTGTATTTGTCGAGATAGAATAGTACCACCCTCTGCGGTTCCCGATAGAATAGAGAGTTCAGATTGATCGTTACCCCAATATAACCGCAGTTTTTCGTGGCGCGCAGGTTAATAATCACGCCCTGCGGTGCGTACATATAAAACTCACGTTCGTCATCTGATTTTCTGTAAACACCCGTGCAGTATCTTTCAGACAGGTCATAGAACACATTTCTCCAGAGGCTCACTTCCTCCAGTCTGATTTTCCGCCGTAATGCGATAGTATGTATAGAATGATTCACTCTCATTCGCCACGTCTCCAAAATATAATTACTCTACTGTTGCGGACAAATAGAAAGTTATGTAAGCAGAACATTACTGTAATATACAGATAACTGTCATATCTTACATATATCTATCAATTCATACTATCTTGTATCTTTATTACCTCTATAAAGATTGATATTTCCTTATGTAATCAATTATCTTCTCTATCTATCATTGGAGAGATTGTATATTATATATAGAGCATAGTGAATTCAGCAATCTATGATTTAAAGATTTCTCATATGACATAGTCTGTATCCGTCGGCATATGTAAAAGGAACAATATCAAGAGTTCTTTGACATTGTTCCCGATGTTGATCGATAAAGTTCCCGAATTGGTACGGAATGCACTCATCACATCAGCGCATTCCGTATGGCTTTTTCTTATCGTCGTCTATCCTCTTCCTTGAACCCGCTCGCCCGGCAAGTTGTTTCCATAAAAAACCCGCCGCCCGGCGGAAAAATCGTCGGGCGGCGTAAGAGAGAGTAAAGAGAAAAAAGTGGTTTATGCAGGCAGGCGGTCAGGGTTCCGCCTCTATCACGAGACGTATGGATTTATGCTCGCCGGGGGCAAGCATCTGAACGGTGCGGCGCTTTTTCTCGCCGGAGAGGCCCTGAACGTGGCAGGTTCCGGGTTCAAGGCCCATGGCGTACGCGCCGGAGGCCGGGGAAATCCATTGTGTCAGCACCGGCAGGCTGTCCGCCGAGTAACGGACAACGAGCGCCGCGCCGCCCGCAGGAGGACGGACGCGCAGCCGGACCTCGCCGGTCAGTCCCTCGTGATAATAGACCTGTTCCGGCGCGTTGTCCTGCGGCGCGGGCATGGTCTCCCACGCCTCGTTCGGAACGGGTCTGCCGGTGTCGCGACTGAATACCGCTCCGCACGGTATTTCCGCCCGCGTTCCCTCACACAGAAGAGGGAATCCGGCATTGATATGGTAAAGCAGCATGAGCGGATGCGGCGTGAAACCTTCGTTTACCAGTTCATCCTGTACCATCAGGGAGGGCGACCCATAGACGGTTTCGATGGTGCGCCGCAGCGCAATATTGCTGCCGAAAAGGGTTGCGCAGCGCAGGCTTCCGCGGATGCGCAGCACATACTGGCTGTCGCGCCAGAAGGCTTCCGTGCCGAGATGCTCCGCGTTCGTATTGCGGAAGCTGCCGTGCATCGGCAGACCGTTTTCTGCCGGGCCGACATTGTCCGGGCCGCAGGTGAAAAACAGACCGCCGAGAATATCAGTCGTTTTTTCATGCTGCAATCCCGCTTTCGCCATGAAGCTCATATTCTTCCCGTCAAACCGCAGCGAGGCAATATCCAGACCCCGGTCCGGCAGGACGGTGAAGCGCAGCCGTCCGTTTTCCACTTCTACAAGCCGCTGACCGCTCGCAAGGTCGCGCACCTCGCGCACATAGGCCAGCTGCTCCATGCTTCCGACGGCACGGCAAAGCTCCATGCGTTTCATCGAATGATACCCTCGGTATCCGGGTCAAACAGATGCAATCTGTCGCAGTCGAATACCAGACGGACCTTGTCGCCGCTGCGGACGGCCGCCTTGGACGGCGTGCGCACGGTCATACGGTTGCCCGCAATCATGCCGTAGAGGTAGATTTCCGCGCCCATCAGCTCGGCCAGCTCTACCTGCATATCGGCCTCGCATTCCGGGCCGCACTCCGGCATATCGTCCATGGTGTGAATGTTTTCCGGACGTACACCGAGAACGATCGGCTTGCCGACATATTTTCTGCGCTCCGGGCTGTCGGCTACCGGCGCCTCATATTCGCCGAACTTAACGACGAGACCGCCGTTTTTCGCGGCAAGCTCCGCCTTGATGAAGTTCATCTGCGGCGAGCCGATGAAGCCGGCGACAAACATATTGCAGGGAGAATCGTACAGGTTCTGCGGGGTATCGACCTGCTGGATGACACCGTCCTTCATGACAACGATGCGGTCACCCATGGTCATGGCCTCGGTCTGGTCATGGGTGACATAGACGAAGGTTGTCTGAAGGCGCTTGTGCAGCTTGGTGATTTCGGTACGCATCTGCGTGCGCAGCTTGGCGTCGAGGTTGGACAGCGGCTCATCGAGCAGGAATACCGCCGGGTCGCGCACCATCGCGCGGCCGAGTGCGACTCGCTGACGCTGACCGCCCGAAAGTGCCTTCGGCTTGCGGTTCAGCAGGTGCTCGATGTCCAGAATTTTCGCCGTTTCGTGTACTCTGCGGTCGATTTCCGCCTTGTCCATCTTTCTCAGCTTGAGACCGAACGCCAGGTTTTTGTAGACAGTCATATGCGGATACAGCGCGTAGTTCTGGAATACCATGGCGATGTCGCGGTCCTTCGGCTCGACGTCGTTTACGACCTTGTCGCCGATTCTCAGCTCGCCGCCCGAAATCTCCTCCAGACCCGCAATCATGCGGAGCGTCGTGGATTTGCCGCAGCCCGACGGGCCGACCAGAATAATGAACTCTTTATCGTAAATTTCCAGGTTGAGGTCGTTGATGACCTCGACGTTGCCCGGATAGATTTTTTTAATATGCTGCAAGGATATGTTTGCCACGATGGCACCTCCATTTCACAAAATATCAAAGCATGCGTGCTTCGACTGCGGCCCGGTCCGGCATGGCCGGGATAGCGCCCCGGCGCTCAACGCACAGGCTGGCCGCCGCGCAGGCGAACGTGCCAAAGTCCCGAAGCTGCTCGGTCGAGAGCGTTTCCGGACGCTCGCCGCACTCCGAGAGCCGGGTGAGGAACGCGCCCCAGAAGGCGTCGCCCGCGCCGGTCGTGTCCACGGTCTGCGCCGAAAAGCCCGGAACGCGGCTTCTGCCGTTTTTTCCTGCGAGCAGAGCGCCGTCCGCGCCCAGAGTGACCGCGACGCAGGAAACGCCCGAGGCGAGGAGAACCTCGACGGCCTTTTCCGGGTTACTTTCGCCCGTCAGCAGCACGCATTCTTCGTCCGACAGCTTGACCGCGTCCGCAAAGCGGAGAAGCGAGCGCATTTCGCGCACGGCGGTCTGCTCGTCCGGCCACAGCAGCGGCCGGTAGTTGGGGTCATACGAAATAATCGCGCCGGCTTTCCGCGCCAGTTCAATCGCGCGTAATGTTGCCGAGCGGATCGGCTCCTGCGTCAGCGAGAGCGAGCCGACATGGAAGATGCCGGTGTGCCGCAGCAGCTCCTCCGGCACCTCGTCCGCTGACAGCTGCGTATCCGCGCCCGGCTTGCGGGCGAAGGCAAAATCCCGCTCGCCGGTTTCGGACAGCGTAACGAACGCCAGCGTCGTAAACGCTTTTTCCGTTGCGAACAGATACGCGGTATCGATGTTCTGTCCGCGCATCGTGTCGCAGAGAAACCGTCCGTGCATATCCGCGCCGACCTTTCCGATGATGGCCGTGCGCCGCCCCAGACGGGAGGCGCAGCTCAGCACGTTGGCCGGTGCGCCGCCCGGGTTGCGCTCGAAAAGCTGCATGCCGCTCTCGGACACACCGGCAGGCGTGAAGTCGATCAGGCACTCGCCGAGTGCGGTAATGTCTGCGCCTTTCACAGCGTGCGCTCCTGCGCGGCGTTGATGCGCGGGTCGGTGTAAATATCGAACTCATCGCGGCTCTTGGTGGAGAACTCGGAAACGATGCAGCCCTCCTCGCCGGACTGGAACCAGTGCAGCGTATTCGGGTAGATCGTGTACTGGTCGCCCGGGTGCAGAATGATCTGGTGGCGCGACGTGAAATACTGCTCCATGCCCTCCGGGATGTGCGCCTCAATTTTGTCGGTGTTCGGCTCGCCCTCGACGTACAGATAAACCGTGCCGTAGCGGCAGCGGAAGGTTTCCTCCTTGCCGATCTCGCCGCAGACCGGCGGATGGCGGTGCTCCGGGCAGATCTGACCCGGCAGAAGCACCAGCTCCTTCGCGCAGCAGCGCTCGGTGTTCACGTATTCGATCAGCTCCAGACCGATGGTGTCCACGCAGCCGAGGTCGTATTCCGCGACCTGAAACGCGCTCATTTCCTTTTCCGTCACCGCGATGCCGGCTTTTTTGAAATATTCCGCAGCCGCCGCTTTCAGGCGGTCGTAATCCTCTTTTTTCAGCATTTTCTGTTCACCTCTGCTCAGTTTTTCACGGTCAGCTCAATGCGGCCGTCGTCTTCATACCACATATTGAAGTTGGTGCCCCAGCGATTGTTGTATACCAGAAATTCGATGCCCTCGTTCGGGTCGCCGTAACTGTCGTCTACGTCATACAGGTGTCTGCCGCCGACCGAAACGACCGGTGCATCCGGGCATTCGAGCGCCATTTTCCCCAGACGCACGCTCTGTGCTCCGTGCAGGTAATGGTTGCCGCCCGGACGGATATCCGCCGGACAGATCTCGCTGCCGAGTTTCTTCAATACAATGTCCTGCATGGAGGTTTCGCCGCCGGGCAGAACGCCGAGCCAGATGGCCTCCGGGATGCGGCTTGCGTCCTTGTCCTGCCACAGCAGGGTCACGCGGACCTCGTTTTCCTGCGTGGTGTACCGCAGCGCCAGACGGCGCGGGCAACCGTAAAGCTCGGAAGCACGCTCGTTGATGTGCAGCTTGACCGTCAGGCTGTCGCCATCAGTCGCCGCGCTTTCGACGGTCGGCAGGAAGTCCTCCTGACGCAGACCGGGCACGTTTTCCAGACCCGGCTTGGCAAAGTCCGGCCGCGACCAGCCGATGGTGCGCTCCAGACAGCGGTTGTAGCCGTGGTAGCAACGCTCGGTGGTTTCGGAGTCAAACACCTGATAGCAGAACAGGCCGATTACCGCGCCGTTTTCCAGCTCGACCGCGCCGTCTGCGCGAAGCGTCAGCGTGTGTGCGCCGAGCGTGATTTTGTCGCCGGCAGCGACCGTGCCGCCCTGCGGTTCGGGAACCGTGCAGTCCTGACGGACGACGGCAATCGCCTCACGCCTCAGCAGGATGGGCAGTGCATCGACCGCGTTCCGCACGTAGGCGCGCTGCTCATCGTGCGAGCGCTCGAACAGGCTGTAACTGCCGATGAGGCCGCCCGCGTGCTCGGTCGCCTCGCGGATAACGGTTTCCCTCGTGCGCTCGCCCGCCGGAAGCAGGTCCTCCATGGTGAGCTTGTCGCGGCGGCGTGCCGCCTGAAAATCCGCCTTGCTCCAGTTGCGGTAGTCGTACAGGTACTTTTTGGTGTCCATGCCCCATGTGTGCTCGGGCACGAGCAGCAGCGACTTCGAGAAGGCGTCACGTGCCTCGGCGTAGTCGGTCGGCATCTCCTGCTCCCATTTGCGGCGGAGCGCCAGCAGGCGTTCGAACGCGCCGACCTTTTTCGGGTCAGTCGCGCCGCCGTGAATCCAGGTGTCGCCGATTTCGTTCGTGACGACCGGCAGGCGGTCCTTTGCGCCTTCGAGCACCGCCGCGAACGCATCGAGCGTCGAGCCGACGATTTCGGCATTCGGGTAGGCTTTCTGCATCTCCTCGATAAAGGCGGTGACTTCTTCCGGCGCCGGAGGGCCTTCGTTGTCGTGCGAGTGCAGGAACACCATCACTTCGTCCAGACCCTCGACCGCCGTCGTTTCGCCGTACCATGCGGCGTAGTTTACGATGATTTCATCATCGCCGAGCTTCCAGCGGAACAGCTGCGGCACATCAACGACCTTGGAGGAGGAGTTGATGCCGATATGCAGGTAGGTCATGCCCGCCTCGCGCAGCAGCGGCACGAGCGCAATCGTGTGACCCGGCACGTCGCTCATCTTGGCGGCGATGGTCTTTTTGCCGAATCGCTCGTCAAGGCGGCGGCTGATCGACAGGCCATAGCGGAACAGCGAATCGTCCATCAGCTCGGTGTGCGTCGTAAACGGCAGACCGTGCCAGGTGATCCAGCCACGGCGGATGGCCTCTTCGAGCTTCTCGCGCTCAGGAGCCGGTGCGGTTTCCAGATAGCGGTCGATGACAAACGAGCCGACCGTCCAGATGAACTGCGTCTTTTCCGGGGTGTTGAGCGCCTCGGCGGTCGCGAGCGCCTTCGGGATGAACTTTTCGTCGTACTTGCGGAAGATGTTGGCCGAAAGGTCGGTAAATCCAACATCAAGATGGGTTTTGTAAATAATATGTACTTTTTTAACCGTTGTATTATCCATAGTCGTTTAACCTTTCAGACCGCTCTTGGCGACGCTCTCGATGAAGTTTTTCTGGAAAATCAGATAGATGATAAGAACCGGTGCCATCACGAGCACACCGCCGGCCGTCAGCGCGGCGTAGTTGATGTAGTTGTCCGTGCCGGCCGCGAGCTGCGTCAGCGACAGAGCAAGCGTCTTTGCGTTATCCTGCGTGATGATGGAACGCGCCCATGCGAATTCGCTCCAGATAAAGGTGAACGCCAGAATCATCAGGCCGGAGACCGCGCCCTTGAGCATCGGAAGCGCCACGCTGAAGAACGTGCGGATATGGCCGCAGCCGTCGATGCGGGCCGCCTCCAGAATTTCGTTCGGGATGTAGGTCGAGAACTGACGCATATAGATGATGCCGAAACCAGAATAGATGAACGGGAAAATCAGGCCGAGCGTCGAGTTGGTGATGTGCAGATGCTTTACGATGTCGAACAGCGGGAAATAGGTCAGCTCCGGCGGAACCATCAGCGTCATCATGATGAAGATGAGCGCCGCGTTCTTGAAACGGAAGTTGTACTTGCACATGACGTAGCCGGTAATCGTCGAAAGCGATACCTGAATGACCACGAGCGCAAGCGCCGCCTTGATGGAGTTCATGAATGCCGGGAGCATCTGGCCGTTCGTCAGCGCGAAGCGGTAGCTGTTCAGCGTGCCCTCTTTAATCGGCAGCCAGTTGAACGGAATTTTGAAAATCTCGCCCTCGCCCTGGAAGGACGCCGCGATCATCCACACGATCGGCAGCAGATAGAACAGCGCGATTACGATCAGAATCGCCGCTACGACCACCTCGCGGGGACGCGGCGCGTTTGCTTTCTTTTTCATAAGTGTGTCTACCTCCTCAATCCTCGCCGTTCATGCGCTTGGACGCCGCCATCTGGATGCCCGTGACGCACAGAATGATCAGGAACAGCGTAATCGCGAGCACGGATGCGTAGCCTACGTTTCTCGAAGTGAAGCCCTGGTCGAAGATCAGCTTGATTGCGGTTTCGGTCGCACCGTAGGGGCCGCCCTCGGTCAGGACCTGTACGATAACGTAGGTCTTGAGGTAGCTGATGGTCGCGTAGAGCGCCGAGAAGATGATGGTCGGCTTGAGCTGCGGCAGGGTCACGTGGAAGAACTGCGAAATCATGCCCGCGCCGTCCACGCGCGCCGCCTCATACAGCTGAAAGTCCACGTTGGACAGACCCGCGAAGAAAATCAGCATATAGTAGCCGGTGCCGTTCCAGATATGCACGATAACGATACACAGCTTCGCGAGCAGCGGCTTTGAGAGCCACGCGATTTTTCCGATGCCCATGCCGCCGAGAACCGAGTTGACGAAGCCAAGCTCGGTGCCGAACATCAGCTTGAAAATGACCGATGCAACGACGCTCGGAACAAGATAGGTCGTAAAGAACGCGCTTTTAAGAAAATTCTTGCCGAATCGCACGTTGAACACGGAAATCGCGAGCACGAGCGACACGAACAGCACGAGCGGCACGGAAATGACCGTGATCTGGAATGTATTCATAAATGCGCGCGCCGCCGAGGCATCTCCGAACAGCTGCTTGATATTATCAAGGCCGACGAACTGCGGTTTGCTGACGTAGTTGTATTTATGAAACATGAAGTAAATATTCTTGAAGAACGGGTAGTAGAATACTGTTCCCAGGAAAATGATTGCCGGAAGCATGACGCTCGCGGCAAAGATACGATCCGAGGACAGCTTTTTCTTCTTCATACCTTGCAACCTCCTCTGTCTGCATAAAAAGAAGGGGCAGCAGCCTGCGCCGCTGCCCCTTTTTCAGTTATTCGATCTGTGCTCAGGAATTTGCCGCGATGCCCTCGGTGATGCGGGCCGCCGCGTCGGTAAGCACGGTCTGCGGGTCCTCGGAGTTTACGAGAATGCGCTCAAGCGCTTCCTGATAAATCTTCGCGCCGTCCGGGTACTTGTAGCAGCACTCCATGAAGTTGTAGCGGGTGTGCTGAAGCTGCTCCTGCTGCTTCTTCTTGGCCTCGATAACGCCGTTTTCCGTCCACTTCTTGATCTTCTCCGGGTTGTCGTAGATCGCCATGTCGGTAACGCCGCGGTCGGCCTCGATCTGGAACTCATCCGAGTACATCAGCTGGAGGAATTCGAGCGCCTTGTCCTTGTTCGGCGCGTCCTTGAAGATGGCCCAGTTGCAGCCGCCGAGCGAGGACCAGCCGATGCCGTCCTTGCCGGCCGGAACGGTCATGAAGCCGTAATCCATGCCTGCGTCGTCCGAAGCCTCCTGCGACCATTCACCGGCGAAGTAGACCGCCAGCTGGCCGTTCAGCCACAGCTGATTCTGCGTGCCGTCCGGAACCGGCGCATAGCCGTTCTTGACGAACTCCTGCATCTTGGTGTGCGCCGCGACGCTCTCGGGGGAGTCGATGATGCACTTGGTGTAATCCTCGTTCATGTAATCGCCGCCGAGCGTCCAGACCCAGCTGCCCTCGCCCCAGATGCCCGTGGGCACGTAGGTCGCAAAGACCTGATTGCCGTCCGGCGTTTTGAGGTTCTTTTCCTTGATGAGCTTGCCGAGGTCCTCGAGTTCGTCGAAGGTCTTGGGCGGCTCTACGCCCAGCTCGTTCAGAATCGTCTTGTTGTAGAGCGCGAGCGTGGTGTTGTTGTTGAAGGTGATGGCGCTCATCACGCCATCGGCGGTCATGCGCTCAAGCTGCGCGTCGGTCAGCTTGTCTTTCAGACCCCATTCCTCAACGTAGGGACCCATGTCGATGACGAGGTCGTCCTTGTAGAACTCCTTGTTCCAGTCCTTCATCTTGCCGATGTCCGGGATGTCGTCCATGCTCAGCAGCATCAGCTGCTTGTTGCGCAGCTCTTCAAGCGGGCTGGTGATGATTTCGTACTCAACGTTCGGATATTTCTCCTTGAACATACGCATTGCGATGTCCAGACCGTCGTCGCTCTCGCCGGTTGTAGAGATACGCAGCTTGAACGATTCGTTCGGGTCAGAGGAAGCGCTGTCGCCGCCGCTCGTGCCTCCGTTGCCGCCGCAGGCGGTCAGCATCGTCAGCGCCAGTGCCGCAGCACCCAGTCGAAGCCATGCTTTTTTCATTTTTTCTTTCTCCTTTC
>ENA-UOJM01002659-UOJM01002659.1-human-gut-metagenome-genome-assembly--contig:-P116-NODE-2659-length-12133-cov-5.467793_pt1 | contig 12133 bp, 8 predicted proteins | sample MGYA00242349_ERZ723896 | MGnify/ENA metagenome assembly ERZ723896 | reverse complement strand
GCGAACAGCGGCGGGGCGGAGCTGTATTCAGACCCAGGCGAGGAACAGCCGGGCCATGCACCAGCCCAGGGTGAAGCAGCCAGGGAAGGTGAGCACCCAAGTGAGGGCGATGGAGCGGGCCACCGACCAGTCAATCCGGCGGCCTGAGGTGCTCCCCGCACCCAGCAGGGCAGCGGTGCGGGTGTGGGTGGTGCTCACCGGAAGGCCCAGCAGGGTGGACAGCAGCAGACAGCCGCCGCCGCCCAGATCGGAGGCCAGCCCCTCCCGGGGACCCAGACGCACCATCTCGCGGCCCACGGTGTCGATGATGCGCCGCCCGCCCATCCCAGTGCCCAGGGCCATTGAACCGGCGCACAGGGCCATGAGCCAAAAGGGGATGAGGAAGGTCTGCTCGTCCTGACGGCCCTGGGACAGGGCAATGCCCAGCAGAAGGATGCCCAGAAATTTCTGCCCGTCCTGGGCACCGTGGAGGAAGGCGGTGAGGGCAGCCCCGGGGATCTGGGCCCTGCGGAACAGCCGGTCGCTCCAGGACAGTCGGCTGAGCGCCCTCAGGGCCCGGCGGCCCGCCCAGAAGCCCGCTCCCACTGAGACCAGCAGCCCCAGCACCACCCGGGCCCAGCAGTCCCACCGGATGCAGGACAAGCTGCCCTCCAGGGCGGCGGCCGCCCCGGAGATGCCGGCTACCAGTGCGTGGCTCTCGCTGGTGGGGATGCCGAACCACCAGGCCGCTGCCGCCCAGAGAACGATGGAAGCCATAGCGGCGCAAAGGGCGGCCAGGGCCGCCCGGGGACCGCCGCCGAAAGAGGCGATGGAGTAGATGGTCTCGGCCACTGATGTATTCACCGCCGTGACGCACAGCACGCCCAGAAGGTTGCACAGGGCGGCCAGCCCAACCGCCGGACGGAAAGGGAGGGCCCCGGTGACCACAGCGGCGGCGATGGCATTGGGGGCATCGGTCCAGCCGTTGACCAGCAGGACGGCCAGAGTGAGCAGCACCGTGAGGGTCAGGGCCGGGCTGGCCGTCATCTGGCACAGGAACTCAGGCAGGGACAGGGGCATGGGATCACCTCCACCCCCACTATATGGGGGCGGAGGCGGGGGTATGTCCCGAGAAGCTGTCACTTCAGGGCGGCGGAGACCAGCAGCAGGGTCTCCTCATGGGTGCGGTCCACCAGGTGGGTGTAGATCCGGCCGGTGGTGGCGGGGGTGCTGTGTCCCATGGCTTTGCCGATGTCGAACAGAGGGACGCCTTGGGCAGAGGCGATGGTGGCGAAGGTGTGGCGCAGTCCATGGAGGGTGAGCCGGGGAAGGTGGTTCTTCCGCACGAACCGGGTGAAGGCCAGGGACAGGGCGTTGGGGGAGTAGGGCAGTCCCTCTCTGTCCAGCACCACATGTCCAGAGGCGGCGTAATCCCCGCCCCGGATGGCCCGCTCCTGCTCCTGCCGGGCCTTCTCCCGGCGGAGCAGCTCATAGAGCTCGTCAGGCATAAACAGGGTGCGCATGGAGGAGCGGTTTTTTGTCTCCTTCTGGACCACTGTGGCGCCATAGGCAGTGCGGGCCTCCTTGATATGGACGACGCGGCGCTGGAAGTCCACGCTCTCCCACTTCAGGCCGCAGATCTCCTCCCGCCGCAGACCCAGCCCAGCGGTGACCTTGACCACCATCTCCAGCCAGTGGCCCTCTACCAGCTGGTAGAGCACCTTCAGGTTCTCCTGGGTATAATAGGATGCCTCGTGGAGCTTGGGGCGGGGCGGCTCCACCCGCTCCATGGGATTGACCCGGAGCATATCCTGCCGCACTGCCATCCGCAGGGCGGCGGAGAGCAGGTCATGGTGCCGGCGGATGGTGTTGGAAGAGAGCCCCTCCGTCCGCGTCATGGTCTGGTAGTACTCCTGGATCTGCTTGGGGCTGAGCTTGGACAGGGGGACGGCGCCCAGCAGCGGGTCCAGGTGGTTGTCGATGATCTTCTGATACGCATACACCGTAGTCTCCGCCCGGTTGGGGCGGATGATGTTCTCCATCCAGTAATCCAGCCACTGGCGCAGGGTCTGCTCCTGCTTGGGCGGGTGGAGGAGCTTGTCCCGGTCGGCGTAAAACTCCCGCAGGCCCGTCCGGGCGGAGGTCAGGTTGGGGAAGGTGCGGTACTGCTTGACCCGCTTCCCCTCGCTGTTCTTGCCCAGATCCATGCTGACATAATATACCTTTCGCACGTCATCAAAGGAAATGTTGCGTTCCACTCGTTTCCTTGCCATAAGATGATCCTCTCCTTTTGTCGAAAAATGTCGTTTTTGCAGGAACGTGTTACAAGAATAGCATAGGTGGGCGGGGAGCAGGGGGGAAATCAGTGACAAAACAGGCCGAAGGCCTACATTCATTATTTGCAGGTATTGGGAAAGCATACCCTCTGTACACTGAGAGCATCGAAAGAGAAAAAAGAGGGCAGAAAGCCCTCCGGACAGACCGGGCAAAATGGCAAAAGCAGGCGGTGCCCTTGCACGGGAGGAGAAGCTGTGGTACAATCACACCGCGAAACGGGGCCCTGCCCCGGGAGAAGAAAGGGTGGGACCTTATGATCCGGATCAGTAACCTGTCCCTTCCGGTAGACGGAGATTTGGAGCAGCTGCGCAAGCGGGCGGCCCGGGCCCTGGGGCTCCGGCCGGGGCAGCTGGGAGAGCTGGAGATCGTCCGGCAGTCCATCGACGCCCGGAACAGGAGCGAGGTCCACTATGTCTATACGGTGGAGATGTCCATGCCCCAGGAGGAGCGGCTGGTGGAAAACGCGCCGGGGCGGAACGTGTCCCGGACGGAGCGGCAGGCATACGCCTTTCCGGCAGCGGGGCGGCGCTCCGCCCTGCCCCCGGTGGTGGTAGGCATGGGCCCGGCGGGCCTGTTTGCGGCTCTGTTCCTGGCCCGGAACGGCTTTCCCTGTGTCGTGCTGGAGCGGGGCCAGGACGTGGACCAGCGGACCCGGGACGTGGACCGCTTCTGGACCGCCGGGGCCCTGGACGAGGGCTCCAACGTCCAGTTCGGAGAGGGAGGGGCTGGCACTTTTTCCGACGGAAAGCTGACCACCGGCACCCATGACCCCCGCATCGCCGCTGTGCTGGATACGCTGGTGGAGGCGGGAGCCCCCGCCGACGTGAAGTATTCCCATAAGCCCCATGTGGGTACCGACGTGCTGCGGCAGGTGGTGAAGCACATCCGGCAGGAGCTCATTGCCCTGGGCTGCGATGTGCGCTTCGGCCACCGGCTGGAGGGGCTGACCATACAGGGGGACGCCCTGACGGGGCTGCGGGTGGCGGGGCCCCAGGGGGGCTATCTTCTGAAAGCCGACACCCTGGTGCTGGCCCCGGGACACTCCGCCCGGGACACCTTTGCCATGCTCCATCAGGCGGGGGTGCCCATGGAGCAGAAGCCCTTTGCCGTGGGGGTGCGCATCGAGCACCTTCAGCGGGAGATCAGCGCCCGGCAGTACGGTCCGGCATGGAAACAGCTCCCGCCCTCCGATTATAAGCTGGCCTGCCACCTGCCCACGGGCCGGTCCGCCTTCACCTTCTGCGTGTGCCCCGGGGGGGAGGTGGTGGCCGCCTCCTCCGCCCAGGGACAGGTGGTGACCAACGGCATGAGCTTCCGGGCCCGGGATGGGAAGAACATCAACGGCGGCTTTCTCGTGGGGGTGGGGCCGGAGGACTTCCCCGCTGGTGCCGGACCGCTGGCCGGGGTGCGCTTCCAGGAGGAGTGGGAGCGGGCGGCATTCCAGGCGGGGGGTGGCGGCTTCCTGGCTCCTGCCCAGCGGGTGGAGGACTTTTTGAAGAAGCGGCCCTCCCAGGGACCGGGTGCCATCCGGCCCACCTACCGCCCAGGAGTGACCTGGACGGAGCTGGACCGGTGCCTGCCCGGGGCGGTGGCGGATACGCTGCGGGGAGCCCTGCCCCTGATGGACCGGAAGCTCCGGGGCTTCGCCGCGCCGGACGGGGTGCTCACTGGAGTGGAGACCCGGTCCTCCTCGCCGGTGCGCATCCTGCGGGACGAGACCTTCCAGTCCGCCCTGCGGGGCCTGTACCCCTGCGGCGAGGGGGCGGGCTACGCCGGCGGGATCGTCTCCGCCGCCGTGGACGGCATCCGGGTGGCCGAGGCCGTGGCCCGGGGATAAAAAACAAAACGCGCTGCCCAGCGGGCAGCGCGTTTTTGCTTGGTGGGGAGAAGAGGCCGGTCATTCCGGCAGACCCATATGAAAGGTAAGAATGTCTCCGTTCTCCAGAGTGACAGGCTGATCAAAGTCAAAGACCAGATCCCGGTGTCCATTGCCGCCGCTCCACCAGAGATTGCCTGGAATGGGCTCCCCATTCTTGGCGGCCTGGAGCCACTGAGCGGCCTGAGCCATCTGCTCCGGCGATGCCTCCAAATCAGAATCATCTTGAAAGACGGAGGGGAGTTCCAGGTCCAACAGCTTCTGATAGAGGAGCCCATAGGGGGTGCCGAAAAAGTCTTGACTGAACAACCCCTGCTCATGGACAACGGCGATGCCGTCCTGGCTGACGGTGATGGACATGAAGTAGGAAGGAAGGGAACCATCCAGACAGACCACTTCGGCTGTCCCCTCAGGCCGGCTCAGGGTCAGGGATACACTGCCGTCAGACAGGGGAGGCGTGGGCGGGAGAAATCCTTCCGGCCAGGTCTCTGCTTCATAATAGGCGGACCACTGGGTCAGCGTCTGGGACAGGGGCTGCATGGACCGCATGGTGCCGCTGACCAGATCGACTGTACAGAGGGTATCTCCCCAGTCCTTGGTTTCGCCGGTAGCCCAGTTTATTGTCTCTTTCACCGGGGAAATAAAGGTCAATACAGTTCCGGCATCATCCAGTTCGATGTCCCGATAACGGGCGAAAGAGTGAGACCCACCCATATAGGCGGGAAGAAGACTGATGATATCGAGTTTTGTTCCGTTGTTTCTCACAAAATATAGTTGGAAACTGCTCCCGTGGGGAACGCCACCCATCGAGCCGGCAAATAGCGTCCCGGAAGCCGAGGGATACAGCTGATATTCCACATTGATAAACTCTTTTACATCCTCCATGCGCTGGATCAGATCATCCAACTGGATCTGCATGGGATCGCCGAGGGTCAGTTCGGCGGTGCGGCTGTCCTCGTCGAAGGCAACGGCACCGTAAGGAGCCAGGTCGGAGAACCAGATCAGGGTCTCGCCGCCGATGTTGCAGCTCCTGACATACTGCCCGGCCACATAGGTGTCAATGTCCGTGGACAGGATAGGCTGCGCCCGGGTCCCCACCGGCTGGGTGAGGGCGGGCGGCGTGTAGTCCGGCCAGGACGCCGGGAGGGCAGGGCAGCCTGTGCTGTCCGCGGCCCGCTCCACGGAAAGGGTGCGGTCCTCTGCATCCCAGAGGACCTGGAAGCCATATCCGCGCAGGTCCTCCGCCACCACGGCGGTGCTGCCATTCACATTGTAGGAGCGCAGAGGGTGGCCGTTGATCTGGGCGGTGATGTCGGTGTACAGGGCCCAGTCCACTGCCCGGCCGGTCCCGGCGGCGGAGGAGGGAAGGGCGAGGGACAGGAGCAGGGCCGCCGAGAGAGCGGCTGTGAAGAGCCGTTTCATGGAGAAGACCTCCTTTTTTGCTGGTCTCGCCTCTATTATAGTCTCCGGGGACTTGCAATACAAGAAGATTTGTGGTATATATACCTTTAGTACAAATGCGAAGAGCGGGAAAATAACGTGCTTTCGTTTCTCAGAGAGGGGTGGTCACCGGCTGAAAGCCGCCCTGAAGCGTGTCGTTTGGTTCGCCCGGGAGCGGCCCCTGAGAGGGGGACGGCTGTTCCGCCGTTATCGGGAAGTTCAAGTGCGTGTCTGACACGAATACGGGTGGTACCGCGGAAGGGTTGCCTTTCGTCCCAACAGGTTTGGGGCGGAAGGCTTTTTTGCTGTCCGCCCCCGTCCGATCAATTTACCTCTGAAAGGAAGAACACAGATGAAAGAACAGTTAGCAAAGATCCGTTCGGAGGCGCTGGCCGCCTTTGGGCAGGCCCAGTCCGCCGCCGAGTTGGACAGCCTGCGCGTCCAGTATCTGGGCAAGAAGGGTGAGCTCACCGCCGTTCTGAAAATGATGGGCAAGCTGTCCGCCGAGGAGCGCCCCGCCATGGGCCAGCTGGCCAACGAGGTCCGCTCCGCTCTGGAGGCGGCCATTGAGGCCGCCTCCGGTAAGCTGGAGGCCCAGGCCCTGGAGCAGCGCCTGAAGGACGAGGCTGTGGATGTGACCATCCCCGGCCGCGAGGTGAAGCTGGGACACAAGCACCCCATGTACCTGGCCCTGGATGAGATCAAGGACATCTTCATCGGCATGGGCTTCACCGTGCTGGACGGCCCGGAGGTGGAGCTGGCCGAGTACAACTTCGACAAGCTCAATGCGGAGGAGGGACACCCCTCCCGTGACTGGTCGGACACCTTCTACTTTGACGAGGACAGCCGGGTGATGCTCCGCTCCCAGACCAGCCCCATGCAGGTGCGGGCCATGGAGACTATGGAACTGCCTATCCGCATCATCGCCCCCGGCCGGGTGTACCGTAAGGATGAGGTGGATGCGACCCACTCCCCCATGTTCCACCAGGTGGAGGGCATGGTCATCGACAAGGGGGTCACCATGGCCGATCTGAAGGGCACCCTGAACACGGTGGTGGAGCAGCTTTACGGCAAGGGCACCAAGACCCGCTTCCGCCCTCACCACTTCCCCTTCACCGAGCCTTCCTGCGAGATGGACGTGCAGTGTCACAAGTGCGGCGGCGTGGGCTGTCCCACCTGCAAGGGGGAGGGCTGGATCGAGCTGCTGGGTGCCGGCATGGTCCACCCCAAGGTGCTGAAAATGGCGGGCATCGACCCGGAGGTCTACTCCGGCTGGGCCTTCGGCATGGGGCTGGAGCGCACCGCCATGCGCCGCTTCAAGATCGCTGACCTGCGGCTGATTTTCGAGAACGACGTTAGATTTTTAGAGCAATTCTGATTGCTCTAAAAATCAATTAGGAATTAGAAATTAGGAGTTAGAAATTGAAGCGGTTTCTTCCGCAGCTCAATTCCAAATATTCCGGCAAAACCGGACACCGCAATTCCTGATTTCTAACTCCTCATTCCTAATTCAAACAAAGGGAGTTTTATACTATGAATCTATCTCGCAAGTGGCTCAGCGAGTTTGTGAGCGTTGAGGCCGATGATAAAGAGTTTGCGGAGTCCATGACCCTGTCCGGCTCCAAGGTGGAGCTGACCCACGACCTGGGTGCCGAGATCCAGAACGTGGTGGTGGGCAAGGTGCTGTCCATGGAGCACCACCCGGACAGCGACCACATGTGGGTGTGCCAGATCGACGTGGGCCGGGAGGAGCCGGTGCAGATCGTCACCGGGGCCTGGAACGTCCACATAGACGACCTGGTGCCTGTGGCCATGCACAAGTCCACCCTGCCTGGGGGCAAGAAGATCGAAAAGGGCAAGCTGCGGGGCGTGGTGTCCAACGGCATGCTGTGCGGCCTGAGTGAGCTGGGCCTGGACACCCGGGACTTCCCCTACGCCGTCATCACTCCTGCCGCCATCCTGGGGGACTACAAGCCCCTGGATAAGGACAAGCCCTCTATCTCCGCGGACATCCAGCCGGGGGACAAGATTTATGGGCCGGTGATAGCTGCCCTGGTGGAGGGAGTAGAGCCCGCCGGAGAGGCCGGCTGGACCTGCCGCCTGTTCTGGGCCGGCCAGGAGGCCCTGTCCGTGACAGTCACCACCACCTGTGCCAATCTCCACAACGGCGACCTGGTGGCCTATGACACCAAGCGAGGGGCCGTCTGCACCCTGGATGACCTCCACGCCCAGCAGGCGGAGTTCCCCCACTGCATCCCCGACGGCATCTTCATCCTTCACGAGGACTGTAAACCCGGGGACGACCTGAAGCCGGTGGTGGGCCTGGACGACCACGTGGTGGAGTTCGAGATCACCCCCAACCGCCCCGACTGCCTCTCCATCATCGGCCTGGCCCGGGAGGCCTCCGCCACCTTTGACGCACCCCTGGCCCTCCACCAGCCGGTGGTGAAGGGCGGCGGCCCCGGCGTGCTGCCGGAGCTGCTGGATGTGGAGACCCCGGCGGCCGACCTGTGCCCCCGATACACCGCCCGAATGGTGCGCAACGTGAAGATCGCTCCCTCCCCAAAGTGGATGCGGGAGCGGCTGCGGGCCATGGGCGTGCGCCCCATCAACAACATCGTGGACATCACCAACTACGTCATGCTGGAGTACGGCCAGCCCATGCATGCCTTCGACTACCGCTATGTGAAGGGCGGCAAGATCGTGGTCCGCCGGGCGGAGGAGGGCGAGGAGCTCACCACCCTGGACGGAAGCGTGCGCAAGCTCAATCCCAATATGCTGGTCATTGCCGATGAGCACCGGGCCGTGGGCCTGGCGGGCATTATGGGCGGCCTGAACAGCGAGATCGTCTCCGACACCGCGGACGTGGTCTTTGAGTCCGCCAACTTCGACGGCACCACCATCCGCCGCACTGCCCTGGCCCTGGGCATGCGCACTGAGGCCAGCGCCAAGTATGAGAAGGGCCTGGACCCCCTGAACACCCTCCCCGCCGTGGAGCGGGCCTGTGAGCTGGTGGAGCTGCTGGGGGCCGGCGAGGTGGTGGACGGCGTCATCGACATCCTCAACTACGTCCCTCAGCCCCGGGTGCTCAAGCTGGAGCCGGAGAAGATCAACGCCCTGCTGGGCACCGACATCGCCGCCGAGGAGATGGTGTCCATCCTGAAGAAGCTGGACTTCCAGGTGGAGGGAGACCAGGTCACCGTGCCCTCCTGGCGTTCCGACGTGGAGGCCATGGCCGATCTGGCCGAGGAGGTGGCCCGGTTCCACGGCTACAACAACATCCCCACCACCCTCATGCGGGGCCAGACCACCCGGGGCGGCTACTCCCCTGAGCAGGAGCTGGAGCGCGCCTTGGGGGCGGTGTGCCGTGCATGCGGCTATGACGAGATCATCACCTACTCCTTCATTTCCCCCACCTACTACGACAAGATCCGCTGGGCTTCGGACGATCCCCGCCGCCAGTCCTTCAAGATCCTCAACCCTCTGGGGGAGGATACCTCCATCATGCGCACCACGGTGCTCCCCTCCATGCTGGAGATCCTGACCCGGAACTACAACTTCCGCAACAAGTGCGCCAAGCTGTATGAGGTGGGCCGCATCTATCTCCCTGGCGGGGCCGACGGCCTGGCGGTGGAGAAGAAGGTGCTCTCTCTGGGCGCTTACGGCGAAGGAATGGACTTCTTTGCCCTGAAGGGGGCGGTGGAGGCCATCCTGGGAGAGATCCGGGCGGCGGACGTCACCTTTGAGGCCCCTCAGATCCCCAATCCCTCCTACCACCCAGGCCGCTGTGCCCAGGTGCTGGTCAACGGCCAGGAGGTGGGCGTGTTTGGTCAGATCCACCCCCTGGTGGCCCAGAACTACGGCGTGGACGCAGAGTTCTACTGCGCCGAGCTGGACTTTGACCAGCTGATGTGCGGGAAGGGCCCCGATCCCCAGTACGTGCCCCTGCCCAAGTTCCCTGCCGTCACCCGGGATATTGCTGTGGTGTGCGGCGAAGCGGTCACCGTGGGAGCCTTGGAGGACTGCATCCGTCGGGGGGCGAAGGGACTGCTGAAGGAGGTCACCCTGTTCGACATCTATCGGGGCAAGGGCGTGGCCGAGGGCAAGAAGTCTGTGGCCTTCAACCTGGTCCTCCGGGCCGACGACCGCAGCCTGACCGCCGAAGAGGCGGACGCCGATGTGAAAGCGATTTTGGAAACTCTGGAAAAGGAGCTGGGTGCGGTACTGCGCTGAGGCCGCCCCGTGGCAGACGGGGCGCGCAGCGAGTACAAGCGTTTTCCCGCAGAAAAGTTTTGGCGGGGGCGAAACTTAGTTTCGCCCCCGCTTTTTATGCCCGATGTAACCATAAAACAGTACGAAGCCAGAGACGGCACTAGGGCGGGCGATCCTGTACCTGATGTATGGGATATGTTGTCTGTTTTTATATTATTCCTATTGGCATTTGATCCTTTTATTTGTGATCCCGGAAAGAAAGAGTGATGGACGAGATCGCGAGACCTGTACAGACAGCTGAGCCGGTCGGCAATGCACAGTGCTGTGAGCCGGAGGTTTACAACATCTTGCAGGGGACGCATCCTATGTGCCCCCTGCGGCCTGAGACCTGATTTTCCACTTCCGGAAACAAATTCCTGTCCCGCGAGAACAGATTCTCACCCTCCGGGGTGGCGGCGGGAACGTTTTTCCGGTATGATAGAGGCAAGAAAGGATCACAGGAGGAGACACCATGGATGAACTGGAATTTGCCCAGCGGCTGAAACGGTACCGCCGGGAGCGGGGGCTCACCCAGCAGGAGCTGGCCGATCGCATCGGCGTGTCCAACAAATCAGTCTCCCGGTGGGAGAGCGGGAGCTACCCGGATGTCCCTACCCTGCTCTCTCTGGCCCGGGCACTGGATGTGACGGTGGATGCCCTGCTGGACCCAGGTGCCCCTGTCCCCACATTGCAGAAAAGCGACTGGCAGAATCTGCTCTCCTTTGCCTTCGCCATCGGCGGAGGACTGGCCTTTTATTTACTGCGGAGGTTCGTCCCCGTGCCGGTGTGCTGGGCCCTCTATCTGGGCTGTCTGGCCTACGGCATCTATCTCCAGGCTCACTACACCTATCACGCCCGCTGGTTCCGCCTGGGCAGCTGGGCCATGTGCTTTTGCGTCAGTTGGACCCTGGCGGAAGAACTGGGGGGCGTGGTGTTTCAGGTGCTTTTTCCCACAGTTCTGAGCCAGTGGAAGAACATGATTTTCCAACTGCTGAGAGGGGATGCCGGCGCGCTGCTTCAGCTGGTCCTTGTTCTGGGACCCCTATGGCTGGCGGGTGCCTGCGGCCTCACCGTTCTGACTCAGCTGGCCGCCCGGCGGCTGGCGGAGGAGAGAGGGGATCTCCCGGTGCGGCTGCCCGACCTGCGGGGTCATCCCCGGCTGGCCCGGGCCCCCTTCGCCTGGAGCAAGGCCATGCCCGCTCTGTGCCCCATCGTCCTGGCCGGGTTCTGGTATCTCTACCGGCAGACTCTCCTGCCGAGATTCTGGTACCAGCACCAGCAGGAACTCTATCTGGCGGTCTGGACGATGGCAGGGGTGCTGGCTCTGCTCCCCTGCCTGAAGCGGAGGCATTGGGGGATGCTGCTCCCGGTCCTGGCCATGATGCTGGCTTGCCTGGGGTTCCGGGGGATGCTGGCCTATCCCCAGGTCTATTCCCTGTTTTCCGGCAGGCTGATGGAGGAAAAGGCAGAGATGTCCACCCAGTATTATCTGCGCTTCGGCCAGCCCAGCGAGGAGCTGGCGGTGGCCGCCCTTCTGGTGGCCGCTGTGTACCTGCTGTGCTGCTTCCTGCGGGTGGAGTGGGTGCCGGCGGAGCAGAAGGGCCGGCAGGAGCCGGAGGAGTCCTAAATTTTTCTTAAAATTTTGCCCCATACCCTTTACACCGCCTCCTTTTTGGAGTAAACTAAGCACAAGTGTTCCACTTCAACGCTGCAGGAGGTGTGTTCGATGGATGAGATGGATTTCACTCGGAAGTTCCGGCTGGGCGATCAGCGGGATCTGGAGATCAAGGCGATCTTGACTACGGTGTATCAGGCGCTTCAGGAGAAGGGCTATAACCCAGTCAATCAGATCGTGGGCTATATCCTCTCAGAAGATCCCACCTATATCACCAACCACAATAACGCCAGGGCGCTGATCCGAAAAGTGGACCGGGATGAGCTGCTCCAGACTTTGGTGAAATATTATTTGACCCATTGACAGCAGATCGAGGGCCCGCTGCAAGGCGCAGCGGGCCCTTTTCTGATGTTGGGGAAGGGGAGAGACAGATGGATATTTTGGTCAGTGCCTGCCTGCTGGGGACTCTCTGCCGGTACGACGGGGCCTCCAGGCCCTGCGGGGAGCTGGCGCGGCTGGAGGTGCTGGGGCACCGGCTGATCCCCGTGTGCCCGGAGGTGATGGGCGGCCTGCCCACGCCCCGCCCGCCGGCGGAGCTCCAGAGAGACGGCCGGGTGGTGGACCGGGCGGGAAAG
>ENA-UOJM01002648-UOJM01002648.1-human-gut-metagenome-genome-assembly--contig:-P116-NODE-2648-length-12198-cov-4.121304_pt1 | contig 12198 bp, 9 predicted proteins | sample MGYA00242349_ERZ723896 | MGnify/ENA metagenome assembly ERZ723896 | reverse complement strand
GATTCATTAAGCTGTGAAGCCATGTAATCAAGAGACATTCCAAGACGTCCAATCTCGTCATTATGCATAGGTTTAACGTGGTAGGAAAGATTACCTTTACTGTATTCGTTAGTTGCCCTTGTGATTTCTTTAATAGGTCTGTGAACCTGAAAGAAATATAGAACAAGGAATGCAGATGACAGAATAAGTACAATTGCAAGTGTAAGATAATTTGTGTTAAATGTGTCATAAACGCGTTCAACGATGGCAGATTCAGGTATATTAATAACAACATAACCCTTAATTTCGAAGGAGTTCGAGATAGGCGAAAAAACACTTAATGCAGGTTCGGAAAACAGTCCGTAAAAATCCCATAAAATATCGTGTTTTCCTTTGAGGTCACCATAGTCAAAATCATTGATTGAGAATAAAATCCTGTCATCATTACTCATGTCCGTGGAACTGTTGTTAGTATCAAGAATAACATCACCAGAAGGAGTAATGAACATAATTCTGGTGTCGTTAAATGTGGATAATGATTTCATTTCAAGTTCTATTCGTCTCAGCTTGGATTCTGCAAGATAATCAAGAGCATATTCGTTTGCTATTTCATTAGCCTGAAGATACAGTCTGTCAGAATAATAATTGTATATGTGCTTATAATCTGCTTTATAGCATATTGTTGATACAAGAATAAAACTGATTACACATATAGCTATATATATGAAAATGTGTTTGCTGAGTGTACTGAATCCTTTCAATGTTAGTCTGCCTCCCTTGTTCTGCCCTTTTTATTTAGTTACGAACTTGTAACCAATTCCCCATACTGTTTCAATATTCCAGTGGGCATGATCTTTGATTTTCTCACGGATTCTCTTAATGTGTACATCAACGGTTCTTGTATCTCCGATATATTCATATCCCCATATATTGTCAAGAAGCTGTTCTCTTGTAAACACCTGATTAGGAGCAGATGCTAAGAAATATAAGAGCTCAAGTTCCTTAGGTGGCATCTCGACATTTTTGCCCATATAATTAACCGAATAATTATCGAGGTTGATAGAGAGGTCGGGGTAATTGACACATTTGGCATTAGAAGAATCAACACCGATACTCTGAGGCATATGGTATCTTCTAAGCACAGCCTTTACACGGGCAACCATCTCTTTAGTTTCAAAAGGTTTGATAATATAGTCATCTGCACCAAGCTCAAGTCCTAGTACCTTGTCAAATGTTTCGCCCTTGGCGGAGAGCATAATTATAGGAACATTGTTATTCTTTCTTATCTCACGGCACACCTGATAGCCGTCAATACCGGGAAGCATGAGGTCTAAAAGAATGAGATTGGGCTTGAATACAGAAAGCTCAGACAGAGCACTTTCTCCATCATACACAATCTTTGTTTCGTAACATTCTTTTGTAAGATACAAAGATATAAGTTCTGCAATATTTTCATCATCATCTACAATAAGTATTCGCTGTTTAGATGCCATAATAATATCCCCCAATAATAATTATTTGAAATCAACAATAGTTACACCAGCATCACCCTCGCCGATTTCGCCGAGGCGGAAGCTCTTTATATATGGAACACCGCGAAGATAAGCGGTTACACCGTTTCTTAATGCGCCGGTTCCTTTACCGTGAACGATACGGACCTGTGGAATCCTGGCAATGTAAGCGTCATCAAGATATTTATCAAGGCGGGCAACAGCCTCGTCAACTGTACAGCCGAGAAGATTAATCTCAGTTGATATTCCTGCTGACTTGCTCATCTTAATCTTACCGGAACCGCCAGCAGCCTTTGATGGAGCTTCCTTTGGCTCTTTATAGTCTGAAAGAATTTCAAGATTCTTGATATCAATCTTAGTGCTTAATGCACCTACTTGAACAGTAACCTGCTTCTTGGCTGGATGAATTGCAGAAACAGTACCGGAAACATTCATAGTAAGAACTTTTACATGCATGCCTGTCTTGAATTCAGATATATCATGTGCCTTGTGTGCTTTAACCTTGGCAGGCTCTACCTTTAACTTTGCCTGATTCTTATTCATCTTCTCACGGACAGCAGTACGGTGCTTTTCAAGCTCAGCAACTGTCATTCCGTGCTTGTTCATGGCTTTGATAGTTTCATCTGCGAAATCCTTGGCATCTTTTAAGATGGCAGCAGCCTGTTCATTGGCCTTACGGATAATGTTGTCAGTTCTTTCATCAAGCCTTTCATTCTTAGCCTGAAGCTTTTCTTTAAGAGAGGCAATCTCAGCCTTATAGCTTTCAACCTCAGCCTGCTCCTTCTCAAGAGAAATTCTTGCATGCTCAAGGTCAGATACGATATCTTCAAAATGTACATCTTCCGCGTTAAGTCTTTCTGATGCGTCAGAGAGAATATAATCAGGAAGTCCGAGTTTCTTAGAGATTGCAAATGCGTTACTTTTTCCCGGAATGCCTATAAGCAGTCTGTAAGTAGGACGGAGCGATTCAACATCGAACTCACAGCTTGCATTTTCAACACCTTCAGTAGAAAGCGCATAAAGCTTGATTTCACTGTAGTGAGTTGTTGCCATGGTTGTAACACCGCGCATCTTAAGGTCATTAAGAATTGCGATAGCAAGGGCAGCACCTTCTGTAGGGTCAGTTCCGGCACCAATCTCATCAAAAAGTACAAGACAGTTTTCATCAGCTTCTTTAAGAATCTTAACAGTGTTGGTCATGTGTGATGAAAATGTACTTAAACTCTGTTCAATACTCTGCTCATCACCGATATCAGCATATATATTCTTAAATACGGCAATGTCTGAATGGTCAAGAGCTGGGATGAATAAACCCGACTGTGCCATAAGTGTAAGTCCTACAGTCTTTAAAGAAACAGTCTTACCACCTGTGTTAGGACCAGTGATGATTAGAAGCTTAAAATCTGTTCCAAGATAGATGTCAATAGGAACAACAGTATGTGGCTCGATAAGTGGGTGACGTCCTTTTTTGATATTGATAATTCCTGATGTATTCATGACCGGACGGCTTGCATGCATATGTCTGGCAAGCTGCGCCTTTGCAAATATACAGTCAAGTTCGACAAGTATTTCATAATTACACAGAAGCTCCTCAGTATGTTCACCGGCTTTCACACTTAAGTCAGCAAGAATAACTTCAATCTCTGCTGCTTCCTTAAGCTCTAACTCACGGATATCATTATTCAGCTTTACAACTGCTGCAGGCTCAATAAAGAGAGTAGAACCAGTAGATGACTGGTCATGTATCATACCAGGAAATGCTGACTTATATTCAGCTTTGACTGGCAGACAGTAACGTCCCTGTCTTGTGGTAATAACATAATCCTGAAGATAAGTCCTGTAAGTAGGAGAATTAAGCAATTTGTTAAGTTCAGAATGTATTCTGTCATTGGCTATTGATTTGCTTCTTCTGATACTTCTTAAGTTGGAACTTGCGTCATCACTTATCTCATCTTCAGAGATAATACATTTCTTAATCTGGGAATTGAGAGTATCAACAGTTGCAAGGTTTTCAAGCATCCCTGATATAGAATCCTCACGATGCTCATAGTAATCCTTAACATGCTTTGCACATGAAAGGATGGCACTTATGTTAAGAAGCTCTGATATATTAAGGGAGCTTCCAACCTTAAGTCTCGCAACAGAAGCACGTATATCCTTAGTCTGGCTGAAATCAACAGTACCTTTCTGAAAAATTCTTGAAAGTGCATCATTAGTCTCATCGAGACGTAAGTTGATGTCTGTTATATCAGTCATAGGCTTTAAGTTACGAAGTATTTTCTTAGCTCCGTCACAGCAGGCATATGAAACAAGCTGGTCGGTAATTTTATAAAATTCCAAAGTGGATAAAGATTTCTTATTCACGAAAGACCTCCAAAAACTAAAAACAATCTTTTCATACTTTATAAGTTTACAGCATTTAAGGTAAAAAAACTATATTTTGCTTATAAATATTTACATGTAAGTCATAAATTGTTCATAATCGTAATATAAACTATGATATAATTGTATTCATAAGAGACGAAAATTACATAAGGAGTCCGAAATGGGAACTAATGAAGATGATAAGGAAAAGTATGACCTGTATACAGAACAGGTAGTTCTTCATCCGGCTAAGAAATACAAGTGGCTTATAAGAATAGGCAAGTTGCTGCTTTTTGCTGTTTCTGTCGTAATAGCGGCAACTTTGTTTATGGTATTTTTATATCCGGTATTACAGAAAAGGATTGAAGAAAAGAATAAGGACAAGAATGTCATATATATCCAGAAGGATAATTACATACTTGCAGAGAACCAGACGGCAGAATATTCAGATATATTGACAGAGAAGGACCTGAAAGATAATTATGAGGCTGCTATGGCAGCTCTTCGCGCAAAAGTTGAGGATGTTAATAAATGTGTGGTTTCTGTTGACATTGAACAGCCATTTTCTAATGTTCCGACAATTGAAAGCAGTCAGACAGAGGTGGCAGGACTTGTGGTTGCCAATGTTAATTCAACATATCTTGTGCTTACAAGTTCAAGCCTTTTAGAACCTGGAATGAATTATATAGTAAGGCTTTCTGATGAAGTCCAGACAGAAGCTGCATTTGTATGCAGAAATACAGCTTCAGGAATAGGAATTGTGAGTATTAATGCATCTAAGCTTACAGCTGAACAACGTAACAGTATCGCAGTTGCGCAGCTGGATAATTCTTATATGGTAAAGCAGGGAGATCTTGTGATTGCATCAGGAAAGCTTTATGAGACTTCGAAAGGCGTGTCATACGGAACAATTGCAGGTTCTAAGGTTGAGTATAGTAAAGACAGCGGTTATGAGGTTTTTGAGACAAGTGTAAGTATTACGGCGGGCGGTTTTGCCATATTGTTTAATTCTGAAGGAAATGTAGTTGGTGTATCTAAGGCTTCAACAGATACAAGTTCGAAATTCATTGGAATATCTGACCTTAAGGCACAGATTGAGACTATGATTAATGAGCATGGAATCATGTACTGTGGTATTACAGGACAGAATGTAACAGAGGAGCTTGCAGCCAAATACGGACTTCCGAGTGGTGTATACATATCTAATGTGGATATTGATTCACCGGCTTATTATGCAGGATTGCAGGCAGGAGATGTAATTAGTGCAATTAATGGACAAAGTGTTTTGACAATTCAGCAGTTTAGTGAGAAACTATATCAGTGCGCTGATGGAGAAGCTATGTATGTGACAGCTATGAGGCAGGGAAAAGATGGCTATTCAGATGTAGCATTTTCAGTAAGTGTACAGCTAAAACAACTTAATTAACGGAGGCAGAAGGATTTATGCGTTATATAGAGACTCTTAAAGATGGTGAGAGAATTTCAGAGGTATATCTGTGCAAATCAAAATCAATAGCACTTACTAAGACAGGCAAGGAATATGCCAATGTAATGCTTGCTGATAAGACAGGACAGATTGACTCTAAGATATGGGACCTTAATTCAGGCGGAATTGCTGAATTTGATGTTAATGATTATGTTGCGGTAACAGGACAGGTAACAAGCTATAACGGAGCATTACAGTTTAAGATAGAGAGAGCAAGAATTGCATCAGAGAATGAATATGTTGCAGCAGATTATGTACCATCTTCAAGATATAATATTGATAATATGTTTGCAGAACTGATGAAGTATGTAGACAGTGTTAAGAGTACATATATGAAGCAGCTGTTATATTCTTTCTTTAAAGATGAAACATTTGCAAAGAAGTTCAAATGTGTATCAGCAGCCAAGACAGTACATCACGGTTTCGCTGGCGGATTGTTAGAGCACAGCTTAAGTGTTACAAGATTATGTGACAAGATGAGCAGCAACTATGATTTTCTTAACAGGGATCTGCTTATAACATGTGCAATGCTGCATGATGTCGGCAAAGTTAAGGAATTATCTGAATTTCCTAAGAATGATTACACTGACGAGGGTAATTTCTTAGGACATATCGTTATTGGATATGAGATGGTTATGGAGAAGGTTAAGCAGATAGACGGATTCCCTGATATGCTTGCAATGCAGATTGGACACTGCATACTTTCACATCACGGAGAGCTTGAGTACGGCTCACCTAAGAAGCCATCAATAGCAGAGGCTGTTGCATTATCTATGGCTGATAATATGGATGCAAAGCTTGAGACATTAAGGGAAGCACTTGAAGCCAAGGATACCAACGACTGGCTTGGTTATAACAGATGGCTTGATTCTAATATAAGAAGGACAACTAATGAGTTTTAAGAAAGATGATAAAGTAACATTTGTAATAGAAGATATAGGAACCGGAGGAGAGGGTATCGGCAAGGTTGACGGATATACCCTCTTTGTTAAGGATGCGATAATCGGCGACAAGATTGAGGCAAAGATTATTAAAGCCAAGAAAAATTACGGCTATGCAAGGCTTGAAAAGATTATTGAGGCTTCATCTGACAGAGTGACTCCTGCCTGTCCTGTCGCAAGACAGTGCGGTGGCTGTCAGATTCAGCAGATGAGTTATCAGGCACAGCTTAGATTTAAGGAAAAGCTGGTTGACGATAATCTCAAGCGAATCGGTAAGATAGAAGGGTATGAGTTTTTTCCGGCAATCGGAATGGAAGAGCCTTTCAGATACAGAAATAAAGCGCAGTATCCGGTTGGAACTGCCAAAGATGGAAGCATTGTGATGGGCTTCTATGCAGGAAGAACGCACTCTATTATCTCATGTACAGACTGCAAGATTGGTGCTGTCGAGAACCAGTATATTCTTGCTGTGATAAAGAGCTGGATGGAGTTCAACGGTGTTGCACCATATGATGAACAGACCGGAAGAGGGCTTGTGCGTCATGTCCTTATAAGAACAGGCTTCCACACAGACGAGATAATGGTCTGTCTTGTTATTAACGGCACTAAGATGTCTGATAAGTTAAAGGAATCACTTGTAGGACGTCTTACAGAAGTGTCGCTTGATTCAGATATAAGTACTGACAAATGCATCAAATCAATTATGCTTAATTACAACACGGAGAACACTAATGTCATTCTTGGCAGACAGTGCGAGACTCTGTGGGGAAAAAGCTATATTGAAGATTATATCGGTGACATTAAGTATCAGATATCACCGCTTTCGTTCTTTCAGGTTAATCCAAGACAGACTGAGAAGTTGTACGGAAAAGCCCTTGAATACGCAGGACTTACAGGCAATGAGACTGTATGGGACTTGTATTGTGGAATAGGAACAATATCGTTATTCCTTGCCAAGAATGCAAGAAAGGTATATGGTGTTGAGATTGTTCCGCAAGCCATAGAAGATGCTAAGAACAATGCGGCAATTAACGGCATTGATAATGCTGAATTCTTTGTCGGAAAGGCTGAGGAGGTCGTACCACATTTTTATGAAGAAATGGAGCGGCTGGCAGCAGACATATCTGCAACCGAGGCTCAGCGTGAGGAAGCAAGAAAGAGCATTACTCCTGATGTCGTAGTCGTTGACCCGCCAAGAAAGGGCTGCGATGAGTCGCTTCTTGACACGATTGTCAAGATGTCGCCTGAGCGTATCGTGTATGTAAGCTGCGATTCGGCAACACTCGCCCGTGACTTAGGACTGCTTGCGGCTAAAGGTTACAAGACTGTTAAGGTACAGCCTGTGGATCAGTTCTCGCATACGGTGCATGTGGAGAGTGTGGCACTGATTTTGAAAGAACAGCCGGCAATTGATTAATGTTGCAGCATGAAGGTATCATTGCACAGAATAGATGCTCAAAATTAAAAGAAAAGTATGTGATTGAAATAAAGCATACGATAAAACAACGCATTGCGTAACATACAAGACTATGTTACAATAATAAAAATGCATTAAGAGGGGATATATTATGACTATAGCAGAGACAATAAAACAGCTCAGAGAAAGCGTTGGAATGACAAGAAAAGAATTTTCACAGCATACAGGTATTCCTGTGCGTACATTAGAGGACTGGGAGGCAGCAAGAAGAACTCCACCAGAATACATTCCACGGCTGATTGCATACCAGTTAAAGTATGAGGAACTGCTCAGAGAGAAAGAAAATGACAATTTATAATTGAGTTTTAATTTATAAAAAGTGTTCTGATTCGGGCACTTTTTATAAAATTTTAAGTAGCCAGTACAATTATTAGATGTTAATATATTACTAAGTAACCCGAAACTGATATTTAAGAGCGAAGGGAGATTTTATTGAAGGCTGGATTATTAAGGACACAATTTAGTTACCAGAATACAGTGGTAAGAGAGAAGATGAAGGAAAAGACAAAGGAGTCTGTTAGTGCGGTAGTACCGATAATGCTTATAGTGTTGCTTCTTGGCTTCACAATAGCACCTCTTTCACCTAGTATACTGGTTGAATTCATTGTTGGAGCCGTGCTGGTTATTATTGGCATGGTGTTTTTTTCTTTAGGGGCAGAATTGTCCATGACGCCAATGGGTGAAAGAGTTGGCGGAAGTATGTTAAGGACTAAGAAATTATGGATGATTGTAGCAATTGGATTTATTCTTGGAGTTATAATTACGATTTCTGAGCCGGATTTGCAGGTGCTTGCAGGACAGGTGGCAGCAGTTCCTAATATGGTGCTTATATTATCTGTAGCAGTTGGAGTGGGTGTATTTCTTGTTGCTGCACTTTTAAGAATACTTTTTGGAATACCGTTAGCGCCGCTTCTGCTAGTGTTTTATGCAATTGTTTTTGTACTTGCGATGTTTGTTCCTAAAGGCTTTCTTGCAGTTGCATTTGATTCAGGGGGAGTAACAACCGGTCCGATGACTGTACCATTTATAATGGCTCTTGGTGTGGGTATTTCTTCTATCCGAAACGATAAACATGCCGGCAATGATAGTTTTGGTCTTGTATCATTATGTTCAATCGGTCCAATCCTTGCTGTTCTTATTCTTGGAATGGTTTATAGTACAGAGGGTAATTTTACAACAACAGCAATTTCTGAAGTAAGCGATTCTGTTGAACTTGGTAAGCTGTTCCTGTATGAGATACCGAAATATCTGAAAGAAATAGCACTGTCACTTCTTCCGATAGTTGTGTTTTTCGGAGTGTTTCAGATATTTGCTCCAAAGATGAATAAGAAGTCGCTTATTAAGATATGCGTTGGACTTGTGTATACATATATTGGACTTGTACTTTTTCTTACAGGTGCTAATGTTGGATTTATTCCAGCAGGTAATTATCTTGGTTCAGTACTTGCTTCATTATCATTTAGATGGATTATCGTTCCTGTTGGCATGATAATAGGATATTTCATTGTTAAGGCAGAGCCTGCTGTATATGTGCTTATGCACCAGGTAGAGGAACTTACATCAGGAAGTATATCAGGCAAATCAATGCAGATAAGTCTTTCTGTTGGCGTTGCAGTATCTGTTGGCCTTTCAATGATAAGAGTGCTGACAGGCATCTCAATATTATATTTTCTTATTCCGGGTTATGGAATAGCACTGATACTTACGCTTTTTGTTCCTAAGATATTCACTGCCATAGCATTTGACTCCGGTGGAGTTGCGTCAGGTCCGATGACAGCTACATTTTTACTGCCACTGGCACAGGGAGCATGTCTCGCAGTAGGCGGTAATATTGTAACTGACGCATTCGGTGTTGTTGCCATGGTTGCCATGACACCTCTTATAACTTTGCAGATACTAGGTGTTATATACAGAATCAAGGACAGCAGGAGAGCAAATGTGCCACAGACTGTTACACCTGTTGTGGATATGTTTGCAGAGCTTTCAGATGATGCGATTATTGAATTGTAGAGGTGACGGATATGAGTGAAGTATATGTAATGGTAACAATATGCAGCAGGAAGAATATGCCGCGTTTTGTTGATTGCTATAAGGATTATAATGTTGAAGCAGCTAATATATCGTTAGGCAGGGGAACAGCATCAAGTGATGTACTTGATTTACTGGGACTTGAGGATGACGAGAAGGGTATCCATATGTCACTTGTTACAGAGAATACATGGAAGAATGTTAAGAAGGGGCTTCAGAGTAAGTTAAGAATAGATGTGCCAGGAACCGGAATCGCATTTATAGTGTCGCTAAGCAGTATTGGTGGCAAGAGAGAACTGGGATTCTTAATTGACGGGCAGGAATATAAGAAAGGAGATGAGAGCACATTGAAGGATACTAAACATGAACTTATTGTTGCAATAGCTAATTATGGATATAATACACAGGTGATGAGAGCAGCGGAAGAAGGCGGTGCAACAGGTGGAACGGTGCTTCATGGAAAAGGTGTTGGAATGAAGCGGGCAGAGCAGTTCCTTGGAGTTTCGCTTGTTTCAGAGAAGGAAGTAATTCTTATTGTTGCAAAGTCATCACAGAAAAATGCTATTATGCGTGCTATAATGGATAAAGCCGGCGTAGACAGCAAGGCAGGAACTATTGTGTTCTCACTTCCTGTTACAAGTACGGCAGGACTGCGTATTCTTGAGGATTCGCAGGATGAAGAGGTTGATGATGAAAACAATAATTGATTACCAGAATGATGAAAGAGAAAAGGTTCTGCTTGATGTAAGAGACAAGCAGGAATTCGAGAAGGAAACATATCCCGGAGCAAGAAACTGGTACTGGGAGGAACTGATTAAGGTGCTTGAAGAAACACCTGAGGAATTCACACAGCAGTTTGATAAGAGTGTTCCTATATATCTTCTGTGCTATACAGGTCTGCACAGTGATGATCTGGCAGATATTCTTGAAGAAATGGGTTATGAGGTCTACAGTCTGTATGGCGGCTGGGGCGCTTATATGAAGTGGAAGTTCGAGAATTATGTCAAGGAAGCACAGGCAGAGAATGAGCTTTCAGGTGAAGAAAGAGTTAAGGAAATAGAGCGGAGCATAGTCAAGAAGTTCAGAAAGCCTATATGGAGAAAGTTCACACAGGCACTTAATGAATATGACCTTATACAGGATGGAGATAAGATTGCTGTCTGTATATCAGGCGGTAAGGATTCTATGCTTATGGCGAAGCTTTTTCAGGAGCTTAAGAGACATGGGAAGAATAATTTTGAACTTGTATTTTTAGTTATGAATCCGGGATACAATGATATTAATTATCAGGTTATTCTTAATAATGCAAAGATTCTTGATATTCCTATAACCGTGTTCAAATCAGAGATATTCGATACGGTTGCAGATATAGAGGAGTCTCCATGTTATCTGTGTGCCCGAATGAGAAGAGGATATCTGTATAGTAAGGCTAAAGAACTGGGCTGCAATAAGATTGCGTTAGGTCATCATTATGATGATGTTATTGAAACAATTCTTATGGGAATGTTATACGGTGCGCAGATTCAGACTATGATGCCAAAGCTTCACAGCACTAATTTTGAGGGCATGGAACTTATAAGACCACTTTACCTTATAAGAGAAGCTGATATAATACATTGGAGAGATTATAATAATCTTGCATTTATACAGTGTGCATGCAGGCTTACAGAGAGCTGTGCTTCATGTGGTGGCACAGAAAAGGGTTCTAAGAGAGGCGAGATCAAGCAGCTTATCAAAGACCTGACTAAGGTAAGCCCTTACATTGAGAAGAACATATTCAGAAGTGTTGAAAATGTTAATCTTGATACAGTTATTGCGTATAAGCAGTACGGTGTTAAGCATAATTTCCTTGAAAGATATGATGAAATGGGAAGACTCAATGGCGCATCAGGCAGCCAGACAGCAGATAATAAGGAGATGGAATAAATATGTCATCACAATATAATTGCGATTACTGCAATAACCTTGTATATGACGAGGAGATTGAAGGATATGTATGTGATGTTGATATGGACGAGGACGATTACGCAAGACTTTTAAGTTCTTCATATAAGCAGTGTCCATATTATCAGAGCAATGACGAATATAAGATAGTACGTCATCAGATGTAATGTTTATATTAAGGGGGAATCTATGGACGATAAGAGGTATGCGGTTCTTATTGATTCGGACAATATTTCATCAAAATATATTTCTAATATATTAGATGAAATGACTAAGTATGGAGTTATAACGTACAAGCGAATATATGGGGACTGGACAAGTCCGCAGGCGGGCAAATGGAAGAAAGAATTGATGGAGAATTCAATTACACCAATACAGCAGTTTCGCAACACAGTAGGCAAGAATGCTACTGATTCAACACTTATAATTGACGCTATGGATATTCTGTATACGAAAAATGTGGATGGA
>ENA-UOJM01002645-UOJM01002645.1-human-gut-metagenome-genome-assembly--contig:-P116-NODE-2645-length-12203-cov-35.403276_pt1 | contig 12203 bp, 8 predicted proteins | sample MGYA00242349_ERZ723896 | MGnify/ENA metagenome assembly ERZ723896 | reverse complement strand
TTTGTGCTGGCGTCGCTCGTCTTCCAAAACCAAGGCTTGCAAATTTTTTAGGTAATCGTTCTCCGCACGCAACCGCTGGACTTCGGCCAGCAGATCTTCTTCCACCTCTTTTGGCAGCTTCTTTGGCCGACCAGTGCTGCCGTGGCCCCGTCGCTCAACCGACAAGCCTTCCGGCCCTTCCTCCAGATAGATTCGCTCCCATGATTTGATCCGATTTCTGCTGTTTACCTCAAATCTACGGCAGGTTTCGCTGTAACTCAATTTCTCTTCCTGCATGGTTTCAATCACCAGTTTTTTGAATTCCGGCGTATATCGTTTGTTTGGTACTCCTTTTGGCATAGCAAATCACCCCACTTGTTAGATAGTATATCATACTGTCTAACAAATGGGGTGCAGTTCAAAAGAGGCGTCCCTTTTTTGCGCCCTTGGGCACGGGGGGACAGCCAGGCAGAACTGCTGCTTTTTATTCCAACAGCGTGTGGAGACGCGGGAAAGGGGGCCATTGTCTCACGCGAGAGAATGGCCCCCTTATCCCAAGCAGCGCCAGCGGCGCTGCTTTCCCTGCGCCTTTGGGTGCAAAACGATCCCGTGGTGCAAGATATTCTTCATTCTTGTTAAATAGTTAACGAAATGAAAGAAAAAAATCAAAATTGCCTACATTTTTCGCAACTTTGCAGTTGATTTTTCATTTTCCTGTGTGTATAATCAAAACCGAAGAAAATCGGATCTCATTCCGGATTTACAAATTTTAAAGGAGAAGTCAAATGAAAGAATTGTACGTCGTCAACTGCTGCCGTACCGCTGTCGGTTCCTTCGGCGGTTCCCTGAAGAACACCCCCGCCGCTCAGCTCGGCTCCATCGTCGTGAAGGAAGCCCTCAAGCGCGCGAATGTCGCTCCCGAGAATGTCGATGAGCTGATGTTCGGCTGCATCCTGACCGCCGGTCTCGGTCAGAACGTCGCCCGTCAGGTCGGCGTGGGCGCCGGTCTCCCCTATTCCGTCCCCGCCTATACCGTCGGTATGGTCTGCGGCTCCGGTATGAAGTCCGTCATTGAGGCTGGCCGCGCCATCCTCGCCGGCGACGCCGATATCGTCGTCTGCGGCGGCACCGAGAACATGAGCGCCGCTCCTTATGCCGCTCCCGACGCCCGCTGGGGCGCCCGCATGGGCGACAAGAAGCTTGTCGACACCATGATCAAGGACGGCCTGTGGGATGCGTTCAACAACTACCACATGGGCACCACCGCCGAGAACATCTGCGATGTTTGGGGCATCACCCGCGAAGAGCTCGACGCCTTCGGCGCTGCCTCCCAGCAGAAGACCGAGGCTGCTCAGGCTGCCGGCCGTTTTGACGATGAGATCGTTCCCGTCCCCGTGAAGGTCAAGAAGGAGATCGTCGAGTTCAAGAAGGATGAGTTCCCCCGCGCCGGTTCCACCGTCGAGGGTCTTGCCAAGCTGCGCGGCGCGTTCCCCGTCGGCCCCGAGGGCGTTGAGGACGAGATCGTCCACACCTTCGAGCCCACCGGCATCCACGAAGCCGATACCAAGAAGCACGTCCAGCGCGTCACCGCCGGTAACGCCTCCGGCATCAACGACGGCGCTGCCGCCATCGTCCTCGCTTCCGGCGAGGCCGTGAAGAAGTACAACCTCAAGCCCATGGCCAAGCTCGTCAGCTGGGGCCAGGGCGGCGTCGACCCGAAGATCATGGGCGTCGGCCCCGTGCCCGCTTCCCGTCAGGCCATGCAGAAGGCCGGCCTGACCATCGACGATATCGACCTCGTCGAGGCCAACGAAGCCTTCGCGGCCCAGTCCATCGCTGTTGCCCGTGAGCTCGGCTTCGACATGAGCAAGGTCAACGTCAACGGCGGCGCGATCTCCATCGGCCACCCCGTCGGCGCTTCCGGCGCTCGTATCATCGTCACCCTGCTGCACGAAATGCTCAAGCGCGACGACGCCAAGAAGGGTCTTGCCACCCTCTGCATCGGCGGCGGTCAGGGCGTTGCCACCATCTTCGAGAAGTGCTAAAGCACCGCTAACCCCTGAAAATAAAAGGAGACCTCGAAAGAGCAATGCTGTTCGGACAAGAGCGCAAACTGTTCGGTTTGCGCTCTTGTCACTATTTTTGCCCTTATGGGGTGTTCGGTTAGTGAACTTTTAGTGAACATTTTGTTCTTTCCTTTGACAGCACTATTTGCTTGTGCTAACCTGTAATCGGCCTTAGTAGCCCAATTTGAGAGTTTTACGAGATTTTACGATTTTAGCATATTGCCGACCCATTTTACAATTCATGCTGCTGTCCTGACATATGGATGAGTGTCTTAGGAGCGCATGACAATGGCTTCCCTGCCGGTGGGAGCCGTTGTCATGCGCTTCTTTTGCGTCCAATCCCGGCAAATACATGACAGGAGCAAAAGATTATGAATATCGCTGATAAAGTTAAGATGGAATTTGAAGATGCTATCCGTTCCGCAATCAAAGACTGGTAGCGTGATGCTGACGAGCCTGCCAATCTGTTTTCCCGAAATCGCAAACTCGACCAAGTGACCATGATAAAGCTGCTCTGCCTCATGGGCGGCAACAGTTTACGCAAGGAGCTGTACGATTACCCCAGCCTAAAAGTGTCTGCGTCCAGCTTCTCTGAGCGCCGCGTCGCCATTCCTTCCGAACTGTTATATTATGTTCTGCGCCGCTTCTCTGACACAGACAACGGGAATGATGCCTTTCTTTACAAGGGCCGCAAGCTGATTGGCATAGACGGCGTAAATTTCAACACAGCACTCAACAAGGACACGCCGTCTTTCATGCCTGCGTCAAACACAGCCAAGGGCGGGTATAACCAGTATAAAGCCACGGTCATGGTAGACTTGCTTTCTAATCAGACGGTGGACATGGTACTGCACCCTATCAGCAAGCAGAACGAACACGCAGATGCGGCCTTTATGGTGGCGTGGAACGATTTTCTGCCTTGCATTTTCGTATGCGACAGACTTTACTCTTCCTATCCCTTAATTGCAGATTTTCAGCAAAAGGGGCTGGACTTCGTTATTCGCACAAAGCAGAATAATGGCGCGTTAAAGCCCATACAAGCTTTGCCAATGCGTGGATGCCGCTGTGGTACTTCCGGCCCTTGCCGCGCTTCTCCATCTCCCGCTGAACCATCTCGAAGGTGTCCGGGTCGATGATAGGCTCGTGATTGTACTCCACATAATACTGGGGGATTTCTCCCTCATTGACCTTCTTTTTCTTCGTCAGGTAATCGACGGTGTAGGTCTTTTGCAGCAGAGCGCAGCCCTTGTATTTCTCATTCGACAGGATACTTTTGACCGCCGAGGTGTTCCACTTGGGCTTGCCGCCGGGAGACAGGATGCCATCAGCCGTGAGCTGCTGGGCGATGCCATTGTAGGTCATGCCCTGAAGGAACATGGCGAAGATGCGCTGAACAATGGCTGCCTGCTCCCGGTTGACCACCAGATTGCCGTCCGGCCCACGGTCGTAGCCGAGGAACCGGTTGAACGGAACCGTGACCTTGCCGTCTGCAAAGCGCTTCCGCTGGCCCCAGGTGCAGTTTTCAGAAATGCTCCGGCTTTCCTCCTGCGCCAGCGAGGACATGATGGTCAGGAGCAGCTCGCCCTTCCCGTCAAACGTCCAGATGTTCTCTTTTTCAAAATAGCACTCGATGCCGCTTTCCTTGAGCTGGCGGATAGTGGTCAGACTGTCCACCGTGTTCCGGGCAAACCGGCTGACGCTCTTTGTCACGATGAGGTCGATTTTTCCGGCCAGCGCATCCGCAACCATGCGTTTGAAGCCCTCGCGGTGCTTGGTGCTAGTGCCCGTGATGCCTGCGTCCGTGTACACATCGACGAACTCCCAATCGTCCCGGCTCTTGATGTAATTCGTGTAGTAATCAATCTGGGCCTCATAGCTGGTGAACTGGTCGTCATGGTCGGTGGAAACACGCGCATAACCGGCGACCCGGCGCTTTTTCTGCTCCGTGATTGGCATAGCTGTGAAGCGGGTCAGCGTGGCTGGGATGGTGGTAATCTTCTTAGTCGCTTTCGGCATGGCGTTCCCTCCATTTCGCTTTCATGACCTCGCTCATGTGCTTTTTCCGCTCCTCAGTCTGGCGGGGCATCTGGCGCTTCTGGACGAAGGCTCTGGACACCTCATGCCCGTCCCGGAAGTGAAAGACAATCTCGTTGTCTGCGGGCACCGTTGCATAAGCCAGCTGCTGATTGAAAAGCTCCTCGTCAAACTCCGGCAGGCCCATCACATCCGCGATGAGCGTCCTGAGCGTGTCCTCCCGGATGCCTACCTTAGAGCAGCCCACCGCCGTCGGCGATGCAAGATAAGAAGCCGCTTCGGCTCCGTAGTTGACAGCGGAGGTATCGACCTGACCGCGATCTTCCGTCATGCGCAGCTGGTCGTAATCGATCTGCTTGGCCTTCATCTCCCAGCCGAAGGACAGCCCCGGAGTGCCGGAAACTACGAAATGGTCGCTGCATCTGCCTGTCAGCGCGATTTCGCCGGAGCCATACGCCTGGAGGAACACCTGATAGCTATCCAGCGATACACACTGGGCGAACACCGGATTCCCTTTACGGCCTCCCACGCGCCGGATCAGTCGCCCTGGAATACGGAAATGAATACATCCACGATGCCCAGAATGACATCCAGTACCGTGGACAGCGTAATGGCGATGTGCTTGAACACACCCTCAAAGACTGGAGCGAGAAGATCACAGAACCCCTGCCATACAGCGGACAGCACTTCGGTAATGCTTTCAAATTCAAAGCCCAGGCTGTTCAGCCGGTCAACGATGCCCTGACAGAAGCCGCTGATGGTTTCTTTGATCTGATTCCATGTGCCGATGATATTTTCTCGGAATTCATCGTTGGTTTTCCAGAGCGTCGCAAAGGCGGCTGCCAGCGTACCGATCACTGCCACCACGGCAAGCACCGGCCCGACCACGGCCCCAAGCGCACTTCCCAGTCCGGTGATGGAACCGCTGCTCCCGGCGATCTTTACGCCCAGCTTGGCGATGACCTTCGTCAGACCGGAAAAGCCCTTCATGGCTGTACCGACTGTGGAAGTCACTTTGCCGAAGAGAATGAGCATGGGACCGATGGCAGCGACAACCGCCGCAATTTTCAACACGGTTTCTTTCTGCTCATCGTTCATGCCGTTCAGCTTGTCCACAAATTCCTGGATTTTCTTTGCCGCCGCCCGGATTTTTGGCATGAGGATTTCGCCGAAGGAAATGGCAAGCCCCTCCAGTGCGGACTTTAGAATGGTGATCTGGCCGGACAGGTTGTCCATCTGTGTATCCGCCATCTGCTGAGCCGCGCCGCCGCTTTCCGTAATGGACTGCTGGAGACTGTCCCAGCTGTCTCCGGTATTGGAAAGCAGCGAGTTGACAGCGGCCAGATCGGTTTTATTGAAAATGGACGAGATGATGTTCTGCTTTTCAGCGGAAGTCATCCCGTCCATACTGGTATTCAAATCCCCCAGAATATCGTTGAGGGAACGCATATTGCCTTCGGAGTCGTAGACCTCCACGCCCAGGCTCTCCATGCAGGCGGCGGCTTTGTCCGTGGGGCTTTGCAGAGCCAGAATTACGTTTCGCAGATGGGTGCCGCCCTCCGCGCCCTTGATGCCGTTATTGGCGAGGATGCCCAGAGCGGTATTCAGTTCCGCTGTGCCGCCCTTGACCGTCTTCGCGGTTGCGCCGATGGTCAGGATGGCTTCACCCAGCTGGGCAACGGAGGTATTGGTGGTGGATGCCGTCTTGGACATCTGATCCACCATGGTATCGGCTTCGCTGGTTTCCATCCCCAGAGCCGACATGGCATTCCTTACAGCCGTATGCTTGTGTCCCCTGTCGGTTATTTGATTCCTTTGGAAGACAAATATTTTCGAGACAACCCCCAGACAATGGGTTTCAAACACGGCGGGTATGTGACCTGTGTTGGCTATGTCACCAACGTGATAGGAGAGAGTGTTGCCCCTCTCTCTGATAGTATTTTCTCACAGCTACAAGGCATGGTAAACCAAGCTCTAGTATCTATCTTGCCAACCAAAGAAAAAGACTTGTTCGTTGTTCATCCCATCGCCATATATTACGGTAAATAAAAAGCCCCCCTGCTGATTTTGAAAATCAAAATCAGCAGGGGCGTTTTTGTTCGGTTAATACCTAACCGAACAGCATTGCTCGAAAGAGGTCTCCTTTTTATTTTGTCCTCTGCACGGTGCAGAGAAAAAAGCAGTGCCCCTGCCGAGACGCAAAAAGGAAGCAGCCCTTTCGGGCTGCCCCTCACGCGCCCTCGCGGGCGCAAACGCCGTACAGTGCGCCGCGCTGCGATTTAACCCTCCGCCTGCGCGGCGACGATCGCCTCGTAAATCGTCTGCGGGTCAAGCTTATCATAGTCCGCGCTCGTCGCCATCGCGGCGGCGTCGACCTGCTCGGCGATGAAGTTCGTGAAGTACTCCTCGCGCACCTCATCGGCGGCTGCGGCCTTGTCGAGCGGCAGGCGGAGCAGGATGTGATAGCCGAAGCTGGATTCGACGACTTCACTCACCTCGCCCTCGGAAAGCGCGTAGGCGGCGTCTTCAAACTCCTGCACCATCGAGCCGGTCGTGAAGGTGTAGCCCGTGGGATAGCTCTCGCGGCCGGGGTCCTCGCTGTACTCGTCGGCGAGCTCGGCAAAGTAGGAGGCGATGTCGTCGCCGGTGTAGGAATTGAGCTTTTCGACGAGCTCCTCAGCGAGCGCTTTCTTTTCGGCCTTCTGCTCGTCGGTGAGGGCTTCGCCGGTCGTCATGTTCTTCGTCGCAAGCAGGATGTGGTCCGCTGTGATGTAGCCCTGCTCGGCGGCGTATACGGCGAGGTCCTCGTCGGAGGCGTAGAGCGCGCTGCCCTCGGTGTTGTAGAGCGCATAGAGATTCTGATACAGGTAGTTCGAGCGCGCGACGCGGTCATAGGTCTCGCGGCGCATGCCGAGCTTGGCGATCTCGGCCTCAAAAGCTTCCTCGCTGCCGTACTGGTCAATGTAGCTCTGGTCGCTCTCGGCCATGGCGGCCTCCTGCTCGGCGGTAAGCGTCACGCCGTACTTGCTGGCGAGATTTTCAAGCACCAAGTGCTGCTTGACGGACGAGAGCACGCTTGCTTTCACATAGTCGGCGACACTCATGCCGTCGGAGAGGGTGTCGTCCCAGTTGATGGACGAGCCGGAGTAATACTGCATATAGCTGTCGAGATACGACACGTCGTAGCCGATCCAGTAGGCGACAAGGTCGGCGCTCGCGCCGTTGCCGTTCAGGCTTGCGACGATCGCGTCGGGCGCGACGCCGGTCGCTTCGTAACAGAGACCCTCCTGCATCGTGCCGGAGGTGAAGCCGTTCGAGGGCGAGAGCGACACGACGGCAAAGGTGAGCGCCGCGGTGATGGCCGCCGCGCCAAGGAACGAAAGTAATCTCTTCTTGATCATAATGTTACCTCTTTTTCGTTTTCTTCCTTATTCACACGCAGGTCTCCGACCAGCGTCAAGGCTGTATCCAATGCGTCCTCGCCCAGCGAAAGACGCAGCAGGAGCTTCGGCTCCGTCCCCGTGGCGGAGAGCGTGAGCCGGCGGCGGTTCTTCGGCAGTGAGCAGAGGGCCATCACGGCCTCCACGGGGACTGCCTCGGACGCGGCAAAGGTGAAGGTGATCTCGCTGCCGCGCTGCGAGATATCGCTCACGCCGATCTGCACGGCCTCCGCGCGCAAAAGCGCGACGTCCATGAGCTTGAGGACCGGCTGGGGCGGCTCGCCGTAGCGGTCGATGAGCTCGTCGAGCAGCTCCTGCGACTGCTCGGCGGTGCGCAGCGCCGCGATGCGGCGGTAGATGTCCATGCGCTGCTCGCCCGATGGAATGTAGCTCTCCGGCAGGTTGGCCGAGACTGTGAGGTCTGCCGAGCATTCGGTGCGCTGCGGCGCTTTTTCGCCGCGCTGCTCGAGCACAGCCTCTTCCAAGAGCTGCAAATACATGTCGTAGCCGACGCTCATCATGTAGCCCGACTGCTCGGGGCCGAGCAAATTGCCCGCGCCGCGAATCTCAAGGTCGCGCATCGCGATGCGGAAGCCCGAGCCGAACTCCGCGTATTCGCGGATGGCCGTCAGGCGCTTGGCCGCAACCTCGGTGAGGATCTTGCCCGCGCGGTAGGTCATATAGGCATACGCCCGGCGCGCGCTGCGGCCGATGCGCCCGCGGATCTGGTGCAGCTGGGCGAGGCCGAGGCGGTCGGCGTCCTCGATGATGAGGGTGTTGACATTCGGAATGTCGATGCCCGTCTCAATGATCGTCGTGCAGACGAGCACCTGAATTTCTCCGTCCGAGAGCTGCTGCATCACGGACGACAGGCCCTTTTCGTCCATCTTGCCGTGCGCGACGCCGATAGCGACATCGTCGCCGAGGAGCTTTTTGAGCTGGGCGGCGCAGCGGTCGATGGTCTCGACGCGGTTGTGCATGTAGTAGACCTGCCCGCCGCGCGCGAGCTCGCGCCGGATGGCGTCGGCGATGACGCTCCAGTTATGCTCGAGCACATATGTCTGCACCGGCTGGCGGTCGACGGGCGGGACCTCGATGGTCGACATGTCGCGGATGCCCGAGAGCGCCATGTTGAGCGTTCTGGGGATGGGCGTTGCCGAGAGCGTCAGCGTGTCGACCTGACGCGAGAGCTCCTTGAGCTTTTCCTTGTGCGTTACGCCGAAGCGCTGCTCCTCGTCGATGATGAGAAGGCCAAGGTCCTTGAAGTGCAAACTCTTTTGCAGCAGCGAGTGTGTGCCAATGAGTAAGTCGATCTTTCCCGCGGCGGCATCCTGCAAAATTTGTTTCTTCTGCGCCGGCGTTTTGAAGCGCGAGAGCACTTCGATGCGCACGGGGAACGAGCGGAAGCGGTTCAGCGCCGTCGCGTAGTGCTGCTGGGCGAGCACGGTGGTCGGCACCAGGATTGCCGCCTGCTTGCCGTCGAGCACGCACTTCATCACGGCGCGCAGCGCGACCTCAGTCTTACCGTAGCCGACGTCGCCGCAGAGCAGGCGGTCCATCGGCGTACTGCGCTCCATGTCGGCCTTGATCTCGGCGATGGCGCGGAGCTGATCGTCGGTCTCTTCGTAGTCGAAGGCCTCTTCAAATTCCTTCTGCCACGGGGAGTCGGGCGAGAAGGCGAAGCCAGGACGGCGCTGGCGCTCGGCATAGAGCGCGATGAGCCCTTTGGCGAGGTCCTTCGCCGCGGCGCGCGCCTTCGTTTTCGCGCGCGACCAGTCCGTGCCGCCGAGCTTACTGAGCTTCGTGCGTATTTGGCCGTCCTCGTCCTCGCCATGGCCGCCGATGTATTTCGACACCATGTCGAGCTGCGTCGCGGGGACGTATAAGCTGTCGTTGCCCGCGTAGCAGATCTTGATATAGTCCTTGTCCACGCCGTCGACGCGCATGCGCTCGATGCCCGCAAAGCGGCCGATGCCGTGGTGGACATGCACGACGAGATCGCCGGGGGAGAGGTCTTCATAGGACCGCAGCGCGGCGCGGGCCGACGTTTCTTTCTTCGGCCGCGCCTTTGCGCGCTTGCCGGAGAGGGGAGCGGTCAGCTGGCCCTCGGTCAGGATGACGAGCTTTAATTGTGGATATTCGCTGCCCGCGCTCAGCGCGCCGAGGCCGATGACGGTCTCGTGCGGGGCGGGGAGGCGGTCGTTTTTCAAGTTGAGCTGCGCGCGGATGTTCCGCTCTTCCAAAAGGCGCCGGAAGTTTTTCGCGCGCGTTTCGTTGCCGCAGAGAACGAGCACGCCGCAGCCTGCGCCAAGATACCGCTCCATATCACCCGCGGCGGTCTCCAGACTGCCGCCGTACGACGGCAGCGAGCGCGCGTTCATGCTGAGGATGGCCCTCGGCGGCAGCAGATTGCGCGACGTGGGGAGCGAATCGAGCAGCAGCACGGGGAACGCGCCCATGCGATGGCTCAATGCCTCCTGACTCAGCGCGAGCGCGGCAAATTCGCCGCACAAAACGCCCTCTTCGATCAGGGGCTTTACGTCCTCGGAGAGCTCCCGGTGGTAGTTCTTGCTGCGTTCCAAAACACGCATGCCGTCGCTGACAGCGATCAGCGTGTCGGGCGAGAGATAGTCGAGCGCGCAGACTTCGTCGGGGTAGCACGCGGCGAGATACCGGTCCATGCCGCCGAGCGGCAGGTCGTTACGAAGCCTCTCGATGTCGCTGCGCAGCGTTTGGACGATGGGGCTGTCTTCGGCCTTTTTCGCAATTTTCTGCGCGGCGCGCCCAAGGCGCTCGAGCATTTTTTCGCGCCCGCCGTCCGAGAGGGCGGGCAGCACCTCTGCCGCGGGCAGGACGGTCAGGGATTTGACGTTCTGCGTGCGGCGCTGGGTCGTCACGTCGAATTCACCCATCGCGTCGACCTCGTCGTCGAAGAATTCGACGCGCACGGGCGCGCTCAGCGGCGACCAGACGTCGAGAATGCCGCCGCGCAGCGCGAACTGGCCGACGCCCTCGACCGTTTCCGCGCGCGTGTAGCCGCTTTCGACAAGCTTTTTCGAGAGCGCGTTCAGGTCAAAGCGGTCGCCGAGCGAAATGTCCGTCACTGCGCCGCGCAGCGCGTCGGGCGGGAGCGTTCGCTGCATCAGGCCGTCGACCGTCGCGACCAGGATCGGCGCTTTTCCGGCGGCAAGGCTGCACAGCGAGCCGATGCGCTGCTGCTCCCAGCCGTGAGAGGCGAACACGCGGTCGCGCAGCTGCCATTCACGCGCGAACAGCAGGCTCACGTCCTCACCGAGCAGCTCGTGCAGGTCACCTGCCATGCGGTTTGCCTCGTTTTCATCCGCGCAGACGATCAAAAGTGAGCGCTGTGTCTTGTGCCGCACGGCAGCGGCAAGCTGCGCGCGGTGCACACCCGAAAGACCCGATACGGCGATGGGCGACGTGCCCGCGTCGAGCGAGAGCAGCAGCTCGCGCACCTCGGGAAGAGATGCGAGCGCTTCATTGAGTTTGTTCATTCCCTGCGCCATGCCGTATCCCTCCTCCCGAAGCGCGCAAAAGGGCAGATCCGCCGCAGCCGCGGCGGGTCATGCCCGTGGTCGTCAGTCATTTTATTATATAGGCTTTTGGCAAAAAGTCTATGTCGATTTTTTAAATTTTGGCGGCAAAAAGCGTTCAGCCGTTGTAGCGGTTCTGCGCGGCGCTCACGCCGTCGGTGATGATGCACTCCGCCGCGCCTAGCGCGCGGTCGAGCACACCGTCGATGACCTTGCGCTCATTGGCCGTGAACGGGCCGATGACCCAGTCGACAATGTCGTGCTCCGGTGCGCCGACGCCGACCTTGACGCGCGGGAAAGCGTCAGTGCCGAGGTGCGCGATGATGTTCTTGAGGCCGTTGTGTCCGCCCGCGCTGCCGCTGCCGCGCACGCGGAGCTTGCCGAGCGGGAGCGAAATATCGTCGGAGATGACGATGACGTGGTCAGCGGGAATTTTATAGAACCGCGCCGCCTCGCCCACAGCCTCGCCGGAGAGGTTCATGTAGGTCTGCGGCATCATCAAAAGCACATTCGCCCCGCCAAATTCGATGACCTCCGTCAGCGCGCGGAAGCGCAGGCGGTTGCAGCGCAGATCGCGCTTGTCGATCAACCGCTCCGCGGCCATGAAGCCGATGTTGTGGCGGGTGTTTTCATACTGCTTGCCGTAGTTGCCCAAACAGACGAGCAGCCATTCCGGCGGGCCGGATTTTTTGAAAATCATGGAAATGTTCCTCACTTTTTGCGCCCGTGAGGGCGCGGATGCTTTTTCGCACAGGTGCGAAAGGCTTTGCGGCACATGTGCCGCGTGATGCGACCCCCATTTTCTTTCCCGAGAAAGAAAACGGGCGTCGCCCGTCCAAAAGAAAGGCGTTTCCCATTGCAAGCGAGCAGCTCGAAGAGCTGCAATGCTTGCCGATTGCACTGCCCATAGCGCGGCGTTGCCGCGTTTGGAGTTGCTAGACGATTTGCCTCTGCTTCTATCATCCGCTGCCGCTCTGCTCATCTTGTAGGAGTACAGCTTAATTCCCGTCTACCGCCAGTCCCTACAATGCGGCGAGCGCAGCATTGCCGCTATTTCGCACGCAGTCTGCCGCCGAGCAAACGTCACTCGCGCCTCACGATAGTAAGGCGCGGTTGAGAGTTGTCACGAA
>ENA-UOJM01002641-UOJM01002641.1-human-gut-metagenome-genome-assembly--contig:-P116-NODE-2641-length-12223-cov-6.909435_pt1 | contig 12223 bp, 9 predicted proteins | sample MGYA00242349_ERZ723896 | MGnify/ENA metagenome assembly ERZ723896 | reverse complement strand
AGCCCTCGCGGTCGGCCTGACGGCTCATAGCCAGATACATGCCCACCTCGGTGCACTCGCCCATGAAATGATTCTGGAGACCTTCCCAAAGCTCCTTGCTGGCGCCCTTGCCGTCGCCGATCTTGTGTACCGTTACGAAATCGAGGTCACCCTCGGCCTCAACGAGTTCCACGAACTTCTCCTTGCCTACCTTGCACATCGGGCACTGGTCGGGTGCCTCGGGACCTTCGTGAATGTAACCGCATACGGTACAACGCCATTTCTTTGCCATAATCTTCTACTGTTTAATGTGTGTGATTGTATTCTGTTTGTAGTGCAAAGATAGCAAATCCGTTCGGAATCCGTATAGGTTTCCGATTGTCTTTTCTGATGGCGGGATAGGCTGCGCTTATAGCCGCGCCGCAGAACCGGGCAGGAGGCGTGTGAACCGCCGGTCGCTCCCAAAACCGGCTTTTTAAGCCGGGGAGCGCAGAACAGGACAAGAGGCGCGGGGTCATCCATCGCCCATAAAGCCCGTCTATCAAGCGTCTTACGCCCGGCGGTCTATTATCTCTTCGATCTGCGCCACGTCGGTCGAATCCTTCACCAGCACCCGCTTGCGGCTGTCCAGCAGGTAGAGGGCCGGAATGGCGTGGAGGTCGTACAGGCTCTTTTCGCGGACGACGCACCCCTTGTCGTAGGCATTGATCCACGACGCCGGAATGTGGTCGCGGTAGTCGCGCCACTCCGTAAGGTCCTCGTCCGGATAGAGCGCCAGCACCTTCAGCCGCCCCCGCTCGATCATCTCCGAAAGCATCGGCGAGGAGGTGATCGCCTCGCGGATTTCACGGCACATCGCACAGCCGGGATTGTTGATGAACAGCAGCACGTATTCGGCTTGCAGCCCGTAGAGCGTCCCCGAGGCGCCCGAGGCGAGCGTGTAGCGGAAATCGTTGGCAGGCTGGCCCAGGCGGTTCTGCATGGCCATTTCGAGGTCGTACTGCGGGGCGATGCGTTCGTACTCGTCGTAGAAAGGGCTGGCGAGCTGCGCCCGGAGCACGGGAATGTAGAACTCGTCGTTGCGCAGCGGCGAGTTGGGGTCGTGCAGCACCGTCCCGGCGAGCATCGCGAAATAGTCGAGCATCGGCTTCGACGACGAAGCCCGGCGCATCAGCGAATCCATCGGCGCGGAATCCGCCGGACGGTCGGAAAGCACCGCAATGTAGCGCGCAAAGGCCTCGATCATCTGCACGGTGTCGGCCTCGGAGACGAAAAGCGTGTCGGTGAAGTCGAAACGGTCCCAGTAGTGCCGGCGGAGATAGTCGCGCTGTTCGTCCGGAGAGAGTCCCGCGGGGGCGATGGCCGGGAGAAAAACCCGCGGACGGGATGCGGAGACCGCGGTCTCCTGCGAGGGAGCGCTCCGGCGGCGGCCGCACGCGGCGACGCACAGGGCTGCCAGGAGGATGATCAGGATGCGTTGCATGGGCATGGAGATTATTTATACGCAAAGATAGAAATTTCCGGCAACAATCGTACACCCGAAGGCTGCAAAGGCGACTTCCCGGCGGTTTTGCACGGTAGTTGCAACACCCAACAGCGACAAAAAACCAAATCAATTCATTATGGATGTAAAGAAAACTACCACAAGCACAGGGTTCAAATTGAGTGTTATGACACTGGCAATTATGAACGTGACTGCCGTAGTGAGTCTGCGCGGACTGCCCGCCGAGGCGGTCTACGGACTTTCGTCGGCATTCTACTACCTGTTTGCAGCCATCGTGTTCCTGATCCCGACGGCGATGGTCGCCGCCGAACTGGCCGCGATGTTCGCCGACAAGCAGGGCGGCGTATTCCGCTGGGTCGGCGAAGCCTACGGCGCACGCACGGGATTCCTCGCAATCTGGCTGCAATGGATCGAATCGACGATCTGGTATCCGACGGTGCTGACCTTCGGCGCCGTGTCGATCGCGTTCATCGGCATGAACGACACGCACGACGCGCTGCTGGCCTCGAACAAGGTCTTCACGCTCTGCATGGTGCTGGCCATCTACTGGATCGCCACGCTGATCGCCCTGAAAGGTCTCGGATGGGTCGGAAAAATCAGCAAATGGGGCGGCATGATCGGTACGATCATTCCCGCGGGCCTGCTGATCGTGCTGGGCGTCATCTACATTTCGACCGGCGGACACAACCACATGGACATGTCGCAGGGCTTCTTCCCCGACCTGTCGAAATTCAACAACCTCGTGCTGGCGAGCAGTATCTTCCTGTTCTACGCGGGTATGGAGATGATGGGCATTCACGTCATGGACGTGAAGAACCCGTCGCGGAACTACCCCAAGGCCATCATCATCGGTTCGCTGGTCACGGTGCTGATCTTCATTCTGGGAACCTTCTCGCTGGGCCTGATCATCCCCGCCAAGGACATCAGCCTCACGCAGTCGCTGTTAGTCGGGTTCGACAACTACTTCCACTACCTCCACATTTCGTGGGCCGGCCCGATCATCGCCATCGCCCTGATGTTCGGCGTGCTGGCAGGCGTGCTGACGTGGGTGGCGGGTCCCTCGAAGGGTATCTTCGCCGTGGGCAAGGCCGGTTACCTGCCCCCGTTCTTCCAGAAGACCAACAAGAACGGCGTACAGAAGAACATCCTGCTGATCCAGGGCTGCGTCGTGACGCTGCTGGCGCTGCTGTTCGTCGTGATGCCCTCGGTGCAGTCGTTCTACCAGATCCTCTCGCAGCTGACCGTGCTGCTGTACCTGATCATGTACATGCTGATGTTCTCGGCCGCCATCGTCCTGCGCTACAAGATGAAGGGCACGCCCCGTCCGTTCCGCCTGGGCAAAAAGAACGGCCTGATGTGGTTCCTCGGATGCCTCGGTTTCTGCGGCGCACTGCTGGCCTTCGTCTTGAGCTTCGTGCCGCCCAGTCAGATTTCGACCGGCAGCAACACCGTCTGGTTCTCGGTGCTGATCATCGGCTGCGTGGTGGTCGTGGGCGCCCCGTTCGTCATCTACTCCATGCGCAAGCCGTCGTGGAAAGACCCCGAGGCCGCCGCCGATTTCGCTCCCTTCCACTGGGAAGCGCAGGCCAAGGTCGCAGCCCCCGCGGCAGCCGCATCTGCACAGCAGAAACCCGGTAGCAACAAATAACAGCCGAAGAAATGCCGCCGAACTCCTTAAGTCCCCGCCTCGGCGGGGGTTTGGGGACGGGGCGGGCCTGCAAACACGGCGGAACGCCGTGACTACGGCCTGCCACAGCGGAAAGAGGATACAAACCATTTTACAAATTTCATAACATGATTCAGAAGATCGACAAAAAAGCGGTTCAGGATGCCGTGCAGATGGCATACGACCGCTGCAAAAACGAAACCGGCGGCAAAAACGCCGACTATATCCCCTATCTGGCCGATGTGCCGTCGAACTTGTTCGGCATCGCGGCCTGCCTTCCCGACGGCGACGTGGTGGCCGTGGGCGACACGGACTACAAGTTCGGCATCGAATCGGTGTCGAAGGTCCCCACGGCGATCCTCGCCATGAACCAGTACGGCGGCCAGGAGGTGCTCGGCAAGATCGGCGCCGACGCCACGGGACTCCCCTTCAACTCGATCATGGCCATCCTGCTCGAAAACGACCACCCCTCGACGCCGCTGGTGAACGCCGGAGCCATTTCGGCCTGCTCGATGATCAAGCCCGTGGGCGACAGCGACGGCAAATGGAAAGCCATCGTCTCGTTCATCGCCGACCTCGCGGGATCGGACGTCGCGGTGATCGACGAACTCTACAAATCGGAGACGGCGACCAACTTCAACAACAAGTCGATCGCGTGGCTGCTGAAGAATTACAACCGCATCTACGACGATCCCGACATGGCGCTGGACATCTACACGCGCCAATGCTCGATCGGCGTGACGGCCCGGCAGCTGGCCACGATGGCCGCGACGATCGCCAACAGCGGCGTGAACCCCGTGACCGGAAAGGCCGTGTTCAAACCCGAGCTGACGCCCAAGATCGCCTCGATGATGGCCACCGTGGGATTCTACGAGCACACGGGCGACTGGCTCTTCACGACGGGACTTCCGGCCAAGACGGGCGTGGGCGGCGGCATCATGGGCGTCGTGCCGGGCGTGATGGGCGTTGCGGCGTTCGCGCCCCCGCTCGACGGGGCCGGCAACTCGGTGAAGGCCCAGAAGGCGCTGGCGTTCATCGCCGGACACCTCAACCTCAACGTCTTCGGCACGACGCGCTGCGTGATGGCCGGAAAAGAGCCTGTGAAGGCGTAAGAACTCCCCTGCGGGGAGACCCGCCGACGAAAAGGGGCGCATCCTGCGAGGAATGCGCCCCTTTTCCGTATCCGGACAGGGTGTCAGAAGCGGTAGCGGACGCCGACCAGCAGGCAGCCCGACGTACCGATACCGGCCTCGGCATAGGCTGCGACGCGTCCCCCGACTTCGACGCCGACGGGCGACACCTGGAAGGCGAACTGCGTGGATTTGCCGCTCTCGCCCCCGACCTCGGATCTGGAGAACGAGGCTCCCGCACCGAGGCGCGAATAGAACGAAACCACCTTGAGGTTCATCCAGTTCCACTTCACGTTGGGCAGCAGCGACCAGTAGCGGTTCCGGATCTCCGAGCCGGCGCCCCTGACCTCCTGCGTGTTCGAGGAGTAGACGACCTGCGCGCCGAGGCGCAGGCTGCCGATCAGGCGGAAACTGTAACCCACGGTGACGGCGCCCCACCCTTTGAGGTCGGTATTCGCATTCGTGAAAAGCCCGGTCAGCATGTCGCTGTACGAGTCGATCCAATCGGTGACGGGAGCGACGCCGTAGGACACCGAAACCTCGCTGCGGCGCGATCCCTGGGCGGCGGCGGGAACGGCCATCACGACGACGGCCGCCGCCATCAGCAATTTCTTGATCATTGTTCTCTGTTTTTCAGGTTTTACGACTGCTAATATAGCAAAAATCACGCAACGAAATCAATCCGTTCGGCGGACAGGCGCAGAACGGGCAACGCATCACGGACAATCACTCGTCCATCACCTCCCGCCGGATGGCTTCGAGATACCCGCGGCCCCATTTCAGGTCCGGCTCGACATAATTTCCCTCGGCCCATTCGTTCCAGGATTTCAGCAGGATGATCCGGTGTTCGGGAGCTTTTCCCCGGACCATTTCCACAGCCTCCCGGAGGTGTTTCCCGAACAGCTCGGGCGTGGAATCCGTCACGATCCACCCCTCTTTCCCGCTGCGCGGCGTGTGGTCCCAGTTCGGAATGACCGAGGGGAACACGTTCTCCCGGGTGTCTTCGTCCCCGTTGAGAAAATAAGCGGCCATCCGTTCATAGGGATAATTGAGCGGAATCTTCCGCCAGCGGTCGAATTTTACCCGCTGCCGTTCGAAAAACGAATGCCTTACATTGAAATACCCGACCAGCCGCAGCGGATTAACGGCGTCGACCCCCGTAGAGAAAATGGCCCCGACGTTCGGAACCGGGGCGTTCTCGTGCCCGACGAAGTAGATTCCCGGCAGGCCGTTCTTTTCGGCCAGCTCCCGCCACGTGGCGATGAAAACCTTCACCTCGGGGTCCGCCAGCGGTTTGTAAATCATAAACAGCGGCTTGCCGTCCACCGTAATGTAACGATGGTCCCGGAAAGCGGGCAGCACGGCCCGGAAATGCGCCGTATAGTCTTCGACGCCTCCGTAGAGCTGTTCGATCAGCATGTTCCGGTTCGTGATCCCGTGGGCGAAGCCCCGCCAGCTCTCATTGGCCCAGGCCAGCGCGAACGGAAAATCGGGTTCGCCGCTGGCCAGCACCTCGTTGAAGGGGCGTTCCAGCAACCGCTTGCCGTTGCCGAACCAGTAATGCCAGTAGACGAAGCCCTCGACGCCGTATTCGCGGGCCATATCCGCCTGCGCCTGGCGCGTCTCGGCGACCCGCAGGTCGTAATACCCCAGATCGGCCGGAACTCGGGGCTGATAGTGATTTCTGAAATACCGCCGGGCCTTACCCACGTTCGTCCATTCGGTAAAACCCTTTCCCCACCACAGGTCGTTCTCCGGGACGGGGTGAAATTGAGGCAAATACAATGCCAATAATCTCGCTTTCATACATTGATCCGACAATCGGACCCGGATACCGGAGCAGACTGCAAGACCCTGCACAGCAAGGCTGCGCCCCGGCATGAAAAACGATGCGGAGGATTGTTCAGGATCCCCCGCATCGTATCCGGTCCGGTGTGTTTAAACCTCGTTTTCGACAGCCTTGAACAGCGCGACGTCCTCCGTCGTGGAGTTCATCACGTAGGTATAGGCCTCCGCGATCTTCGCCTCTGCAAGCTTGCAGAACACGCGCGCCGAAGCGGCATACTCCTCCGCCTCACCGGCCTGACGGGCCAGCAGGTAGGTGATGATGATGTGTCCGGCGGTCTCCACCAGGCGGCGGGCATGGAAATCCTTGAATCCGCAGACCTCCTTGTCGCCGGCCTCGACACGGGCCTGCATCTCCGAGAACTTGACGGTCAGCTCCTTGAGCTTCGTCACCACGGGGCACATCGCCTCCGTGTAGCTTTCGGCGGCATAGCGCCCGATCTGCTCCAGGAACGTGCCCTTCGTCACGGCATTGATCGCCGCAACGACCTGCAACTGCGAGGTCCCCTCGTAGATGTTCATAATGCGTGCGTCGCGGTACAACCGCTCGCAGGGATAGTCCTTCATAAAACCCGACCCGCCGTGGATCTGGATGGCGTCGTAGGCCAGCTGGTTGGCGTACTCCGACGAGAAGAGCTTCACCAGCGGCGTGAAACCGTCGGCAAGGCGGTTGTAGAACTTCATCTCCTGACGCTCCTCCGCTTCGAGCGAACGCTCGTGGGAGATATGGCCGTACTGCTTGTAGACCTCGACGAAACGCGCCGTTTCGTACAGCAGCGCGCGTACGCCCTGCACCTTGGCCTTCATGTTCGAGAGCATCTCCGAAACGGCGGCGAACTGGATGATCGGCTTGCCGAACTGCTCGCGCTCGTGGGCGTATTTCAGCCCCTCGCGGTAAGCGGCCTCGCAGAGACCCACCGACTGTGCGCCGATGCCCAGGCGTGCGGCGTTCATCAGCGACATCACATACTTGATCAGGCCCATCTTCCGGTCGCCGACCAGCTGCGCCGGGGCGTTCGTGAAGACCAGCTCGCACGTCGGCGATCCCTTGATGCCGAGCTTATTCTCGATGCGGCGCACCTTCACACCGCCGTCGCGCTTGTCGTAGACCAGCATCGAGAGGCCGCGGGCGTCGGTCGTACCCTCTTCGGTACGCGCCAGCACGAGCGAAACCTCGCCGTCGCCGTTGGTGATGAAGCGTTTCACGCCGTTCAGCAGCCACGTCTGCCGCTCCTCCGACCAGGTGGCCTTGAGCATCACGGCTCCGAGGTCCGAACCGGCGTCCGGCTCCGTGAGGTCCATGGCGCACGTCGCGCCCGCCGAGACCCACGGCAGGTATTTCTGCTTGATCTCCTCCGAAGCGAACTCGTTCAACGTCTCGGCGCAGTCCTGCAACCCCCAGATGTTCTCGAAACTGGCATCGGCGCGGGCCACCATCTCGTTGGCCATCACGAAGCAGATGAGCGGGAAGTTCAGTCCGTCGTACTTGCGCGGAAGCGTCATGCCGCTCAACCCCGCGTCCACGACGGCCTTCATGTTCTCGACCGTACCCGAAGCGTACTCCACATGGTCGTCGACCACGCGCGGACCCTCGTGGTCCACACCCTCGGCGTTGGGGGCGATCACCTCGCCGCAGACCTCGCCGGCGATCTCCAGCACGCGGCGGTAGTTGTCCATCGCGTCGTCGAAATCCTGCGGCGCATAGTCGTAGAGGTCCTTCTCCGCGAAACCGCGCTCCTTCAGCTCCACGATCTTGCGCATCATCGGATGCTGGAGGTGGAACTGCAAATCCTTGTTATCTGAAAAGAAATTAGCCATAAATTAGTTGTTTTTAAGATTCGTAGGCTCCTGTTTTGGGGTAAATTCAATACCTATGACATAGAAGTGGGGAATGTTGCCGACAATTTCGCCCGACAGGTCGGGCGCGATCTCGTTCTCGCCGCAGAAACGGAACAGATTGTGCTCCGCATCGAACCACATCGAACCGTAAAAGACCAGCGGAATGAACTTTCCGGCCTCGAACGAGTCGATCCCGAACGGACGGGTGCAGTACTTGGTAAGCGTATAACCGCTCGACGAAGTCACGCTGCGGAGCTTGAGCCGCTGACTGGCCTCCCGCATCTCCGGGATACTGAAATTCAGCATCGCCGTCGAATCCGTCCCCGAAGGATAGAATCCAATCGTCAGTTTTTTGGCCAGCATGTAAATGCCCGCCTGCGGATCGGCCATCTCGCCGGGCAGGATTTCGCCGCGCACCTTCTCGGGGAAATCGCTTACGAGCAGTTTGTTCGGCCCGCAGGGAAACTCCCGGGAACGAATCTCCACGCCCGATTCGTACTCCTTGATATATACCGTCATGTCATAGCGGCCCGGTCCTTCGAGCAATTCCGACAGGTCAAAACCGAACGCCTCGTAACCGGCAGCTTCCAGCAGGGAGCGGAAGTCGTCGAACCCGACAGGCCGGCTCTTGATCTGCTGTCCGGAAACGGACGCAGAGAGGAGAAGCGTACAGATTACCGTCAGAAGCCTGCGCATCGCTATTTCGAGTTTTGTTTGTAGTACTTGATCATCTTGGGGATAATCTCATTGACATCGCCCGTGATGGCGTAGTCGGCGATCTTGTTGATCGGGGCTTCGGGGTCCGAGTTGATCGAGATGACCATCGACGACTGGTCCATGCCAGCCGTGTGCTGGATCTGACCCGAGATGCCGCAGGCGATGTAGAGCTTCGGACGCACCGTGACGCCCGTCTGGCCCACCTGACGCGCATGCTCCGTGAAGCCCGCATCGACGGCGGCGCGGCTGGCACCCACTTCGCCTCCCAGAACGTCGGCCAGTTCGTGCACCAGCCTGAAGTTCTCTTTGGAACCCATGCCGTAGCCGCCGGCGACGATGATGCCCGCACCCTTGATGTCGATCTTGCGCTCCTCGATCTGACGGTCGATGATCTTCACCGCGAGGTCCGCGTCCGTGACCATCTTCTTCCAGTCGATCGCCTTCACCTCGCCCGCGCCGGGCTGTGCGGCGTACTCCTTGCGCATGACGCCCTCGCGGACGGTGGCCATCTGCGGACGGTGGTCGGGGTTGACGATCGTGGCGATGATGTTGCCGCCGAACGCCGGGCGGATCTGATAGAGGAGGTTCTTATACTCCGTACCCGTCTTGGCGTCCTTGTGGTCGCCGATTTCGAGCTGCGTGCAGTCGGCCGTAAGACCGCTGTGCAGGGCCGACGATACGCGGGGTGCGAAGTCGCGGCCCACGGGCGTGGCGCCGAACAGCGCGATCTGGGGCTTCTCCTGCCCGATCAGACCACACAGGACCGCCGTGTGGGGCAGCGTGCGGAACGGGGAAAATAACGGATCATCGGCAACCCAGACCGTATCGGCGCCGTATTTGGCCAGTTCTGTTTCGATGCCGGCGAGGTTGTGGCCCAGGACGACGGCTTCGAGTTTCACGCCGAGCGTCGTGGCCAGTTCGCGGCCTTTGGTCAGCAGTTCGAGACTCACGTCGGCGACCTTGCCGCCCTCCATCTCGATATATACGAATATATTGTTCATCTCAAAAAAACGCATTAACCGAGCGTGTGGCTCGCGATGAGTTCAACCATAAGTTCATTGATGTCGTTGTCGGCGGCAGTGAGTTTCTTGGCCTCCTTGGCGGCGAAAACCACGTTCTCGATCCTCTTGACCTTCGTGGGCGAACCCTGGAGGCCGAGCTGCGCGGGATCGGGATCGACATCGGCGGCGGCCCACTCCACGATGCGGAGGTACTCCTTCGCGGCGGCGCGCTGCGCGGCGGGCGATTCGGGCGCGGCGGCGATCTCCGAACCGGCCAGCGCGCCCTTGTACTTCATCACGCGCTTGGCGTTGCGCGGGCGGCACTCGGCGGCCGAGGCGTTGACCGTCACAACGGCCGGAATCGGGCACTCGACGACCTCCGTGCCGTGCTCCAGGCGGCGCTTGATGACCAGCGCGCCCTCACGGACTTCAAGAATCTCCTCGGCATAGGTCACCTGCGGAAGACCGAGCTTCTCGGCGACCTGCGGACCCACCTGCGCCGTGTCGCCGTCGATGGCCTGACGGCCTGCGAAAATCACGTCGGGGGCGATCTTCTTCAGCGCGCACGAAAGGGCGTAGGAGGTGGCCAGCGTGTCCGAGCCGGCGAACTCGCGGCCCGAAAGCAGGTAGCCGCCGTCGGCCCCGCGGAACATCGCGTCGCGGATGATGTCGGCGGCGCGCTGCGGACCCATCGTAAGGATATGAACCGTGGAACCCGCCACACGGTCCTTGAGCCGCAGGGCGGCTTCGAGCGCATTGAGGTCCTCGGGATTGAAGATGGCCGGAAGCGCCGCGCGGTTGACCGTCCCTTCGGGAGTCATCGCGTCCTTGCCTACGTTGCGGGTATCGGGAACCTGCTTGGCCAAAACAAGAATTTTGAGGTTTTGTTGTTGCATATAAGTAAGTAATGGTTATATATTGAATCCTTTTCCTTCTTTCACCGCTGTCGTCGCGGCGTTCCGTCGCGTTCGCGAATCTGCCCCGTCCCAAGCCCTCCCGCGGGAGGGACTTACGGCGTAAAACACGCCCCGTTTCTGCTTTGGCGGTTCGGCAATCCGTAAGCGACTGCCCCCCGCCTGTCGCCGCAGTTGTCGCAGTTGTCGCAATGCGACCGGGTCGTCAACCGGGATTTCGACCGAAACGCGGACGGGCGGAAATCACACAAAAACGCATCCCTAACCTGCCACTGGGCAGCCGGGATGCGCGGTTGCTTATCGGACGATCGTTTCGCCGCGGTCGGGACCTACGGAGATGATCTTCACAGGGACGCCCGTCTGCCGCTCGATGAACTCCACGTAGCGTTTGAACGCCTCGGGGAACTCCTCGTAGCTGCCGTACCGGCGCAGGTCGCATTTCCAGCCCTCGAACTCGGTGTAGACCGGACGGAGGTCGCCGGTGATTTCGTAGGGGAACTCCGAGGTGGTGCGGCCGCCGATCTCGTAGGCCGTGGCCACGCGGATCGTGTCGAAATCGTTCATCACGTCGGATTTCATCATAATCAGCTGCGTCACGCCGTTGACCATGATCGAATATTTCAGGGCCACCATATCGAGCCATCCGCAGCGGCGGCGGCGGCCCGTGACGGCGCCGAACTCGTGGCCGATGTCGCACAGCCGCTCGCCCGTCTCGTCGAACAGCTCCGTGGGGAACGGTCCGCTGCCCACGCGCGTGCAATAGGCCTTGAAAATGCCGAAGACCTCGCCGATGCGGTTCGGGGCGACGCCCAGCCCGGTGCAGACGCCCGCGCAGACGGTGTTCGACGAGGTGACGAACGGATAGGAGCCGAAGTCCACGTCCAGAAGCGTTCCCTGCGCGCCTTCGGCCAGAACGGACTTGTCCTGCGAGAGGCAGTCGTTGACGAAATATTCGCTGTCGATGATGTGGAAGCGGCGGAGGTATTTGACCGCCTCGAACCACTGCTTCTCCAGCTCGGCAATGTCGTATTGATAGTCGAGACTCTTCAGGATCTTCTCGTGGCGCGCCTTGGCCGCAGCGTAGATGCTTTCGAAATCGGGACTCAACAGATCCCCTACGCGCATGCCGTTGCGGCTTACCTTGTCAGTATAGGTGGGACCGATGCCCTTGCCCGTCGTGCCGATCTTGGCGCTGCCCTTGGCCGCCTCGTACGCGGCGTCGAGCATGCGGTGCGTGGGCAGAATCAGGTGGGCCTTCTTCGAAATGCAGAGCTGTTTGGTCAGGTCGTGGCCGCTGGCAGCCAACGCTTCGGCCTCCTCGCGGAAAAGCACCGCGTCGATCACCACGCCGTTGCCGATGATGTTGGTCTTGCCGCCCTGGAAAATGCCCGAAGGAATCGAGCGGAGCACGTATTTCTCGCCGTTGAATTCCAACGTGTGACCGGCATTGGGACCGCCCTGGAAGCGGGCCACCACCTCGTAACGAGGCGTCAGCACGTCCACAACCTTCCCTTTGCCCTCGTCACCCCACAGCTGGCCGACGCTATGTCCAACTTTTTTCATTGTATCCGGTTTTGTTTTATGTTTGCCAAAGACATTTTTTGCATCCAAAGGTACGAATTATTATC
>ENA-UOJM01002621-UOJM01002621.1-human-gut-metagenome-genome-assembly--contig:-P116-NODE-2621-length-12344-cov-13.226219_pt1 | contig 12344 bp, 10 predicted proteins | sample MGYA00242349_ERZ723896 | MGnify/ENA metagenome assembly ERZ723896 | reverse complement strand
GTGATGAAAACGGTGTATAAAGAGCTGAGCATCGACGATAAATTTCTGCCCATCAAGGCCGCCATCAACCAGATGAGCCGCTGGAAGGATCAGCTGGTCAGCCCGGAGCAGGCCCTTGCAGACCACGCCAGAGACGTGAAAAGCACCCAGACCGCCCGCATCTACGCAGCTTACGAGAAAAAGCTGAAAGAGGCCGGTGCGTTCGATTTTGATGACCTCATCTATCAGACCGTGCAGCTGCTGGCTGAACACCCGGACGTGCGGGAGTTCTACCAGAACAAGTACCGCTACCTGCTGGTGGACGAGTATCAGGACACCAGCGTGGCACAGTTCCGTCTGGTCAGCCTGCTCACCGGGCCGGAGCGCAACATCTGCGTTGTGGGCGACGATGACCAGAGCATCTACCGCTTCCGTGGCGCTACCATTGAAAATATCCTCAACTTTGAAAAGCTCTATCCCGGTACCAAGACCATCCGTCTGGAACAGAACTACCGCTCCACCTCCAATATCCTTAATGCAGCCAACTGCGTCATCCAGCACAACACCGAGCGCAAGGGCAAGACCCTGTGGACAGACAACGGCGAGGGCGATAAGGTGCAGGTGTATACCGCCGAGAATGAGCAGGATGAAGCCAGCCATATCGCGGATGTCATCGGCCAGCACCTGAAAGCGGGCGGGCATCTGGCAGACCACGCCATCCTCTACCGCATGAACGCCCAGTCGGCTCCCATCGAAAGCTATTTCACCCGCGCAGGTATCCCGCATAAGATCGTGGGTGGGCAGCGCTTCAACGACCGCAAGGAGGTCAAGGACATCCACTCTTATATGTCCATCGTGGCCAATCCCCGGGACGATGTGCGGCTGCGCCGCATCATCAACGAGCCTGCCCGCAAGATCGGTGCCACCACCGTGGATGTCATTGCAGACCTTGCCGGGCAGCAGGGCGTCAGTATGCTGGATGTCATCAGTCATGCCGACCAGTACGCCAAGCTTTCCCGCGCGGTGATGCCGCTGCTCAAGTTCTGGCAGATTTATCAGCGCCTGCAGGATTCTCTTGCCACCCGCACGCTGGACGAGTTTGCCTCGGATGTCATTGAACTGACCGGCTACAAGGCCATGTTGGAAGCGGACGCCGCCAAGGGGCACGAGGATGCCGCCGACCGGCTGCAGAACTTGGGCCAGCTGGTGAACAACGTCAAAAACTACTGTGACCAGCACGGCGAGGAAGCCACACTGGAGGGCTATCTGGAGGATATCGCCCTCATCAGCGATATCGACAGCTACAACGAAAGCAGCGATCAGGTGGTACTGATGACCATCCACTCTGCCAAGGGTCTGGAGTTCCCTTATGTGTTCCTCATCGGCATGGAGGAGGGCGTTTTCCCCAGCGAGATGAGCAAGTACTCCGAGGCAGATCTGGAAGAGGAGCGCCGTCTGGCTTACGTTGGCATTACCCGCGCCAAAAAGGAGCTGTACATCTCCAACAGCGTCACCCGGATGCTGTATGGCCGCACCCAGCGCAACGAGCCCAGCCGCTTTCTGCGGGAGATCGAGCCGGAATATATCGAGGAGACCCGCAGCCCTGTATTGGAACAGCGTTCCCGTATGGGCGGCTGGGGTTCCGGTTACAGCGATACCGTGCCCGGCGGGGCATCCGGTTACTCCGGTCCCTCCGGTTACAGCCGCAGCAGCTACGGCGGCGGTTATGGCGCGGGCTACGGTTCGAATAACCGCAGCGGCTACCTGAACCGGGAATATAACGCCGGTGAAAGCCGTGGTTTTGGCTCCTCTTACGGTGGAAGAAGCACCACTTCTTCCGGTTCCGGCAGTCACTACGGCAACAGTTCTGCCCAGCCGACTGCCAGAAACAGCGGATTTGGTTCTACGTATTCTAACAGTAATACGACAAAAAATACTGTAAAGCAAACAGCCTTTACAGCAAATTCTGCCGTAAAACCGGCAGCTTCTGGTGCAAAGCACTATGAACCGGGCGACATCGTGGAGCACAAAGTATTTGGCCGCGGCACGGTGCTGAAAGTAAAGCCCGCTGCCGGAGATCAAATCGTAGAGATCAATTTTGAAAAAGTGGGCATCAAGAAAACGATGGCCAATTTTGCGCCCCTGACCAAGATTATGGAGGAAGAATGACCCGATGATGACTGTTCGTTTGATCGCCCACACCCCGGAACCGGAAAAGGTGGTGGCTGCTGCTGCAAAGCTCTGCTATTCCGACGCCCACATCACCGACCTTCTGGATGGGCTGGACGAGGAAAAAACTGCAAAATTCCTGACCATGCTCAGTGACCTTGGCCATGCCAGCCCCATCGAGCACGCCAGCTTTACCTTTGGCATTGAGGGAGTCAGCCGCACCCTGCTTGCCCAGATCACCCGGCACCGCATCGCGTCCTTCAGCGTGCAGAGCCAGCGCTATGTGCGTCTGGATGATTTCCGCTATGTGACGCCCCCGGAGATCGAAGCCATCCCGGAAGCAAAGGCCGCTTTCCTTGCCAGTATGGAGGAGGATGCCCAGCGTTACCTCGACCTTGCCCATAAGCTGGAGGAGGGGCACACCGCCCGCCTGATGGCCGAGGGAATGCCGGAAAAGCAGGCCCGCGCTAAGGCCTCCAAGCAGGCCAACGAGGACGCCCGCTTTGTGCTGCCCAACGCCTGCGAGACCAAAATGGTGGTCACTATGAACGCTCGCAGCCTGATGAACTTCTTCCAGCTGCGCTGCTGCAACCGCGCCCAGTGGGAGATCCGGGAACTGGCTGAAAAGATGTTCACGCTGGTTTACCCGGTGGCACCCCATATCTTTGCCAAGGCCGGCCCTGCCTGCCTGTGCGGCGCCTGCCCGGAGGGCAAGATGTGCTGCGGCAAGACCGCTGAGGTGCGCGCAAAATATGCCGCCATTAAAGAAGGTGCCGTCGTATGAGCAAGGGAAAACTCATCGTGCTGGAAGGGCTGGACGGCAGCGGCAAAGCCACACAGGCAAAGCTCTTGGCAGAGCACCTTGCCGCGCAGGGTGTGCCGGTGCAGAAGATCACCTTCCCGGATTATGCCAGCGATTCCAGCGCTCTGGTCAAGATGTATCTGGCGGGGCAGTTCGGCCAGCACCCGGACGATGTAAACGCCTACGCGGCTTCCAGCTTTTACGCGGTGGACCGCTATGCCAGCTATAAAACCAGCTGGGGCAGCTTTTATGAGCAGGGCGGTGTGATCATCGCCGATCGATACACCACCTCCAACGCGGTGCACCAGTGCTCGAAGCTTCCGCAGAAGCAGTGGGAGGAATATCTGCACTGGCTGTTTGATTACGAGTTCCGTCTGCTGGGTCTGCCCGCACCGGACAGGGTCATCTATTTGCAGGTAGACCCGGCGGTCAGCCAGCGGCTGATGACCCAGCGCTACCACGGTGACGAAAGCAAAAAGGACGTGCACGAGAAGGATACCGCCTATCTGGCGCGCAGCCGCACCGCTGCCGAGTTCTGCGCCCGGCATCTTGGCTGGGACACCGTGCACTGCACCAGCGGGGACGCCATGCGCAGCATTGAAGAAATCCAGCAAGAGGTACAGCAGCTTGCCCGGAAAACACTGGGCTGAACAATAAAATACGATAAGAGGGGGCATCCTGAACGATGTATCGTCTGATGCAGCCGTCCGACGAGGCGGCAGTGCTGGCTTTGTGGCAGAGCCAGCATCATGATACCGAAGATTTTGCAAAAATGGTACTGGAACGTTTTGCCGGTGTGCAGAACATTTATGTGGCCGACGAAAACGACGCCATCGTGGCGGCTGCGCTAGCCGTGCCGGTCACCCTGCAGGGGCGGGTGGGTAATTACCTGTGCCTGTGCGGCGAGGGCAGTCTGCTGCTGGCAGGTCTGCTGGATACCCTGTGCGCCCAGCAAAAGCTGCGGGGCGCAGGCTTCACCGTGGCAGTCCCGGCAGACGCGGCACAGGCCGCTCTGCTGCAGGATAAAGGCTTTGCGAAGGCTTTTGCCCTGCGCTGCCTGTCTCGTGAGGTGAGCCGCAACCTGTGGAGCCAGGCAGAATTTGACACGGTGACGGCCAAAAAGCTGTGCGAGCTGCGGGAACAGTTCTGGAAGGATACCGTGCAGCTGAGCCCGGAACGCATGGCGGTGGTGTTGCAGGAGCTGTACGCCCGGGGCGCTACCATCGTGTCCAACGAACATGGCTACGGCATCTACTTCCGCAAGGAGGATACCCTGTATTTTGTGGAGATGATGGCCGACAGCGACCGCGCCGCCGAGATCCTGATGGAAGCCGCCCGCGAGAAGGAAGTCATCGTGGAAAAGGCAGTCATCACGGTAGGCGCTGCCCAGCCGCTGTTTCTGGGCGAGGGCACCCGGCAGGAATACGGCATGATCCGCTTTGACGCAGAGCCTTTTGACATAAGCGAAAGCTATCTGCGTTTGATGCTGGAAAACTGAAAAAAGGAAGGTGCGTATGGCACACAACGATACACATGCCGCCCGCAAAAAGGGCGGCGCAGGCAAAATTCTGCTGGTAGTGCTTCTGCTGCTTCTTCTGGCAGCAGGCGCAGCGGTGCGGTTTGCCTACAATGAGATTCACGGCAATGGTGCACCCGGCAGCACAGAGGTGACTGTAAGCATCCCGCAGGGCAGCGGCGTAGCCACGATCGCCAACAAGCTGAAGGAGGCGGGCGTCATCCGCTCTGCCTACCTGTTTCGCTGGTATGTGGGGGAAAAGGGCGCTGCCGCAAAGCTGCAGTATGGCGATTTTGTCTTGCAGACCAGTGCGATTTCCTACGATGCGATCATTGCCACCCTTTCCCAGTACGCCAAGGCAGAAACGGTGCGGGTAACTATCCCGGAGGGCACCACGGCCATTGCCATCGCCCAGAAGATGGAATCCGCCGGTCTGTGCACCGCCGAGGAGTTTTTGAAGGAAGCCAACGAGGGCGATTTCAGCGCTTATACCTTCTGGCAGTATGTCCCGGAGGATAAAGATGCTCCGAACCGCTTTATGAAGTGTGAGGGTTATCTATTCCCGGAGACCTACGAGTTTTTGAAGGGCGATACGGTGCACAACTATGTGGCTACCTTCTACGCCCAGTTCGATGCACAATTTACCAAGGAAATGTACGCAGCGCTCAAAAAGCAGGACATGACCCTGCCGGAGCTGGTCACCCTTGCCTCCTTTGTGCAGGAGGAAGCGGGCAACAGTCAGGACTCCAATGTGGCGCAGGTGTTCCGCAACCGTCTGGCGGAGGGCTCGCCCTACCCCCGGCTGCAAAGCAACACCTCCAGCCATATCCAGAGCGACGCCGACAACAACTATCTCTGGAACTGGGTCGCACCCTACTACGGCGGCTGGGATGATATCCCGGAAAATATCCTTGCAGCCTACGACACTTACAGCTGCACCGGCCTGCCCGCTGGCCCCATCTCGAACCCCGGCCTTGCCGCCATCAAAGCGGCGCTGGAGCCGCAGCCCGACGAGGAAGCCAAGGACGCTTACTTCTTTGTGACCGACCTCAAGGGCAATTACTACTACGCCCACACGCTGGCAGAGCATAACGCAAACTGCAAAACTGCCGCAGCTGTGAACAAAAGCCTGAAAAACTGAGGAAAGGCCGCTGCACTAAAAAACACGGTGCAGCGGCCCCTTTCCCGTTAAAAACTGTGATACATAAGAGAGGAACCTACAAATGTTACAGATCCCGGAACTGCTTGCCCCGGCGGGCGATGCGGAACGTCTGCGTTATGCCATTAACTACGGTGCCGATGCCGTTTACTGCGGTCTGCCGGAGTTCGGTATGCGCTCTGCCCCGGCTAATTTCACCCCGGAGCAGCTGACGGAAAGCGTCATCTATGCCCATGCCCGTGGCCGCAAGGTCTACCTGACCATGAACACCCTACCCACCAACGAGGAAGCCGACCGCCTGCCGGAGGCTATCAAGGAAGCCGCCAAGGCCGGTGTGGATGCCTTTATCGTGGCAGACCTTGGTGTGCTGGATGCCTGCAAGACCTTTGCCCCGGACATTGACGTGCATCTTTCTACCCAGACCGGCATCACAAACTGGGCAGCCGCCCGTGCCGCCTACAAAATGGGCGCAAAGCGGGTGGTGCTGGCTCGGGAGATGACCTTACAGGATATTGCCATCCTGCGCGATAAGACCCCGCCGGAGCTTGAAATCGAAGCTTTTGTGCACGGTGCTATGTGCATGAGCGTGTCCGGTCGGTGCCTGCTGTCCAACTACATGGCCGGACGCGACGCCAACCGCGGCCAGTGCGCCCAGCCCTGTCGCTGGAAGTACTACCTGAGCGAGGAGACCCGCCCCGGCCAGCTGTACGAGATCGGCGAAAACGAGAACGGCAGCTACATCCTTAACGCCAACGATCTGTGCACCGCGCCCTTCATTGACCTGATCTGCAAGGCGGGCGTGGACAGCCTGAAGATCGAAGGCCGCGCCAAGACCTTCTACTATGTTGCCAGCGTCACCGCCGCCTACCGCAAGGCACTGGACGCCTATCTGGCCGACCCGGCAAACGATAACTTTGAACTGCCGCCGGAGGTGTACGCAGAGCTTACCCGCACCAGCCACCGGCACTACTCTCCCGGCTTCTATTTTGGCCGCGAACAGGCCAAACAGGCCACCGACAGCGCCACCTACATCCGCGAGTGGGAGTTCGTTGGCACGGTGGACAGCTGGGAAAACGGCATCGCCCACTGCCAGCAGCGCGGCAAATGGAGCCTTGGGGATACGCTGGAGGCGCTGTGCCCGGACGGACGCAGCATCCCGCTTACCCCGGAATGGATTGAAAACGAAGCAGGGGAGCGGGTGGAAAGCACCCCGCACGCCATGGAAAAATATACCATGCCCACCCCGGAGCTGCCGCCCATGAGCCTGCTGCGCCGCAAAACGGTGTAACATCGTGACAAAAAGGAAGGAAAACGCTGTGAAGCAACATAACACTTCTGGCCGCTACGCCCTTCTGGACGAGCTGCGCGGGCTGGATTTAGTTAGCATGATGCTCTATCACGGCTGCTGGGATCTGGTCAATCTGTTCGGCATTCAGGCCGACTGGTATTATGGCCTGCCCGGGCATCTGTGGCAGCAGAGCATCTGTTGGGTGTTTATTCTGTTGTCCGGCTTTTGCGTGCAGCTGGGGCATCATACCCTGCGCCGGGGCGCACAGGTGTTTGGGGCAGGGGCGCTTGTCACGGCGGTCACACTGCTTTTTATGCCGGAGGACAGGGTCGTTTTTGGTGTGTTGACCCTGCTGGGCAGCGCTATGCTGCTGACCGGCCTTTTGGAAAAGCCGCTGCGGCGCATTCCCCCGGCGGCTGGGCTTGCCGTCTCGGCAGTGCTGTTTGCCCTGACCCGCAATGTTTCGGCAGGCTATCTGGGTTTTGGCAGCCTGCGCCTCTGGCTGCCGCAGACACTGTATGCAAACTACGTCACAGCGTACTTTGGCTTTTATCCGTGGTGGTTCTATTCTACGGATTATTTTGCCCTTCTGCCGTGGCTGTTTCTGTTCTGGGCGGGGTACTTTCTCTACGGCGTTGTAGGGCGGCAGCGCATGGAGCCCTTGCACCGCTCGGTCTGCCCGCCGCTGGGCTGGCTTGGGCGGCACTCGCTGCTGCTGTATCTGCTGCATCAGCCGGTCATCTATGGGGTGCTGCTGGTGGTGTTCCGCGTATTGGGCAGCTGAAACGCACGCTCTGTGTGCTTCAGAAAAGGCGGCATTGTTGCACCGTGCAAACATTGCGCCAATACCTTGACAAGCAGGGCAGGGCTGTGGTATCCTGTTGACGGTTAGAAAAAGCTGACTACAAAAATGCGTCATGAAACACGGACGCATTTTTACAGAGCATGAAGTTAAACGAAACTAACTACGCAGAGAAAGAGGTAGAGTTTTATGAGCAAAGTAGCAATCGTATTCTGGAGCGCCACCGGCAACACCGAGACCATGGCAAACTGCATCGCCGAGGGCGCAGGTGCCAACGGCACCATCGTATCCTGTGCCGAGATGACCCCCGCAAAGCTGGCAGAGTTTGACGTGGTGGCCTTTGGCTGCCCGGCTATGGGTGCAGAGCAGCTGGAGGAGAGCGAGTTCGAGCCCATGTTTGCTGCACTGGAAGGCTCGCTGAACGGCAAAAAGATCGCACTGTTCGGCTCCTACGGCTGGGGCGATGGCCAGTGGATGCGCGACTGGGCACAGCGCGCACAGGACGACGGCGCACAGCTGTTCAGCGAGGAGGGGCTCATCTGCAACGAAACGCCCGATGATGATGTGCAGGCCGCCTGCCGTAAGCTGGGCGCAGATCTGGCTGCTTGGTAAAAACCATGTATAAACCATTTGTCCATGGGGCAACCTATGGACAAAGAGGTGATAAACATGGAAAACATCGGCGTGACCTGTGATGTCTGCGCGTGCTGCCACAATGTGGACGGCTGCAAATGTGATCTGCCGCAGATCAAAGTGACGGAGCAGTGCAACTGCACCACCCAGCAGGTGGAGACCCCGCACTACTGCCAGAGCTACGAGGAAAAGTAAGTTCCCACCAACGCAAAGCAGCCCCTGCCGGAGAAAGCTTCTCCGGCAGGGGCTGCTGCGTTTTACTGTATCAATGCTCAGCGCAGCGTCACGTTACAGGTGGCAAGGCTGCGGATCAGCGTGCCTACGCTGTCTTTCATCTGAATACCGGCAAAGCCCAGCGCAAAGGCGGCCTGCACGTTTTCCAGCTTGTCATCGATAAATACGCACTCACTGGCCTTCAGCTGATATTTCTTCAGCAGAGCCTTGTAAATCTGTGGGTCGGGCTTGTTCACCTGTATCTCGCAGGAGGCTACACCGCCGTCAAACTGAGCCAGTACGCCGCGCTCAGTCAGCAATTCCAGCACATCCTGTGGAATATTGCTCAGGTAATACACACAATAGCCGTGGTTCTTCAGCCGCCGCACCAGTTCCAGCATCCGCAGACGCGGGCGCAGAATATGCATCCAGTCGTCCAGAACGCCCTGCACCTCAAAGGCGCAGCCCTCGGCGCGGGCACGCTCCAGCATCCGCTGGTTGCCGTCATAGCGGGAAAGCTTGCCTGCGTCCAGCAGTTGCCATTCTTCGCTGCCAAAGGTCAGGTCGTAAACTTTCTCCTCCATTTCGGCGTTGCACAGCCGGTCTACAAGATATGCCTTGGGGTCAAAATCCACCAGCACACCGCCGATATCAAAAATAATGCTTTTATACATAACTACTGCCTCGCTTGATTTGGATATACTTCTCAGATATTTTCCATAGTATACCACAACCGGGCAGGTGCTTTCCACCCCTTTGGCATAGAAAATGCCGCCCCGGCGTATGCTGTGGCAGAAAGGGGAGAGCGCTGTGACGATCCGGGAACTGTGCGAGAAGGAGGTCGTTCAGTTGGAACAGGGGGTGTGCCTTGGCCGCGCGGATGATCTGGAGTTTGACCCCGCAACGGCGCAGCTGCAAAGCCTGATTTTGCTGGGCAGGCCGCGGCTGCTGGGTCTGCTGGGCCGGGACGAGAGCCTGACCATCCCATGGCAGGAAATCGAAACCATCGGAACGGATGCCATTCTGGTGCATACCGCCGTGCCGGCAGCACCGGCAGCACCTCACGGCTTCTGGCAGCAGCTGCGGGCAAAGCTGGGTCTGTGAAAAATAGGGGAATATTTTGAAAAATCAAACACTAATTTTTGTAAAATCATGAATGGACATTTTCAGCAAAGTGACTATAATAGGCAAGAAAGGCTTGTGCAAATAGCACAGCCACTTTGAAAATAGGGTTCGGGACGTGGAAAGGGATATCGACTATGAAAACATCCAAACCGCTGTTGACCCTGCGGATGCTCTTCCCGGCGGCAGCTTCCTTTATCGTGCTGCTGCTGGGCGAGTGGATCGCGCGCGGGTCACTGACCGCTGATACCTTTATCAGCTTTATTTTCCCCCATTTCGGGGCGTATCTGCTGGCATGGCTGCTGCTGTTTCTGGTGTGGGAACTGCTGGACTGGGTGCTGCGCATCCCGCCGCTTGCCACGCTGGGCATGGCTGTTCTTGGCTGTGCGCCCTGCGCGGTAAACTTCTATACCATGCAGCTGCGGGGTGAGCCCTTTCTGCCGTGGGATCTGATGCAGGTGTCCGAAGCCGCCGGTGTGGCCTCTGCTGCCGGGCTCAAGTTGCAGACCAGCATGGTGGCCGCCATTGTGTTAGTGTTGGTACTGACGGTGGCAAGCTTCTTTATTTACCGTGGACGGCTGCGTCAGCGCTGGCTGCCCAGGCTTGCGGGTACCGGTGCTTCGGCAGCGGCGCTATGCCTGCTGGTGTTTGGCGTTTACTTACAGCCCGCCGTTACGCAGGTTTTGGGCATCACGCCAGACGCGTGGATGCAGGACCGCTACTACCGCTACTACGGTGTACTTACCGGTTTTATGACTAACCTCACCAATCTGGAGATCGACAAGCCCGAGGGCTACTCGGAGCAGGCAGTGGACGATATTCTGGATAATGTAGCCGAGAGCGAAAAATTCTCTACCGGCCCCATGTATGCGGGCAGTTATGCCGCCACCACCCCCAAGGAGGAGCAGGCAAAGCAGCCCACCATTATTTATGTGATGGACGAGTCCTACTGGGATGTTTCCGAGCTGGAGCAGTACGGCATCACCTTTGATACCGATGTATCGCAGAACCTCCACGCTTTGCAGCAGACCAGCGCCTACGGCAGGGCATACAGCCCCAGTTTTGGCGGCGGCACCTGTGATGTGGAGTTTGAAGCTCTGACCGGCTACTCGGTGTCCTTCCTGCCCAGCGGCAGCAAGCCCTACCAGCAGCACGTCACAAAGCCCATGTTCGCCCTGCCCAATTACCTCAAACTCAAGGGCTACCAGACCGCTGCGGTGCACTGCTTCTGGGCAAAATACTGGAGCCGCGATAAGGCTTACCCCAACCTCGGCTTCAGCGATTTTATCAGTCTGGAGGATATGCACGGCGTGACCAAGGTGCGCAAGCACTACTGGACCAGCGGCCTTGTGACCGATGACTCCATGGCCGACCAGATCATTCAGCAGTACGAGAAGATGAGCACTTCCTCTGATAAGCCCATCTTCCTGCACGCGGTCACCATGCAGAACCATACCAATTATAATAGAGACAACTACCCGGACGACGAGCGGGTGCATGTCGTATCCCACCCGGCGGGGCTCAAGAGCAGCACTGTGGGCGCGCTGGAAGATTTCGCTACCGGCATCCGGGATGCGGACGCCATGCTGGGCAAGCTGACGGAATACTTCTCTCAGGTGGACGAGCCGGTCATTCTGGTGTTCTGGGGCGACCACTATAACCCCATCGATTCCAACTACGATGTCTACACCACCACCGGCTATGCAAGCGGCTCCAGCACCGACCCCCGTCTGCACCAGACCACGCTGCTGATGTGGTCGAATTACAGCCAGCAGCAGGTGGACTTTGGCACCATTGCCGCCTACGATATCTCCCCGGTGATGATGGAGCTGTTCGGGCTGGAGCAGCCGCTGTACTTCCAGTTCCTCAACCGGCAGCTGCGGGTCGCCAGCCGCAGCTGTACCCGCGGCACCACCATGAACTTAGACGGCACCACCACCCAGCAGCCCACGGAGTTCCAGCAGCGCTGGACGAACGAGCACTGGATGCTGCAATACGACCTGATGTTCGGCAAGGGATACGCCCTCAACCGCATGGGTGTTGCGGGCCTGAGCGGGATGAATACGGGCAAATAAGAGAAAAAACAAGGAATTCTTTATATAAAACAGAGAAAACCACTTGCAACCGCATTCTTTTTGTGCTATTATAACAAAGCATTACACACGCATCACTATGCCCTTTTGTGCCCTTTTGGGTTGAGGGCAGTCCGCCGGTACCCGATGTACCGTGCAGATCATGGTGTGCGGAGGCAAAACAATATCTGGAGGTATTTTATTATGGCAGTCGTTTCTATGAAGCAGCTTCTCGAGGCAGGTGTGCACTTCGGTCACCAGACCCGCCGCTGGAACCCCAAGATGGCTAAGTACATCTTCACCGAGCGCAATGGTATCTATATCATTGACCTGCAGAAGACCGTGAAGAAGCTGGACGAGGCTTACAACTACGTGAAGGAAGTTGCAGCTGAGGGCGGCGACATCCTGTTCGTTGGCACCAAGAAGCAGGCTCAGGAGTCCATCCGTGACGAGGCTCTGCGTTGCGGCATGCACTACGTCAACGCTCGTTGGCTGGGCGGCATGATGACCAACTTCCGCACCATCCGTAAGCGTATCGACCGTATGGATCAGCTGGCTAAGATGAAGGAGAACGGCACCTTCGAGCTGC
>ENA-UOJM01002620-UOJM01002620.1-human-gut-metagenome-genome-assembly--contig:-P116-NODE-2620-length-12345-cov-5.882099_pt1 | contig 12345 bp, 9 predicted proteins | sample MGYA00242349_ERZ723896 | MGnify/ENA metagenome assembly ERZ723896 | reverse complement strand
TTCGAGCGAAACCGACATATCTGGAAAATGTTTGAATGCGAAGCCGGTTGAAAATACGCATTTTCTGAAGCATCAGCACTTGCCGGAAATCGTCTCCCATCTCAGAGCATCCGACAGCTTTTGACCATCTAATGTTTTCATCAACGAGTTCTTAACGCCGAAAGCCGTGTTTCGACAGCAGAGTTGTGCAAGGTGCTGTATCACACTTCATTTTTCGACACGAGAAGAAAACACTGGGATTTCTGACAAATAAATCCCTCTTTTCTCCATAATCTTTCATGTTATAATATTCTTGTCAGCAGCGGTAGCACGGCAGGAAAAAGAGCCGCGGTGTCGCCTGACATTGAAAAAATATATTGATCGGAGGTCAACAATTCGATGATGTACTTTACAGATTATCGAGAGATGAACAATTTTTCCTTGGATGAGCGCAATTCTGTTGCGGCCAAAATCAATTTTCAGCTGACGCCCTATCTTTATAGAATCGGCCTGTCGCCGCATATCGCAGGATATTTCTACCTGCGTGACGCCGTAGCCGAGTATCTGCTTGCGCCGGGTGCGTCTTTCTCGGTTACAAGGGACATTTATCCGCGCATCGCGGAAAAGTACAACAAAACGACCAACGCGATTGAGCGCTCTATCCGCCACGCGATTACCTGCGCGTGGAAGGCCGGCGGGCTTCGCGGTCTCAAGAACGACGAAAACAGCGTTTTCCTGACCTTCCGCGAGAAGCCGTCCAACAAGCGGTTTATCCTCTCACTCGTGGAAATGATGCGCTTCTCCGACGAACAGCGAGCGCGGCAGGAGGCAGACAAAAAAATGTCCTCCCGCGCGACGAACTGGAGCAGTCCGCTGGACAGCAGGAGGAATCATTCTACTTTTACGCTTTAAATTCATCGCCGTAGTTCCGGAGAACCACCTGTGCGAGCCGCTCAATCAGCAGCACGATGGAAGGCATTTCCGTAAAATGCAGCAGGTCGGCATCGGAATGCCCGGCACTGAGCGTCATCTTGCCATTGTGCCATGCGTAATGCACGGCGGCCTCGCAGGAACGCTCCACAAACAGCGTGGTCAGAGCGTTTTCCACCGCAATTTTCGGGAGAATCGTAACCGGAATGGACTCCTGACGGCCGCCGATAATGAACAGCGCGACCGCGCGGCTGAGCATGTAGTAGCCGGTCATGTCGGGCGTTACGCCGAGCTCGGCGAGGTACGGCATCGTCCGGCGGGCGATTTTATCCGCCACAGCAGTTTCGCCAAACTGGATTTTCTGCCTGAAACACCCGGTATTGCTCTTGTTTTCCGGCAGCCAGAGATAGTCGTATAACTCCATAATTACACCTCCAGAAAGCAGCAGAATGCGTGATTTCGCGCGAAATTCAGATATTTCGCAACGATTATGTGCTTTCATTATAGCATATTTTCCCTCGCACGGAATGTCGAATTAAACGGCAGATTTCATGAAATATTCTGCGGCTTTTTGGTGAAAACCGCGAAGGATTTCTGGCGATTTATGGATTGTTGCCAAGCCGCACCGAAGTTTCTCGACATATCAGCTAAATCGTCGAGGATCCGATGTAGAAATTCAGCGTGAAACTTTGTTGATTATGCCGAATGAAAATTTTCGCGTCCGCGTAGGAAAAGGCAGCCTGCAAGCCACAAATTGCCAATTTCGAGCAGGTCGCAGTTTTTCGAAAAAGTGCGGGAAAATCAGGTGTTTTGGTGAATTTCTGCACTCAAACCCCGTTTTCGCGATTTTCGTCGTAATCTCAAAAAGGTTCTTGCACTGGTACTGGCGTTTGCTTGCGCATTCACCATGTTCGCCGGTGCAGCGTTCACGGACTCGGCTGACTTCAAGGTTAAGACCGAAGTTGTGGACACCCTGGTGCAGCTGGGCGTAATCAACGGTTATACCGATGGTTCTTTCAAGCCCAACGACACCGTAACTCGTGCGGAGATGGCGAAGATGATCTACGTGCTGCGCACTGGTAACTCTGACGCTTCTGCGTACAACAACGACAAGACCACCTTTACCGACATCAACGGCCACTGGGCTGCTGGCTACGTCAAGTACTGCCAGTCCCTGGGCATCATCGCTGGTCAGTCTGCAACCAAGTTTGCACCGGATCAGACCGTAACTGCTCAGGAAGCTGCTAAGATGCTGCTCGTAACCCTCGGCTACAATGCTGAGAAGGCTGGTCTGGTAGGTATCAACTGGGCTTCCAAGACCAACGCTCTGGCTGACGAGAACGGCCTGCTGGAGGACGTAAACACTTCCTTCACCGCAGCTTGCCCGCGTCAGTACGCTGCGCAGATTATCTACAACGCAATCGACACCCCGACTGTTGTATGGCGCGACGACGCTTACACCAACGTTAACGTTCTGGGCAAGGACAACCAGACTGTTGGTGAGAAGTACATGAACCTCGTTAAGGACGAGGCTGATGTTGGCGAGCACGACAACATTCTGACCAAGGTCGAGAAGGAAGACGGCCGCGACACCTACACCATCACCGTAGGCGGCACCGTTTACACCCGCGTTGTTGCTGATTACTCCGACCTGATGGGTCAGGACGTAGTCGTTATGCACAAGAAGAACGACACCTCCAAGGTATTCGGTGTTTACGCAGCTGAGGACTCCAAGGTTCTGGCTACCGGCATCATCGGCGACATGGAGAAGGTTTCTGGCAACGACAAGAAGGTCAAGATCGACGGCACCGAGTACAAGCTCGAGGGCAAGCGTGTTGACACCAAGGTTTACAACTTCAACTCTGACGTTGCAGTTAAGACCACCACTGTTGACAGCTATGTAGCTACCAAGGCTGACGCTCTGGCAGCAAACGTTGCAGCTAACACCATCAAGCTCGTTGATAACGACGGCAATGGCAAGGCTGACCGCGTTGTAATCGTTCCGCGTTCTGTAAACGAGGTTACTTACGTTGGTTCTTCCAACTTCTCGCTCCAGAACAAGGGCACCATCAAGTTCAAGGACTGCGAGTCCGTTTACGAAGGCATCGCTAAGGACGACTACGCTCTGTACACCGACGGCGACTACACCGCTTCCGGCGACCACAACGTAGCTAAGGTTGAGATCGTTTCTGGCGAAGTTAAGGGCACCAAGGGCGCCAAGGGCGAGTATCAGGTTCGCGTAGGCGACAAGTGGTACTATCTGGCTTCTGGCGTTGACCAGCTCGAGAGCGGTAGCTCCTACGATCTGGCTGTAGTTGGCGGCGTTGTATTCAACGCTGACGAGACCGAGGCTTCCTCTAAGGACATCGTAGCTCTGGTTGATATCGACACCTCCACCAACAATGGCCTGTCCAAGTCTGGTACCACTCAGGATGCCAAGGTTGCATTCATGGACGGTTCTACCCAGACCATCAAGGTTGAGAAGCTGAACAACACCGACGGCAAGGATGCTGACGACGTTAAGGCTTCCACCAACCAGCTGACCACCTCTGATGTCGGCAAGCTGTACACCTACTCTGTAAAGAGCAACGGCAACTACGAGCTGAAGGTTCTGGACAAGACCAACAACAAGGCTGGCTACAAGCAGGTCGGCTCTGCTAAGGAAATCACTTCCAACAACCGCATCGATGGCAAGTCTATCGCTGATGACGCTGTAATCTTCGCTATCTATGACAAGAACGGCGGCAAGGACATCGAAGTTAAGGTTCTGTCTGGCAAGACTGTTAACAACTGGGACAAGGAATACAAGGGCTCTGTTGTTTACGGCTCCAAGGAAGAGAACGGCATCAGCTACGTTAAGGTTGCTGCTATCAAGGCTTCTGCTAAGTACACTGGCATGGGCTCTGACTACAACTACGGCTACCTGACTGCTACTCCGTACACCACCACCGAGAACCCGGATGGCTCCACTGACAAGTGCACCGCATTTGACATCTGGAACGGCACCGAGAACGTTACCGTTTACAACGATGGCGTTTACAATGGCACCAACGCTATGACCGGCAAGGCTTACAAGACCGGCGACATCCTGATCTACACTCTGGATGGCAAGTACATCTCTGTAGAGTCTGGTGCTGGCGACATCGTAGCTACTAAGGCTGCTGTTTACGGCTTTGACTACAAGGCTAAGGGCAACATCGAGTTCAAGGCTGCTGATGGCACCGTTGGCGCTTACAAGCTCGACGACGATTGCGTATTCCTGGCTGTCAACGACGATGACAACAAGGGCGTAGGCAACGACATGAACCAGCTGATCAAGGCACAGCCGGACAATAAGGGCGGCTATGTACAGAACGCTTGGGTAATCTACAACAACGATTCTGACCACGACGTAGTCGCAGTCATCTTCGACGTAGAGAACAACGAGTGGCTGTCTTAATTGACCTGCTAATCTAAGTTTTTAGATTAACTCGTGTTGTAACACAAGCAAGACCCCCGAGGGAAACCTCGGGGGTTTTCCTTTTACCCATTTTCCGCACAAAAAGAGGGACCGCCCGTTTCAGGCAGTACCTTTCGTTTTGCTCTTTTTTGTTACAGATTATGCTGTAATTTTGCGGCTTTGAGGGTGTTTTTCATCAGCATGGTGATGGTCATGGGGCCTGCGCCGCCCGGGACCGGCGTCATGAACGACGCCTTTTCCATAACCTCGGGCGCGACGTCACCGCAGACCTTGCCCTCGGCGTTGCGGTTGATGCCGACGTCGATGACGACCGCGCCGTCCTTTACCATGTCCGGGGTGATGAAGCCGGCCTTGCCGACCGCCGCCACCAGAATGTCCGCGCGGCGGCAGACCTCGGCGAGGTTCTGCGTGCGGCTGTGGCAGATGGTCACGGTGCCGTGGCGGTGCAGCAGAAGCATGCTCATCGGCTTGCCGACGATGTTCGAGCGGCCGACTACCACGCATTCCTTGCCCTTGGGGTCGATTTTGTACTCGTCAAGCAGCTCCATCACGCCCGCCGGGGTGCAGGGCACGAAGTCGAAGTTGCCGACCATGATTTTGCCGACGTTTACCGGGTGGAACGCATCGACGTCCTTCTTCGGGTCGATGGCGTCGATGACCGCCTGCTCGGAAATGTGCTTCGGCACCGGCATCTGGCACAGAATGCCCGAAATCTGCGGGCTTTCGTTCAGCTGCGCAATCAGGCCGAGCAGCTCTTCCTGCGTGGTTTCTTCGGGAAGCGCGTATTTTTCGCTGTAAAAGCCGCACTGCTCGCACGCGCGCTCCTTGTTGCGGACGTAAATCTCGCTTGCGGGGTCGTTTCCGACGATAATGACCGCGAGTCCCGGCGTGACGCCCTTCTTTTTCAGCTCCTCGGTCTCCGCGAGGATGCTGCCGCGCACCTTCGCGGACAGCGCCTTGCCGTCCATTCTTACTGCACTCATGTTGCCACTCTCCTTGTGTTAAAATGTTTATTTTTCGCCAGTTTCCTCAGTTTTCGGAACTTCCGGAACGTAAAACGCCTTCGAAACCGCGATGCGGCGGTACTGGCGCACGAGAACCGCAATCGCCGCGAGGCAGCTGATGACTGCAAGCAGCTGGGACACGCGGACCGGCCCGATGTACAGGCTGTCCGTGCGCAGACCCTCGATCCAGGCGCGGCCCGCGCCGTACCACGCGACGTACAGAAGCGCCATTTCACCCTTGAATTTGCGCTTTTTCGAGTAGAAATGCAGCAGGATGAAGCCGATGAGGTTCCAGAGGGATTCGTAGAAGAACGTCGGGTGAACCATCGAGCCGCCGTCGATCATCATGCCCCACGGCAGGATAGTCGGGCCGCCGTGCGCCTCGCCGTTGACGAAGTTGCCCCAGCGGCCGATGCACTGGCCGATGAGCAGGCCGAACGCCGCAAGGTCGCACAGGCTCGCAAACGACAGCTTCTTGACCCGGCTGTACACGAAAAGGCCGATGAGCGTGCCGATAATGCCGCCGTAGATGGCGATGCCGCCCTTCCAGATGGCGATGATTTCGCCCGGGTGCTCGGCGTAGTAGCTCCACTCGAACACCACGTAGTAAATACGTGCGCAGATGATGCCGAGCGGCACGCAGATGATGAGGCAGTCCATCAGGTTGTCCGAGGTGATGCCGAATTCCTTCGTGCGCGAGCTCACGTAGAGCGCCGCCAGAATAAAGCCGGCGCAGATGATGATGCCGTACCAGTAGATGTCCTTTCCGAGCACGGTGCAGGCCACGCGGTTCAGCGTAAACTCCAGTCCGAGGTTCGGAAATCCAATCGTATGTTCCATTTTTCTTCGCTTCCTTTGGGTTATTTGGGTCGAACGACCGACATGGCGGCGCATTCCGGCTGCGCCCAGCGGCGGAACGCCGTCTGCACATCGGCGGGCGTCACACTCGCAAGGAGCGAGGCGAAATCCGCGTAGTGCTCGCCGGAAAACAGCGCCGTGACCTCCTGCCGGGCGTAAGCGTCCGGTACGTCGCACACGCGCAGGTGCAGGCCGTAAATCGCGCGTTTCATGCGGCGGAACAGCGCTTCGTCCACGCCGTCCTGCGCAAGACGCCGCACCTCGGCGAGAATGGCCTCGCGCACGGTCTCCGGGTCGCGGCTCTCGCCGCCGAGGACAGCCGCCGCGCCGTCCGGGATAATGGCGTAATCCGTGTCGAAATCGCGGCCGATGAGCTGCTTTTCGTACAGCGCGGTATAGAGCGGCGAGTTGTCGCCGCACAGCAGCCGCACGGCAAGCTCGCCCGTCAGCATCCGCTTCAGGCGGCTCTCGCCCGGCTGCACGGGCGCGTCCTTGAAGCCGACAAGGAACTGCGGCCGCGACACCTGCATGAACTGGGTAACGGTCGGCTCGCTCACCGCGTTCCGGCGCGTGCCGTAGTGCCGCTCACCGATTTCCGGGGCGTCCGCCGGGGAAAGCTGCTCCGCCATGCGGCAGACCTGCTCGAAATCCGCCGTGCCGCACACGACGAGCGCCATGTTCTTCGGGCTGTAAAACGCACGGTGACAGGTGTAGAGCAGCTCGGGCGTGATACGCGCGATGCTCTCCTCGCTGCCGGGAATGGACACGCGCACGGGATGCTCGCGGTAGAGCGCCCGGAACAGGCCGCAGTAGACCTGCCAGCTCGGGGTGTCCTCGACCATGCGGATCTCCTGCCCGATGATGCCGCGCTCTTTCGCAACGTTTCCCTCGGTAAAATAGGGCGTAAACACGAATTTCAGCAGGATTTCGAGATTTTCCTCGAAGCGTTCGGTGCAGGAGAAGTGATACGCGGTCATGGTGTGGCTCGTGAAGGCGTTCGGGCTTGCGCCGGTGCGGGCGAACTTCTGGAGGGCGTTTCCGTCCTCGTCCTCGAACATCTTGTGCTCAAGGAAGTGCGCGACACCGGCCGGGGTGTCGAAGCGCTGTCCCTCGAAGGTAAAGGACGCATCGACCGAGCCGAAATCGGTCGCGAGAATGGCGAACGTCTTGGAAAAGCCGTCTTTGGGGATATAGCAGACGCGCAGGCCGTTCGGGAGCACGCACTCGCGGACGCTTTCGCGCAATTCGGGATAGTTTCGGGTCATCGTGCCGCCCCCTTCATGAAATAAACCGTGTCGAGCGCGGTGTTCTGCGCGGCGGCAGTCACCTGCTCGGGCGTTACGGCAGCAATCTGCTCGATGCGCTTTTCGGGCGGAATGAGCAGGCCGGCGGCCGCCTGACCGAGCCAGTAGCGCTCAAGCGTCAGCGGGTCGTCGAGCATCGCGCGCCAGCCGTTCGCGAGGGTTTTCCGCGCGGTATCAAGCTCGGCGTCCGTCAGCGCACCCGCGCGGCATTCATCGAGCTGATGCAGGATTTCGTCGCGGGCGACCTCGAAATTCGCGTTTTCGATGCCGGAATTGACGAGCAGCAGACCCTTCGAGGTGACGAACTGGGCGCTTGCGTAGTAGCAGAGCGACTTCTTTTCGCGCACGTTCAGGAACAGCCGCGAGCTGGTCGAGCCGCCGAACGCGGTCTGGAACAGCCAGTACGCCGGGGCGTTATCGCTTCCGAGCCACGCGCCGCCGGTGCGGAAGCCGAGCGACAGCTTGCCCTGCGTGACCTGCTCCTCCTCGATGATTTCGCGCGGGGCGGAAGCCGGAGAAGCGAGGACTTCGGTGTGCGGCTGATAGATTGCGCCGGGACGCGGGGCGGCAAGCGGCGTTTCGCGCCACATGGCCTCGATTTCGTCCGGGGTGTGGGTTCCGCAGTAGAAAAGCTCGATTTTCGCGGTGGAAGGCGCCTCGCGCCACGCCGCAAACAGCTTTTCGGCGGTAATTTCGCGCGCGTTTTCTACCGTACCGAAAGCAGACGCGCCGTAGCGCTCGCTGTCGCACATGAGGGCGGTCAGGCGGCGCACCGCCCACGAGCGCGGGTCGTTCCGCAGGGCGGCAATGCGGTCGCAGAGCGCGTTTTTCTCGCCCTCGACGTAATCGGCGGAAAAGCCGCCGCCGGGGAGATACGGTTCGGTGAGCAGGCTCGCGAGAAGGCGGACGAGCCGGGCGGTCAGGCCGTCGGCATCGGGGACGCAGGCCTCGTCGATGCAGTCCGCGAGAAAGCCGATGCAGAGGTTTTCGCCCTCTTTGCGCACGGCGGACTCGATACGCGCGCCGTAAAGCTCGTCGAGCGCCGCGCCGAGCGCGTTCAGATTGGTATATTCGGCGGTTCCGCGGCGCAGAACCTGCGGCAGACAGGCGCGGAGCGCGGCGTTCTCTCCGCCGAGCGGCAGCAGCAGCACCGCACGCAGCACCGAGCGTTTGAAGCGGGGCGTTGTCACGCAGGTCAGCGCGACGCCCTCGCTCAGGGTCCTTCGGGTCACTTGTTGCATAATTTCCCTCGTTTCCGGAAGATAATTTTCATCCGTGAATATTATACATGAGTCCGCGCCTTCGCGCAATGTAGATTGCGTGTATTTTGGTACGGCGGAGGGCATAAGAAAACCCCCGAGGTTTCCCTCGGGGGTCTTGATGTTTACTTATGAGCTAAACGAATTAGCCTGCAAAGTGAACGTGAGAGTCGGTTACAACAGCGTCAGTATTGGTGTTACGATTCAGCATGTTATCTACATCGTAGAATACTGCAACAATCTTGTAATTCGGAGTAGCTACGGTGCCGTCGTTCTTCAGAACTACGATAGCGTTTGCAACGTAATTCTGAGTGGTGCCAGATACCAGGCACTTCTGAGCGGTCGGGATAGCTTCGATGCCGCCCTCAGCGCCCTCGTTCTCGGAGTCGTCGATTGCTACGAATACGCAATCCTCGTCGAAAGAGTAGGTGCCGGTGGTAGCAGCAACGCCGGTAGCGATCTTAGCGGTGCCCTTAACGGTACGGTCAGTACCGATGATAGCAGCGTCAATGCCTACGCCTGCTACAGCTACATCCTTGACGTAGTCACCATCCAGAGTGTAGGAGATAACCTTGCCAGTGGAGGTGCCGGAAACCGGAGTAGAAACATCCTCAGTCAGGGTCTTAGCGCCCTCGGTGGTCCATACGTCGTAAGCAGCCTTCTTCTCGCCGTTAATGGTTACAGTGTAGCCATCGCGGGTCAGGTAGCCGTACTTGGTATCAGCGGTTGCGCCCGGAACAGTAGAAGTGGAAACTGCAACATAACCAGCTGCAACATAGTCCAGACCATTCTTCTCATTGGTCAGAAGAGCGGTGCTGGTAGCATTCTGATTGTCCCAGTTCTTGATGGACTTACCAGAGATAACCTTGATCTCGGAAAAAGCCTCAACATAGATGACAGCATCATCGTTAACCGACTTGCTGCCAATCTTCTTATCGTCGATGGTAACAGCGCCAGTCGAGGAGTAATTATCGCAGCCAGCCTTGTTAGTGTTGCTTACAAGCTCGATGTCATAGGTGCCATCGGACAGCTTGCTGAAGGTTACAAGACCCTTGATGGAGTTGGAACCGGACAGCAGGGCAGAGTCAGCCAGAACCTGGTTAGCATTCGCAGTGCCGCTTGCAAGGAGCTTCTTGCCGTTGTACTTGGACAGCTTGACCTCAGCGTCGGTGCCGTCAGCGAAGTACATGCGAGCCTTTACGGTACCCTCGTTCGTCTTAGAGCCTACACCAGTGTCAATGTCAGCGTGTACGGTAGCAGGAGTACCCGAAGTCTTGGTCTTAACCTTGTACAGGAATGCAACATCCTTGAGGGAGCCCTTGGTCTCGTCTGCGTTCAGAATGTACTTGCCGCAGATAACCATATCGTAAGTAGAGCCGCTCTTAACGGTTACGCCGTTAGCCAGGCGGTACCACTTGCCGTCTACGCGAGCCTCAACGATGGTAGAAGTGCCATGAACAAGTGCGGTACGGGTAGCGTTAACCTCAGCGGAGGTAACGTCAGCCTTGGTTACAACGTCCTTGTCGGAAGAGTTGTAAGCGTCGTCGGTGAAGTAGACGTAGTCGTCCTTCTTAACGCCGTCGTAAACGGTAGCGTCATCAAACTTGATGGAGCCAACGCCATTATCAACAGTGATGGAAGAAGAACCAACGTAGGTAACCTTGCCGAACTTAACCGGGCTGGATACTACGGTGTCTACCTTGCCGTCGCCGTTGTTGTCGATCAGCTTGATGGAGCGAGCAACGTCGTTCTGCAGAGCAGTGCCGTCGTTCTTAGCCATTGCAAACAGGTCGGACATCTTTTCGCCGGTGCCGTTGTTGTCGAAGAAATCAACAGCTACGGTATCAACGTTGTTGTTGTAAACCTTGTAGGAAGTGCCGTCCAGCTTGATCTTGTCGTTGCCGTCCTTCTCTACCTGGCCAACATAACCGGAAGCCAGAACCTTGGAGTCAACGTATGCAGATACGCCGTAAACCTTATCGGTCTTGCCCTTCTCGTGCATAACGACGATGCGCTGGCCAACGAGGTCAGAGTAATCGCCCTTTACGCGGATGTAGGTGTCGCCAGAGGTGTTCAGGGAGTAGGTGTCGCGGCCGGCTTCCTTCTCGGTGCCGATCAGGTAAAGCGGAGCGTCAACGTTCTTGCCGGTACGAGCCAGGTTCATGTACTTCTCGCCAACGGTCTCCTTAACGAAGGTAGAGCCGCTCCAGGAAGTGATGTCGTCGAACGAGTTGGAGTCGGTAGACCACTTAACGCGGTTTACGTCCAGTGCGTTGTAGAGCATCTGAGCTGCGTACTGACGCGGCAGAGCCTGCTCTACCGGAGAGTCAACGTCGTTGAACAGACCAGCCAGACCTGCGTAGGACATGGTGTTCTGAGCCCAGTTTGCGCCGGTCAGACCAGCCTTAGCTGCGTCGTAACCTGCAACAACCAGCAGCATCTTAGCTGCTTCCTGACCGGTAACGGTGGAGTCCGGGTCAAACTTGGTAGCGCTCTTGCCGGCGATGATGCCGTTGGAAGCGCAGAAGTTTACATAGCCTGCTGCCCAGTGATTCTTAGTGTCAGCGAATGCACTGTTCATAGACTGATAAGCCGAAGCGTCGGACTTGCCGCCGTTCCAGACAACGAAGATCATCTTCGCCATCTCAGCACGGGTTACAGTGCCGTTCGGCTTGAAGCTGCCATCGGTGTAACCGTCGATTACACCCAGAGCAGACAGAGTGTCCACAGCTTCGGTAGCCTTGATGTCCGCCGAATCCGTGAACGCTGCACCGGCGAACATGGTGAATGCGCAAGCAAACGCCAGTACCAGTGCAAGAACCTTTTTGAGATTCTTCATGGGGAAATTCCTCCTTATAAAATTTTTTGAGCTTTCGCTCATTTCGTTAAGTATAATACCATAGCGAACTCCCTCGGTCAAGCGTCCGAACCGATATGTAATATAAGCGTAACATTCCGTGTAATATTTCACGGGACGATGTAATTTTACAGATTGCCCTTGCATATAGCGCGGTTTCTGTTTATACTGAATATGTCAAATACAGGCGAAAATGCCGCAATTACAGGATGGAGAGGTGTGAAAAGCATGTTTCCTCAGCCATATTTCCGAGATAAAAAGTCGCTTTCCCCGAAAGAAATCGCGTCCATCGCCTCGCTGGTGAATATCCAGCTTCTGCCTTATTTTCAGCGGATCGGCTTAAATCCCCGCCAGAGCGGCTTCCATTATCTGCGCGACGCCGTGGTGGAATACCTGATCGCTACCGTTGAGGTCGGCATCACCAAGGTCATTTACCCGAATGTCGCCGAGGCCCGCAGCACAACCGCCGGTGCGGTCGAGCGCGCGATGCGCCACACCATCGACACCGCGTGGGACAAAGGACTCCTGAAAGACTCCGGCGGCGGCGTTTTTCCGGTTTTCCACGAGAAACCGGCGAATAAAAACTTTATCGTTGACCTCGCCGTCGCGGTCAGCCGCCTGACCGGCCTGCCGTTTACGCCCGCGCCGCCCGCCCGCGTCCCGTATAATACGATATAATAGGTACAGCCGCCGC
>ENA-UOJM01002603-UOJM01002603.1-human-gut-metagenome-genome-assembly--contig:-P116-NODE-2603-length-12414-cov-7.808561_pt1 | contig 12414 bp, 8 predicted proteins | sample MGYA00242349_ERZ723896 | MGnify/ENA metagenome assembly ERZ723896 | reverse complement strand
ATGCGAGTGGGATGGGCAGCAGACCGCGAACGAAACCGTATCTGAAGATGACTACCTGTTCCGTCAGCCTAATGGAAAGCCGATGAATCCCTGCACATTTACCTATCGCTTTAAGCTGATTTTGAAAGCTAACAACTTGCCGCTGGATTTGAATGTTCATAGCTTGCGCCACACCAATGCCAGCCTGCTGATTTCGCAAGGCGTGGATGTGCGCACGGTGGCTAGTCTATTGGGTCATGCACAGGCAAGCACAACGCTGGACATTTATGCCCATGCATTTGACAAGAACAAACGCAAGGCACAAGAGAAACTCGGAAAGGCGATTGGATTATGAGAAAAATCAAATTGACCCGTGCGAACAAAAGTATCCTGTTGAAAGCACTCGCACCTTACTATTACCAGCAAAGGGCGCTTGGGCATAACACAGAAAAAACGGGGCGACTGATACTGAAAATCAATGCTCTCCCAGCTGATAAAAAGGCAAGTTTCTACGCAGAAGAAATTTTCCTTATGCGAAGCACCATAAATCAGTTGAGAAATGATCAACTGGCAAAAGGGCAATACACTGATGCCGCAGATGATATGCTACTAAAATTATTCTAAACCTAAATAACATTAAAACAAAAATCGCATTGCAAAAGTACATTGCAATGTGCTTTTTGGTGCGCCCGAAGGGACTCGCCAAGCCGCGCCCTAGAAACGCCCCACCGGGGCGTTTCTGCCCCGCGGGACGCAAAGCGCGGGGCACGGGCTGTTCGAATCCTCTCTTTTGCTGCCCCATAAAATCCATGCAAAACAAAAAGAACAGCACCCCATAGGTGCTGCTCTTGGTGAGACCGGGAGAATTCGAACCGCTGGCCTTCCGGGTCGGAGTATTACGGCCAAGAGGCGACCGTCACCCTGCTGGACGTGAAGGACGAAGGGGTGCAGACCTTTGAACAGACCAAAGACAGCCTGAAGGTTTTCTACGCGCGGCAAAAGCTTCGGAATACGGAGAATGATTCCGTGAAATCTCGATAAAACAGGCACTTCGCTCATTTCCTTGCTATTACTGTATAACGGTATTGTGAATTCGTCAAATGCGTTATTTCATCGAGTTAGGCTACTTTAATGGCGGAAAGAACGAGTAACAGATATGTACGAAGGAAATTCTGCATAATTTCAAATTATGCAGCAGTGTTTGATACACAAGAAGCAAATCACACGGGGTTGAAAGAGGATAGCTCTTGGTACACTGTTTCACATAGTCCGCGGTTCCAGTGCCGCTTTACGGCTTTTGATACGCATCAGCCCATCATCCTCTTTAATAACGTCATAATAACGCGCAAGAATCACAAACGATTATTTGCTTTTGCGGGACAAAAATGATATCATAAAAGTAAAAAATGAAAGGGGTGTATGCTGTGATTCATATCGCCATTGTGGAGGATGTAAAGGCTGAAGCTGATTTGCTGCAAGGCTGTCTGGAGCAATATCGGCAGGATAACCACATTGTGTTCCAGCTGTACTTTTTTCCTGATGCAGACACCTTTCTGCAGACAGATACCCACGCCTTTGATATTGTCTTTATGGATGTGGATATGCCCGGCCGCAATGGAATTGAGGCAAGCAGGGTGTTGCGGGAGACGAACAAGACGATTGTGCTTTTGTTTGTAACCAATCTGGCGCAGTATGCCATAGCCGGTTATGAGGTAGATGCCCTGGACTATATCTTAAAGCCTATTAATTATTATTCCTTTAAGCTGAAGATACAAAAAGCTCTGGAGGCCGTACACCACTTGCACGGTATCATGCTTACCATTTCCGGCGAGCACGGGCCGCAATATGTACGCAGCACAGATGTACTGTATATTGAGGTGCAGAATCACAGCCTGATTTACCACACACAATACAGCGATCTGACCGCCACAGGCACTTTGAAGCGGGTAGAGAATCAGCTGGCAGAAGAAGGATTCTTTCGCTGCAATTACTGCTATCTTGTCAATCTGCGCCATGTGGATTTTTTGGACGGCAATACCGTAATGGTTGGCGGACATCCGCTGCAGATCAGCCGCAATCGCCGCAAGGATTTTCTGCAGCAGATGACCGGATTTTACGGCAAAGGAGGGCGATAACCATGATAACGTATCTGTTCCGATGCTTGTTTTTCCATATGATTTTGTTTACGGGGCTGCTGTATACCTCGAATTTTCCCAAACGGTCCCATTATCTGCCCCGCGTTGTTGCAACCACCGCTTTCGGCATACTGGTATCCTCTTTCTGGGCAGCGCTGTTTGGCGGCAGCCCGCAGCCGCTGCTCCTGTATCTGCTGTATCAAGCAGCAGGCTTTTTGGGGCAATTTCTGATTGCACTGTTCTGTGTTTATCTTTGTGTGCAGATGCACCTTTGGACCTGTCTGTATATGGGCACCCTTTTCTGGTTTACCCAGCAGGCCTCCTGCAGCCTGACCTGCATCCTTACCGGGGAAAACAGCTCTACCTATCAGGGAATCGCTACCAGCATAGGAACTTGGCTTGCTGTTGCCCTATTGCTGTACGGGCTGCTGATCCGCAAGGTGGATGCCTCTGTTCTGGAGCGCATCCACAGCCGGACGGTTTTCCCAAACTGGGTTCTGATGCTGCTGGCCTGCCTGTTGCTGAACAGCTATGCCAGCTATGGCGGCAATACCGGCGGCGCCTATTATTTTGCCTTGCTGCTGATTGATACGGTTGTGCTGTTTTATCAGTACAGCATTTACCGGACGCTGGGCCTGGAGCGTGAAAATGAGGCAATCCACCTGTTGTTGGAGCAAAGCGGCAAGCAATACCAGATATCCAAGCAGAATATGGAACAAGTCAATATAAAATGCCATGATCTGCGGCACCAGATCCGGGTTTTCCGCAGCGAGGGGCGTATTGACGAGTCCGTGCTGAAAGACATGCAAAAGGCCGTGGACGCCTATGATACGATCATTAGAACCGGAAATCCCGCGCTGGATGTGCTGCTGACCGAAAAAAGCCAGATGTGCCGCAGCAAGCAGATCGGATTTACCTGCATGGCAGATGGTCGTGGACTGCTTCATATGGAACCGGCAGACTTATATGCATTGTTTGGTAATGCGCTGGAAAATGCAGTCGAGGCAACCGAACAGCTCAGCAACCCCGATCAGAAACAGATTGCACTTACCGTTCGGTCAACGGAAGGTTTCTGCTCGGTACATCTGCAAAACTATACAAAGGAACCCTTGCGGTTGGAAAACGGCCTGCCTGTTACCGGAAAGTCGGATAAGGCAAACCACGGTTTCGGCATCCGCAGCATGCAGCTGCTTGCAGAGAAATACGGTGGAGAGCTGACTTTCCGGCAGGAAGGCGACATAGTGAATACCTATATACTGCTGCCCCTTGCCCCGGCAGAAACATGACAACTTACGAATTGCAGGCAACACATTATGCAGGAGTCGTTGACTCCTGCTCTTTTTTTTGCTAAATATGATTTTAGGAGAAAAAATGCACGATGCAAAAGGGGAAAGCTATGCGTGTTGCAATCATTGAAGACGATGAAGCCACTCGCTGCCAGTTGGTAAATTATCTTCAGCGTTATACCCGGCAGTATGAGACAGAGTTTCAGATTCAGCAATTTTCCGATGGAATAAAACTCGCCGAAAACTACCGCCCTGTTTATGATATTCTGCTGATGGATATCGAGACGGCGCAGCTCAACGGAATAGAGACAGCCAGACGGATTCGCAAGTTCGATGAAGAAGTGCTGATTGTCTTTATTAGCAACACGGCACAGTATGCCATTAAGGGATATGAGGTAGGCGCACTGGATTACATATTGAAACCAATACCGTACTTTTCTTTTTCTCAGAAAATTCGAAAAGCCGAGTTGCAGCTGCAGAAAAGGAAAACATTCAATCTGACACTTTTGGCAGAGGGCGGAATGCACCGCATGAACACTGCAGCAATCTACTATATAGAAAGCGACGGTCATACGGTTCATTTTTATACACAGGAAGGGTCAATTACCGCCAGCGGTTTATTAAAAAGTTATGAGGAAAAGCTGGCCGGGCATTCGTTTGCGCGGTGCAGCAATTGCTACCTTGTCAATTTGGCGCACGTTTCAGGCATTGCACAGGATACGGTAAAGGTCGGTCCTTACCAGTTGCCGGTCAGCCGTACCAAGCGGCACGGTTTTCTTGATGCGATGTCAAGCTACATCGACAGCAGTATTTTTGCTTAATAAAGAAATACTCGTATGTCAACAAGATGCACAAACACATCGGCACATATTTGTACTTGTTGTACAAAGAAATTTCGGCTGTTTTGCAAAATAATGTGAGTTATGTATGTGGAATGACCAGTTATGAAAAAGACATTTAAAAAAAAGGACGCTTTCGTATAATTATTTTATCGGAAAGATTTTCATGGCAGAACCAGTCCGGAATGGTTACGCCAGGCAAGATCTGATGAATAAATCCTACCCTACGAGATTTGAGGGAGAAAACGATTATTTAGGAGGTACATATGAGAAGAATGCCTGTAGTACGGGGAACTGCAGCAGTAATGGCGTTTTTTACGCTGACAACTGTATCTGCATCAACCCTGATGTTTACCTATTCCGGTGCCATCAACAAAGCGCTGAATATCAACACAAGCAAGATCGTAGAGACAGACGACGCCAGTGCCGTGAACACTGCCTATTATGACAGCGAGTTCGGCACCGACTACACCAACAAACAGGCCGCCCTGAAGGTAGAAATGGAAGTGGCTGCAGAAAACGTAGCCCAAGCCGAGGAGGGCACGGTTCTGCTTCGCAACGAAAACGCAGCCCTGCCGCTTGCCGACACAAGCCGTGTGACCATTTTCGGTAACGGTGCGGCTCATTCCACCATGGGCAAAAGCACGACTTCCAGCGTGGCGTCGATTCCTACTATGACCTTCGGCGCTGCTATGCAGAAAGTTTTTGGCGCGGATAATGTCAACACTACGCTGCTGGACAATGCTTACGCATCTCTGGGTGCCACCACTGCCACCGAGGTTGTGGAAGCTCCCATTTCTGACGTAGAAAAATATGCCAGCAGCTGGTCCGGCGATTACAACGATGCCGCCATTGCCGTATTTACCCGTCTGGGCGGCGAGAGCAACGATACCGCCATGTTTGGCAAGGACGGCTCTCACTTTCTGGGTCTGCAGGCCAACGAAAAAGACCTGATGGCCTATCTGAAAGCCCAGAAAGCCGCCGGTGTGTTCAAAAAGATCGTTGTCATCATCAATGCTGACCAGATGATGGAACTGGATTGGCTGGACGATTATGATGTTGATGCCTGCGTGCTGGCCGGCGTGCCCGGTGTTATCGGCTACGAGGGCGTTGCCAATGTGCTGGCCGGTAAGGTTTCCCCCAGCGGTCATCTGGTAGATACCTACGCTGCCAACTCGCTGTCTGCCCCTGCCACCACCTATGCCTGCGAGAATATGCAGTTGTGGGGCAATGTGGATTACGTCAACAGCAAGGCCACCGACCTTTCCAACGATGGAATCAACGTAGATTACTACACCATCTGCGCCGAGGGTATCTATGTGGGATACAAATACTACGAAACCCGCTATGAAGATGCGGTCATGGGCAGCGGGGATGCTTCCTCCTCCGTCGGCTCTTCCACCGGAAACGGTTGGAATTACGCCGATGAGGTTGTCTATCCCTTCGGTTATGGTCTGTCCTATACCGATTTCACCCAGACGCTCAAGGGTGTGACTTTCAACGCCGATACCGACAATTATGAGGTTGAGGTGGAAGTAACCAACACCGGCGATGTGGCCGGTAAGAGCGTAGTCGAAGTGTATGCCCAGACGCCCTACGGCGATTACGAGAAGCAGAACAGCATCGAAAAATCCGCCGTACAGGTTGTCGGTTTCGAAAAAACCGATACGCTGGAGCCCGGTCAGAGCCAGACCGTCACAGTCGAGTGTGAACGCTATATGCTGGCCAGCTATGACGCCAAGGGTGCGAAGGGTTATATCCTGAGTGCCGGTGACTACTACCTGTCCGTGGGCGATGATTCCCATGATGCACTGAACAACATTCTGGCCGCCAAGGGCTACACCACCGCCAATGGTATGACCGCAGACGGCGATGCCGCCAAGGTTTACAGCTGGAATCAGGCCGAACAGGACACCACCACCTATAAAATGTCCCGCGCAGATGACACCGTGGAGGTCACCAACCAGTTTGATAACGCCGACCTGAACTACTACGGTGTGGACTTTACCTACCTTTCCCGCAGCGATTGGTCCGGCACTTACCCCGCCAGCGTTGTCAGCATTGATGCCACCGATGAGATGATCGACGACCTGAACCTTGACTGGTATGAGACTCCTGCCGACGCCCCTGCGGTTTCGGACTTTACGCAGGGTGCCGACAACGGCCTCAAGTTCATCGATATGCGTCTGGTGGAATGGAACGATGATGAGCAGTGGGATGCTTTCCTCGATCAGCTGACCGTGGCGGATATGACCGCCCTGATGCCCGATACCTTTGGTGTGGCCGGACTTGACAAGGTCGGTATGCCTGCCCAGAAGCGTGCAGACGACTGTCTTGGTGTCGGTTCTACGATGATTGCCACCGGTGATAATTGCCTGAGCTGGGTGTCTGAGGTGATGACCGCCCGCACATGGAACCGCGACCGCATGGAGCGCAAGGGCAGTCTGATGGCAATTCAGGCCGCTTACGCCGGCGTCAACGAAGTCTGGTACGGCGGCGGCAACACGCACCGTACCCCGTTCGGCGGCCGTAACCAGCAGTATTACAGTGAGGATTCCAACTACGGTTACATGGTCGGCGCTGTTGAGGCTGCCGCCATGCAGGCCAACGGTGTCAACTATTGTGTCAAGCACTTTGCCATGAACGATCAGGAGTCCGGCCGTGAGAGCCTGAGCACCTTTGCCAACGAACAAACTGTCCGCGAAACGTATCTGCGTGCCTTTGAGGGTGCCTTTGTTGAGGGCGGCGCTCAGAGCGTAATGACCGCGTTCAACCGTATCGGCGTTGTCTATGCCGCTGTCAATGTGCCTCTGCTGAAGAATGTCCTGCGCGGTGAGTGGGGCTTCAAGGGTCACATCACTACCGACGGTTTCGCTAAGACCTCCACGTACAAGACCCACTATATGGAAATGATTACTGCCGGTGTTGACTTCGTCTGCTTGGATCCCGGCGAAACGGCCGCTGCCGTTACCGCTGCCATTGATGGTGGCGATGGCTACATTATGCAGCAGTTGCGCCGTGCCACCAAAGCCAATGTGTACGCTGCCAGCCGTTCGATTTCTGCCAACGGTCTGAGCAGTAACTCCATCGTTGTCAACATTGTCCCGTGGTGGGAGATGGTTTTGCTGGTGGTCACCGCCATCTGCGGCATTACTTTCATCGGCTGTACCGCAGCCTGTGTTGTGATGACCTACGGCAAAAAAAACAAGAAAGTGGAGGGCTGATTCCATGAGTAAAGTAAAAAGTTTCAGCGCAAAATCTTCGCTGGTCGGTGTCGTTTTATCTGCGGCAGCCCTGATTGGCTTTACCGTGTACGGCATGGTCTATGACTATTTTGACACGGTCGTTTTCCTGACTTTGGCACTGGGAATGGTCGGCATGGCCGCCTACGCATTGGTTGACCGCGCATGGAGCGAGTTGCTCAACCTCGCCGCCGTGGCCTGCATCACCTTTGGCATGGGCCTGTTCTTTCTCAACAGCTATCCTGTCTGGGCTGACCGGCTGAACAACATCTCGATGTATGGTTCCCGCGGTACGCTCCTGCCGGTCATTACCCTGCTGGTGCTGATGGTTGCCGCCATTGTGGTCGGCATTGTATCCTGCTTTACGCAGAAGGAGAGCAAAGCGAAATGAAAAACAATACTGCGCCCCGCAAGACGCTGACTGCTGTGCTGGCAGTCGCTATGGCGGCCGGGCTGACCGGCTGCGGCAGCTCGTTGGCTGCTAACACCAACAATTACTTCACCAATGTTTCCTCCATCCTGCACACCCTGCAGACAAACGGCAAGCAGCAGGCGGCTTCTTCCTCCACTGTCTCCAATGATGGCAGTCAGTTGGCGACCCCAACGGATTTCACCGTGGACGAAAGCGGAAACTACAGCTTTACCGGTGTAGAAAACGCAAAGTATTATCTGCTGTACTTCTGCGCCCCGGATGCCACCGGTGACAACGACAGCTTCATCTACACCAGCGAACCCATTGACGCCACCGAGAGCAACACCTACAGCGGCAAGTGCTCGGATGAATTTGATTATGCGTTCGGTTCCTATCTGGCTAAGGTCTACGCTTTCCCTGATCTGACCGATAAAGAGCACAGTATGTCTAAGGCCGCCACGGCGGAATATTCTTGCAGCGGAAATCAGAGCGCCCCTGAACTGAACTATTACTGGAATACCTTTGACGGCACGATGGGGATTCAGGTTGCCAATTTGGATGTTTATGAATTTGAAGCATACCCGGACAAGGTGGATATTACTTTCACCAACACCGAGAACAGCGCCGATGTTGTAACGCTGACGATGGAAAATGTCACCCCGGACAACAATCAGTTGGATACCGATGCTTTGACAGCCGGTGCAACCTATGATGTGACCGCTGTATCTACCAGCAATAGCGAATATGTGCTGAACCAGACGTCCGACACCACCAAAGTGGCCGAGGGGCTGCATCTGGGCGAGAGCAGCGTTATGACGGCCGGTTACAGTTACAGCGATGGCTTTGCCAACAACATCTTCAACTGGCCCCGCGTCTGCGAGAGCTTTGACTTGGAGAACGGCGGCGTAGCCGGCGTAGTCGTCGCTGCTCCGGAGGTGGGCGGCGGCACATGCGACTTTGTCGCAACACCGGTTTCCTCCGGCGATGGCAACTATACTTATGACCTTATTGCCGGACTCTATACACGCAGCGGAAAATTGGAACTGAAAGCAGACGGCACCTTTACCGCCGAACTGGAAGGTTGGGGCCCTGTCAACTCCAGTGAGTATAGCGGAAGTTGGATCGATAACGGTAACGGCACCGCGACTCTCAGCTATGATCCCAGCACACTTGTTATCAAGTAATACGCAAAAAAATGTATAAAGCAATACCGCACAATTCCGAATTACGGTCTGCGCCTTGTTTCGATGGCTGCGGCCCTCGGAACTGCGCGGTATTGTGTTTTGTGTGAACAGGGAAGGATTTGTGCTATGCAACACAAAGAATTGATACAACAAATGACACTTTTAGAAAAGTGCGCACTGCTCAGCGGTGATACGGTCTTTACCACGCGAGCCTATTCTAAGCACGGTATCCCTGCCATTACCTTGTCGGACGGTCCTAACGGGGTGCGCAAGCAGGCCGGGGCAGCAGACCATCTGGGTCTGAACCCCAGCGTACCGGCCACCTGCTTTCCTCCGGCAGTTACGATAGCCTGCAGTTGGAATCCGGCCTTGGGCGAGGAAATCGGCAAAGCCATGGGGGAGGAAGCCGCCGCGCAGGAGGTGTCCGTGCTGCTGGGCCCCGGCCTGAACACCAAGCGCAGTCCGCTTTGTGGGCGCAACTTCGAGTATTTCTCGGAGGACCCGTATCTCTCCGGCAAGATGGCCGCGGGCTATGTGCGGGGCATCCAGTCCAACGGTATCTCTGCCTGCCCCAAGCATTTTGCCGTCAACAATCAAGAGCTGCGCCGCATGGCGTCAGACTCGGTAGTGGACGAGCGCACCCTGCGTGAACTCTACCTGACCGGCTTTGAAATCGTAGTCAAGGAAGCCGCCCCCAAAACGATTATGTCCAGCTATAACCTCATCAACGGCACCTACGCCAACGAAAACGCCCATCTGCTGCAGGATATTCTGCGCAGGGATTGGGGCTTTAACGGGGCGGTCGTGACGGACTGGGGCGGTTCCAACGACCATGCCTTGGGCGTGAAGAACGGCTCTACACTGGAAATGCCCGCCCCCGGCGGGGACGCCGTGCGGGAACTGATGAGGGCTGTGGAAACCGGCAAAATCACCGAGTCTGATGTAAATGCCCGTCTGAGCGAACTATTGACGCTGGTGTTTGACACCCATACCGCCGTGGAAAAACACAGCCGCAGTTTTGACGCAGAGGCCCACCACGCACTGGTACGCCGTGCCGCCGCCGAAAGCATTGTACTGCTGAAAAACGAGGAGAACCTGTTGCCGCTGGCAAGCGGCACAGGGGTGGCTGTCATTGGTGATTTTGCCGAAACCCCGCGCTATCAGGGCGCAGGCTCCAGCGCCGTGAACTCCCTCAAGGTCGATACTGTGCTGGATAACCTTGCCCAGAGCGGCTTGCAGGTACTGGGCTTTGCCCCCGGCTTTGACCGCCGCGGCAGGGCAGACGCCGTCAAAGAGGCAGAGGCTGTCGCGCTGGCCAGGCAGGCGGATGTTGCTGTGCTGTTCTTGGGGCTGGATGAAATCAAGGAAAGCGAAGGCCTAGACCGCGGCGACATGAAGATTGCCGATAACCAGATTGAGCTGCTGCGGGCTGTACAGGCGGTCAACCCGAACACCGTGGTGGTGGTCAATGCCGGTGCGTCCATCGAAACGCCGTGGCTCAAGCACTGCAAGGCGTTAGTCTATGGTGCGCTGGGCGGGCAGGCCGGTGCCGGTGCCATTCTGGACGTGCTGACCGGCAAAGTCAACCCCAGCGGCAAGCTGGCCGAGACATGGGCTATGTCGTATGAGGACACTCCCGCCAAGGAGCATTTTGCAGGGAAGGGTCGTACCGTGCAGTACCGCGAGGGACTGTATGTGGGCTACCGCTACTACCAGACTGCCGGCGTGGCTCCGGCATTTCCGTTCGGTTTCGGTCTAAGCTATACCAGCTTTGCCTACTCTGACCTGAAAGCGACCTCGGACAGTGTGACACTGACAGTGACAAACACCGGCAGCTGTGATGGTGCGGAGATCGTACAGATTTATGTAGCAAAGCCCGATGCCAAAGTTTTCCGCCCGGTGCAGGAACTGAAAGGCTTTGAAAAAGTGAAACTGGCTGCGGGGGAGAGCAAGTGCGTAGCAATTCCTCTCGATGATAAAGCCTTCCGCTACTGGAACACAATGACGAACGCTTGGGAGATTGAGGGCGGCCGCTATGAAATCCGCGTGGGTGCTTCCTGCGAGGATATTCGCCTGACGGCTACGGTAGAGGTGGCCGGAACCGGCGCACCAAACCCCTATGCAGGCATCAGTCTGCCGCATTATGAAAGCGGCAAGGTGATGAACGTGCCGGACGCCGAATGGGAGGTTTTGCTGGATCGCCCCATCCCGGACGATACTGTGAAGATTGACCGCAATATGACGCTGGGAGAACTCAAGCACAGCCGCAGCCCCTTGTGCTGGCTGGTCTGGCTGGTGCTGCATACCATGCTGACGAACAGCTACAAGCAAGGAAAGCCGAACCTGAATGTGATGTTTCAGTACAATATGCCGCTGCGTGCACTGGCTAAAATGACCAGCGGCGCCATCAGTATGGGCATGGTGGATGGCATTGTGCTGGAGGCAAAAGGCTTCTGGGGTATTGGACTGTGCAAGGTGCTTGTCGAGGCTGTCAAGAACGCAATTCTCAACGCGCAGTTGGAAAAGCGTCTGCGCGATGCCTAAGCGGAGGGCGCTTCATGAAATTCTGGAATGATTTTGCGGCCAAGCACCCGGCCGCAGCCAAATGGGTGCGCGAGGGCGGCTTGTTTGTCATCGTGTCGAACCTGATTACCGTGTTCAAGTATCTGCTGCTGCAATTTTTGCCCACTGCATTCAGCAGTCTGCCGGTGGTGGATTTCGGCTGGCCCGGCGTGGATGTGACCCTGTTTGGCGAAACATTCAAGTGGAACATCCTCGGCTACGATGCCGCCCACGGCGGTCTGCCGTATTTCTGCGCTTACATGATTGCTATGGTGATTGGTGAATGCATCAACTTCCCGATCCAGCGCAATTTCGTGTTCCGCAGCAAGGGCAATCTGGGCAAGCAAATCGCGTGGTATGTGGTGGCATTCTGCGTTATCACCTGCATTGTCAACTCCATCAACTGTGTGTGGGTCGCTGTTGCCGGATTGCTTGTGCCGGACTTCATCTATAACATTGGCACAACGGTTTTGAACGGCGGCGTATCAATGGTGATTTTCTTCTTTGTCAACAAAATCATCTTCCCTGAAAGCGAGAAGTGATTCTGAACCAAAATCACATCAAACCCAAAAGCGCATTGACAAAGTACATGGCAATGCGCTTTTTTTGTGCGTCCGAAGGGATTCGCCAAGCCGCGCCCCAGAAACGCCCCGCGGGACGCAAAGTGCGGGGCACGGGCTGTTCGAATCCCCCTCTTTTACTGCCCCATAAAATCCATGCAAAACAAAAAGAGCAGCACCCCATAAGGTGCTGCTCTTGGTGCGACCGGGAGGAT
>ENA-UOJM01002592-UOJM01002592.1-human-gut-metagenome-genome-assembly--contig:-P116-NODE-2592-length-12475-cov-4.245813_pt1 | contig 12475 bp, 9 predicted proteins | sample MGYA00242349_ERZ723896 | MGnify/ENA metagenome assembly ERZ723896 | reverse complement strand
GAACAGTGCGCCCACCCATTTGGTAGCCCGGGCAAGCTTTGCATCCATTGTCTTAGCCTTGTTTCTAGCCAAGAAGGAGTCTGCCACGCCGCCAATACTGCCGGACAAGCCTGCACTCTTACCGGACTGGCACAGCACCACAACAATGATTGCAAGGCCGCACAGCAACTGGAGAATCGTAATGATCAGTTTCAACGTATCCATAGCGGAAAACCTCCAAAAATCACTCATGCGACTGGCATGATCATTCATTCACAGAACATCATGTTACCATAGAATGTGTGAATTTTCAAGAGAAACTTTTAAAAAAAGCAATTCTTTTCAAAAAAGATCCTGCAGAATCTGGAACAAATGTTTGCAATTCGCCTGCGAGTGTGTTATACTGGAAAAAACACCTGCCAATGGCAGGGACAGGAGGTCCGGTATGGCTGGATTGACAGGTATGCAGCAGAAAATATATGACTATATCGTCTCCTGCGTACGGGATCAGGGGTATCCTCCCTCCGTTCGGGAAATTGGTGAAGCCGTGGGGCTGCGCTCGCCTTCCACCGTGCATTTCCACCTTAAGCATTTGGAGGAGGCAGGTGTCATTGAGAAGGGGGCTGGCAAAGGCCGGGCAATTACACTGCGGAACCCACCTCCTCCAGAAGATCGGGTGCCCGTTGTAGGAAATGTGGCAGCAGGAAGCCCCATTTTGGCAGAGGAGAATATTGAAGATTATTTGGCCTTTGATACTGGCGGAAGAGATGGAGAGTATTTTGCCCTGCGGGTGCGGGGAGAGTCCATGATTAATGCTGGAATTTTGCCGGGGGATTTGGTGGTAGTGCATCGCCGACAGACGGCAAACAATGGCGAGATTGTTGTGGCCCTAATAGAAGATGAAGCCACAGTAAAGCGGTATTCTTATCGAAATGGTCAGGTGTGGCTAATGCCGGAAAATGAGGCATATTCCCCCATAGATGGAACCTACGCGCAGATTCTTGGCAAGGTTGCGGCTGTGATTCGCCGGTATTAAGCACTTTTATGAGGCTGACGCATTCAGGCGTCAGCCTTTTTTCTGTTCCGAACTTGGGGAACAGTGGGAGATTCCAGGGCGGTACGCAGCTTCTCCAGTGCCCGTTTTTCAATGCGGGATACATAGGAGCGGGAAATACCGAAAGAAGATGCTACTTCTCTTTGCGTCAGGGGAACGGTACCGCCCAGGCCGTAACGCAGGCGAATGATTTCCGCTTCCCGGGGATTGAGGCGCTCCTGAACCAGAGATCGGACGCGCAGGGCGCTGTCCCGATCATGGAGATCTTCCAACATGGTATCATCCACACCGACCACGTCCATCAGCTGTAGAGCATTGCCATCCTTGTCGGTTTCGATGGAGTCGGACAGGGAGACTTCGCTTTGCAGCTTCTTTTGACTGCGGAAGTACATAAGAATTTCATTTTCAATGCACCGGGCTGCATAGGTGGCCAAGCGGGCGCCTTTACTGGCATCAAAACTGGAGATGCCCTTGATTAAACCGATGGTTCCGATGGAAATTAAATCTTCCTGATCGGCATTTTGTGTGTAATACTTTTTCACAATATGAGCCACCAGACGCAAGTTCCGCTCAATGAGTACATTGCGTGCTTCAGTATCTCCGGAAGCGCATCGGTGCAGGTATTCCCGCTCCTCACTGGCGGTGAGAGGTTTGGGAAAGGACCCTCCGCCGGAAAGGCGCAGGGAAAACAGTAACGTGTTGGCAAACAGCAGTAATGCGGCAGACAGCATAGAATCTCCTCCTCCCTCCTATTTATGCGGAATGGGGAAGTCCTCATTTCCTTTTTTTCGCGGAGCGTGTGCAGAAAACATTTGCGCCGAAAAATGGCTGTGGTATGCTGGTTGGGATAAAGGAGGAGCAAGTCATGGAGTGGTGTGTCTATATGCTCTACTGCTGTGATGGCACATTGTATACAGGCAGTACCAACCGCTTGGAGCAGCGGGTGCTGGCACACGCCCAAGGGCGGGGAGCCAAATATACCCGCAGCCGCCGTCCGGTGGAGCTGCTTTATCAGGAAACAGCGGCGGACCGGTCCGCCGCACTGCGCAGGGAGGCACAGATCAAACGGTTGTCCCGACAGGAAAAATGGAATTTAATCAAAGAAAGGAACAGACAGCATGGCACAGACAATGCGGCGGCGGGACCGGCAAATCCCGGAGAAACAGGCTTGGGAAATTCTGGACCAATGTGATTATGCAGTGTTAGCAATGACAGCCGAGGATGGAAGTCCCTACTGTGTGCCTCTGAACGTGGTACGGGAGGGACAGTCCGTGTATTTCCATGGCGCACAAGCTGGCAGAAAAGCTGCTTGCCTGCAAAAGGCACCCCGGGTCTGTTTAACCTGTGTGGAGACTTGCGAGATTGTGCCGGAACGCTACACCACCCGATACGCTTCCGCAGTGGCATTTGGCCGGGTGACGGAAGTGGAGGAGCCGGAGGAAAAAGCACGGGCCTTGCGACTTTTATGCCAGCGATACACACCAGAGCATCTGGCCGGTGCGGAGAGAGAAATCACGCAAAGTTTACGGGGAACCGCGGTATGGAAGCTGACCGTGGAGGAGATTACGGGAAAAGCAAATCGTCCTTAAATAGATGAAAGAAAAATCACAGGCCGGAATCTGAATTCAGATTCCGGCCTGTGATTTTGATTGTGGGATCAGGAAGACTGCAAGTGAATGGTGCAGTCTGTGAGATTATAGAATGGTTCCATCATGGTGGGCGTCAGTCCTTCCACCACATCATTTTGCATCAGAACCGAAGTGGATTTGAAGCAGATGGGCAGGATCGGCGCTTGGTTCCGCAGATACGCGCAGAGGTTCTGCATGGCAGAGGCCCGGTCTGCGGCACTGGCATAGGCGCTTAGAAGCTGATCCATCTGAGGATCGCTCCAGTGTCCGTAATTCAGACTGCCGCCGCTGCCCAGCAGACTGGTTAGATTCCAGTCGGCAGTCAGCCGGACTTCTCCGTAGTAGAGGTCAAAATTTCCGGCGGCCAGGGCAGCGGTATATTCCTCCCAGGGCAGGGCGTTGACTTCCACCGGGACACCGGCGGAAGAAAATGTATCAGCCAGGTATTGGGCAACGGAAACTTTGAAGCTGTTTTCCTGATTGACCAGCAGGCTCAGTGTTCGGCCGGAGGTATAGCCGCTGGCCGCCAAGGCGGCGGTAAAGCTGTCCCGGGAGTAGCGCTCCTCCAGCGCTGAGGGATAGAGGGAGGAAACCGGAGAGACCGGGAACTGGGCGGCGGTGCCGTGTCCGGAGAGGAAGGCGCTGACAATATAGGTTCGGTTGAAGCCGCTGGCAAGTGCCTTACGGAAGGCTGCGTTATCCAGAGGGGCACGGGCAGTGTTGCAGCCCAGATACTGCAAAATCGTGGTATTGGCGTCCAGATAACTGGTGTTGCCGGTAGCATTGATGGGAGAGATTCCGGTCAGATCCGCAGTAATCAGCTGGACATCATGGGTTGTGAACCGATAGAGCATGGTATCCCAATCGGCGGCTTCGGTCAGCAGGATTCGGTCTACCGGCTGGCCGCCTCCGCGCCACCAGGATTGATTGGCCACTAGGTAGGCGGTGCCGTCCGCATCGGAAAAGAGATAGGGGCCAGTACCGATGGGAGCAGTATTCTGGTGGGTGCCGCTTTTGACAATGGGAATGTCCAGCAAGGCAGGCAGGCCGGTGTTGGGACTGCGCAGGGTGATGGTGACTGCATTCCCGGATGCGGAGATGGAGGAGATGCCCGAAAGCCGCTGCTGGTAGCGTTCCGAGGTTCTGGCCCGGTCCAATGTGGATTTCACATCAGCAGCGGTCAGAGCGGATCCATCGGAGAAGGTGACGCCGGCGCGCAGGGTGAAGGTATAAACCGTACTGGTTGCGTCCGTAGTATAGCTTTCGCAAAGACAGGCTTCCGGCTCCAGCTGCGGGTTCAGGCGAAATAAGCCTTCGTAAAGCAGAGAACTGATGGTCTGCTGCATACCGTCTGTACAGGTAATGGGGTCCAGGGTTTGCCCGGGCGCGTAGGGAAGGGAAAACACTTCCGGAATGATGGCGTGTTCCTCTTCCGCTTCGGACTCCTCTTCAAAAGATTGTATGGGCGTGAGGCTCTCCTGCTCAGAGAGGTCTTCCTGCCAGCAGCCGCTGAGCGTCAGAGAACAAAGACACAGCAGCAACATGGCGGCCAGAGCACGTCTTTTCATAGCAGCGTCTCCTCCGGAAGCGGCAGGGCGGCCATGGCAATCTGAGATCCCCGGGCCTGCCCCATCTTACGGTGGGACCAGAACAGGTCCGGATGGCAGGCGGTGCAAAGACCGCAGGTTTCCACATGGTCGGGGAGCACGCCGGCGCGCAGAAGCCATTGACAGTTCAGTCCGGCCAGATCCACGTGCCACTTGACGCCCCGGCGCTGCATCAGCGGCGCGGCCTGCGCCCCCAGGGCGGCGGTCATGGCATCGGGGACATCCTGGTCCGTCTCAAAGCAGCACGGGCCGATACACGGCCCCACAGCGGCCAGCAGGTCCTTTGGCTGGGTGCCGAAGGCTTGCGTCATAGCCTGCACGGTTTTCTCCACGATCCCGGCGGCACAGCCCCGCCATCCGGCGTGGATGGCGCCGATGGCATGGTGGACCGGGTCGTGCAGCAGCAGGATGCCGCAGTCGGCGGAAAAGACCACCAAGGCCAGACCGGGCTCATTGGTGATCAAGGCGTCGGCAGTATAGTCCCGCTCCCGGAACAGGCCCTTTCCGCAGTCCTTCGATGTAGCATGGAGGACGGTTGTTTCATGGACCTGACGGGCCAGCACGGTACGGTGCGGGTCGGTGCCGACCGCAAGGCAGAAGCGGCGGTAATTTTCCAGGACGTGTTCCGGTGCATCTCCGCGGCCGGGGCCCAGATTGAGAGAGTCCCAGGGAGCGGGGGAGACACCGCCCTTCCGGGTGGAAAACCCGTGGTGGATTCCCTGCAGCAGGGGAGCGGACAGCCACACCAGGCAGTCCCGGGAATGTGTTGAAAAGGGCATGAGAACCTCCTCAGCTTAAAATGGCGGCGGGATCATGGCACGCACCCCCTGCCCTCCGGCAGGAGAACAGGGGGTGCAGATCAGATTGAAAAGAGAAAGATCAGTTATCGTGATATTCCTTGCAGGTGCACTTCTTCCACTTCAGACCGCTGCCGCAGGGGCAGGGATCGTTGCGGCCGATCTTGACCGTTTTGACGGGCTGCTTCTTGGGTGCGGTGCCGTCACCGCCCACATTTTCCACCATGCCCTTGGCCACGCGTTCCCGCTTGACCTCCTCGTCCTTCTTGAGACGGACGGAATAGAGCCGGCGGACCGTCTCGTCCTGAATGGCGGAGACCATTTCCTCGAACATGGTGAGGGATTCGCGCTTGTAGACATCCACGGGGTTGTTGTTGCCGTAGGACTGGAGGCGGATTCCCTGCTTGAGGTCATCCATGGCGTCGATGTGGTCCATCCAGTACTCGTCGACAACCCGCAGCATGATGACCCGCTCCAGCTCCCGCATGATGGGAGGCGTGATCTCAGCTTCCTTGGCGGCATAGGTCTTTTCGGCCTCTTCCACAAAGCGGTCGGTGAGATCCTGAGCGCTCATGGAGGCCAGCTCCTCGTCCGTAAAGGTAACGGCACCGGGAGCAAAATACATGCCCTCCAGACCCCGCAGCATGTCACGCAGGCCTGCGGCATCCACGTGCTGTGTCTCGCTCATGGCCAGGGAGACGTGGTTGGAGATGGATGCCCGCATCATGTTCAGCACGGTCTCGTGGAGATCCTTGCCGTCCAGAACCTGGCGGCGCTGGGCGTAGATGATCTCACGCTGCTTGTTCATGACGTCGTCGTATTCCAGGACGGACTTCCGGGACTGGAAGTTCCGGGACTCCACGGTGGTCTGGGCGTTTTCGATGGCCCGGGTGAGCATCTTGTTCTCGATGGGGGTGTCCTCATCCAGATCAAAGCGCTCCATCATGTTCTGGATGCGGTCGCCGCCGAACAGGCGCATCAGGTCGTCTTCCAGGGAGATATAGAACCGGGTTTCGCCGGGATCGCCCTGACGGCCGGCACGGCCGCGGAGCTGGTTATCGATCCGGCGGGACTCATGCCGCTCGGTACCGATGATAAACAGGCCTCCCACAGCACGGACCTTTTCGGCCTCGTCGGCAATTTCCGCCTTGTGGCGGGCCAGGCTCTCGGCAAAGAGCTTCCGCGCTGCCAGAATCTCCTCGTCATCGGTTTCAGCGTAACCGGTGGCGTCCACAATGACATCCTCGGGATATCCGGCCTTCACCAGATCGGCCCGAGCCAGATACTCAGCGTTGCCGCCCAGCATGATATCGGTACCACGGCCGGCCATGTTGGTGGCCACGGTGACGGCGCCGAACTTGCCCGCCTGGGCCACGATCTCGGCTTCCTTTTCGTGGTTCTTGGCGTTGAGGAGGTTGTGGTGAATGCCTTCCTTGGCCAGCAGGCCGCTGAGCAGCTCGTTTTTCTCGATGGACACTGTGCCCACCAGCACGGGCTGGCCCTTTTCGTGGCACTCCTTGATCTGGGCGATAACGGCCCGGAACTTGCCTGCCTCCGTCTTATAGACGACGTCGTGGTGGTCCTGGCGCTGGTTGGGACGGTTGGTGGGGATCTCCACGATGTCCAGGTTGTAGATGGTGCCGAACTCCTCCTGCTCCGTCATGGCGGTACCGGTCATACCGGAGAGCTTGTCATAGAGACGGAAGTAGTTCTGGAAGGTGATGGTGGCCAGGGTCTTGTTCTCGCTGTTGACGTTGACGTGCTCCTTGGCCTCAATGGCCTGGTGCAGGCCGTTGGAGTAGCGGCGGCCGAACATCAGGCGGCCGGTGAACTCATCAACGATGATGACTTCGCCGTCCTTGACCACGTAGTCGATATCCCGCTTCATGGTGCCGTGGGCCTTGAGGGCCTGGTTGATGTGGTGAGAGAGGGTGGAGTTGGAAGGATCGGACAGGTTCTCCACATGGAAGAATTCCTCCGCCTTGGCAATGCCGCGGGCGGTGAGGGTTGCGGTCTTGGCCTTCTCGTCGACGATATAGTCGGCGTCAATGTCCGCATCCTCTTCTTCCTTGTTGTCGATCTGCACCACGACCTCTTTTTTCAGGCGGGAGACAAACATCTCCGCCATGTCATAGAGCTGGGTGGATTTCTCGCCCTGACCGGAAATGATCAGGGGAGTACGGGCTTCGTCGATGAGGATGGAGTCCACCTCGTCCACGATGGCGAAGGCGTGGCCCCGCTGCACCAGCTCGCTGGCGTAGATGCACATATTGTCCCGCAGATAGTCGAAGCCCATCTCGTTGTTGGTGCCGTAGGTGATGTCGGCAGCGTAGGCGGCCCGGCGCTCAATGCCGGTGAGGCCGTGGACGATCAGGCCCACCTTCAGGCCCAGGAAGCGGTGGACCTTGCCCATCCACTCACTGTCGCGCTTGGCCAGATAGTCGTTGACGGTGACGATGTGGACGCCCCGTCCGGTCAGAGCGTTGAGGTAAGCAGGGAGGGTAGCTACCAGGGTCTTGCCTTCACCGGTCTTCATTTCGGCGATGCGGCCCTGGTGCAGCACGATGCCGCCCACCAGCTGGACCCGATAGGGACGCATGCCCAGCACACGGTCCGCAGCCTCCCGCACGGTGGCGAATGCCTCCGGCAGCAGGTCGTCCAGAGTTTCCCCGTTTGCAAGACGCTGGCGGAATTCCGCCGTCTTGGCCTGGAGCTGGGCGTCGGAGAGCGCCTTGTACTCGTCAGCCAGAGACTCGATCTTGTCCACAATGGGATAGATGGACTTGAGCTCCCGGGAGCTGTAATCGCCAAACAGTTTTTTCATCAGACCCATAATATCGTAAAACATCCTTTCCGATTTCGGCTCTTTCCTGAAAAAGGGAAGAAAAATTCGCAAAAAAGCAAATGTAGCATACCACAAGTGCCTGTAAATTGCAAAGAAAAAAGGGTAGAACCGAAAAAAATTCACAATTGCGGGACGGATTTCTCACAAAGCAGTCCCGGAAGGCGGGCGTTTTCGTTAAAATGACGGAAGCGTTTCATCCAGCAGCATCCGCACCCGGCTGAGAACCGTACCTTCGCCGGTGCTGGCATCATAGTCCACACTGACCAGCCGCACATGGGGAAGCTTGCGCTGCAGGGAGGCATACTGCCCTTTGCCAAAGATATGGCCCGGCAGACAGGCAAAGGGCTGGACACAGAGAATCTTGCGGCAGCCCTGGCCGGCCCAACCCGCCGCTTCCGCGGCAATGAGCCAGCCGTCGGCCACGGTGACGTTCAAAGGCGCCAGTCCTGCAGCCTCAGCTTTGAGCTGGGACAGCGGCGGCAGTGTACGGAACCCCGCTGCGCGGAGAATGTCCACCATTTCTTTCTGGATTCTGCCCACTGCCTGCTGCACGATCCGGTAGGCGGCCCGATGGGCGGGCGGACCTTTGAGCGTGTGTGCATCCATGTAATAGAGTGCCTGCCAGGTCAGCCCCCCTACGTGGACCCGGCAGCCGTTGGCAGCCAGATAGTCCCGCAGATTCCAGTTGCCCAGGCGGCAGTTTTTGGTATAGATTTCCCCCACCACAGCCACATCCTGGACAGGGCGTTCTGCGGTTTCTACTGCCCGGAAAGACGCGGTGATCTCCCGGCACCGGGCCAGGATCTCCCGATGGGAGGGAGTGCGGACCAAATCCTGATCCAAGGTGTCCACCCACTGCTGCCAGAGGGCCTGCACAGAGCCGGGACGGGCCTCCAGAGGGCGCAGCTGGTCCCGGGCGATGGCCAGCGTGTCTCCCCAGACGGCGGCAGCCAGTGCCTTGCCGATCATGCCCGGATTCAGGGGCAGCGCGTCCTGCCGGTCGATGCCCCGGACATTGAGAGAGACCAGGGCAACCTCCGGATAGCCTGCCCGGTCCAGGACCCGCCGCAGAATCCGGATGAAGCAGGAGCCCCGGCATTCATCTCCCGCCTGGCCGATGAGGACGCCGCAGGAGTGCGCATCGTACTGCCCTGAGTCCAGCGCGCGGAGGATCTGTCCGGCCACCAGCACGGCAGGGTAGCACATGTCGCTGTGGATATACCGCAGTCCCAGATCCGCCAGGCCCTGGTCCTGCGTCAGCAGCACGGGCTGCCAGCGTGCGGAGGCAAAAGCACGGCGCAGCAGGGGAAAGTGATCGTCCAAAAAGGAGGGAATCAACAACGTCCTGGAAGCCATAACATCACCTCACTGCTGCAGATGGTTTGCGGATTCGTCATACCGCTTGCGGTTTACTGTATTCAGTATACCCGCCTGGAAGGAAAATCACAAGGCTGATGGAACGGTTTGGAAAGAAAACGCGGATTGTGCTTTCACTCCGGGTATGCTACAATAACCATAAGAATCCAAATATAAGGAGGATCTCCCATGAAGCTCAGCTTTTACGGCGCCGATCAATGTGTGACCGGCAGCTGTCACTGTCTGGAAGTTGGCGGTAAGCGCATCCTGGTGGATTGCGGACTGCAGCAGGGACGGGACGAGGTGTCCAACGCGGAATTTCCCTTCGCGGCGGGCTCTGTCGATTACGTTCTGGTAACCCATGCCCATATTGACCACTCCGGCCGGATCCCGATGCTGATCAAGCAGGGCTTTCAGGGCCGGATCCTCACTACCCGGCTGACGGCGGACCTGCTGGATATCATGCTGCTGGATTCCGCGCACATTCAGGAGCAGGATGCCGAGTGGAAAAACCGGAAGGCCGAGCGTTCCGGAGCGCCGCGGGTGGAGCCCCTCTATACCATTGAGGATGCTGCCCGGGTCCGGGAGTTTATGACCACCTGTGAATACCATGAGCAGGTGACATTGTTCCCCGGTGTGACGGTGGAGTTTGTGGATGCGGGCCATTTACTGGGCTCGGCATCCATCCTGGTTACCGCCACGGAGGGCGGCGTGACGAAGAAGCTGGTGTTTTCCGGCGATATCGGCAACATCAATCAGCCCATCATTCGGGATCCGACGCCCATTTCCGGTGCGGATTATGTGGTGATGGAGTCCACCTACGGCGACCGCAACCACACCGAGGTGTGGAGCTATACCGATGACCTGGCCCGCATTATTGACAAGACTCTGGCACGGGGAGGCAATGTCATCATTCCCTCCTTTGCCGTGGGCCGTACCCAGGAGCTGCTGTACTTCATCCGGGAGATCAAGGATGCCGGAATGGTTAAGAGCAATCCGGATTTTCCGGTCTATATCGACTCGCCCCTGGCCAAGAAGGCGACCACGATCTTCACCGGAAATCTGCGTGGGTATTTGGATGAGGATGCCCTGGCCCTGGTGCAGGACGGGACCCATATGTTCACTTTTACAAATCTGCGGATGACGGAGACCAGCGAGGAGTCGAAGGCGTTGAATATGGACCCGGGGCCGAAGGGCATCATTTCCGCCTCCGGCATGTGTGACGCCGGCCGGATTCGCCATCACCTCAAGCACAACCTCTGGCGAAAAGAGTGCACGGTGGTGTTTGTGGGCTATCAGGGAGAAGGCACTCTGGGCCGCGCTTTGCTGGAGGGGGCCAAGAGCGTCAAGATGTTCGGCGAAGAGATCGCTGTCAACGCCGAGATTGAGAATTTCCATGGCCTCTCGTCCCATGCGGACCGGGACCATTTGCTGGAGTGGATTTCCAATTTCAAGGCGCCCAAACCCCAGCATGTATTTGTGGTGCATGGGGATCGGGAAGTGGCACCGTTCTTTGCCCAAAGTATTCAGAATTTGGGATTTGAGGCCCACGCGCCCCAGTATACGGAGGTTTATGACCTCATTGCCGGGACCGTGGTGGAGCGGGGGTATTTGCCCGAGCGCAAGGCCAAGCCGGTATCCGGCGGCAGAACCAGTCCGGCTTACGAGCGGTTGGTGGCAGTGGGCCAGATGCTCATGGAATCCATCAAACGCAGCAAGGGCCGGGACAACAAGTCCTTGGCCAAGTTTGCCGACCAGCTGCGTCAGCTGCTGGAGAAATGGGAGGCCTGAGCCTCCGGCGGCGGAGTGCCGCATGAGATCACAAGAAGGAAGTTTGATATGGAGAAGCTGCGGCTGAATCAATGTGCAACCGGCACGGTGGAAGGGTACTCCAGTGAAGGACTGGGGATCGTCCGCTTGAACGGGGCAGTGGTATTTGTTCCCCGGGCAGTGCGGGGTGAGGAGATCGAGCTGCGGATCACGAAGGTGATGAAAACCGCTGCGGCGGGGGAGATTGTGCGGATCGTCCGCCCCTCGCCGGAACGGGTGAAGCCGGAGTGTCCGTACTACGGCCGGTGCGGCGGGTGCGATTTTCAGCATCTGACCTACGGTGAGGAGCTGTGGGCCAAGCGGCAGCGAGTGCAGGATGCCCTGACCCGCCTGGGCGGAACAGACCTTGTGGTGGAGGAGATTCTGGGGGCGAAGAATCCCCAGCGCTACCGCAACAAGAGTCAATACCCGGTAGGAGCGGACGGCACCATCGGGTTTTACCAGGCCAGAAGCCACAAGGTGGTAGCGGTGGACCGGTGTTTGATCCAGTCGGAGATCTCCGACCGGACTGCCCAGGCCGTGGGTGAGTGGATGCGCCGCTATAAAGTCCCGGCATATGATGAGACGACCGGAAAGGGCCTGATCCGCCACATTTACGTTCGGGTAAACCGGAAGGGGGAGAGCCTGTGCTGCGTGGTGGCCAATGGCCGCCAGCTGCCCCGAGAGCCGGAGCTGGCAGCATATGTCCGGGCGGCGGCGCCCCGTACAGTGGGCGTGGTGCTCAATGTCAACACCCGGAAAGGCAATGTGATTTTAGGTGAGAAGTACAGGACCCTGTGGGGAGAGAACTTCCTCATGGACACGTTGTGCGGGCTGACGTTCAAGCTCTCTGTGCCTTCTTTCTATCAGGTGAACCGGGACCAGGCGGAGGTGCTCTACGCCAAGGCCCTGGAGTTTGCCGGGCTGACCGGGGAGGAGACGGTGCTGGATCTTTACTGCGGCACCGGTACCATCACCTTGTGCATGGCCAGCCGGGCTAAACGGGTAATCGGCGCGGAAATTGTGGCGCCGGCCATTGCGGATGCGCGGGAGAATGCGGAGCGCAACGGGATTTCCAACGCGGAGTTTTTCTGCGGCGACGCGGCGGAGGTTGCGGCGCGGCTGGAGTCCGAAGGACTGCGGCCGGATGTTATTACGGTAGACCCGCCCCGCAAGGGTCTGAGCCCGGAGGTGATTGCCTCTGTGGCGGCCATGAAACCGCGGCGGGTGGTCTATGTCTCTTGCGACCCGGCCACCCTGGGACGGGATCTGCGGATCTTCGCGGAGCTGGGGTATCCCGCCGTCCGGGCTGCGGCAGTGGATATGTTTCCGGGAACGCGTCACGTTGAGACGGTAGTTCTTTTGTCCCACAAAAAAGCCGACAGTTATATCCACATTGA
>ENA-UOJM01002591-UOJM01002591.1-human-gut-metagenome-genome-assembly--contig:-P116-NODE-2591-length-12476-cov-37.046937_pt1 | contig 12476 bp, 9 predicted proteins | sample MGYA00242349_ERZ723896 | MGnify/ENA metagenome assembly ERZ723896 | reverse complement strand
ATCTGCCGTACCTCGCTCGCCGTATCGGCACTTAGAATTATGCGGTATTGCCTTAACGATCAGCTGTGCGGCTGTTTTTCAAAATTGCGGCGCAGGCCGCACCTTAAACTCCTAATTCCTAACTCCTCCCTCCTAACTTCCAAACTGGAGGTACAACGTGAATTACAAATACTATAACCCCCGCAAGGCTGCGCTGGATACGGCGCGTGAGCTGCTGACCGGCGCGCTGAATGCTGCTGTGGTGGACGGTTCCCTTCCGGAAGCCCCGCTGCCGGAATTTATTGTTGAGATTCCCGCCGATGTCAAAAACGGCGATATTGCATCCAACGCCGCCATGGCCGGTGCCCGTGCGTTCCACAAGGCTCCGCGCCAGATTGCACAGGCCATTGTGGACCACCTGAACCTGGAGGGCAGCCTGTTCGACCGTGTAGAGATCGCAGGCCCCGGCTTCATCAACCTGTTCCTGGGTGCCCACTGGTTTACCAGCGTGCTGCAGGCTGCTGCCACTGAGCCGGAATACGGCCGCACGGACGGCGGTGCAGGCAAGCGCTACAACGTTGAATTTGTTTCCGCCAACCCCACCGGCCCCATGCACATGGGCAACGCCCGCGGCGGTGCTCTGGGCGACTGCCTGGCTGCCTGCCTGGACTGGGCCGGTTATGATGTGACCCGCGAGTTCTACATCAACGATGCAGGCAACCAGATCCAGAAGTTCGGCAAGAGCCTGGCCATCCGCTACCTGCAGCTGTACAAAGGCGAAGAGGCCGTTCCCCTGCCGGAAGAATGCTACCAGGGCGCTGACATTATTGCTCGCGCCAAAGAGTTTGCCGAAATTCACGGCGATTCTTATGTCGATAAGGACTTTGAAGAGCTGAAAGATGCCCTGATTGCCGATGCCCTGCCCAAGAACATTGCCGGGCTGCAGCGCGACCTGGGCAAGTACCGCATCACCTATGATGTCTGGTTCCACGAAAGCGACCTGCACAAGAGCGGCGCTGTGGATGATGTCATCAAAATCTTGATGGACAAGGGTGCCTGCTACAAGGCCGAGGACGGTGCCATCATGTACCGCAGCGCCCAGTATGCTTCCAAGTACGGCGTTGTAAACCGCAAGAAGGACGAAAACGCCGACGGCGAAGAGGAAGCCAAAGACGAAGTTCTGGTACGCGCCAACGGCATTCCCACCTATTTTGCCGCCGACATCGCCTACCATTACAACAAGCTGGCCGTGCGCGGTTTTGACCGTGCCATCGACATTTGGGGTGCCGACCATCACGGCCATGTAGCCCGCATGAAGGGTGCCATGGACGCCGTTGGCCTGGACGGCACCAAGTTGGATGTTGTGCTGATGCAGATGGTCAACCTGATGCGCGACGGCAAACCGGTGCGTATGAGCAAGCGTACCGGCAAGGCCATCACCCTAACCGACCTGCTGGACGAAGTGCCCATTGATTCCGCACGTTTCTTCTTCAACCAGCGCGAAAGCTCCTCCACTCTGGATTTCGACCTTGACCTGGCTGTGCGCAACGACAGCGAAAACCCGGTCTACTATGTCCAGTACGCCCACGCCCGCATCTGCTCCGTGCTGAAAAAGCTGGAAGCCGCCGGTGTGACCTTTGAGGGTGCCGATGCCCTGGATGCCAGCCTGCTGACTGACCCCAGCGAGCAGGCTCTGCTGCGTCTGCTTTCCGCTTTCCCGGCTGAGATTGCTGCCGCAGCAGAAAAGTATGACCCGGCCCGCATTACCCGTTATGTTATCGACATTGCCACGGCGTTCCACCGCTTCTACAATGCCTGCCGCATTCTGGAAGCTGACCCTGCCGTTCGCCAGTGCCGCATGGCCCTGTGCCTGGCCGTGCGCAGCGTGATCCGCAACGTGCTGACCATGTTCAAGGTTACGGTGCCGGAGAGCATGTGAATTCGTTAGGAGTTAGGAGTTGAATTAGAAATTAGGAATGAGCAATTAGGAATTGGGGCTGCCTGATTACTAAATGCTTATTGTGATGATTTCTGGGGCTGACTTCTTTTAGCTTCTTTTCTCTAATACAAACTAAAAAGCGTGGGCCTGCCAACCGACAGGCCCACGCTTTTGCACACCCAACATATTTATTATACCACATTCGTCAAGGCAATATCTATCCATAACATGCACGAATAATTCATATTTTGTTTGGGATATCTGCGAATAGACAAATTCCTTAGGGTATTGTATAGTATAGTCACAGAAAGAAAACAGCCGGAGATAAGGAGCTAAAAGCTCCAAGCAAAAGCCACTTTCAATAGCATCGGAACAAGGCACGGCGGTTTTCCCGACAGCTTCAAGCAGATTTCGCAAAGGCTTCCAGTAAGAGGTCTAAATGGGAACACTTGAAGAACTCCGGGAAAGCAGGGACCGGGAGGCTACCGAAGGACTTGAAAGTAAGATGGCAAAGCCGGCAGGATTCGTAAGGAAGGAGGCTCAAGTCCAATGGCTAATTTCAAAGATCCCATTCATCACCGGCGGGCCTGGGCCTGCTGAAAGCAAACGAACCTCATTAACAGCCGCAGGTCATTACCTGTAAAAGATATAAAAGTTAAGATGCAAGGTTCGTAGCTTGCTTAAAATGCAGTGCTCAGGAAATCCCGTCAGAAAAAGTTCCCCGCGTTTACATAGATTAGATGAAGAACTGACGACAGGATTCTAAATAGAAAATTACAGGCTCAAAACCTGGTACGCAAAAGCGTAAATAGAAACCCTGAATCACCGGTGATTGTTATGAAAGATCTAACTCCGCCGAACAAGTAATGCTTCACCTGATCTGGCTGGTGCAAGCGCACCATCCCCCAAAAGGAGAAACTCCGATGTACTAGAGCAAAGAGGAATCAACCTCTGGCATCAAATTCAGGTACCCTGCACAAAGTTATTGAAGTTCACTTCCCCGTTCCACAGATGCACCAAGAATCGTTTTCCTTGCAAAATGTTTCCAGGCAGCAAATAACGAACCAAAGGGAATCAGAAATTTCAAGCAAACGCAAAATCATCGAACAACAGCGAATGAAACCCGTTTCCGATTTGCAAAACAAAGAAAACCAGGTTTAAAAACATTCGATCAAAGTTAAAGGATGAGGTTGCCATGAAAATGTGCAAACGGTCCGAAAAATAATACAATCGGGTATGAGGCTATGACTCCAATCAAGTAAGTTCGCTCCAGCGCCATAAGGGTAGAAGGCGCTGGAGCTTTTTTGTTGTGTTGTGCCGGATGTTTCCGGTCTGCTTATCTCCTCTCGTTTACTTTTGTCTGCATCATTTTTGTTTTGCTACCGTGCTCTAACGCAGCAAATCACTCTAAACACGGCTGTCCCTCCGCCCACAACATTGCACTGTGCGGCGGAGAGTTTTTATGTTTGCGGGCTTTTGTGGAGTATGACGGTACCGGTATTCCATCGCAATTTCTGTTTTCTGAATTTTATTGTTGACATTTCTGTAATATTGCGTTATGATAGCCACAAGGTCCAGAATTTTACAGAATACTGGAATGATAGGTTTTTCGCTATCTTTTTATTGTTCTGTATAATGCCCAAATCGGCGGCTGCCGGGCTGCGTTTTACGTTTAGGATTTCTTTTCCCAATATCGTTCACCTGCCTTAAAGTGTATTTGAAAACAAGAAAAAGATAGACTAAATTTTTGACTTTTCAGATACACCCTAGGATTCCGGTATTTCCGCTGTAAGTTTTGTTTGGCGTTCCCTTGGCAGAGGGTACACCAAAATTCTCTTGTTCACCTTTTTTCTTCGTGAAGTGTGCAGCAGCGCTTCACCATTTTTTAGCTATTGTGATTACAGATTTCTGTTACATTAAAGGAGGCTTTATGGAACAACTTACGATTGATACCGGCTTGCGCGAATACGCGGTCAATGGCGGGCCGGAGCACGGCGGCGGAGTGCTGCGCTTTAACCCCAGCGACCCCAATGTTTACAGCCGTTTTTGCACCCTGCAAAATCAGCTGCAAGAGCTGGAACAGCAGGTGCAGGCGCAAAGCCCCACTGGGACCGATGCCATACAGCTGCTGGCCCAGGCGGATCAGCGCGCCAAGGGGCTGCTGGCGGAAGTATTTGGCCCCGGCAATGATTTTGACGCCATGCTGGGCGGCACCAATCTGCTGGCGGTTGCCGGCAACGGCGAGCGGGTCATCACCAATCTGTTTGCGGCATTGCAGCCCATTCTGGAAGCCGGTGCCCGCCAGTGCGCGGATGCCAAAGCCACGCTGGCCGTGCAGCAGGCCCAGGCAGCGCGCGCCGCGCGCGGGGTGCAGGTATGAGCAGCTGGCGGCTGCCCACCCGGCTGGAGGTTGGCGGAAAAGCATATCCGATTCATTCGGATTACCGCGATATTCTGGATATTCTGCATCGGTTGAACGATGCCAGCGAGCCGGAATTCATCCGCTGGCGGGTGGCCCTGGCCCTATTTTATGAGGGCGATCTGCCGCGCAGCGACTATCCGGAGGCCATGCAGAAGCTGGCAGATTTTTTGAACTGCGGGCAAACGCTGCCCCGATCCCCTGCCCCGCCGCTGTTGGACTGGGAACAGGACGCCCCGCTGATTGCCGCCGACATCAACAAAGCCGCCGGGTGCGAAGTGCGCGCCCTGCCTTATCTGCACTGGTGGACCTTTATGGCCTGGTTCAACAGCATTGGGGACGGCCAGCTGGCTACCCTGCTGCGGGTGCGCAGCAAGCTGCGCCACGGCCAAAAATTGCAGCCGTGGGAACAGGACTACTACCGCAAAAACAAAGCCATGGTTGACCTGCGCCCCCGCTTGAATCCGGCAGAGATAGCGGAACGCCAGCGGCTGCAGCGCCTGTTGGCCAATTAAGTCCTCATAAGGAGGTAGATGCTTTTGCCAAAATCCTATGCAGGCAGCCTTCAGGTTGCCCTGTCTACACAAACAACTACCCACACCGCGCAGCAGCCGCTGAACGGCCTGCGCACTGCCCTGAAAAAAATAAGCCGCAGTGTAAACGCTGCGTTCTCCGCCGTGCCGGTGGCAAAGTTTGAGCAGCAGACCGCCGCAGCAGCAGTCAGCGCCAACAAAGCCGCCAAAGCCCAGGCCAAACTTGCCAGTGGCACCACCAAAGCAGCCAAGGCCGCCAAACGCAGCGTTGCGGAATTTGATGAGCTGGACCGGCTGCAGGCTTCTCTTGCCGAAAGTGCCGGAGCTGCGGCGGCTTCCACCACCCGCAAAAGCAGCAGCGCTGCAACAATCAAAGCCGCAGATGCCGAACCGCCACAGTTAAGTCCGCCGGCTCTATTAAACCAGCAGCTGCAAAATTTCTGGGCTACATTACAGGCTGTGCTTGCCCCCGCCGCCGCGCTGTGGGATGCAGCCTGGCAGCAGATGAAAACCGCTGCCCTGACCGTTTGGCAGGATCTTTTGGGCGGCGTTCAGCTGACCTGGGCCGAGTACGGCCAGCCCATTGCCCAGAGCGCCGCCCTGGCGTTGGAAAACCTGCAAGGCATTTTTACCACCCTGTGGCAGAACGTTTTGCAGCCGATCCTTACTAACCTGATGCAGATTTTATCTACCCTCTGGTCCTCCCACCTCAAGCCCCTGTGGGACGACATTCTTTTGCTGGTAGCAAGCGTTGCCAACTGCCTGCTGGACCTGTGGAACAACCTGCTGGCCCCGGTGGCCAAGTGGATTATCGCCACATTCGGCCCCACGTTTGCTGAGGTATTCAACGCCATTGCGGACGTTGTTGGCGTGGCCGTTGGGGCTATTGCGGATGCCATCGATCTGGCCGTTGTTGTGCTGCGTGGGCTGGCGGACTTTTTAAGCGCCGTGTTCCGCGGCAAATGGGATGCTGCCTGGCAGGCCATCGGCAACACAGTCAACACCGTCTGGGATAAGATGACGAACGCCATCAAGACCGCCGTCAATGGCATCATCGGCTTCATCAATCGGATGATCTCCGCCGTTGTCACCGGCATCAATGCGGTCATCAACGCGCTGAACGGGTTGTCGTTCGACCTGCCGGACATATTCGGCGGCGGGCATGTTGGGTTTCATATCAGCACCCTGACCGCCCCGCAGATCCCCTACCTGGCGCAGGGCGCGGTCATCCCGGCGAACCGGGAGTTTCTGGCCGTGCTGGGCGATCAGAGCCACGGCACCAACGTGGAAGCCCCACTGGATACCATCAAGCAGGCTGTGGCCGAAGTCATGGAGGACCTGCAGGCAGGCCAGATGGCGGGCTTTGAAGCCGTGGTTTCCGTGCTGCGGGAGATCCTCTCCGCCGTGTACGGCATTGAGCTGACCGACGAGGACGTAGGCCGCGCCGTACAGCGCTGGCAGCGCAAACAGCTGACTGCCACAGGAGGTGTGTGACGTGACCCTGACCAATCTGTTCCAGATCGATGGCAAATCCCTGTACGCACCGGACTGCGACATTGAACCGAGCTATTCCGACCTGGATTCCAGCGATTCCGGCCGCGACGAGGCCGGGTTTATGCACCGGGAAGTGGTGCGGGAAAAGGTTGCCACCTGGCCCATCGCCTACAGCTGCCTGACGGATGACGAATACAAGTACACCATCGGGCTGTTTGCAGGCAAGGCAACGTTTCAGTTCACCCATCCCAAAGCCGGATCTTCCACCGAGACCGAAACCACCACCTGCTACTGCAGCAAATACGGCATCGCCTGGCACAATGCCAAGACGAAACAGTGGAAGAATTTGAAGTTTAACATTATTGAATGCTGATTGAGAGCTAGGAGGCAGGAAGTAGGAGTTAGGAGTTAAAACGGGCCTAAGGTCCAGCATTGTAGGGAACGGTCTCGACCGTTCCGGGGCTTTGCGGTAGATGCCATAACAGGATTTACCGCAAGGCGACGGGCGCACACTGTGCGCTCCTACGGGACTGCAGCCTAATTTTCAAACCGTGCGCGCACGCGCACACCTTCCAACTCCTAACTCCTCACTCCTACCTCCTAACTAAAACCAAAGGAGGTGTATATTTGCTCCAACCAATTCTCACTCTCCCAAGCGGCACCGAATTAAAGGGCGGCTCCCCCGGCAGCGCGGTGAAGAGCCTTACCCTGCACACTGCGGTAAACGCCGGGCAGGAGTTCACCATCGGCTCTGCGTTTTCGGACTACATTGAAGCCGAAATCTGGGCGGACCCGGGCGGCAGCCTGCAAATTACCGCCGGGGATGCCCTGACCTACTACCGGCAGGACGATGCCGGGAACCGCACCAAGGTGGGCGTTTTCTATGCCGAAAAGCCCACCCGCACTAAGCGCAACAGCTACAAGGTCACGGCCTACGACACCATGTCCAAGCTGGATGCGGACTTTTCCGGCTGGCTGCACGCCAATCAGGCGCAGTTCCCCAAAACTATCTGGCAGCTGGTTCAGCTGGCCTGCCAGCGGGCAGGGGTCACGCTTGCCAGCAGCAGCCTGCCCATCAACGGCAGCTACAGCGTGCAGGCGTTCTACGCGGACGACCTGACCTGCCGCCAGATCATCTCCTGGGCGGCGGAAGCAGCAGGCTGCTACGCCCACATGAATGCAGACGGCAAGCTGCAATTCTTGACCTACACAGACAAGCGCAGCACGGCCAAAATCACCCCGGACGGTGCCAGCAACAGCACCGCCTATTATGCTGACAGTTTGAGCTATGAGGACTACACCGTCAAGGCCATTGAGAAAGTCCAGATCCGGCAGTCGGACAGTGACGTGGGGGTCATCTACCCCGACAGCACCACTGCCACCAACACTTACGCCGTGCAGGGCAACCTGCTGCTGACAACCGGCACCGAAGCCAACCTGAAAAGCGTTGTCCAAAACCTGTACAACGTGCTGAAAAACGTGACCTACACCCCCTGCAAAGTATCGGTGCCCAGCAGTTCCGGCCTTGCCTGCGGGCAGATCGTGCACGTTAAGGACGCACGCGGGCGGGAGTTCGACACCTACCTGATGAGCGCCACAATCTCCTCCGGCAAGGCAAGCTTTGAAAGCGTGGGCAGCGCCAGTCGGGAAAGTTCCAGCGCCGTGAACAACCAGAGCTACAAGAACCTGACCGGCAAGATGCTGGAGATCAAGACCAGCGTGGACGGCCTGGAAGTAAAGGCCAGCGACCTGACCGGCAAGTACACTGACCTGAAAGCAACGGTGGACGGGCTTTCGGCGGAGGTGAAAAAAGACATCAAAATCACCGGCGGCGGCAACCTGATCCTGGGCAGTGAGAGCTTCAAGAACGCTGAACTGAAAGGCAATACCGGCGACGGCAGTTCTATTACCTATGAACTAACCGGCGGGGCGACCATGGCCAACACCAACTCCAACCGATATTTTCGCTGGACAACGGTGGGTGCGTATGTGGCAAAAGGCGTGACATTGTGCCTGTCTGTTATGTACAAACCCGTTTCTGGTGCGGATGAGTTCTGTATGGAAATCGCTTACACGGCGGGGTACTCCACCAGCCAGAGCTGGGCAACCATTAAGCCAACTGATCAGCTGGAGATTGAGCAGACGGACGGCTGGGTACTGCGGTATGGCCTGTGGACGCCGCCGGACAACGCCACCTTAAAGCTGGTGGATATGGGCAGTGGTACCACCCACGCTGGTACCGGCAACTACACCAACAAGTTTTCGCTGCTGCACCCCATGCTGCAATACGGCAACGCGCCGACCGCCTGGAACGCCAGCAGCGGCGACTACCTGACGCAGGAAAGCGCCAAAAGCTTATTTTCGCAAACCGCTGATGAGATCAAGACCGAAGTCACCAAGTCAGTGACTGAAACGGTAACGGCCAACGTGAAGGACACCGCTATCAGCGCCGCCAATGATGCCGTTGACAGTAAATTGCAGGACTACGCCACCACCGCAACGGTGAACAGCCTGAAAGAGGATGTTTCCAGCATCAGCCAAAAGGCGGATAGCATCAGCACCAAAGTCAGCAGCCTGAAAGAAACCACCACGACCATTTCCAACGACCTGGACAGCACAAAGCGGGAATTCAAAACCGTTAAAGAATCAGTATCCGCGATTGACCAGAAAGCTGACAGCATTACTCAGACGGTAACGCAGCGGATCACAGGCGGCAACAATATTATTGCGGGCACCGATGACTGGAACAATGCGACCCTGGATGCAGGCGGCAATGACCTGAGGAAAAAAGGGACATACACGATCAGCGGTGAATCCGTCCGAGTGACCAATAGGGCGCAGAACACTCGCTTCCACTTTGGCGCGGACAAAACGCTGGTGATTGCCAAGGGCATGACCTATTGCGCCAGCGTACTGTACAAGCTCAACTCCGGCACGGACAGCCTGTTTTTGCAGTTTGAGACCAAGAGCAGCAGCGGAGCAAAAAGTTATTACGGCAATGCATTCAAAAATGCGAAGCAGGACATTGCGCTGGACAACGGCTGGAAGCTGCGCTGGGCGGCGTTCACGGCGACCGCGGACGGCTATGCAGACGGTCTGTTTATAAGTACCGCGGACGACAACGCCACCGTTACCAATGACCTGACCATTATGCACCCCATGGTGCAGATGGGCAACGCCCCCACTGCCTGGACGGCCAGCACCGGCGACTATCTGACCGCCACCGAAACCAAAACCGAGATCAAGCAGACGGTGAGCGAAATTAAGCTGACGGCCAGCACAAGCGGAACCAGCAGTACCATCAAGCTGACGGCGGGCGGAACAGAGATCACCAGCGCACAGATCAACCTATCCGGCGTGGTAACATTTTCGGATTTGAGCACCTGGAACCAGGACAAGACAATCATCAACGGCGGCAACATTACCACCGGGCAGATTCACAATAAGGCGCGCACAACCACTTATGACCTGGACAATGCCTGGATTCGTATGGGCAAAGATGCTGGCACTCGTGTGGACATTGACACGGGGCGCATCCGCTGGTACTGGGAAAACAACCTGACCGGTGTGTTAAGCAGCCGGTACGGCAAATCTTATATTGGCGATAACTCCCGCTACACGTTTTTAGGCTGGTTCTCCACCGGCGACCCCAGCTTTGATTATTCCACCGGCGGGGCCACCAGCGAGTTTGTGGGCATTGCCATTGACCAGGTAGATAAGGTCATCCACTGCAATGCCAGCAAGTTTGAAATCCCCGGCAGAATTGAATGCGGTTCTTTGAGCGTGAACGGGAGGGAGATTTAATGCAGAAATTCATGCAGATTTTGGCCACGTTGGCTTTGCTGTTGGTGCTTGCATTGGTTATTCCGCTTACGCTGGCAGCCTGCGGCGGCACGCGAACCGAAGATACAAGCTATCCGCGCCCGGAATATTCCGGCTCCCCGATGGCAGAAAGGTGATGAAATGACCACAACCGCAAAAATTGAAGAACTCCAAAAGTCCGTCATCAACGCCATCAACAACAGCTGCCTGCACCCCGCTGTGGTGCGGCTGGTGCTGCTGAACGTGATCTCGATGGTGGAAGCCAGCGAGAGAGAGGTAAACAAAAGAGAAAAAGAGACAGAATCCTGAAAATCTGTTTTTTGTTCCCGCATAATCCACACAAAATATAACACATAAAAACAAGGCACCGGGCCAATTACAGGTTCGGTGCCTTGTGGTATTTATGGTGTCAGGATGCCGATCAATCTGCCATCGGCTGATGGTCCGTGATGGTGTGCTCCTGCTGGTACTTGAGCGCAGCAGCGATAAAGCCCTTGAACAGGGGATGTGCGCGGTTGGGGCGGCTCTTGAATTCGGGGTGGAACTGTACGCCCACATGGAAATCACGACCGGGCAGCTCAACAGCTTCCACCAGGCGGCCATCCGGGCTGGTACCGGAGATCACAAGGCCGTGGTTCTGCATCTCTGCACGGTAGTCGTTGTTGAACTCATAGCGGTGGCGGTGGCGTTCGTCAATTTCTTCTTTGCCATAGCACTCACGCAGCTTGGTGCCCTCGGCGGTAATGCAGGGGTACTTGCCCAGGCGCATGGTGCCGCCCTTCGGGATGTTCCCCTGCTGGTCCGGCATCAGAGCAATAACATTGTGCTCGCCGTCCGGCGTAAACTCGCTGGAGTTGGCATCGGCATAGCCCAGCACATCGCGGGCATATTCCATAACCATAATCTGCATACCCAAGCAGATGCCAAAATACGGGATGTTCTGTTCCCGTGCATAGCGGGCGGCCTGGATCATGCCCTCAATGCCGCGGTCGCCAAAGCCGCCGGGCAGGATGATGCCATCCACACCGGAAAGCTCTTCAGCGCAGCGCTCCTGATCCAGCAGGTTTTCGCTGTCCACCCAGTGAATCTCCACTTTGGACTCATTCTCAAAGCCGGCGTGATACAGGGACTCCATTACACTCAGGTATGCGTCATGCAGCTTGACATATTTGCCAACCAGGGCAATGGTGCAGGTCTTGCTGCGGGTGGCAATGCGGGAGATCAGCTCTTTCCACTCGGTCAGGTCGCTGGCCGGAGTTTCCAAGTGCAGCTGACGGCAAACAACGTTGGTCAGGCCGGCAGCTTCCAGCATCAGCGGGCACTCGTACAGGCTGGGCATGGTCAGGTTTTCAATCACGCAATCAGGGCGCACATTGCAGAACATGCTGATCTTGCGCTTGATATCGCTGCCAACGCGGCCATCGGCACGCAGCACGATGACGTTGGGGGCGATGCCCATGCCCTGCAGTTCCTTGCAGGAATGCTGGGCGGGCTTGGATTTATATTCGTCCGAGCCGGAAATATAGGGCACCAGAACCACATGGATGTAGCAGCAGTTTTCCATGCCCTGCTCAATGCCAACCTGGCGGATGGCCTCCAGGAAAGGCTGGCTCTCAATATCACCGGTGGTACCGCCGATTTCGGTGATGACAACATCGGCTTCGGTGCTTTTGGCAAGATTGTAGATATAGCTCTTGATTTCGTTGGTAATGTGGGGAATGATCTGCACCGTCTGGCCCAGATAAGCGCCCTGGCGTTCCTTGTTCAGCACGTTCCAATAGACCTTGCCCGTCGTCAGGTTCGAGTACTTGTTCAGGTTTTCATCAATAAAGCGCTCATAATGACCCAGATCCAGGTCGGTTTCGGTTCCGTCATCCGTCACGAACACCTCGCCGTGCTGTAGCGGGCTCATGGTGCCGGGATCCACGTTGATATAAGGATCCAGCTTTTGAGAAGCCACCTTCAGGCCGCGGGTTTTCAGCAAACGGCCCAGGCTGGCTGCTGTGATGCCCTTGCCCAAGCCGGAGACCACGCCGCCAGTAACAAAAACGTACTTTGTCGCCATATATACCATCCTCTCCACAACTACCACAAATAAATGGACGCTTTATTATACATCACTTTTATTTCCAAAAGCAAGAGTCTTTTTTCCTGTTTGGTGCAAATTCTCTTGCGCACCATCGTACAATCCCCTATAATAAATAAGATAGTATTTAAGGCAATACCGCATAATTTTAAGTGCCGATACGGCGAGCGAGGTGCGGCAGATGCTAAGCCAAAAGCGCAGATA
>ENA-UOJM01002590-UOJM01002590.1-human-gut-metagenome-genome-assembly--contig:-P116-NODE-2590-length-12480-cov-4.721368_pt1 | contig 12480 bp, 14 predicted proteins | sample MGYA00242349_ERZ723896 | MGnify/ENA metagenome assembly ERZ723896 | reverse complement strand
AGGTCACCCCCATGCTCACGGAGGCCATCCGCGCCGCCAAGGCCGCGAAGTAATCGCTGTATCAAATGAAAAAAGGCTTCCGACGGATTTCCGTCGGGAGCCTTTTTTGTTTATAGAGCGTGACAGGTATTATCGGGCTGAATCTCCATTTTCATATTCCTGCCGCCAGGCAGCCAGCTCTTCCGCATCCCGGTCATCCAGGGCATGGAGTCCGCTGCGCTGCTCCATATGGTGCGTCAATTCATGGGAGAGGGTGGTGCGCAGTTCTGCTTCCCAGGTTTCCCGGTCCCAGTCTTCCAATTGGGCCAGGGCGGAAAAAGAACCGAAATAGAGGTTGATATACCGGCCCATCATATCGTTGCAGTATTCTCCCAGAATGTACATTTCCCCAGGGGGAAAGTCGGGATCCGGGACGGTATCCTCCAGCAGATTGACACCCCCATTGAGCTCATCAAACAGAGCTGCGGGAAAGGTTTCCGCAGTCTCATCCAAAAAGGCTTCCGCTTCATCAATGCTCAGCTGCATATGGACCTCCCAGAATCACGGTTTCCAGCTCCAATGGGGTATCGGCCAGAAAGTCGGCACCTGCTTCTGCCAAAGAGGCCCGGGACCGGAATCCCCAGGTGACACCGCAGGATTTGGTGCCGGCATTGTGTCCGGTGTGGATATCCACACTGCTGTCTCCCACAAAGAGGGTGTTTTCCGGAGATGCCCCGAGCTCTGCCAAAACAGCCCGGGCTGCCTGGGCATCGGGTTTGACGGGCGTTCCTTCCCGTTTGCCGCGGACCAACTGGAATGTGCCGGGAAAGAACCGGTCGATCAGTGCGCAGCTGAAGTTGTCGGCCTTGTTTGAGTAGACTGCCATCTGCACGCCCGCATCGTGCAGACGGGCCAGCAGTGATGCGATGCCGGGATAGGGGCGGGTATGGTCGGCGCTGTGCGCACCATAATAAGCGGAAAACTCCGCCAGGGTCCGGGCCAGCTGCTCCGGTGTGCGGGCCTCTTCCGGGGAAAAACGGGAGACCAGGTTGGGAATCCCGTGCCCCACCATAGTCTGAAACGTTTCTACAGAGAATTCCGGCCAGCCGTAGGCGCGGCAGACGTGATTTCCCGCAGCTGCCAGATCGTCAATGGTATTCAAAAGCGTTCCGTCCAAATCAAAAATTACGGTATGATACATGAATACGTCTTGTCCTTTATCTATGGAATAGAAGTTCCACCAAACTGTGGTCATTTGCAATGGTAGTGCAGCGGAAGGCGTTATGCAAGAGAAACTGGAAAAAAAGACGCGGAATTTCCGCGCCTTTTTTCAGAGAGGACATTCCACAGGGCCGGAGTACGTCAGCACACTGCAGCGGGAGAACCCCGCGGCCTTGGCCAGTTCCGCAGCCTGATCATATCCAAAGACCAGAGTATCCGTACTGTGGGCATCGGAGGTGAGAATGATCCGTCCGCCCATATCGCGCCACTCCCGGAGGAGAAACAGCGCCGGATAGGGCGCAGTACGGTATCCGCGGGAGACGCCGCCGGTGTTGATTTCAAGCAGGGTAGCACCGGGATCGACTGCGTGAAGAGCGTCCAGGGCGGCACTGCGGTACCGGGGAGTATCCTCATCAAAGAAGCGGTTTCCGGCGTTGAGCTTGGTGATGAGATCGAGATGCCCCAAAATGGTGGGCCGCATGGCCGCTACCCGGGCAACGTTCCGGAAATATCCCTCCGCCACCGCTAGGGCATCTCCACCGTACATGCGGTCCCGGCAGGCGGAAAACTGCGCCTCACCCCAGTCTGCGGCATAGTAGGCACCATCGGGTGCCCTTTGATAATGGACGCTGCCGATCCAGTAGTCAAAGCCATCCGGAGAAATGTCGGACTGGCTGTCCCACTCCAGCCCCAGCAGGACTTCCATCCGACCAGCGTACTGTTCCCGCAGAGCCAGCACGGCGGCACGGTAATCGGTCATATCTGCGGGCAAGACGGCCCCCTCATCGTCGGGAATGGGGGTGTGGCTGTGGCAGGAGACGCCGAAATACCGCACCCCGGCCGCGTAGGCTGCTGCGGCCATGGCTTCCGGAGAAGCCTTGCCGTCGCAGAGGGTGGAATGGGTGTGGACGGAACACATTCGGGGAGAGAGGGTCATTGCATCCGCTCCTGTTTGACCTTGTGGTCCACCACATGGCGCTTTTCCAATTCCCTGGTGATATCTTCTACGGTAATGCCCATCTGGACCATCAGCACCATGACGTGATACGTCAGATCGGCAATTTCATAGATCGTCTCGGCCTTGTCTTCCTTCCGGCCGCCGATGATGACCTCGGTGCATTCCTCGCCGACCTTTTTGAGAATTTTGTCCAACCCCTTTTCAAAGAGGTAGGTGGTGTAGCTGCCTTCCTTGGGGTTGGTCTTCCGGCCTTCAATCAAGTGGTACAGGCCTTCGTAGCTAAACGCCTTAAGCTCATCGGAGAGGTAGACCGGCTGGAAAAAGCAGCTCTCGGCACCGGTGTGGCAGGCGGGACCGGCTTTGACGACTTCCACCACCAGGGCGTCGCCATCGCAGTCGGCGGTGATGGAGACCACGCGCTGAACATTGCCGGAAGTCTCGCCCTTGCGCCAGAGTTCCTGGCGGCTGCGGCTCCAAAAGCAGGTGCGGCCTTCGTCGATGGTAATGGCCAGACTCTCGGCATTCATGTAGGCCAGGGTCAGCACTTCTTTGGTATAGTGATCCTGCACGATTGCAGGAATGAGACCGTGTGCATCAAATTTGAGTTCCATGGAATTCCCCCGTTTTCAATAGATTGTGGAAAACTTGCCCGCAGGAAGGACGAAGAACCGGAATCAAACACGGACTTCTACGCCCTGAGTGCGGAGAAATCGCTTGAGATCCCGGATATCCACTTGCCGGGTGTGGAAAATGGAAGCGGCCAGCCCCGCATCTATCCCGGGATGGGTGAAAAGCTGGGCAAAGTGCTCCATGTTTCCGGCGCCGCCGCTGGCGACGATGGGAACGGAAACCCGGGCGGCCAGCGCGTCCAGCATTTCCAGGTCAAAGCCGTTTTTCACGCCGTCGGTGTCGATGGAGTTGAGGACGATTTCGCCCGCGCCCTCCCCGCCACCCCGGACGGCCCACTCCAGGGCATCAATGCCGGTATCCTCCCGGCCGCCCTTGGCAAAGACCCGGAACTGGCCGTCCACCCGCTTGACGTCCATGGAGAGGACGACGCACTGGTCGCCGTATTTCTTGGCTGCCGCGCCGATCAAAGAGGGATCGGCAATGGCACCGGAGTTGACGGAGACCTTGTCGGCGCCGCACTTGAGCACCCGGTCAAAATCCGCCGTGGTGCGGATGCCGCCGCCCACTGTCAGGGGAATGAAGACTTCCCGGGCCACGGCGCGGAGGATCTCGGTAAACAAAGCGCGGCCCTCGGCAGAGGCGGTGATGTCGTAAAAGACCAGCTCGTCGGCGCCGGAGTCATTGTAAAATCGGGCCATTTCCACCGGATCGGCCATGTCCCGCAGGCCCTGGAAATTGGTGCCTTTGACTACCCGGCCGTCCCGGACGTCCAGGCAGGGAATGATTCGCTTGGCTAGCATGCGCCCACCTCCCGGATGACGGTGGCCAGATCCAGCCGTCCGGTATAGAGGGCTTTGCCCAGAATGGCAGCCCGGACCCCCATTGCCTGCAAGGTCCGCAGTTCCTCCAGAGAGCTGACGCCGCCGGAGGCGGTGATCTCCAGGCCCTGGATGGTCACCAGCTCCCGGTAGAGATCCAGATTGGTGCCCTGCTCGGCGCCGTCCCGGGAAATGTCGGTGTAGATGACACGGCGCACACCGGCATCCCGCAGGCGGCGGCAGAAGTCCACGCCCCGCTCCCGGGACAGTTCCTTCCAGCCGCTGATGGCCACGAACCCGTCCCGGGCGTCCACGCCTACGGCGACTTTAGCCCCGTAGAGCTGGGCCATCCGGGCGGTGAAGGGGAAGTCTTTCACCGCGATGGTTCCCAGGATGCACCGGTCCACGCCCAGGTCCAAATACTGGCGGATACGTTCTTCCGTGCGAATGCCGCCGCCGACTTCAATGGAGAGGCCGCCCTGGCGGACGATGGCGGCGATGGTATCAAAGTTGGCCAGGGTGCCGTCCTTGGCACCGTCCAGGTCCACTACATGGAGAAACCGGGCCCCGGCTTCCTGAAAGCGCCGGGCCACGGCACAGGGGTCCTGGTCGTAGACGGTTTCCTGGCTGTAATCGCCCTGATAGAGGCGGACCACCCGGCCGCCCCGCAGGTCAATGGCAGGAAAAATTTCCATAGCTGTTCTCCTTTTCCGAGAGGATACCGGGGCTGCGTTCCCAAAGTGCTGCCGGACCGGGGCTGGTCACAGTTCCCCGAAGGCCTTGAGCAGCCGCAGCCCCGCGTCTCCGGATTTTTCCGGATGGAACTGGGCGCCGTACACCTTGCCCCGCCGCACCACACCGGTGACGGCCACATTCCCGTAGTGGGAGACGGCCAGGGTGTCTTCGGCGCAGTGGCGGGCGTAGAAGCTGTGGACGTAGTACACATGCTCCCCGTTTTGAAAATACCGGAAGAGAGGATCATCCCGCAGAATCTCCAGCCGGTTCCAGCCCATATGGGGGACTTTCAGTGTGGGATCGTCCAGATCCTCCCGCAGAGCGGCCACCTCGCCGCCCACCAGGCCCAGGCCTGGGTGTTCGCCGTATTCAAAGCTGCGGTCAAAAAGCAGCTGCATGCCCAGACAGATCCCCAGAAGGGGTTTGCGGGCGGCTTCCTCCCGCAGCACCGGAACAAGACCGGTGGCGTCCAGCTTGGCTTTGGCGTCGGCAAAGGCGCCGACACCGGGCAGAATGATCCGGTCGGCGGAGCGCAGACGGTCGGCCTCTCCGGTAACTTCTGCCGCGAGCCCCAGGGCTTCCAGGCTGGAGCGCAGGGAGAAGAGGTTTCCCACGCCGTAATCCACAATTGCAATCATGGTCAGCCTCCGTTTGTTACAGCATGCCCTTGGTGCTGGGGATTTCCCCGGCATGGGCACAGTCCGGCGCTACGGCCATCTTCAGGGTGCGGCCTGCGCCCTTGAAAATGGCTTCAAGGATGTGGTGGGTGTTTTCTCCGGAAAGCTGCCGGAAGTGGAGGGAGGAGGGGCAGGCACGGACAAAGGCCAGGAAAAACTCCTTGGCAAGTTCTGTGTCAAAGGTCCCCACCTTGGGACTGGGCAGGTCCACGGCCCAGCCCAGGTAATCCCGGCCGCTGAGATCGCAGGCGCACAGCACCAGGGTCTCATCCATGGGCAGCAGGAACTGACCGTAGCGGGTGATACCCCGCTTGTCACCCAGGGCCTGGGTAAAGGCCTGGCCCAGGCCGATGCCGATGTCCTCCACGCTGTGGTGGTCGTCCACCTGGGTGTCACCCTGGCAGCGCACGGTCAGATCGAAGTCCCCGTGGCGGGCGAAGAGCGTGAGCATGTGGTCCAGAAATCCCACGCCGGTGTGGATTTCGGATTTTCCGGTGCCGTCCAGATTCAGTTCCAGGGAAATGCAGGTTTCGTTGGTGGTTCGTTGAATCGATGCCGTGCGCATAGCGGTTTCCTCCTGTTACAGGGCGTCCAGCAGCTGCTCCACCTGATCGATCAGGGTGTGCATCTGCTCCAGATCGCCCACAGTGATGCGGACAAAGTCCCGGATACGGGGAGAATCGAACCACCGCACCAGAATGCCGTTTTCCTTCAGGGAGCGGTAGAGGTCCTCGCCGCCGATTTTGGGACTGCGGACAAACAGGAAGTTGGCCCGGGAGGGCAGCACGGTAAAGCCCAGGCGTTCCAGCTCTCCGGCAGCCCAGGCACGGCTTTGGCAGATGGAGGCGCAGCAGGTTTCAAAATACGTCTCATCCTCCAGCGCGGCGGTGCCTGCCACCAGGGAAAGACGGTTGACATTGTAGGGGTTGAAGCTGTACTTGACCCGGTTGAGGGCGGCGATCAGCTCCGGGCTGCCCATGGCAAAGCCCACCCGGCCGCCCGCCAGGGAGCGGCTTTTGGACATGGTCTGAACCACCAGAAGATTGTCATAGCGGAAGATCATGGGGACGCAGCTCTCACCGCCAAAGTCTACATAGGCCTCGTCCACAATCACCACCCGGTCGGGATTGGCCTCCAGCAGGCGCTGGATGTCCTCCCGGGGAACGGTCATGCCGGTGGGGGCGTTGGGATTGGCCAGGACGATGGTGCCGGGGAAGTCCATGTAGTCCTCTACGCAGAGGGTAAAGTCCTCCCGCAGAGGGATGATGGTGGCATCCAGACCGAACAGGGCGGTCTGGGCGGCGTAAAAGCCGTAGGTGATATCGGCGTAGGCCACACCCTTGCCCTGCCCGCAGAAGGCCCGGAAGGCAAAGGCCAGCACCTCGTCGGAGCCGTTGGCCGCCAGCACGTTTTCCATTTGGAGTCGGTCCCGGCTGGCGATGGCCTGGCAGAGGGATGAGCAGGTGGGATCGGAATAGAGATTGAGCTTGAGCAGCTCCGCCCGGCTGACAGCCTTGATCACCCGGGGAGAGGGAGGGAAGGGGCTTTCGTTGGTGTTGAGCTTGAGGTATTGGGCATCGGTGGGCTGCTCACCGGGGGTATAGGGTGCCAGGCGGGCGGCCTCCTGGGAGAGAAAGCGGCTCATGGTGTGACCTCCTCATTGGATTGGCGGCGGATCAGAGCGGAGCGTGCGTGAGCTTCCAGGCCCTCCCGCCGGGCGAAATCGGCGATGCGCTCCGCCACGGGGGAGAGCGCCGCCTGGTCGTAATACAGGAAACTGGACTTTTTCACAAAGTCGTCCACACTCAAAGGGCTGGAGAAGCGGGCTGTGCCGGAGGTGGGCAGGGTATGGTTGGGACCGGCCAGATAGTCGCCCAGAGCCTCCGGCGTGCTGCGGCCCAGGAAGATGCTGCCGGCATTGCGCACCCGGGGCAGCAGGGCAAAGGGATCATCCACACACAGTTCCAGGTGTTCCGGAGCAATGCGGTTGGCAGCCTCCAGTGCCTGCTCCAGACTGTCGGTGACGATGATCTTGCTGTTGGCGTCGATGGCCTTCCGGGCCACCTCGCACCGGGGCAGGGAGGCAAGCTGCGTCTCCACCTCCGCCTGAACGGCCTGGGCCAGGGCGGGGGAGTTTGTCACCAGTACGGCGCAGGCGCGTACATCGTGTTCGGCCTGGCTGAGCAGATCCGCCGCCACCCAGCGGGGATTGCTGCCGCCGTCGGAGAGGACCAGAATCTCACTGGGGCCGGCAATCATGTCGATGGCCACCCGGCCGAAGACCTTGCGCTTGGCAGTCGCGACAAAGATGCCGCCGGGGCCGACGATTTTGTCCACCTGGGGAATCGTCTCCGTGCCGTAGGCCAGGGCTGCCACCGCCTGGGCGCCGCCCACGCGGAAGACCCGGGTGGCCCCGGCGATATAGGCCGCGGCCAGGGCCTCGGCGCTGACGGAACCGTCTGGCCGGGGAGGCGTGACGACATAGATTTCCGACACACCGGCGATCCGGGCCGGAATCACATTCATTAAAATAGTGGAGGGGAAGGCCTCCGGGCTCCGGGGGACACACACGCCCACCCGTTGGATGGGGGTGTAGCGCTGGCCCATTACAATGCCGGCCCGGTCCGCCACCACAAAGTCCCGGTGGACCTGTTGGCTGTGGAAATGGCGGATGTTCTCCGCTGCCAGCTCCAGCGTGGAGCGGAAGTCCGGATCCAGGGTGGACCAGGCAGCCTCGATTTCCTGCGGGGAGACTTCCAGATCCGGAATCTCCGCACCGTCAAACCGGCGGGTATAGGCGCGGAGGGCCTCGTCTCCGCCTTCCCGGACGCCGGAGAGAATTTCATCCACGGCGGCGCCGACGTCGGCCTCGGCCTGAATGTCCCGGTTGAGGATCTGATCCGGGGAGAGGTCGGCAAACTGGTAAATGGGGATCATCCCTGGGTCACCTCCGCAAGTTTTTCCAGCAGCAGGTCGATTTCCTGGCGCTTGAACTGATAGCTGGCCCGGTTGGCAATGAAGCGGGCGGAGATGGGCATAAACTCGGTGATGACCTTTAGGTTGTTTTCCCGCAGGGTGGTGCCCGTTTCCACGATATCCACAATGACATCGGACAGCCCCAGCAGGGGAGCCAGTTCAATGGAGCCGTTGAGCTTGATGATCTCAATGTCCCGGCCCTGAGCGGCATAATAGGCCTTGGCGATGTTGACGAACTTGGTGGCGACCCGCAGGGTCCGACCGGGATCATCCACAAAGTCTTGCCGCCCGGCTACGCACATCCGGCACCGGCCCAGGCCGGTGTCCAGCAGTTCATAGACGTCGGCGCCGGATTCGGTCAGAATATCCTTGCCCACAATGCCAATGTCTGCCGCGCCGTGCTCAACGTAGATGGCCACGTCGCTGGGTTTGACCAGGAAGTAGCGGATGCCCGCCGCCGGATTTTCCACCACCAGCTTGCGGGAGTCGGCGTAGTCCTCCGGGCAGCCGTATCCCACACCGGAGAGCAGATCGTAGACCTTGTCGCCCAGACGGCCCTTGGGCAGCGCGATGTTCAGCATGCCCGGCTGCTGCCCGGCCACGGGAGCGGGGGGATCCAATTCATCCAGGTACAGGGCAAAGCCTACGGCGCTGGCACCGGGCCGGAATTGCGCCGCCAGGGGATCATACCGGCCGCCCTTGAGCACAGCCCGGGGGGAACCGGCCAGATAGCCCTGGAGCACCAGACCGTTGTAATAATCCATATCGTTGGCCAGGGACAAATCCACCCGGATGTAGCGGGATTGTTCTCCCAGCGCCTCACACAGGGCCCGCAGCTGTGTCAGCGCGGTGCCCATGGGAGCACTCAGTGCCAGAGGTTCAGCCTGGGCCAGCACCTGCTCCCAGGAGCCGGAGAGCGTTTCCAGACGGCACAGAGCGTCAATGCCCTGGGGAGAGAGCCCTGCTTCCCGGGCGGTTTTTTGCAGATCGTGGGTGCTCTTGTTGCGGATGCAGGTCAAAAGCCGGGGACGGATGGCCTCGGGGGCCCCCACGGCATCCAACAATCCCGTCACAAAGCCCATGTGGCTCAGCTCCAGCACAAACTCCCGGTCTGTCAGCGCCAGACTTTGCAGGGCCAGGGAGACGGCCTGCACCGTGACCGCGTCATCCACGGCGCCGATGCACTCCAGACCCATTTGCCGGATCTCCCGGAAGGTATGGCTTTTCTGACTGGGACGGTAGACATTTTCCGCATAGTAAAACCGCCCGCAGCCGCCGGGTTCCACCTGGGCGTTTTTGGCAATGGAAAGGGTCACATCCGGTTTGAGGGCCAGCAGGCGGCCATCCAGGTCCGTGAACGTGATGACCTGCTCGCTTGGCAGAAACCGGCGGTTTTCCTGATATAATCCGTATTCTTCGAAACGGCCCATCCGGTAATGGCGGAAGCCCGCCTGCTCATAGAGCAGCTGCAGCTGCAGGGATACCCGTTCCTGGGGCTTGAGCATGTTCAGATCCAATTCCATGGAGTGTCTCCTCCTCTTGGGGGAAGGTCCCCGTCATGATGCATTTTATTTTACTTTGTTTTATTAGCAAAGTAAAGTGGTAATTCACTACCAACATAAAATCTGCTATTTGCACAAACGCCAGCCAAAGAGAAAAGCCGGATACAGGAATTTTACACCCTGTATCCGGCTTTTGCAATCATTCCGCCCTCGGGCGGCTCATTCAATGGTCAAAAGGCGCCGCGTGGCGTCCAGCGCGCCGTCACTGGCGGGGGCGTAGGAAAAATCGCCGAAGGCGGCCAGGGCCAGCAGGCGGGTTTCCCGGTCGAAGTCCGCCAAAGTTGCCAGGTCCCGTACGGCTTGCGACAGGGCCTCGGCAAAGTGGGAATCAAAGAGGTCGGAACGGGTGGGAGATGCCGCAATCGCCATATCGTAGAACCAATCCGTCAATCCCAGGACGGGAACCTCTTCCCAGATGGAGCCCGGACGGCCGAACCCGGCATTGCCGCGGCTGTCGGTTTCATCCTGGGGCAGGGACCAGGCCTCCGCCCAGTCCTCGCGCTGGCTCTCGTCCATGGGGAACAGGTCCACGGTGCCATCGGCAGCGGCCCGCAGCAAGGCGGCAAAGCTGTCATAAACCTTGACTTGAGACAGATCGGAGATGGTATTGCCCTCGTAGTGGTCTGCCAGCCACAGGTTCAGCCCCCGGTAGCCCAGGATGGAGTCCTCAGCTAAAACACCCCACCGGGCCCGGTCCAGCTCTTCCCAGGTCAGCGATTCCCGGCTGGCCAAATTTTTTCCGTACTCCGTTGGGGCTGCACAGATCAGCGCCCGGTAGCCCGGGATCAGGGGTGCTTCCTCCGGAGCCTGGTTCCAGGCGGCCAGGTCTTCCCCCTGGTCCCAAAACAGTGGTCCGGACAGCGCAATGGGGTCAACGGTGGTGGACTGCTCGGCCAGTGTCTCAGCGGACAAAAAGGCCAGATCGATACTGCCGGATTCCAAGGCTTGAATGGTGGCCGTGTGGGAAGAGCCTACGGTCATGGAAATCTCATCCACGGTTACATCGTAGGAGGCCAGGGCAGTTTGCAGCTGCTCAGGGAGGACCTTGATCGCCTCCAACAGCTGCTGGGCATCCTGACCGTCCCGCTGAAGTTCGATGGACAGAGATGTCAAATGCAGGGGCTGGGTCTGTTCAATCTCCTGTTCGGGTGGGGCTTCTTCCTGAGGCGTTTGGGTACAGCCCAACGGCATCATGAGCAGAAGAATAGTTGTCATCAACAGGAAAACTCTTTTCATATATGCTCCTTTTTCAGAGGGGGTTCTGGACTTTCTGAGGCGGCTTTGCTATGATGATCAATATATATCCTGTTATGATTTTACCATGAGGAATCGCTGCGCGCAAGGGCGTGCGAACAAGGTGGGAAAGGAGGTGCAAACGTCATGTATACCACATCTGAAAACTGCCCCCGCAAGGATGTGCGGGTGTGGGAAGGCAAGGGCCTGATCCATGTGAAGGACCTGACGGATCAGAAAGGACTGTATGGACATGGTCGTCTGTTTACCCATACTGTAGTGGACCCGGGCTGTTCCATTGGATATCACACCCACGACCATGAGACGGAGTTCTATTACATCATCAAGGGCGAGGCCGTGTTCAATGACAACGGCAAGGAAGTGATCCTCCGTGCCGGCGACATCGGCGCCACGGGCTATGGAGAAGGGCATGGACTGGAAAACCGGACCAATGAGCCGGTGGAGATGATCGCCCTGATCGTCACGGAGGCGTAAAATTCGCCAAGCAATCGGCTCCCGTAAAGACGGGAACACAGAATCAGTTTTACAATATCATGAAGGAGGAGCAAGGACATGAGCACATTGTATCTGCCCGCATGGAGCATTGGACCGGATTGCTACAAAGAGGTATATGAGATTGTACGGCCTTACGGCAAGAAGGTGGCAGTGATCGGCGGCCACACGGCTCTGAGCGTGGCGATGCCGAAGCTGAAGGCAGCGCTGGAGGGAACGGATCTGGAGCTGACGGATCCCATCTGGTTCGGCGGCGAGGCGTCCTATGAGAACGCGGCGATGCTGGAGGCCATGGACGAGGTAAAGAACGCGGACGTGATCTTCGGTGTCGGCGGCGGCCGTGCCATGGATACGGCGAAGTGCGCGGCGGGTCATCTGAACAAGCCCATCTTCGCATTCCCGACTCTGGCATCCAACTGCGCCAGCTGCACGACTCTGTGCGTGATGTACTATCCCGACGGCGCGATGCGGGACCTGTATTATCCCAAGCGGTGCGCGATCCACACCTTCATGGACAGCGAAATCATCGCCAACTCTCCCGCGGAGTATGTGTGGGCCGGTATCGGCGACTCTCTGGCCAAGGAGTTCGAGTCTGAGTTTGCCGCCCGGAACGATCTGGCAGCATTCAAGATTCAGCATGCACCCCTGATGGGCACGGCCATTGCCAAGTGCTGCACCAGCGCGTTCCTGCACTATGGCGAGAAGGCCATGGAGCAGATCCGCAACCATGTGGACGGCTATGAGCTCCGGCAGGTGACTCTGGGCATCGTGATCACCGCCGGTATGGTGTCCAACCTGACGGTGGAGACGGTGAAGAACGAGTACTTCTACAATGACTCCATCGCCCACGGCTTCTACTATGGCTGCACGGTGTGCCCGGGCGCCCACAAGCACCTGCACGGTGAGCTGGTGTCCATGGGTATCCTGGTGCTGCTGACTCTGGATAAGCAGTTTGAGACGCGGGATCGTCTGTTCCCGTTCTACAAGGCTCTGGGCCTGCCCATGACCATGGAGGCCATCGAGCTGCCTGAGTCCGACCTGCCCACTCTGGTGGATAAGGCTGCCACTATGGACAACTGGCACTATGTGCCCACGCCCATCACCAAGGAGCAGTTCACCCAGGCCATCCTGGATACCGACAAGGCGGCCAAGGCCTGGCTCGCCGCCAACAAGTAACC
>ENA-UOJM01002571-UOJM01002571.1-human-gut-metagenome-genome-assembly--contig:-P116-NODE-2571-length-12584-cov-5.152845_pt1 | contig 12584 bp, 17 predicted proteins | sample MGYA00242349_ERZ723896 | MGnify/ENA metagenome assembly ERZ723896 | reverse complement strand
CTGACAGATGCCGTAAGTGTAATTTTGAGAGAATTACTTTCTTACGAGCACCCGCCTAAAGGAGTGGGTCTTTTGTATTTACTTGCGGCCGTAAATTTCGATCACGGTCCCCGGAAGCACGTTGGAGTTTGGGCTGGATGTCGCGATTCGAAGGGTATCCCATACGGAATAGGGGGATGTATCGTTAAAGAAACCGTATCCGCAGACCAGACCGCTGACCGGGGCAGTGCGGTCAAATATGGGGTAGAGGATGGAACAGGTCATGCGCTCCGTCTCCTTGTTGACCATGGTAGCGGTATTGCCGGTGCTGTTGGTAAAGTAGAATTGATAGGTTGTGCTGATACTGAACTTCGGCTTTACCACGAGGTATACCTCTGCCCACTGATCCCAGTCAATATTGGGGGTAAAAGAGACATAGCGGGCAGTTTCCGTAGATGTCAGAGTCTGAATGTGCTGTAAGCCCAGCTTCCGCTCCAGTGCCGTGGCCGCCGCCAGCGCCGCCGCGGCCTTGTCCTCGCTGCCCTTGATGGCCGTGTCGATCTTGTCCCAGTTGTCGTTGAATTCCTCCACCAGAATGCGGTCCTCGCCGTCCCAGCGCTTCAGACCGTAATTGCTTGTGTTTTCCATACAATTCCTCCTTGTTATGCAGCCGTAACGAATTGCGTCCGCCATATTCGCCATCCCCCACCACCGGGAAAAGTTGTACGGAACCGTGCAGCAGCCCCTTTTTCTCCTAAAACATGACAAAAAAAGCCCCGAAGGTTTTCCTTCGGGGCTTTTTCAGTCGCTTGATTCGATTCAGCTGCTTTTAGTCGGTGACGTAGGGCAGCAGAGCGATCTGACGGGCACGCTTGATGGCCTCAGTCAGCTCACGCTGATGCATGGCGCAGGTGCCGGTGGTCCGACGGGGCAGGATCTTGGAACGCTCAGAAACGAAACGACGCAGCTTGGCGGCGTCCTTATAATCAATGCACTCGCACTTCTCGGCGCAGAACTGGCAGACCTTACGGCGCTTGTTGCCGCGTGCGGGACGGGCGGGACGAGCTTCACGATCGAAAGCCATGATTGCTTCCTCCTTATAGTAATATCAGAACGGCAGTTCGCCGTCATCCTCGCCGATCTCGGCGAAGTCAGAGCCGCTGGCGCTGAAATTGCTGGGAGCGGCGCTGTGGGAAGCGGGGGCGGGCGCATAACCGGGGTTATAGCCGGAATTGTCGCCGCCGTCGCGCTTGGAATCCCCGAAATACACATTGTCGGCCACGACCTCGGCACTGCGGCGCTTGCCGCCGTCCTTGTCGGTCCAGTCCCGGATCTGCAGGCGGCCCTCCACCACGGCCATGCGGCCCTTGGTGAAGAATTTACTCACAAATTCGGCGGTGTTGCGCCAGGCCACGATGTCAATGAAGTCCGTTTCCTTTTCGCCGGACTGGGACTTGAAATCCCGATCAACAGCCAGAGAGAAGGACGTCACCGCGGTACAGCTGCCGGTGCGCCGGAGCTCGGGGTCACGGGTCAGGCGACCCATGAGAATGATTCGATTCAACATGTGCTGCTCCTTTACTCGCCCTTGCAGACGATCAGGGAACGCATGACGCCCTCGGCGATCCGCAGCTTACGATCCAGCTCGCGGGGGAATGCCGGGCCGCTGACGAAGGTCATGAGCACATAGTAGCCCTCGGTCTTGTAGTTGATGGGATAAGCCAGCTTGCGGTTGCCCCACTCCTCAACCACGACGTCAGAGCCGTTCTGCTCGGCCAGGGACTTGAAGTTCGCAACCTGAGCGGCGATAGCCTCCTCACCCTGTGCAGGGTCGAGCACATAGACGACCTCGTAATTGGCAGTAATCTTTGCCATATTTGCACCTCCTTTTGGACAAATGGCCCTCATTCTCAGATGAGAGCAAGGATTTACTTACATATTGCAAGCTTTATCATTATATCCGAAATACAGCAAATGTCAAGGAAAATATTGAATTTTTTCAAAAAAATCCGAATTGATGTAACTTTCCCCGGGAAAACGGTTAAAAAAAGCGGCAGGCCCCGGAAATCCGGGGCCTTGTTCCGCTCAACCGCTCAAATATTCGTTGGGGTCTACGGCCTTGCCGTCCTTGGTGACGGCGAAGTGCAGATGGGGCTGTCCGGACTCCGCCGCTGCGGTGGTCCCCACCGCGCCGATGATCTGCCCGGCGGACACCGGGTCCCCGGCCTCCACGTTGGGCTTGGCCTGGAGATTGGCATAGGTTGTCTGATAGCCGTTGTCATGCTCCAGCACCACGGTGGTGCCCATCAGGGGATCGTCCGTCACCGACAGCACCGCCCCTGCGGAGGCCGCCAGTACCGTGGTTCCCTGCTGGGCGGCGATGTCCACGCCGTTGTGGGTACGCCAATCTCCCAAAGTAGGACTGTATACCAGCTCCTCCATGGAAAAAGCCGTCAGCACATCCCCCTGCAGCGGTGTCACCACCAGACGGGGGGCTTCCGCCGCCACAGGCGTGTGATCCACCTCCACCTCCGGCAGCTCCTTGGTTTCCTTGGGCGGGACCGGCACCGGCGCCGGCTCCAAAGTCTCCACTGTCGGAAGTCGCACCTCCGGCATTTCCACCGGCTGCGACACGGGGACCTGAGGCGTCACCGCCTGCTGGGGCAGCGGGTCCTCCCGGTCCTGCAGCAGGACCCAGCCGCATACCCCCACCACCAGCAGGCACACCGCCAGCGTGCCGTAAAAGCCAATGCCCGAAAGTACGTTTTTCACCTTGTTTTCCATACAATACCTCCCTTCCTGTTCATAGGTACGGAAGGAGTATGGTCAAAAAATCCAAAGGCTATACCAAACCCGGCAATTTTCCACTGTCAGCGGCGCGGAAATGAGAAAAAAGCTTTTTTTCTCCGATGCGATGTGGTATAGTTGGGAACGTACACAGAACTTCGCGTGGGAGGGGATCTCATGAACTACACCGGAAGCATGATCCTGTTTATTTTTCTCGTCCAGTTGACGGCGTACACCCTCAAGTGGCTCATTGGGTTCGGGAATCCCCTGATCTCCGCACCGCTGCTGGCCATGCGGCTGGACAACACCCTGATCACACCGGGCAGTCTGCTGCCGGATCTGGTCATCAACGGCCGGATCACTTGGCAAAGCCGGAACAACTTCCGCTGGCGGGCCATCCTTCCCCTGCTGCTGGCTATGGCGGCCGGGGTGGTCCCCGGAACCTGGCTGCTGCGCTTCTCCCTGCCCTGGATCATCAAAACGGTTTTGGGCGGCGTTGTGGTATTTCTGGGACTGGAAATGGCCACCCGCCGGCTGCGCCCCGCCCGCCCGGACCGTCGGGAGATCCCGTGGCTGCGGTATCTGGTGGCCTTCTTCTCCGGTATGTGTGCGGGGCTGTTCGGCATCAATATGTTTCTGGTAGCCTACCTTCAGCGCACTGCCAAGGATTACGATGAATTCAAGGGCAGCATTTGCTTCCTCTTTCTGGGTGAAAACCTGTTCCGCACCGGGCTGTATCTCTGCACCGGGCTCCTGAACCGCTCCTCCCTGTGCTTCAGCCTTATCTCGCTGGCCGCCGCCTTCTGCGCCGCCCGGCTGGCCCGGCTCCTCTCCCCTCACATCAGCGGAGAGCGGCTGCAAAAGCTGTCCATCGTGTTTTTCCTGCTGGGCGGCGTCAGCATCATCGTGAAATCCGTTTTGCTGCATACATAAGAAACGCTCCCGCACCTTTTCGGTGCGGGAGTGTTTTTATCTCAAATCCGGAACAGCCGTCTGCCGTTTTCCCACGTCACGCGGGTCATTTCCTCCGCCGTCACGCCCTTCCACTCCGCCAGCTTTTCGATCACATAGGGGAGATAGCGGCTGTCATTCCGCTTGCCCCGCATGGGTACCGGAGCCATATAGGGAGCGTCCGTCTCCACCACGATCCGCTCCAGCGGCGTCACCGCCGCCACCTCCGGGGCCCGCTTGGCGTTTTTGTAGGTGATGGGGCCGTCAAAGCCCAGATACCAGCCCCGCTTCAGCAACTCCGCTGCCATCTCCGGTGAGCCGGAAAAGCAGTGGAACACACCGGTGACGGCGGGAAATTCCTTGATGATGGCGAGGCAATCCCCGTGGGCTTCCCGATCATGGACGATCACCGGCAGATCCAGCTCCGCCGCCAATGCCAGCTGCTTGCGGAATACCGTCTGCTGAAACTCTCTGGGCGGGTTGCCCTCCCAGTAGTAGTCCAGTCCGATCTCCCCGATGGCCACCACCTTGGGCCGCTCCAAAAGCTGCCGCAGCTCCGTCAGATCCTCGTCCTGGAAACCATCGCAGTCCTCCGGATGGATGCCCACGGCGGCGTACACATGCGGGTACCGCTCCGCCAGCTCTGCCGCCGCACGGGAAGAGGGCAGGTCGCATCCCGGGTCCAGCACCAGCCCCACGCCAGCCCCCGGCATGGTGGAAAGGAGCGCGTCCCGGTCGCTGTCAAAGCGATCCGCGTCATAATGGGCATGGGTATCAAAAATCGGCATAATCCTCTACCTCGTTCGTTTTTTGTTCCAGTATACACGGAAAGCGGCCGTTTGAAAAGAAAAACCGTGGGAGGACCCACGGTTTTCCGAAGTTCATTCTGTTGGCTCCTTGGGCAGCGTCACCGTGATCACGGTTCCCTTCCCCGGCTGGCTTTCCAGCCGGAGGGTACCGTGGTGATACGCTACGGCGTGTTTCACGATGGACAGCCCCAGCCCCGTGCCACCAATGGCCCGGGAATGGCTCTTATCCACCCGGTAAAACCGCTCAAAGACCCGGCTCTGATCCCCCTCCGGGATGCCGATGCCGGTATCCCGAACCAAGAGGGTCACGTCCCGCTCCGTCTCCGACACCTCCATGGTGACGCTGCCGCCGGGGACGTTGTACTTCACGGCGTTCTCGCAGAGGTTCCGGGCGATCTCGTACAGCAGCCGCCGAACGCCGAAAACCGTTCCGGCGGTGCCGGTCACGGAAATGTGCACCGCTTGTGCCGCCGCCTGTGCTGTCAGAGAGCGGGCCGCCTCCTGCGCCAACTCCAAAACGGATACCTGCTCATGGGGCAACGCACCGCCCTCGTCCAACTGGGACAGGCGGAGAATATCGTTGATCAGCGCCACCAGCCGGTCCGCCTCCTGATGGATACGGTTCAGGAACCGAGGCTGATCCTCCGGTTTCACCAGACCGTTTTCCAGCAATTCCGCGCTGCCGATAATGGACTGCAAGGGCGTTTTCAGTTCGTGAGACACGTTGGCGGTGAACTCCCGCCGCATCCGCTCGACTTCCGCCTGCTCCGTCACATCAAAGGCCAGCAAAACCGTACCCAGCACCTTACCGTTGGATTCGATACGGCTGAAATCAAGCTGGTATTCCCGGCCTCGCCGCTCTGCCCGCAGCTGACTGTGCCCGGTCTCGGCGGCGTCATGGATGGCGGCGGTCAGGTCCGGATGGCGATCCACTGTCAAGAAATTCTGTCCTACGCAGGTACCGTCCGCATGAAACAGTGCTTGGGCCGCCGGATTGATGCTGAGGATGCGCCCGCTGTGGTCCAGCAGCACCAGGCCTTCCCGCATACTGCCGGTGATCTGTTCAAATTCGTCCTGCCGCTGCCGGAGGTCTCTGGTCCGATGGCGGATCTCCTGCTGCTGGGCGTAGACCCGCCCCAACAGCGGAGACAGCTCCTCATAGGCGTTGTTGTCCAGCGGGTGCTCCAGATCCAGCCGGTTCAGCGGCTCCACCACCCGTCGGGCCGCCCGGCTCGCCAAGAGTGCGGAAAGTCCCACCGCCAACAGTGCCACCACGATGACGGCGTGGAGCATCCCAAGAACCAGCATCCATACCGTTTTCTGACTGCCGGAAATGCGGAGCACAGAGCCGTCCGTCAGGCGCACCGCCTGATAGAGCATCTTTTCCGTCAGCGTCTCGGAATAGCGGGCGCTGCTGCCGCTGCCGCCGGTGAGCGCCTCCCGGATCTCCTCCCGCTGGCCATGATTTTCCATGGGCTGCGTATCCGTTCGGGTGTCATACAGCACTGTGCCGTCCGATGCCACCCAGGTCAGCCGCTCCGCCGTGTCCCGGACGCGGGCCAGATAGTCCGCGCCGTCCGCTTCCACCGCCGCCGCAGCCAGTGTCAGTTCTGTCTGAAGCTGCCGGGCCTGCACGGTGCCGAAATAGCCGTACAGGCAGCCGGTAATGACCAGCAGGGCCGCCAGCAGCACCGTCAGTGACGCCGCCAGAGTTGACCGAAAGATCTTCCCGGTCATAGGCCGGTCTCCATGCGGTAGCCCACGTTCCGAACGGTCTCGATCAGCTTGCCGTAGGCCCCTAACTTCTGCCGCAGGGTACGGATGTGCATATCCAGTGTGCGGCTGTCATCCATGTACTCCATATTCCACACCTGTGTGAATAGCTGTTCTCTGGTGAATGCCATGCCCGGATGGGACAGAAACAGCCGCAAAAGCTCAAACTCCTTATAAGTGAGCTGGAGCCGCTGGCCGTCCGCCGTCACGGTGCGGCAGTCCAGGTCCATAGAAAGGCCCCCGGCAGAGAGCACATGGCCCGTGTCAGCGGGATGACACCGCCGCAGCACCGCCTTCACCCGGGAAACCATCTCCATGACGCCGAAGGGCTTCACCAGATAGTCGTCGGCCCCTAAGTCCAGACTTTGAATTTTGTCATATTCCGCGCCCTTGGCCGTGGCCATGATGACGGGGATGTCCCGCAAGGCCGGAACGGTTTTCATTCTCTTCAGAAGCGAGACACCGTCCTCCCCCGGCAGCATCACGTCCAGCAGCACCAGCTCCGGCTTCTCCGTCTGAAGGGCCGCCCAGAAGGCGCTGCCGTCCTCAAAGCCCCGGGCCTCAAAGCCGGTGGATGTCAGGGCGTACAGCTCAATATCCCGGATACTGGCGTCATCCTCCACGCACCAGATCATAGCAATCTCCTTATGTCAGTGTGATTTCGTCCTTGTGGGTCCCGGTCACGGAGTAAATGACCCACTCGGCAATGTTCGTGGCGTGATCGCCGATGCGCTCGTAGTACTTGGCGATCATCAGCAGGTCCAGGGCGTATTCGCCGTCTGCCGGATCTGCCGCGATCTTTCCGATCAGGCTCTGCTTGACCCGGGCAAACTGCTCGTCCACAACGTCATCCGCCGCGATGACCTTTTTCGCCAACATTATATCACATTTCACATAGGCGTCCACACTTTCCGTCACCATTTGTATGACAGCTTTCGCCATTTCCTTCAAAAGGGCGTCATTTTCCGCCTGCCGCCCGTCTAAAAAGGCCACGATCTCCGCGATGTCCTCCGCCTGATCGCCGATGCGTTCCATGTCGGTGATCATCTTCAATGCGGCGGAGATCTGCCGCAGATCCCGGGCCACTGGCTGCTGCCGCAAAAGCAGCTTTAGACAGAGGTTTTCAATTTCTCGCTCCTTGTGGTCGATCTCGCTGTCCAGAGGGGCCACCTTGGCGGCCAGCGCCGTGTCCCCCTCCGTCAGCGCCTGAGAGGACAGGGCGATGACCTCCTCGCACAGCGCCCCCATCTCGATCATCTCGTGGTTCAGCTGTAAAAGCTGCTCGTCAAATTTGCTGCGCATCTTACCCAAACCTCCCGGTGATGTAATCCTCCGTCCGTTTGTCGGCGGGGGTAGAAAACAGCTGCTCTGTCTTGCCGAACTCCACCAGCTCCCCCAGCAGGAAAAAGGCGGTGTTGTCGGAAATACGGGCGGCCTGCTGCATATTGTGGGTCACCATGACCACGGTGTACTGGCTTTTCAGCTCCGCCGCCAGATCCTCAATTTTAGAGGTGGAGATGGGGTCCAACGCGCTGGTGGATTCGTCCATCAGCAGCACCTCCGGCTCCACTGCCAAAGCCCGGGCGATGCACAGACGCTGCTGCTGACCGCCGGAAAGCCCCAAGGCGCTTTTCTTCAGCCGATCCTTCACCTCGTCCCAGATGGCGGCGGAACGCAGAGAGTTCTCCACGATCTCGTCCAGCTTCACCCGGCTTCGGATGCCGTGGGTCCGGGGGCCATAGGCCACGTTATCGTAAATGCTCATAGGGAATGGGTTGGCCTTCTGAAACACCATGCCGATCTGCCTGCGGAGCCATGTGGGGTCCACAGAGCTGCCGTAGAGGTTCTGTCCGTGGAAATCCACCTCGCCGCTGAGCTTCACGCCCGGGATCAGGTCATTCATCCGGTTCAGCGTCCGCAGAAACGTGGATTTGCCGCAGCCGGAGGGCCCGATGAAGGCGGTGATCTCGTGCTCGGGAATGGCGATGGATACATCGTGAAGGGCATGGTTCGGGCCATACCAGAGATTCAGTTTTTTTGCTTCCAAAATCGGTTCCATAGGGTCTCCTCAATTCTTTTTCAGCTTCCGCCCCAGAAACACGGCGGAGAGGTTGATGAGCAGGGTCAACAGCATCAGAATGGTGGCGATGGAGAAGGCCACCGCCGTCTCGCCCCGTTCGTTGGCGTAGACATACAAAGCCACCGTCAGCGTGGCGGAGGAGGAATGAAGGGCCGTGAAAAAATCGTTGAGCACCAGACCGAACCCGGCGGTGTACAGCAGCGCCGCGCTTTCCCCCACGATACGGCCCACGGCCAAAATGCAGCCGGTGACGATGCCGTCGATGGCGTTGGGCAGCACCACGGTACGGACCATGCGCCACTTTCCGGCTCCCAAGCCCAAGGCCCCCTCCCGGTAGGACTGGGGTACGGTTTTCAAACTCTCCTGCGTGGTGCGGAGGATGGTAGGCAGGATCATCACCACCAGAGTCAGTCCGCCCGCCAGCACACCTGCCTGCAAATTCATTTTCTGCACGAAAAACAGCATGCCGACAAGGCCGAAGATAATGGATGGGATTCCCGTCAGGGTCTCGGCAGCGAACTCAATGAGGCTCACCAGCCGCCGGTTTTCCGCGTACTCCGTCAAATAGATGGCAGCCCCCACGCCCAAGGGCAGAACGATGACCATGGCCACCAAAATGATATACAGAGTGTTGAGAATATTCGGTAAAATACCGATCGTATTTTTAATATAGCTGGTCTGGCCGGACAGCAGCTCCCAAGTCAGTCCCGGAATTCCCCGGCAGAAAATGTAGCCGATTAAAAATACCAGCAGCGCGCAGGTCAGTCCGGCGGACAGCCACACCAGCGCCCGCATCCCCCGGTTGTAGACCCGGCGGCGAAGGGATAAGGTTTGTCCGTTCATGTCAGCCCTCCTTCCGGTTCTTAACGCACACGATCAGAAACACATAGATGAGCATGATAAAGAGGAACAGCACCAGGCCGATGGAATAAAGCGCCTGCTGATACAGACTTCCCACACTGGCGTAGGCCATGCCGGAGATAATGCCGGTGGTGAGAAAGCGCACCGGCGTAAACAGCCCCGGCATATTGGACACGTTGCCCGCCACCAGAATGATGGCCATAGCCTCACCGATGGCCCGGCCCACGCCCAGCACCACCGCCGCCGCGATGCCGCTGCGGGCGGCGTGGACGCTGACCCGGAAATAGGTCTCCATCTCCGCCGCACCCAAGGCGAGACTGGCCTCCTCGTACTCCTTTGGAACGGCCCGGAGCGCTGTTTCCGACACGTTGATGATGGAGGGCAGGATCATAATAGCCAGCACGATCATGGCGGCCAGCAGGCAGGCGCCGGAGCTGAGGTGGAACAGGTTCCGGATGGCCGGCACCAGCACGATCATGCCCACCAGACCGTACACCACCGACGGGATGCCCGCTAACAGCTGTACCGCCGTGCGGATCACCGCCGCCAGCTTCGGCGGGGCCACCTTCGCCAGAAATACAGCGGTCAGCAGCCCTACGGGAACGCCGATGACGATGGCCCCGGCAGTGCCGTAAACAGAGGTCAGGATAAAGGGCAGAATTCCGTACAGTGCACCGGTGGTGGTGTTCGTGGGGTCCCAGACCTTGCCCAACAGGAATTGAAACAGGCCGATCTGCCGAATGGCGGGCAGGCCGGAGAGAATGAGATAAATGCTGATGAGCAGCACAAAGGCCACCGCCACGATGCCGCACAGCAGAAAAATCAAATGGATGATCTGTTCCACGGTTTTGCGGACGCGGTAGCTGTTCCGCTCCGGTGTATGTGGGGAATTTGTAATGCTTTCCACCGCATTGACGGCGGTCAGAATTGCGTCAGAGTCCATGTCTGGCTCCTTTCTCGGTTCTACAGGAAGCGCCTCCACCTACGGTGATAGATGGAGGCGGGCTTGTCATGCTGTGGGAAGGAAGGGTGTGGGAGGAACCCCGCGGGGCCCCCACTTCTTTGATCGAACAGATCTTAGGCGATGTACGAGATCCGCGCCGGTTGCTCTCTTATTTTGCGACCGGCACCGCACCGGCAGCCTTGATCAGCTGGCTGGCAGCAGAAGAGGTAGCGTAGTCGAAGAATGCCTGGGCTGCGGGAGACAGGGTCTCGCCGGTCTTGGTCACCAGCACGAAGGGCCGCTGAATGGCGTAGCTGCCGTCCAGAACAGTGGCTTCCGTGCAGGCCACGCCGCCTACGGTGACAGCCGTGACGGTGTTCTTACCCTCCACGGCAGAGAGGGATGCGTAACCGATGGCGTTGGGGTTGCCGGCAACCGCCTCGATGACGCCGCCGGTGGAGGTCAGCTCCTGATCCAGCTTGCAGGCATCCTTGGTGCCGGTGATGGACTCGAAGCCGTCCCGGGTACCGCTGCCTGCCTCACGGCCGATGCAGGAGATGGTACCGGCGTCGCCGCCCACCTCGCTCCAGTCGGTGATCTCACCGGTGAAGATCTTGCCGATCTGCTCCACTGTCAGATCCGCCACCTTGCTGTCGGCATTGACGATGACGGCGATACCGTCCAGCGCCACGATGGTCTCGGTCAGACCGCCGCCCTTCTCCTCGTCCTTCAGGGCGCGGGAGGCAAGGCCGATGTCGGCGCTGCCGTTACTGGCAGCCTCAATGCCTGCGCCGGAGCCGGTGGGATCATAGGTGACGGTGACGCCGCTGTTGTCGGCCATGAACTGCTCACTCAGGGCGCCGATAACCTTTTCCATAGAAGTGGAGCCGTTGGTGGACACGCTGCCGGAGAGGGCGGTCTCAGCCGGAGTCTCCGTCTGCGCGCTGCTGTCGGTGTTCGTGTCAGCGGGCGTTTCCGTCTTGGAGCCGCAGCCGGTAAGGGCCGCCAGGCTCAAGGCCAGGGTCAAAATCAATGCAAGTGTCTTTTTCATGTTTGTCTTCCTCTTTTATTTGATATTTGGGTTTTCCCCTTTTCACAATTGTCAGTGTACCGGCTGTATGTAAAAGGCAAAAGACAAACCATGTAAAATCCATGTCAAATCGCTCCGCAAATCACTTCTCTGCCGAAAAAAGCAGAGAAAAAGCGTCTTTCCGCAATGCGGAAAGACGCTTTTTGAAGCACAACCAGTCGATTCGGTTATCGCTGGCCCTTGTCGTAGGGAATGCCCTCCGCTTTGGGTGCGCGGGAATTCTTGGAGGTAAAGGCCAGCACGATCAGAGAAATGATGTAGGGCAGCATATTGTAAACGGAGCTGGGAAGGTTCATGGCCTTCAGGAAGGCAAAGCCGGTGTATACGTTGCCCAAGGCCCGGAAGAAGCCGAACAGCAACGCTGCCAGCGCGATGCGCTGGGGCTTCCACTGGCCGAAGATCATCACCGCCAGAGACAGGAAGCCGAAGCCCGCCACGCCGTACTCAAACCGCCACTCAGAAACGCCGGCGGTGATGAACACGATGCCGCCCAAGCCGCCCAAAAAGCCGGAGATCAGCACACCGGCCCAGCGCATTTTATAGACGTTGATGCCCACGCTGTCCGCCGCCTGAGGATGCTCGCCGCAGGCCATGAGCCGCAGGCCGAACCGGGTCTTGTACAGCAGCACATAGGAGGCCACCAGCAAAAGCGCCGTAATGAGCATGAACCAACTGAACTCAAAGGAGCCGATGCTCACGGTAAATGCCTTTTTGGCACCGGCGTACTGAATGATGGAGGACACGTCATCGGGATTGGCCGCGGTGTTGATGGCCTTGACAATGACGGTGGCCCCGGCGGTGCCCAGCAGGTTCAGAGCCGTGCCTACCAACGTCTGATCTGCCTTGAAGTTGATACAGGCCACAGCCAGCAGACAGGAATACACCATGCCCACCGCGGCGGAAACCAGCACCACTGCCAGGATCGTTACAAAATGGGAGCTGTTCTCTCCCAGATAGCGCATCGTCAGCGCACCGCCCAGAGCGCCCATAATCATGATGCCCTCCAGACCCAGATTGATCACGCCGGAGTGCTCGGAGAAGCAGCCGCCCAGAGCCACCAGGATCAGCACGGAGGCAAAGATCAGGGTATATTGCAGCAGCAAACTCATGCCTGATCGCCTCCTTTCCCGTTGGCCGCATCTTGTTCCGCGGCAGCCTTGGCCTTCAGAGCCGCCTTTTCCTCCCGTTTGGCAATGGAGCTGTTCATCACATGCTTCATGAACAGCACGAAGCCGCAGAGATAAATGATGATGGAGGAGATCAGATCGGAGATCTGCGCGCAGTACATGGACTTATCCACATACGCGCCGC
>ENA-UOJM01002569-UOJM01002569.1-human-gut-metagenome-genome-assembly--contig:-P116-NODE-2569-length-12587-cov-9.093201_pt1 | contig 12587 bp, 5 predicted proteins | sample MGYA00242349_ERZ723896 | MGnify/ENA metagenome assembly ERZ723896 | reverse complement strand
ACTTTCTATTAAAAATAATACAGAACATCCGCTTGCGGATTTAAAGGTATTTCTAACTCTGGAGCCTGAATTTGCATCAGTTTCACCGGTAATGGTAGAAAAATTAGCTTCCGGTGAGATTATTACAATAACCGGATTAAATCTGATGCTGGACCCTTCTTTTTTTATTCAGCAAACCGAACGCTTGTCCGGTACTATCGTTCTGGTAGTTTCTGATGAAGAAAACGTATTTTTTCAAGAGAAGTATCCTGTTGATATCCTGGCTTTTGATCAATGGGGAGGCATTCAGGTATTGCCTGAACTTTTGTCTGCATTTGTGGTTCCTAATCATCCGGTACTTACAGGAGTTCTTTCGCGGGCGTCATCTATCCTGAAAGAGTGGTCCGGTAATTCTTCATTGGATGCTTATCAGAGTTGTAATCCCAATCGGGTGAAGTTACAGTTGGCGGCTCTGTACGAGGCTATTAAAGAGCAGCATATTGCATACTGCACACCTCCGTCCAGTTTTGGTGATGCCGGTCAGCGAGTCAGGCTTTCGGATAATGTACTTTCCGGTAAATTAGGGACTTGTTTGGATCTGTCACTGTTGTATGCTTCATGTGCCGAAGCCATGGGGTTGCATCCGTTGTTGGTGATCATTCAGGGACATGCTTTTGTGGGATGCTGGTTGATTGACGGGACATTTCCTGATGCGGTGAACGATGACCCTTCGTTATTGACCAAACGAACGGCGGACGGTATCAACGAAGTTATTTTGCTGGAAGCCACTTGTATGACCGATGGAAACAATGTGACTTTCGATACCGCAGTCGGGCTGGCTAATGACAAAATGTTGGCTGTGAATGACTTTACTTGTTTTATAGATGTTGCTCGCAGCCGTTTTGCTCATATTTTGCCTTTACCTCAACGGGTTATGCATGGGAAAGCATGGACTGTGAGTCCGGAGGTAGCTCAGATTCCTAAAGGCGGGTTGTACATTAGTCCTGTTAGTGCTCCGGAAGAGATTAAGCAATATGATTTGGATAATCAGGATAGTTATGTGGAATTCACCAAACAACTTTTGTGGGAACGAAAGTTACTTGACCTGAGTCTACGTAATAATTTTCTGAACCTGCGTATTACCCGTAATGCCCTTCAAGTGATCTCTGCGGATATAGATAAGATGGAAGATGCTTTTTCGGACGGAACAGAATTTCAGATTTTGGGTAAGCCCTCTGATTGGGATAATCCGTTGTATGACTTCGGGCTTTATGGCACTTTAACGGAATCGGATCCGATGATTGGTTTGATTAAGCAGGAGCTGACTCAAAAAAGATTGAGAACCTATCTTACCGAACAGGATCTGAAGAAATCGCTTACTTATTTATATCGTTCTTCCAGAATAGCATTGGAAGAAAATGGTGCAAATACTTTATATCTTGCCTTGGGGCTGTTGAGGTGGTATGAAACCGAACATAGTGAGCGTCCTCGCTATGCCCCGATATTGTTACTTCCTGTTGAGATGATCCGTAAGTCGGTATCCAAAGGATATATTATCCGTGCCCGTGAAGAAGAGAGTATGCTTAACATTACCTTGTTGGAGATGTTGAGACAAAACTTTGGCATCACTATTTCTGGGCTCGATTCATTGCCGAAAGATGAAAATGGAACCGATGTGAAACGTATTTTCTCAATCTTTCGGAAAGCTGTGATGAACGAAAAGCGTTGGGACGTAGAAGAACAGGCTATTTTGGGTACTTTTTCATTCAGTAAGTTCATCATGTGGAATGACATTCATTCGAATGCCGAAGAGTTGAGTAAAAATAAGATTGTCGGCAGTTTGATGAGTGGTAAAATGGAATGGGAGGTTGCAGAAGTCGATGCCAATGCCGTAGAACTGGATCATGCTTTAACTCCTGCTGATATTGCGTTGCCTGTCAGTGCCGATTCTTCGCAGCTTGAAGCGGTTTATGAAGCTGTAAATGAGAAAAGCTTTATTTTACATGGACCTCCGGGAACTGGCAAGTCACAAACCATTACGAATATTATAGCCAATGCACTGTATCAGGGTAAACGGGTATTGTTTGTGGCCGAAAAAATGGCTGCACTCTCCGTAGTTCAGAAAAGGCTTATGAATATAGGTTTAGCTCCGTTCTGCCTGGAACTGCATTCTAATAAAGCACGAAAGACAGATGTACTGAGTCAGCTGAAAGAATCAACTGAGATCTTTCGTTATAAGGAACCGGAAGAGTTTAAGGAAGAGTCGGAAAGGCTGTTTAAAATGCGTCAGCAGATTAATGGATATGTAGAGGCATTACACCGAATATATCCTTGTGGCATATCTGTCTACGAGGCTATTACCCGTTATAGCTCCATTGACGAAACAGAAGAAATAATGATACCCGCTTCTTTGCTTGCTTCGTTGACTAAGGAGCAATTCAATGAATGGAATCATGCTGTGGAAGAGTTGATCGGAGTTGGAAAAGTAAGTGGACATTCCCATCAGCATCCTCTCACAGGAATCAATATAATGGAGTACTCTTCTCAACTGAAAGAAGAAGCGGATAAACTTCTGAAAGACTATATGATTCTGTTGCAGAAGATGGAAGAGAAGATGAATAGATGCTTCTCAAATTATGGAATAGGGAATAAATGCACAGAGAAGCTATTGGATAACTTTGTTCGGTTCATCCGAATCCTAATGCAACTTCCTGGTATGACCGGTAACTTGATGTTGTTAACCGATCTTGACGAGAATGTTGATAAGATAGGCCGGATCATTGAACATGGACGAAAAAGAGATGAATTTTGCAATCTGCTAAAACAATCATTTGAAGACACTTTTCTCACTTTACCGGTGCAGCAAAAGATCTCGGAATGGAAAGATATTACACAGAGTTGGTTTCTGCCTCGCTTGTTAAAACAACGGAAGTTTTGTAAGGAGCTGTCTCTCTTTTCGCTTCAGGGCCGTGTCAATAAAGAACAAGTTCTTCCCGCTTTGCAACAATTGCTCTTTTATCAGCAGCAAAAACAGGAAGTAGATAGCAGTAGTCGTTGGTTTGAGGACTTATTTGGGAATAAATCCCATCCCGGTGAAGAGCAATGGGACGATATAGAAGTGATGAGCAAGGCTATACTCCAATTGAACAGGCTTCTGGTGGAGGTAGTGGATGATCCTATGTCTATACGGCGAGTTAAGGAGAAGCTGGCGGAACAACTCTCTGAGGATTATTCTTTGTTCCGGCAAATGAATCGGGAGTTGTTGGAAGGTTTGGTATACGACTGGGAGTGTATAAAGCAATTGGAAAAATCGATGTTGCAATTATTGGGCGTTTCCAAAGAGGTGCTTCATGCTTGTGAAGACGACTGGCTGGCAGGAGCGTCACGACAATGTGAGATTTGGGCAAGAAACACGGATAAGCTGAAAGATTGGTATCGTTGGTTGAATGTATCTCGTCGGTTCGAGGCTTGTGGCTTGACTTCTGTATTTGCAGCATATACGGAACGTAACTTGCCTGCCGAACGGATGATGAATATTTATTTGAAAGGGTTTTATCATAGTTTTATTGAATATGCCATCGGGAAGGAGCAGGTTCTGCAATTTTTTAACGGGGAGCTGTTCAATGACAGCATCCGGCGTTTTCGTGAATTGAATATGGAGTATCAGGAATTAATAAAAAAGGAACTTTATACAAAACTGGCTTCTAATATCCCATCATTTGTACTAGCGGCTGCCCAAAGTTCGGAGGTTGGTATTTTGCAGAAATGTATTCGCAGTAACGGACGTGGAATGTCTATTCGTAAGTTGTTCGATTCGATTTCCAACTTATTGTCACGTATGTGTCCGTGTATGCTGATGAGTCCAATGTCAGTAGCGCAGTATATCAATGTGAACCACGATAAGTTTGATTTGGTTGTATTTGATGAGGCTTCACAGATGCCTACTTGTGAAGCCGTAGGTGCTATTGCCCGTGGAAATCATGTAGTCGTTGTAGGTGATCCGAAGCAAATGCCCCCGACTAATTTCTTTACCAGTAATTCAGTTGATGAAGAACATATAGAGATAGAAGATCTGGAAAGTATCCTGGATGATTGCCTGGCTTTGTCTATGCCTTCTAAATATTTGTTATGGCATTATCGCAGTAAACATGAAAGCCTGATTGCTTTCAGCAATTCTCAGTATTATGATAATAAGTTGCTGACTTTTCCATCTCCGGATGATCTGGCTGCCAAAGTTACTTTAGTACCCATCGAGGGATATTACGATAAGGGTAAAAGTCGTCAGAATCAGGCTGAGGCACAGGCGGTAGTAGACGAGATTGTTCGCAGACTTTCCGATCCGGAATTGAGAAATCAGAGTATAGGTGTTGTAACTTTTAGTTCCGTACAGCAGACTTTAATAGAAGACATGTTATCGGATGTTGTTTTACAGAACGCAGAATTAGAGAATCTTGCATTCAATCGTGAAGAACCTGTTTTTATTAAGAATCTGGAAAATGTGCAAGGGGATGAACGGGACGTTATTCTTTTTTCTGTAGGTTATGGTCCGGATGTCAACGGAAGGGTGAGTCTCAATTTCGGACCGTTGAATAGGGATGGTGGCGAACGTCGTTTGAATGTGGCAGTGTCACGTGCCCGATATGAGATGAAAGTCTTCTCTACATTAAGAGCCGACCAGATTGATCTGAAAAAGACATCTTCTATAGGAGTGGCAGGTTTGAAATATTTCCTTGAATATGCAGGTAAGGGTACCGGAGTTTTGAATCATTCTTATGCAGCGGTAGCCGAAGAGGTCGAAATGGGTGAGCTGATTGCTGCGGCACTTCGTGAAAAAGGACATCAGGTGAAAACCAAAATCGGATGTTCCGGATTCAAAGTAGATGTAGGTATTATCGATCCTAATGATACCTCCCGTTATATGCTCGGGATTTTGTGTGATGGCGAGAATTATCGGGCTGCAAAAACAGCTCGGGATAGGGAGATTGTGCAAGACAGTGTACTGAAAATGTTGGGATGGAACATTTGTAAAGTATGGACTCTGGATTGGTGGGAAGACTCACAGAAAGTTATTGACCATATAGAGGCGGAATTGAAAAGAGCTGAGTGCGGAAAATCGCAACGATCCGTTCCGGTGATTTCTTTGGCTTCAGGATCGGGAGAAGTGCAAAAAGAGGGTTTACTATGCCATGCACAACACTGCTTAGTGAAGTTGCCGGAGCAAGTAATTCGGGAAGAAGTGAAAACTGCGTCACCGGAGATTTATGAAAAAACTCTTCTAAACTCTGTAAATGTATCTGCTTGGGAATTGATGATGCCACGCCGGGAGCCCCGTATCAGAAAACAATTGAATGAGATCATGCGTACGGAGGCTCCGATTAGCCGTTCATTGTTAAGCAGCAGGATCTTTAATGCTTATGGCATTCTTCGGAAGACAGCTCGCCTGATTGAATGGATGGATGGTATACTGGATAAAACTCCTTATTACAAGCAGGAAATTGATGGATTGGTTTTCTACTGGAATACCAAGGAAGAAGCAGACTCGTATACCGGATTCCGCATAGACTCCAAGCGTGAAGCCGTAGATTTACCTCCTCGTGAGGTAGCCAATGCGGCTCGGAATATACTGGAACAGCAGGTCGCTTTACCTTTGGTTGACTTAATGCGGGTAACCGCCCAGTTGTTGGGGTATGCACGTTTCGGATTGAATGTGGAGACTGCCATGCGCAGGGGAGTGCAAATACTGTTGGACGGAGAAGAGGTAAAGATCGAAGGGGGTAAGATACTTATGAAGTAGTCCGATCCGGATCAGTTGCTGTGTTTTCTTGCTGGTAAATTTCATCATTTTTCAATTTATGTCCGCAGTATTTACAATAAGTTGCATTCTCTTCGTGCCCCGTTTTATGACAGTTGGGACATTGTAAGTCTTTTAATTTTTTGTATTCTTTCATCATGGATGCAGAGACGATACCTGTAGGGACAGCAATAATTGTGTAACCGATCAGCATCACGCAGGCAGAAAGAAATTTGCCAAGAGCGGTAGCAGGAGTGATGTCTCCATAGCCTACGGTGGTCATGGTGACAATGGCCCAATAGATACTATTCGGAATGTTATTAAATTGTGTATTGGGTTGAGTCCCTTCAATCATATACATTAAAGTGCCGATGGCAACGACGAGGATGACAACGAAGAGGAAAAAGACGGCGATCTTTTTGCTGCTTTCCCGCAGGGAAGTGAGTAGACGTTCACCTTCGAGCCAGAAGTTGAACAACTTGAATATTCGGAATACCCGGATAATCCGGAAAGCACGTATAATCAGCAGATAGCGTGCTCCGGGCAGGAAGAAGGCAAGGTAGAGTGGCAATGTAGCCAGAAGATCGACAATACCGAAAAAACTGAAAATATATTTCCGTGGATTGGGTGAGCAATAGATGCGGGTGACATATTCAAAGGTAAAAAAAACTGTGAAAAGATATTCAAGCACGATAAAGGGAGTGGAAAGCCAGGAAGGCAGACCTTGAAGGCTTTCGATTATAGCAAGCAGGATACTCAGCAGAATACATATGATAAGGGTTACGTCGAATGCTTTCCCTGCGGGTGTATCGGATTCGAAGATAATGACATACAGCTTATGCTTTAGCGGCTGATTATGCAAAAAACGATGGAGCCAAGAATCACTTTTCAATGTGCCAATATATTAATATACCAATGTACTCGTTTGATTAACCATTAGTCAATCACCCATTTATGTTCGTGAGGAACTGTTTTACGAGGATCATAATTCATACCCTCTTGCGTGGGTATATGTAAAACGTATTTCTTCCCGGTTTTGTTTTTTAGTGATGAACCTCGAAGCCAGGGGTTGGCATCGCGAAGTTGTGCATAGGTGATGCCTTGTTTCTGTGCAAAGTTGCTCAAGTCACTGATTTCTGTATCTACCGCCACTTCTTTGTAGGGGATGGCAGGGTAGAGATGTTCCCGCTTCAGCAGAAAACCGAAACGTTGAGGATTGCCGAATACCTCTTTTACAGCCAGTAGGCGGAACATGTAGCGTGAGGTTTCTTCTGCCAGCCAGAGGTCCATGGCATGATCCGCCAATTGTTTGTCCAGTTGAGAGGAAATACGTCCTTGTCCGGCATTGTAAGAGGCAGATACAGCCATCCAGTCGCCATATTTGGCATAAGCCTGCTTGAAATAACGGCAGGCGGCTGCGGTAGCTTTCTCAATATGATAGCGTTCGTCTACGTTATCATTTACTTCAAGACCGAATTCACGGGCAGTGACAGGCATAAATTGCCATAAACCGGCGGCACCGGCCGGTGAACGTGCTATCGGGTTGAGATTGCTCTCTATTACCATCAAATATTTGAAGTCGTCCGGAATACCGTTGGCTTTCAGTAATGGTTCAATGACAGGGAAGTAGCGGTTGGCCCGTTTAATCATTTGCATGGTGCTGGAGTGCATGTAAGTGAAGGACATCAGTTCGCGGTCCATACGTTCACGGCGGTCATAACGACGCAGGTCGATTGTGTCACCATCAAACACAGCTTGTTCGGGGACAGTGGGAGGAGTGACGCAATAAGGAACTTCGGATTGTACAGAGTGTTGTTCGCTGAGGCAAGTGCTGCCTATAAGGACAGGGATGCTGATGCCGATACCTAAAGCAAGTGCAGTAGTTAGAATATAGTTAATAGATATATGTTTCATGACAATTATTATGTTAATTAGTGGGGTAAAGATAACCAAAAGGATTAAACCAAAAAGGATGTTCATACGTTAATTATATGTAACGGGTATCGGTAGTATCGGTGTCGATACTTATTTTCGCAGCCTCAAAATGCACATGAAGAAGTTTATATTAATCACCTTGACGTTGCTTTATGCCGTTGTTTCATCAGGCATAACGATTAATTTCCATTACTGCATGGGCCGTCTGGCGGATGTAGAGTGGGGAAGTGTGTCCGTTTGTGCATCGTGTGGAGAGAAGAAGATGACCTCACATTGTTGTAAAGACGAGGCGCATTACGTCAAACTGGCGGTAGATCAGGATGTGAACCACGTACCGGTAACTAATCTATTACCGGCAGTGACAGAACTGTTACCTGTGATGTATAGTGCTTTTATACCATTGGAGGCAGAAAGTCTGCGTCGAAGTGTTGCTTCTTTCAATTTCCCACCTTGGCAAACAGATATTCCGCTGTTTGTTCATCATTGTACTTATCTGATTTAGTTTTCACATAGCTTCTCTTTCGACCAGAAAAGAAGAGAAAATTAGACCTTACTGATTTTAAAGTGAGGTAGGAGTCGTCATACCCATGTATCGATGGGGATTTGGCTCCTACTTTCTATTTTATTATCACTTTACTGATCCTTTTGGGCATTGCCAAGTGTTTACTAATTTAAAATAAATAATCTATCTGTATGATTAATAAAATAATTCGTTATTTCCTTGAAAATAGGGTGATAACTATTCTTCTGCTGACACTTGTCGTGGTTTGGGGAATTTCTACTGCGCCCTTTAACTGGCATGGGGGGATTGTGCCGCGAAACCCGATTCCTGTGGATGCTATCCCCGATATCGGTGACAACCAGCAGATTGTGGCTACGGAATGGATGGGACGTTCGCCTAAGGACATCCAAGATCAAATTACCTATCCGCTGACCACTTCATTGTTGGGTATACCGGGGGTGAAGACCATCCGCAGTTCGTCTATGTTCGGTATGTCGTTTATCTACATTATTTTTGAGGATGATATTGAGTTCTATTGGAGTCGTTCGCGCATTTTAGAGAAACTCAACTCGTTGCCTCCGGGCACTTTGCCCGAAAATGTGCAGCCTACGCTGGGGCCGGATGCTACAGCATTGGGACAAATCTATTGGTATACGCTGGAAGGGCGTGATCCTAAAACCGGGAAACCTGCCGGCGGCTGGAACGCTGAGGAATTGCGTACTATTCAGGACTTTTATGTCAAGTACTCTTTGTCTGCTGCCGAAGGTGTGTCCGAAGTAGCTTCAGCAGGAGGTTTTATCAAGGAGTATCAGATCGAGTTGAATCCGGATGCGATGTACTCGTTCAATGTGTCGGTGATGGATGTGATGAATGCTGTGAAGAAGAGTAACCTTGATATTGGTGCCGAAACAATGGAGGTGAATAAAGTGGAATACTTGATTCGTGGTCTTGGATATGTGAAAAATGTGGCAGATATAGAGAATACGGTTGTTACCGTCCGTGAAGGGGTACCTGTACGTATTTCCGATATTGCCTTTGTGAATATCGGGCCGGGGACGAGACGTGGCGGCTTGGACAAGGAAGGAGTAGAGGCTGTGGGGGGCGTGGTGATTGCCCGTTATGGCTCCAATCCTCTGGAAGTAATTAATAATGTGAAAGAAAAGATACATGAGATGGATGCCGGAATGCCGCAGAAAACATTGGCTGACGGGACGGTGTCGAAAGTGACTGTCGTCCCTTTCTACGACCGGACGGGATTGATAAAGGAGACCATCGGTACATTGGAGACGAGCCTTTCGCACGAGATATTGATCTGTATTATTGTCATCATTGTGTTGGTACTTAACTTGCGGGCATCGGTTGTAATAGCAAGTATGCTGCCTATTGCCGTATTGGCTACATTTATACTGATGCGATATACCGGTATCGAAGCAAATATCGTGGCGCTGTCCGGTATCGCGATTGCCATCGGGGTGATGGTAGATGTGGGTGTGGTATTTGTCGAGAGTATTATCCGGTACATGGAGATGCCGGAGAATAAGGGTATCACGCGGGGTAAACCATTTGTCGGACTGATCTATAAAGCTGTAAGCGAGGTGTCGGGAGCTATTGCTACGGCAATGATTACGACTATTGTCAGTTTCTTACCCGTATTTGCCATGCAGGCGCAAGAGGGGAAAATGTTCTCTCCACTGGCATATACAAAAACTTATGCATTGGCATCAGCTTTTGTGTTGGGATTAATTTTGCTGCCTACATTGGCTTATATCCTTTTTTCGGTGCGGATTGACTCGAGGTTGATCCGGCGCGTAATGAACTGTGTGCTTATAGCAGCGGGTATTGTTTTGTTCGCCGTATACGATAGTGTCCCTGCATTGGGACTGACGGCGGTTGGAATCAATAACTTGCTTGCATATCGTTGGAAGAATCCTAAGACAGGCAATTATGTTAATATCGGTATTGCCCTGTTGGTAGCTGTTTTCTATCTGTCCGAAGAGTGGCTGCCGATGGGACCGCAACGGGGACTGTCGGTAAATGTGCTGTTTGTAGCCGGTTGCGTTGCCATCATTCTGGCTTTACTTTGGATACTGGTCATTTTCTACGAGCGTATTTTGCGTTGGTGTCTGGCCAATCGTTGGAAGTTTATGATGATTCCTGCAGCAACCGTCGTTTGTGGTTTCCTCATCTGGCGGAGTATCGGGCAGGAATTTATGCCCAGCCTGAACGAAGGCTCTTTTCTATTGATGCCTACCAGTATGCCTCATACGGGTATTGAACAGAATCTAGATTATGTGGAGAAACTCGATAAGCGGCTGGCGGCCATTCCAGAAGTAGAAACTGCCATCGGTAAGTGGGGACGTGTAAATTCCGCTCTCGATCCGGCACCGGTCCAGATGTTTGAGAATACCATTAATTATCGTCCCGAATATATCATCGGAGAAGACGGAAAGCGTGCCCGTTTCCGTGTGAATTATGATGGTGCATTCCTGCTGAAAGGTGGAGGTACATATAATCCTGCCAATGGTTTCCGGCTTATCCCTGCCGATAGTCTGGTGCCTGATTCGCGTGGCGACTATTTCCGCCAGTGGCGTCCGGAGATTAAGAATGCAAATGATATCTGGCAACAGATTGTCAATGTTACCCATTTGCCGGGACTGACCTCTGCTCCGAAACTGCAACCTATTGAGGCACGGCTCGTAATGCTTTCAACCGGTATGCGTGCACCGATGGGGGTGAAGGTATACGGTCCCACACTGGAGGATATAGAGCAGGGAGGTAAGGCGATTGAGCAGGCATTAAAGTCTGTACCGTCTGTCATTCCCTCGTCTGTGTTCTACGACCGGGCGGTAGGTGCTCCGTATCTTGAAATAAAGCTGAATCGTGAGTCAATGGCACGTTATGGCGTGGCGGTGGGCGATCTGCAGGAAGTGCTCAGTGCTGCTGTTGGTGGCATGGCGTTGACCCGTACTGTAGAGGGGCGCGAGCGCTTCCCCATCCGGTTACGTTATGCACGTGAGTTGCGTGATAGTCCGGAGGCTCTTTCCATGCTACTTGTACCTACTGCTACCGGAATACAGGTACCTCTTAAAGAGTTGGCGGACATCGAATATTCCCGTGGTGCACAAATGATCCAGAGTGAGAACACTTTCCTGGTAGGTTATGTCATCTTCGATAAACTTTCAGGCCGTGCCGAAGTGGATGTGGTGAAGGAGGCGAGTAATCTGCTTGAGGCTAAAGTAAAAAGCGGTGAACTGGTTCTCCCCAAAGGTGTTTCTTATAAGTTTGCCGGTAATTATGAACAACAGCAACGTGCTACGGACCGGTTGATGATTGTTGTTCCGTTGGCTTTGTTCATTGTCCTGCTGGTACTCTATTTCCAGTTTCGTACGGTGACGGCCTCGCTGATTCATTTTTCGGGTGTATTCGTAGCTTTCGCTGGCGGTTTTATTCTCTTGTGGCTCTATGGGCAACCGTGGTTTATGAATTTCAGCATTGCGGGTGAAAACATGCGTGACCTCTTCCAGATGCATCCCATCAACCTGAGTGTAGCGGTCTGGGTAGGGTTCATTGCTCTCTTCGGTGTGGCCACGGATGATGGAGTATTGATGGGAACGTATATTCACCATGTTTTTCTGGAACGCGATCCCCGTACGAAATATGACATCCGTGAGGCGGTAGTAGAAGCCGGGCTGAAGCGTGTCCGCCCTGCTGCAATGACAACGGCGACAACACTCATCGCTCTGCTTCCCGTACTTACATCTACCGGAAAGGGAGCGGATATCATGGTACCGATGGCTATACCCACGTTTGGAGGAATGCTGATACAATCAATGACCATGTTTGTCGTCCCGGTATTACAATGCTGGTGGCGTGAGACTGTGGAGAGGAGACGTGAGAAGAAAAACGGAAGTGAAGTTTCTGAGCCGGTTACAGGCTCTCCCGGTATCTGATCTTCAGATGGGCATCCGGCATACTCCCTGATGGCTATCCGGGACATTCCCGGATATTTGGAATGTCCCCTCTGCCGGTCGTATGGAGCTGAAACCGTACTCATCATTATAAAGAATAACAGAATCAGAATCCGACAGTCTTCGATTCGTCTATCGGATTCACATAAAAACAATCAGATATGATAAACAAGAAACATATATCTTTACTCACCTTGGTGATATTCCTTTCGCTGAGTCATTTTGCCGTTTCGGCTTCGGCGCAGCCATCCGTTGTGGAGGTGCCTTCTGTTTCGGTGCAACCCTCTGTCGACAGCTTGTCCCACTATCTGGAACAGGCGGCACGCAGTAATCCGCAAGTCAATGCCACAGGCTAAGTGCAAAGCGCCTTGCCGTCCTTTCGGACGGTAGGTTTCTAAACGCTCGCCACCGA
>ENA-UOJM01002559-UOJM01002559.1-human-gut-metagenome-genome-assembly--contig:-P116-NODE-2559-length-12623-cov-4.850334_pt1 | contig 12623 bp, 8 predicted proteins | sample MGYA00242349_ERZ723896 | MGnify/ENA metagenome assembly ERZ723896 | reverse complement strand
AGCTTTTCGTCGCTTTCGAGGAGATCCAGCGAGGCGACGTCGAGCTGCTCGGGCTTCTCGTAGCGATCGGCCAGACCGCTGGAGATGAGGTCCTCCGACTGGCCCTTGAAGACGAGCTTGAGCAGGATGGGGGTCAGGATCGTGCCGCCGATGACGGTGATGACAACAGGCGTCATCATCGCGCTGCTGAGCACGCCCATCGCAAGGCCCCGGTTGGCGACGATCAGCGCAACCTCGCCGCGGCAGACCATGCCGACGCCGACCTGCACGCTCTCGCGCCCCGTGAAGCCGCAGACCTTCGCACCGAGACCGCAGCCGCCGAGCTTCGAGATGACGGAGACGATCAGCAGGAGAATGGAGAACACCAGCATGCCGCCGCTGATGCCGTCAAACTTGACGTTGATGCCGATGCTCGCGAAGAAAACCGGCGTGAGCAGCAGGTAGCCGAGGGGGTTATACTTCGACTGGATATACGCGCCCTTGGGCGTGCATGCGACGGCAAGACCCGCGGCGTAGGCGCCCGTGATGTCCGCGACGCCGAAGAACTCCTCGGCGCAGTAGGCCATCACCAGGCAGAGCACAAAGGCGAGCACGGAGTTGCGGTGCGTGGCCCAGCCGTTCTGGCACCGGAGCATCCAGCAGAACAGGCGGTTGGCGGCATAGCCGACCACGCCGGCGAAGATGAAGAAGCCGACGATCTTCAGCAGGACGAGCAGGATGCTGTCACCGCCGCCGGCAAGACTGCTGACGAGGGTGAGGGCAACCAGACCGAGCACGTCGTCGATCAGCGCGGCGGCGAGGATGGTGTTGCCGACCTTCGTCTCGAGCTTGCCCATTTCCTTGAGCGTTTCGACCGTGATGCTGACGGAGGTGGCCGTCAGGATCGTGCCGATGAAGATATCCTCGAGCAGGTTGTTGCTTTCGATCAGGCCGACGGCGTTCGCGCCCCACGCAAGGCCCGTGCCCATCAGCAGGGGGACGATCACACCCAGCAGGGCGACCCAGAAGCCGGCCCGGCCGCTGTTTTTCAGCTCCTGCACGTCCGTCCCCATACCGGCGGAGAACATCAGCACCACAACACCCAGCTCGCTGAGCTGTGAGAGGAACTCTGTCTCCGTCAGAATATTCAGTCCGGCAGGCCCGAGCAGCAGTCCGGCCAGCAGGGCACCGACGACCTGCGGCATCTGGAAGCGCTGCGTCAGCAGACCCAGCAGCTTTGTGCTGAGCAGAATCAGGGCCAAATCCATTAGATAATGATATGCCATAAAAGAACCTCCTGTAGAAATGAATTTTTTCCTCTTTGCGTCCTCAACGCGAAGTTTCATTTTAATACTTTTTTTATGCTTTGCAATAGTCAATTTGTACAAAATACTGTTTTTAAACTGTTAAGAATATAAAACATCCGGCGAATGTGAATAGTATAACGAAACAGAGCGGGGAGAGAACTTTTTTTACAAAGATATTGTTAATGTGTTGACATAGTCGGGTGAACGTGATAAAATTAACAAAAGCAAAGCGCAGGACCCCTGAAGCAGAATAAAAGAAGGGTAAAGGTGAGGGCTATGGCAATACCTTTTAACTACGCATCAGAATATAAGCGCAAGCTCCGTACGCCGGACGAGGCGGCCCGCGTTGTCAAGAGCGGTGACTGGATCGACATCTCCATGGGCGGCGCGTTCCCGTCGCTGATGGACAAGGCGATTGCCCGACGCAAGGATGAGTTGCGCGGCGTGAAAATCCGCGGCTATCTGATTTTTGAACCCATCGAGATGGTGGAGTGCGACCCCACGCGCGAACACTTTATCTATAACAGCTGGCACATGTCCGGCTATGAGCGCAAGCTCTGCGACCGCGGCTTGTGCAACTTCAACCCGATGGTCTTCCGCAATCTGGGCGCCTACTATGAGCACTTCCTGACGGTGAACGTCGCCATGATGTGCGTGACGCCCATGAACGAGCACGGCTACTTCAACTTCTCTGTTTCCAACGCTTCTGCCCGCGCGACGCTCGACAAGGCCGACGTAGTGATCCTCGAGGTCAACGAGAACCTCCCGTGGGTTTACGGCGGCCTGAGCGAGTGCATCCACATCGACGACGTCGACATGATTGTCGAGGGGCCGCACGGCCCGCTGCCCGCGGCGAAGTCGCCGCCCGCGTCCGAGGAGGAGATGAAGATCGCCGAATACGTCGTGCAGAACATGGTCGACGGCTCGACGCTCCAGCTCGGCATTGGCTCGCTGCCGAACGCGGTGGGGCAGATGATCGCGCGCTCCGACCTGCGCGACCTTGGCATCCACACGGAGATGCTCTGCGACTCGTACCTCGACATGTACAAGGCGGGCAGGATCACGAACCGCAAGAAGAAGCTCGACCGCTATAAGAGCATCTTCGGCCTTGCGGTCGGCTCGCCGGATCTGTACGACTGGATCCGTGAGAACCCCGGCGTCGTGACCTACCCCATCAGCTACTGCAACGACCCGAGCAACATCGGGCGGCTGGATAATTTCGTCTCCATCAACAACTGCATCTCCGTCGACCTGTACGGACAGATCTGCGCGGAGAGCTCCGGCACGCGCCAGATCAGCGGCACCGGCGGCCAGCTCGACTTCCTCGAGGGCGCGGCCCTCTCGCCGGGCGGCAAGGCCTTCATCTGTCTGACGTCGTCCTTTACGAACAAGAAGGGTGAAATGGTCTCGCGCATCAACCCGGTGCTCACCCCCGGCGATATCGTCACCGACCCGCGCAGCCTGGCCTACTACATCGTGACGGAGTACGGCGGCGTGAACCTCGTCGGCTGCAGCACGTGGGAGCGCGCGGAGCGCCTGATCTCCATCGCACACCCGAAGTTCCGCGACGAGCTGATCTCGAACGCCGAGAAGCAGGGCATCTGGATCCGCTCGAACAAGCGCTGACGACTACCAAAATTTGACATTCTCTGCACATCCACTACATAAAGCAGACATCCCCGGTCAGAAATGACTGGGGATGTCTGCTTTTCGTGCTGCTTTGCGCCAAATGACGGGTAAATTACTAATTTTGTAAGGATCAATCATATATTATATCATTGACATGTCAAGAAACTATTGTGCAAATTAGTAATTCTTGACAGGAAATAAACGATCCGATTTAGTAGATTTTTCTTGAAAGCGGGGCCGCGGCGTGCTACTATGGGAGCAAGAAGCGGCCGACGGCGAACACAGAGAGAAAAAAGGCCGCACACATTTCGACAGGAGGTAGATCTTTTGAAGAGAACACTCAATCGGATCCTTGCGCTCGGCATGGCGATCTGCATGCTTCTCTCGCTTGTGGTCGTACAGGCTTCGGCCGCGACGACGACGGACGGGCTGCAGAGCCAGATCAGCGCGGCGGCCGGGTCAAGCGTGCAGATCGTGCTCGACGGCGATGTGACGCTCGACCAGACCATCCAGATCCCCGCCAAAACGGCCGTCACCATCACGACGGACGGCGCGGCGCGCACCGTCAAGCGCGGCGAAGGGCTGACGGCGGCGATGTTCAACGTTCCCGCCGGCTCCACGCTGACGCTCAGCGGCGGCGAGAGCCGCCTTGTACTCGACGGCGCGTCCGTCAAGGCTTCGGCCGCGATGGTCACGAGCGCGGGCACGCTGGAACTGACGAACGTGGACGCGAAGAACGCCGTGAACTCCAAGACCGGTGGCGCGGTCTATCTGACCGCGGGCAAGCTCAGTGTCAGCGGCTGCAGCTTCACCGGCAACTCCGCCAAGACCGGCGGCGCGATTGACACCAAGACGAAGGTGGGCATTCAGATGACCGTTGCGGACAGCACCTTCTCCGCGAACACCGCAACGACCAACGGCGGCGCCATCAACCTGATGGATACCAACACCATGACCGCGACGAACACGGCCTTCACCGGCAACAAGACGACGAAGTCCGCGGCCAACAAGGGCGGCGCGGCGGTCTATGTCGCGAACACCAGCGCGAGCTTTGACGGTTGTACCTTCACCGAGAACACCGTCGCCGGGAATACCGACAGCGTCGGCGGCGCGCTGTGCTTCTACGCCGTGAGCGCGAGCCAGACGGCCATCACCGTCAGCGGCAGCACCTTCACCGGCAACACCGCGCCGAACGGCGGCGCGATCGGCCTGTCCGACAGTGGCAGCTTCCGCAGCGGCCGGGCGATCGTGAACTGGACGGACTGCTCCTTCACCGGCAACAGCGCGGCAGGCAAGGGCGGCGCGATTGCCATTCCGTACAGCTGTGAGAACGCGATGCACTGCGTCGTGACGCTCAGCGGCTGCACCTACAGCGGCAACACCGCCGCGCAGGAGCCGGATTTCTACAGCGCGGACAAGCTCAACATCACCGTGGACGGCAAGGTGCTCGACCCGAGCACTACGACCGGCAACCCCAACTACGTCGCCTATACCGATGTCTCCGTCGTCCCGAACGTGACGGACAGCGCCGGGACGGCGCTGCCAGATCTGGCGGGCATGGCGGTCGTGGGCGACTATGCCTACTCCGTCAAGCTCAAGACGGCCGCGAAGCCCAGCGGCGACACGACGAACTATCACCGCGGCGAGCACGCGACGCTCTGGCGCACCGATCTCAAGACCGGTGAGACGGTTCAACTCAGCGAGGCCGTGACGAACGCGGACTACGTCACCTACGTTGGCCACGCCAACGGCGTCGCGGGCGCGCTGGAAAACGGCGAGCACTATCTCTATGTCGCGACGCTCCTCGTGGGCGATGCGTCGCAGGACATCTACGCGGTCGTAAAGCTGCACATGAGCGGTACGACCTTTGAGAAGGTGGGCGAGTATGTCGTCATGGAAAACGGCATCTCCGCCTCCAGGACCGGTATCTCTGACCTCCGCTGGCCCGCCGGCAAGCCGACCCTTCTGCTTAAGCCCGGGGGCACGTTCTAAACGCCGGCGGTGCCCAAGGACCAGACGAGCGGCGAGCTCACGGCCGTGACGCGCTTCAGCATCAACACCACCGGCGTCTCCCTGACGACCGGCGCGGTGCTCGACGTCACTGGTTGGACGTGGCAGGATTGCGGCTATCACGACGGGCGGCTGTATGTGCCCGTGTGCAAGGGCGCGAGCACGGTCGTCGCCGTGTACTCCATCCTCAATGAGGACGGCACCGTCAAGAGCGGCGCGCTGTCTCCTGATAAGGACTGCTCCATCCAGATCGGCGATGTGAACCACCGCGTCGTCGAGGTGGAGAGCTGCGCCGTCTATGACGGGAAGCTCTACTTCAACGCCAACCGCACGCTCCCCGACGGCGGCAAGGACTGCGACTGCGTCGCGTGGACGGCTTTGCCCCCCGCGCCCGTGATCGAGAAGCCCGACGAGAACCCCGCGCAGGATGCGCTGGTGGCGAAGATCAACGCCGCCGCGGGCTCGAGCGTCGTGATTACGCTGACGGAGGACATGACCATCACGTCCCCGATCTCCATCCCCGCAAGCACCGTCGTGGAGCTGAAGACGGACGGCAAGGCCGTCACGCTTACCCGCGGCGAAAAGCTCACGGAGTCGCTCTTCAACGTCCTCGATGGCTCCACCCTGAAGATCACCGGCAGCGATGATGCGCGCATCACGGTTGACGGCGCGTCCGTCGAGGCGACCGCCGCCATGATCGCGAGCGCCGGGGCGCTCGAGCTGACGAAGGTGGATCTCAAGAACGCCGTCTCCGCCGGTGCGGGCGGCGCGGTCTACATGACGAAGGGCACGCTGACGTCCACCGACTGCCGCTATGAGAACAACCGCGCGTCCACCGGCGGCGCCGTCGACGCGCAGAAGAATGCCAAGGTGCGCATGGACTTCATCGGCGGCAGCTTCACGGACAACACCGCCAAGACAACCGGCGGCGCCGTGAACCTGATGGACGGCAACACGCTCAGCGCGAAGAACGTCACCTTCCGCGGCAACAAGACCACGGCCTCCGCAGCGAACAAGGGCGGCGGCGCGCTGTATGTGGCGAATACTGCCGCGAGCTTTGACGGCTGCACGTTTGACAGCAACTCCGTGACCGGCAAGGCCACGAGCACGGGCGGCGCGATCTGCTTCTACGCGCTCGGCGCGTCCGGCGCAAAATGCACGGTAAAGGACTGCACCTTTACGGGCAACAGCGCCCCCATCGGAGGTGCGATGGCGCTCTCCGACAACGGCGCGGTGCGCAAGAACGGCGCGTCCGTCGACTGCGAGAACGTGACCTTCACGAACAACACCGCCGACAAGGGCGGCGCGATCGGTATCCCGTATGACTGCGTAACGAGCCTGAGCTGCTCGCTGAACCTGACGGACTGCACATTTGCGGGCAATCAGGCCGCCGAGGGCAGCGACATCTACAGCGTCTCCGAGGCGGGCATCACGATCAAGCAGACCGAGAAGCCCGACCCCAAGCCTAATCCCGATCCGGATCCCGTCGACCCGGAACCCGATCCTGATCCGGCGGATCCCAAGCCGACCGAGCCCGCTGCTCCGGTTGCGCCGGAGACCCCGGCAAAGCCCGATCAGTTCAAGACTGGCGACGAGAGCCATCTCGCCCTCTGGGGCGCGCTGGCCCTGACCGCCGCTGCGGGCGCAGCCGTCTGCACGCTGCGCAGAAAAGAAGAAGCGTAAAATAAAGGGAACTGACCGCGGCAACGGTCAGTTCCCTTTTGCGTGCCGGATACGGTGAAAACTGCAGATCTGCGCTGTCATGCGTTCTTGACAAAATACTTGCATGACCGCACAATATTACTTATAATAGCAATATAAGACAGAAGGAGGGGGAAGCGGCCATGAACGAACAGGGAATCTGCATTCTGTTTTCCATTCTTCTTGTTCCGGTAAATTTTCTCTGCGCTTTCTGGCTTTTTCGGGAAGCGCTGCAGCTGACGGGGATGACGTATCAGGAGTATTTCAAAAAGACTTCCTCCGACGGGGAGGTACTGCTCGGCAGCGAACAGCGCTGGGGGTATACGAATCGTTTTTTCAAAGCGTACAGCTCCGATCCGGAGAAATCCATGCACTTCATGAAAAGCTATGCGGCGGCGTTGCTGCCCGGCTTGGCCGCGGTGCTCCTTCTGTGTTATACGGAGGCGCATGCGGAGCGGCTGTCGGGCGTTCTGATTGGGGATTTTGCGCTGTTGGCCGTGAATGCCGCGCTCGCGCTGGCGGGCGTGCTTTACAGGAGAAGGCATCCGATGGATCCCGCGGCGGCGGAGCGGCTTCGCGAAAAGCGACGGAAGGAACGGGCGTATAACAGAAAGCATTGGAAAAAAATCGCGGTGAGGGGCACCGTATGCGCCGCCGTTCTGCTGCTGATTCTGTATATTTTTGTAGGCGGCACATTGAGATCGCTGTGGCAGCAGCCCGCGCAGACGGAGACGCCGCGCAGCGCGATGCTGTCCGAACTTCTGCAGGAGCGGGGCTACGAAACAGAGAACGTTTCGCTCACCTACCGGTGGGTGGTGGATGATCCTCTGCAGGCGGCGGGTGGAGGAGAAAAGGACGGCAACCGGTTTGAGCTTTACCGGTATGCGGACGAAGAAACGGCACGCCGGGCGTATGGTCAGGTTGTGAACCTGATCGCCCCGGAGATGGAGAGTGCGGCGCGCGCAAGTCATCAGATAGAGCTCACGGGCGGCGGCAGTATGTTTACCGTCATCTTAGATGGGGTGTATTACCTTGCGCTGACCCGAAACAGCGACGTAATTTATGCGTGCTCGCCCGATTCCCTGCAGGAAGCCAATGCGATTCTGGCCGATATCGGGTATCTGCACGGTAAATCATAAGGAAATAATCATATGGGAAAGAAACGGCAGAAGGAGCGGTTTGACATTCTCCTGTTTGCGGCGGGCCTGTTTTGTATCGGCATGACCCTCTGGATACTGATAAGCGAAATCAGCGAATATGTGCAGCAAAAGGATTGGACGGCTGCGACGGCCATCGTGGTGGATGTCTCCCCGCACAGCGGCGATTACGACGTATACTACCAGTATGAGGCCGCGGGGGATATTTACACGGGCAAGTTCAGCAAGGTCGGCAAACGGGCGCTCGGTGAGACCATCGAAATCCGGTATGACCCCGACGCGCCGGAAAAGTCCAACTGGGTGCTGGAGATGGGTATTAAGACGATCCTGAAGGATGTGTTCATGATCGCCATTTTCTGGACTCTGGGAGCCCGCTTGATCGAATGCTCCCTTCCGAAAAAGAAACGGCGTGAAGACCAAGCCGACGGCCGGGCAGCCCGGCGGGTGCCGCGGCAAAAGCCGCGCGCGGCGGAGAGCACCGTCGATGCCGCGGAGGTCAAGCGGCAGGAAAACCGGATCTTTCAGGAGGTGTGCGAGCTGGTACGGGCGCTGCGGGAGGAGCATCCGGACACCGGGTATGCGGTGCGGCTGGAGCGCTCCGCGCCGCTGGAGCCGGCGGGCTGTGCGCCGGCCCGGTATTCCGCGTGGCTCATCGTCTCCCTGAGCCGCCATCAGACGATTCTCGAGAGCGGCGAGGACACGACCGAATGGCCGGACGCCCGGGCCGAGATCACCCGGGTGAGGGGCGGAAAGCTGACGGTTTCCGACGCGTACAGGGAACTTCTCAAGGCGGATCTGGAAAAGATCACCGCCGACTATGAGGCGAGCCCCGATCCCTATGTGGAAAACAGAGCCGCGTCGGAGGAGCTGCTGGCGCAGGCCTGCCGCGTGGAGTGGATAGAAGAATAACGTTACAAAAGGGCGTTGCCCTTTTGTAACGAAAAGATTTCGCTCCGACCCGCTCATTTTTGTGCGCGCTGCGCACAAAAATACACTCTGGCCCGACATCAACCGTCGGGTTTGCCGAGGCCAGTTCCTCTGGGCCGAGGGCAGCGCGAAGTGTTTTTGCGACGTACACGCCGCCGCAAAAAACGGATTGGATTTTTTCGCAGCTTTCGGGCCGCGAACTCTGTGAGACTCTTTTTTAATAGATTGACGCTGCCCTCTATGTGAGGGCAGCGTCTTTTATGATTATGTACCTTTTAATTATTTTGCAGCGTCTTGAGCAGTTCATGCTTCATGTCGGCGGGGTCGAATTCCGCGCCGGTCCAGCGCTGGAAGGCGAGCATGGCCTGATGGATCAGCAGCTCGATGCCGCCGATGGTCTGCAGGCCATGGCGGTCGGCTTCGCTGAGGAAGAGCGTCCGCCGGGGATTATAGACGAGGTCATAGACGATGGCTTCGGGGTTTACGCCGCCAAGGAAGCGCAGGTCGGAGAACTCCTTGCAGCCCGCCATGCCGAGGGAGGTCGCGTTCACGACGAGGTCGGCCTGCGCCGAGCCGCGGCGAACGGGGTACGTCCCGAAATAGACCCACCTGGTGTGCTCGGGATAGCGCGCGGCAAGGGCCTGCGCGCGGTAGACGCTGCGGTTGCAGATATAGACAAGGCGCGCGCCCGCCTGCACGAGCGCGTCGGTGACGGCTTCGCCCGCGCCGCCCGTGCCGATGATGAGGGCGGTCTTATCCGCCGGATCAAAGCCGTGGGCGCGCAGGCTCTCGATAAAGCCGAGCCCGTCGGTGTTGTGGCCGATGGCGCGGCCGTCCTCCATGCAGACGGTGTTCACCGCGCGGCAGCGCGCCGCCGTGCCGGAGAGTCCGTCGAGATAGGGGACGACGGCCTCTTTATGCGGCATGGTGACGTTGAAGCCGTCCCACGCGCCGCCGCGCGCCTGCTCGATAAAGCGCTCCAGCTCCTGCGCGCGGACGGGGCAGAGATCATAGGTCGCGTCGAGCCCGGTCAGCTCGATCATGCGGCGGTGCAGCCGCGGGGAGAGACTGTGTTCGACGGGGTCGCCGATAACGCAGAAATGCTTCATGCTGGGTATTCCTCCATAGTAAATTGTGCATCGGCGCTCAGAGCGCGAAGTTGCCGTCCACAAAGACGGGCACCTCGCGGCCGTCGTGCGTCGTGCCGGTGATGGTGAGGTCGCGCGTGCCGACCATGAAGTCCACATGCGTGATCGAATCGTTCAGGCCGCGGGCCTTCAGCTCGTCCTTGCTCAGGCCGTGGCCGTCCTTGAGGCAGGGGTACGCTTCGCCGAAGGCGATGTGGCAGGCGGCGTTCTCGTCAAAGAGCGTGTTATAAAACAGGAGCTTCAGGTTTGAGATCGGGCTGTCATAGGGGACGAGGGCGACCTCACCGAAGTGACTTGCGCCCTCGTCGACGGAGATGGCGGCCTGCAGGACGTCCTCGCCGCGCGCGGCGTGCGCTTCGACGATTTTGCCGTTCTTTACGACAAAGTGGAAGCCGTCGATGATGTTGCCGCCGTGGACGAGGGGCATGGAGGCGTAGACGACGCCGTCGACGCCGTCGCGCAGGGGCGAGGTGAAAATCTCCTCGGTCGGCATGTTGGCGATGAACGGGACGCCGGAGGGGAGCCGGTCGTCGCCGCCCTCCCAGATGTGCCCCTCCGGCAGGCGGACGGTCAGGTCGGTGCCGAGGGCGTTCTGATAGTGCAGCGAGACGAAGTTCAGCTTGTTGAGCCGGTCGATGCGGCGGTGCAGGCGCGCCATGTGCTCGTGCCAGCGTGCGGCGGATTGGCCGTCGCCGGTGATGCGCAGGGTCGTGAAGATCGCGTTCCACAGGTGCTGCATGGCTTCTTCCTCGGAGCAGTCTGGGAAGACGCGCCTTGCCCAGCTCGGGACGGGGATCGACGCGATGCACCACGGGAAGCCCCCGCACATCTGCAGGCGGTTGAAGTCGGTGAGCGCCTTGCCGCTCGCGCGCTGGGCGCGGACAAGGCGAGCGGGGTCGACGCCCTTGAGATTCTCCGGATCCGTCGCGGAGATGGAGAGGTAGGCCGCGCCCTCGCGGGCGTAGTCGTTGAAGAAGTGCCGCTGCCAGTCGGCGACCTCGTCAAAGACGGCGTCGTCGGCGTGGAGATAGCGCTCGCGGGTGAGAAAGTCGTCCTTCCAGCTCATGACCACCTCGCGGCAGCCGGCGGCGTAGGCCTCCGCGACGCACAGGCGCGCGAAGTGCGCGCAGTCAACGGGGCTGGCGATGACGAGTGTCTGGCCGGGCTGGACGTTCACGCCCAGTTCAATGAGCAGCTTTGCGTATTCGCGCAGTTTTTCTTCCATGAGAACAGTCCTTTCGCTGATTGTCATATGGGTGTATTGTACCCCGTTTTGGCGGAGAAGTAAAGCGGGCGGGAAATTTTCTGCGTGATCGAAAGGGTGAAAAAGTAAACGCAGATTTTCCTTGATTTAGTAAATATGAAGTGGTATAGTATGCTCGCTTTTTTATGGAATCCTAACGTAAAGACGGAACCCGAAAGGATGCCCTGAAAGGGACAAAAATACAATGGAACAGGAGAATATCATGTAAAAGAAGACATTTTCCCGCATGCTGGCGGCGCTGCTGACGGTTCTGCTGCTGACGCAGACGCTCTGCATCACCGCCTTCGCGGAAAATCCCGTCGAAGTGCTGATTCCGCAGGGAAGCGAGACAAACGCGATCCTGACGGCGGCACTGATTCCGGATGCGACTGAGACGAAGTCGTGGGAGTACAAGTGCGAGGGTACGAGTAAAATCTTTACCAAGAATACTGCATGGGGATCCGTGAACGGATTTGAAAGCAGTACCAAGAAGTTGGGAATCACCACTACCTATACCCATGCCGCACTCGCTGCCAACACTGACGGACAGTATCAGGTCCGCGTTGCGGGTACGACCAAGGAGTATACCATTGAGAAGAAGGCCAAACTGACCTCCGGCATGGAGCTGAACACCGGCGTTTCCGTCGCGCTGGTCTACGGCGAGGACGGCACGCTCGACGCGGCCGCTACGGAGGACGCAATCGTCAGGGCAAAGTCCGTGAAGCCTGCGGATGCCGCGCTGACGGTGGAGTACTACGCCACGGCAACGAGCGGATCTTTGGGCAGCGCCGGTAAGGATTGGGCGCCGATTGCGGGCGGAAAGTCCGGTCTGCTGACCTATCCCACCATCTCCGAGGGTGAGCAGCAGATCCGTCTGACCTACGCCGGAAACAAGAACTATGCCAAGACCGAGATCGTGGTCACGGTCGACGTCAAGGGTCGTGATCTCAGTGACCATGGCGGACAGCCGCCTTGCCAGCTCCGTCGTGCTCAAGGCCGACAAGGCCAAGCTCGTCTGGAAGCAGGATATCAGCAAGATCTCCGCCGCCGACGCCGCGAATGCCGACTTTATGGCTGAGCTGACGGTGAACGGCGTGGCCGCAGCGGATCAGAGCAGCGTCCATGTGCTGTACTCCGGCTTTACCAGCAAGTGGAAGCCATATTCCAGCACCACGACGCCTCCCACAGAGCCGGGCCGCTACGTCATGACCGTGGTGGTTCTGGGCGGCGACTATGTCGCGTCCCCCGTGACGAGAACGTTCCAGATCACCAAGTGAACACTTCGTGCAAAAGGGCATACCCTTTTGCACGAGAGAGTTTGCGCTGCGCTCTGCGCCAACTCCCGGCTGGGAATAGCCGGGAGTTGACGCTCCGCTTCGCGAGAAGTGTTTTTTGCGACGTACACGCCGCCGCAAAAAACGGATTGGAATTTATTCGCGCCACTGCGGCGGCAAGAACTCGGTGAGAAAGGAAAAGTGGCCCAACCCGCATTGCCCGGTGGGGCACTATTTTCGGGGTTATT
>ENA-UOJM01002555-UOJM01002555.1-human-gut-metagenome-genome-assembly--contig:-P116-NODE-2555-length-12643-cov-17.380839_pt1 | contig 12643 bp, 12 predicted proteins | sample MGYA00242349_ERZ723896 | MGnify/ENA metagenome assembly ERZ723896 | reverse complement strand
AAAAATAATCCGAACTTGTTTCCGATAGGAGATGGGTTCGGATTATTTGTTTTCTACGGAAAACAGACTTGCATTTATCAAAAAATAACCGAACCTTGCGGCTGTTGATGGAATGTGCTGCAGAGTTCGGGCAGATCCTGTAAGGAGGGTCATATTATGAATACCACATTGCGGCGGGATGCGGATGAGATCATCCGTGCCAGCATTCAGGCGGTGCTGCCGGATAAGGCTGTGTGCCGTGCGCTGGAAAACTTTCAGCCCAGAGGCGGCAGAGTGCTGCTGGTGGCGGCAGGCAAGGCTGCATGGCAGATGGCGCACGCCGCCGTGCAGGCACTGGGGCACGTGGACGGCGGCGTGGTGGTGACCAAATACGGCCATGTGAAGGGCAAAATCCCCGGCATAAGCTGTTACGAGGCGGGCCATCCCGTGCCGGATGCCAACAGCTTTGCAGCCACCGAAAAAGCCTTGGCGCTGGTACAGGGGTTGACCGAAGAGGATACCGTGCTGTTTCTGCTTTCCGGCGGCGGCAGTGCCCTGTTTGAAAAGCCGCTTGTTCCCGGCGGGGAATTGCAGGACATCACCAATCAGCTCCTTGCCAGCGGAGCGGACATTGTGGAGATGAACACCATCCGCAAGCGGCTGTCCACAGTCAAAGGCGGGCGGTTCGCACAGCACTGCGCACCCGCAAGGGTGTTCAGTATCGTGCTCAGCGATATTCTGGGCGACCCGCTGGATATGATCGCCAGCGGCCCGGCGGTGCCGGATGGCTCCACCTGTGCGCAGGCACTTGCCATTGCGGAAAAATACCAGCTGCGTTTATCGGCGCAGGCAAAGGCGCTGTTGGCGCAGGAAACGCCGAAAGCCCTTGACAACGTGACGACCCAGATCACCGGCAGTGTGCGGGAGCTGTGCGCCGCCGCTGCCGAAGCCTGCCGGAAGCTGGGCTATGCACCGCTGCTCCTCACCGACCGGCTCTGCTGCGAGGCGCGGGAGGCGGGCAGCTTTCTGGGGTCTATCGCCCGCACCCATGCGGAGCAGGGGAAAAAGCTGGCCTTTATCGCAGGCGGGGAAACGGTGGTGCACCTGACCGGCAAAGGGCTGGGCGGACGCAATCAGGAGCTGGCTCTGGCCGCTGCTCCGGCGCTGGCCGGACAAAACGCGGCAGTGTTCTCGGTGGGCAGTGATGGCACCGACGGCCCTACCGATGCCGCTGGTGGCTATGCGGACGGCGATACTGCCGCTGCGTTGGCTGCGGCGGGCCGAAATGTGTTCGACACCCTGCAAAACAACGATGCCTACCACGCCTTGCAGGCGGTGGAAGGGCTGATCATCACAGGCGCTACCGGTACCAATGTCAATGATGTTGCCGTAGTGCTGATTGGGGGAGAAGAGCGGGCAGACGCTTGAAACTCTGTCTGCCCGGCGCACCTATAACATTTGACCCCGCTTTGTCCGCAGTGTACGGGCAGACGGGGATTTTTTTGTGGAAGTACTTGACAGACCATTTGCAAAATGATATGATTTTGATATCACAAAGAAACGCTTCCGATCCTGATAAGGAGGGACTTGTTATGGAAGAGAAAATTTTGAATACCCGCAAAAACGGCATGGCTATGTTGCTGCTCACGTTGCTGGGCTATGTGGTGGCCATCGCCCTGTTCATTTTCTGTATCACGCTGCTCAATGCAGATCGGCCGCACCGGCTGTTTCTGGGCATTCCGCTGCTGATCTTGTCCATTGCGTATTGGATCGCAGGCATTTTCCTGTTCTGCGGTCTTAAGGTGTTAAAGCCGCAGGAGGCGCTGGTGCTTACCCTGTTTGGTGATTACATCGGCACCCTGAAGGGACAGGGCTTTTACTGGGTAAACCCCTTCTGTACCGCCGTCAACCCCGCCGCCGGCACCCGCCTGAGCCAGAGCGGAGATGTGAACAGTAAGGAAAACAGCGTGGCTGCGCTGTTTGGCAATAACGGCCAGAATGCTCAGATGACCGTCGAGTCCATGAGCAAGAAGATTTCCCTCAAGATGATGACCCTGAACAACTCCCGCCAGAAGATCAACGATTGTCTGGGCAACCCGGTGGAGATCGGCATTGCGGTCATCTGGCGCGTGACCGATACCGCCAAGGCCGTGTTCAACGTGGATAACTATAAGGAATACCTCTCCCTGCAGTGCGACAGCGCCCTGCGCAACGTAGTGCGGGTGTACCCCTATGATGTTTCTCCCAACGTGGACACCACCGGCGACGGCGTAGCCGACGAGGGCAGTCTGCGCGGCTCCTCCGAGGTAGTGGCTGCCCGCATCCGGGACGAGATCCAGAAAAACGTGGCCGAGGCCGGCATCGAGGTGGTGGAAGCCCGCATCACCTATCTGGCCTATGCACCGGAAATTGCAGCGGTCATGCTGCAGCGCCAGCAGGCCAGCGCCATCATTGATGCCCGCAAGATGATCGTGGACGGCGCTGTGGGCATGGTGGAAATGGCGCTGGATCGTCTGAACGAGAACAAGGTAGTGGAACTGGACGATGAGCGTAAGGCGGCAATGGTGTCCAATCTGCTGGTGGTGCTGTGCGGCAACCGGGATGCCCAGCCCATCGTGAACAGCGGCAGCCTGTACTGATGGCCGAGCCGAAAAAACAGGTGCCCCTGCGCCTGAACGCCAAACTCTACGATGCCCTTGCCGCTTGGGCAGAGGATGACTTCCGCTCGGTGAACGGACAGATCGAATATCTGCTTACCGAGTGCGTGCGTCAGCGCAAAAAGAACGGGAAATATGTCTCAGACCAGTTGGACGTCCCGCCGGAACTGGATCTCCATTAAGACACGCGCGGTAAACGTAAATTATGAAATAAGGCCGCTGCACAAAACCGGTGCGGCGGCCTGTTGTTTGTCAGGGAAAGGCGGTGCTTTCCGGCGGGAAAGGAAACAAATAAAGGCCAATTTGATAGTTCAGTTGATCGTACAATGCTCCGGTATTTCGTCGGAAAAAGCGACCAAAGTCGCAAAAAAGTCTTGAAGATATAGAAGAAGATGGACAAATATCTGGGCGAAAACGTTTCTTTTTTGGATTTTTCCGGAAAATAACTTGCCTAAAAGTTTGCGGCGTGCTAAACTAACAGCGGGGAATTGTTTTGCGTAAGCAGACAGGGGGTGAAGCTATGAAAATACTGGTCGTGGATGACGGTCAGCTTGCGATCAATTCGCTGATCCGTATCCTGTGCCGGGTGGCACCGGACTGTGATTATATCAGTGCCATGACGACCGACGATGCCCTGACGTGGATGCGGCAGGGCCCGATGGATGCTGCCTTTTTGAACTTGGAAATGCCGGGGATGAATGGCCTTGCCCTTGCCCGTATGATCCAGAAATTGCAGCCGCGCTGCAACCTTATCGTGGTCACCGAGCACCCGGAGTATGCGCTGGAAGCATTGCAGATCTTCGTCAGCGGTTTTCTGCTCAAGCCCGCCAACGAGGCCGATGTGCGCAATGTGCTGGAAAACCTGCGTTACCCGCCGGAGACTGCGCCGGTGGGCATCAAGATCCAGTGTTTCGGCAATTTCGAGATCTTTGTGGGCGGACGTCCGCTCTCTTTTAAGCGCAGTAAGAGCAAGGAGCTGCTGGCCTACCTTGTGGACCGCAACGGTGCCACCTGCACCAACGGCGAGATGCTGGCTATTTTGTGGGAAGATAAGCCCGATACCGCCTCGCTGCACAGCCATCTGCGCAATTTGATCTTTGACCTCAGCCATACGCTGGAGGATGCAGGGGTCAACGGGCTGCTGGTACGCGGCCGCAGCACATTGGCGCTAGATACCAGCAAGGTGGATTGCGACTATTATAACTTCCTGCGGGGAGACCGTTCGGCCTTCAACTCCTACCGGGGCGAGTATATGACCCAGTATTCCTGGGCAGAGGTCACCCGCTCGGCGCTGCGCCAGCAGGCCGCAGCTACGCCCAAAAGCGGGTCTATCCCAAGCTATTACGTTCCGCCCACGGGCTTTTAAAACTGCATAAAACACAAAAGGCTGTTGCGCGATGATGCGCAGCGGCCTTTTTTCCTTTTATGGGTTTGAAAGTGGGGCAAGGGAATGCCCGCAGGCGTGCTGTTATCCCAAAACAAATTTTTTAAAACCGCTCCAGCTCTAGCAGATATTCCTTGATCTCCAGCCCCTCGGCGTAGCCGGTCAGGCTGCCATCTGCGCCCAAAAGCGGGTCTATCCCAAGCTATTACGTTCCGCCCACGGGCTTTTAAAACTGCATAAAACACAAAAGGCTGTTGCGCGATGATGCGCAGCGGCCTTTTTTCCTTTTATGGGTTTGAAAGTGGGGCAAGGGAATGCCCGCAGGCGTGCTGTTATCCCAAAACAAATTTTTTAAAACCGCTCCAGCTCTAGCAGATATTCCTTGATCTCCAGCCCCTCGGCGTAGCCGGTCAGGCTGCCATCTGCGCCAATGACCCGGTGGCAGGGCACCACGATGCACAGCGGGTTGCGGTGGCAGGCGCTGCCCACGGCGCGGCTTGCCTTGGGTTTGCCCAGCGCCGCCGCCAATTGCCCGTAGGTGCGCACCTCCCCGTAGGGGATCTTGCGCAGCTGCGCCCATACCGCCTGCTGAAAGGGCGTGCCTTTTGCCGCCAGCGGCAGGTCGAACTCCCGGCGCACCCCGGCAAAATATTCGTTCAGCTGCTCCTCGGCCTCCTGTAACAGGGGCGTTTCCACCACCCTGCGGGGGAGCGGTTCCAACTCCGGCGCGCCGTCCGGGCAAAAATGTACCCCGCACAGCGCGTCGTTTTCTTCCTCCAAGCAAATGGCACCAAGGATGCTGTTGATGTACCAGACGTTCAAAACCGGCCTCTTCCTTTCCTGCAAGAATGTGCTATACTGGTACTATCTTAACACAAAAGCTTCCATGAGGAAAGGGGCGTTTCAACTATGGTCAAGGCACTGGAAGATATCATTGCAAAAAGCAGCAGCATCGTCTTTTTCGGCGGCGCGGGCGTTTCTACGGAGAGCGGCATCCCGGATTTCCGCAGCGTGGACGGGCTGTACCACCAGAAATACGACTACCCGCCCGAAACCATCCTCAGCCATACCTTCTGGGAGGAAAACCCGGAGGAATTTTACCGTTTTTACCGCGACAAGCTGATCGTAAAGGGTGCAAAGCCCAACGCCGCCCATCTGCGGCTGGCAAAACTGGAACAGCAGGGCAAGCTGCGGGCCGTGGTCACCCAGAACATTGACGGCCTGCATCAGGCAGCGGGCAGCAAAACGGTGTACGAGCTGCACGGCAGCACCCTGCGCAACTACTGCACCCACTGCGGTAAGTTTTACGATGTGGATTTTATCGCAAACAGCACCGGTGTGCCCCGCTGTACCGAGTGCGGCGGCATTGTAAAGCCGGACGTGGTGCTTTACGAGGAGGGCTTGGACGAACAGGTGCTGTCCGGCGCGGTGGATGCCATCCGCCATGCCGATACTCTTATCATCGGCGGTACCAGTCTGGTGGTGTACCCCGCCGCTGGGCTCATCCGGTACTTCCGGGGCGACAATTTGGTGGTCATCAATATGCAGCCCACCGGAGCCGATGCCTCTGCCGACCTGTGCATCGCAAAGCCCATCGGGCAGGTGCTGAGCGAGGACGTTTCGCTGGACTGATTTTTGCACTGTAAGGCGCGCTGTTTCGCGCCGGTTTGCGTGCAGTTTTCCGTATGCTGATGGAAAGAACATCAGAACGGAGGAACTGCAAATGATCCAAGTATGCGACCCGCCGCGTCAGCGGCAGGTGCGGCGGCTTTCCGCCGAAGAATTTTTTACATTGGTGCGCTGCGGCGGGGCGGGGTTTTACCGCCCCCGCTCCGAGGTGCTACGGATGCTGACCGCAGGCGAGGCGTGGGGCACAGCCGGGGCGGCGCTGCTGGTACTGCCCCTCACCGCCGATACCGCCGCCGCAGCGGCACTGCGCAGCTGGCTGGGACGCAGGCAGCTGGAAGGCGGTTGTCTGCTCACTCCGCTGGTGAGTACCGGCGGGGAACTGCCCACCCGGCTGGTGGAAATTGCCGCCGCCCGGGCAGACCGGCTGCGCCGCAAGGGTACGGCATGGGCAGTGGTGGAGTGCACCGAAACGGCGGCGGCGCTGCTTCCGCTGTATTTCCGGCAGGGCTTCGGGCTGCGGGCGCTGCGCCCGCTGGAAAGCCTTGCGCCCTGCTTTTTGCTGCGCACCGGCTGCGTGCCCGTCCGCACTGCGCCGGTGTGGGTGCCGCTGGAGGACAGGGTACAGCTGGCGCTGCTGCTGGCAAAGGGCTATGCTGCACTGGACTGCCGCCCCTACGGCGGCAGTCTTGCACTGGCGCTTTATCCGCTGAAAGAAACGGAATAACGTAAATCAGAGAGGGAATGGAAAATTATGAAGGCAGTGATTCTGGAAAGCTATGTGATGGAAGAAGGGGACTTGGACTGGTCCGGGGTAAAGGCGCTTGTGCCGGACACCACCAGCTATGTGCGCACCGACTACGCGGACATTGCGCCCCGCATCGGGGATGCAGAGCTGGTGCTCATCAACAAGTGCCGCATTGACGAAGCAGTGCTGGCGCAGTGCCCGAACCTCAAGTGGGTGGGCATCATCGCCACCGGCACGGATAATATCGACCTTGATGCCTGCCGCCGCCATGGGGTGGCAGTAGCCAACGTGCCGGGGTATTCTACTTACAGCGTGGCGCAGATGACCTTCAGCCTGCTGTTGGCCATCTGCCAGTGCGCCCAGCGGTACGACCGGGCGGTAAAGGCCGGGTACTGGCAGCTGGGCATCCCGGCAGAGTACGGTCTGCTGCCGCAGGTGGAGCTGCTGGGCAAGACCTTTGGCATCTACGGCTACGGCAGCATCGGCCGCCAGACCGCCCGCATTGCAAAAGCCTTTGGCATGGAGGTGCTGGTGTGCACCCGCACGGTGCGCCCGGAGTACGCCGCCGATGGGGTGGAGTTCGTGGACTTTGACACCCTGCTTGCCCGCAGCGATGTGCTCAGCCTGCACTGCCCGGCCACCCCGGAAACCCGCGGGCTGATGAGCCGGGAAGCCCTTGCAAAAATGAAGCCCGGTGCTATTTTGCTGAACACCGCCCGGGGCGCACTGGTGGACGAAGAAGCCGTGGCCGATGCACTGGAAAGCGGCAAGCTTGCCTTTTACGGCGCCGATGCCTTTGCCACTGAGCCGCTGCCGCCCCAAAGCCGTTTGCGCAGTCTGCCGGGCGCGGTGCTCACACCGCATATCGCGTGGACTACCAAGGAAGCGCTGCAGCGGCTGATGGACATCACTACCGGCAACCTGCGCAGCTTTCTGGCCGGGAAAGGCGAGAATATCGTCAACCCTTGATTTTGGCAGGGCACTGTACTATACTGTTCCATGATTTCAGGCTCTCCCGGCAAAGGAACTGCCGTAAAATAACGTATGCACAAGAGCATCCGGCAATTTTGCCGCTGCTCTGAGGGAGGTAAAAATGAGTTACGCCATCGTATTCAGCAGCAAAACCGGCAACACCGCACTGCTGGCACAGACCCTGCAGGAGCAACTGCCGCAGGCAGACTGCTGCTATTTCGGCGCACCGGACGCTGCCGCATTGGCAGCAGATACCCTGTATGTAGGCTTTTGGACGGACAAGGGCAAGGCTGACGCCGACACGCTGGATTTCTTGCAGCAGCTGCACGGCAAGCGGGTGTTCCTGTTTGGCACCGCAGGCTTTGGCGGCAGTGCGCCCTACTTTGAAAAGATCCTTGCCGCCACCCGGAAGGCGCTGGATGGCAGCAACACCGTCATCGGCAGCTTTATGTGTCAGGGAAAGATGCCGATGTCCGTCCGGCAGCGTTACGAGGCCATGAAGGCAAAGCCTTTACACATCCCCAATCTGGACGCCCTGATCGAAAACTTCGACAAGGCGCTCTCCCACCCGGATGCCGCAGATCTGGAACAGCTGAAACAGGCTGTAAAATAAGTGAAAAGGAGCGACCGCACATGGTTTTGTGCGGCCGCTTTTTCTGTATGGGACAAACGCTAGTCAATGGTGGTTTTGGTACGTCCGATGCCGATGACGGCGGTGGAGATCTTTTTCCAGCTGTCGCAGCCGCATACGCCGTCCACCCGCAGGCTGGTGCGCTTCTGGTAGCCGCGCAGTGCCTGCTCGGTGCGGGCACCAAAGATGCCGTCGATACGGCTGCCGGTCTGATAACCAAGAGTGGAAAGTGCGTCCTGCAAGATCATGACATAGCAGCCCCGGCTGCCCCGGCGCAGGGTGGGGTAACCGGCGGTGGTGCCGCTGCAGGCCGGGGTGCCGTAGCGGCGGTCAAAGTGCACCCATGTGGGGGTCTGGCTCAGCGGCTCCACATAGCCCCATGCGCCGGAAGCGCGGGCGGCGTTGTAAATGGCGGTGCGCTGGCGCTGGTCAAGGCTTTGCCCTACGTCAAACGCTACCCCTGCATAGTGCTGGCTGCGGGTGCCGTGACCGCCCTCCCAGATGCGGCGGAAGGCGTACCCCACCGGGATGCCCCTGCCGTATTTGCGGCGGGTCAGGTTCCACGCTTCCATAGCGGCAATGGTGGTCCACAGGGTAGGGCTGGCCGATTTTCCCCGGAACTCCCGCAGCCGCAGGGTGGTCAGGGTGCTGTAAGGCATGGGGTCGTTCTCGTTCAGGTTTGCGTAGGTGTACACCTTGTTTTCGTAGGCGTCATAGATCAAAAGGCGTGCCATCCCTCATTCCTCCTTCTCGCAGCCGCAGGGGTCGGTGCACTGAGCTTGCAAAGCGTGCCATGTTTCCCGGTACACGATGCCGTTTACCGGTTGCAGCCCCGCCTGTTGCTGGACAGCCCGCACGGCGGCAGCATCTGCTGCGCCAAAGCGGTTGTTGTCGGCCACATAGTCCTCGCCGCAGGAAAGCTGTGCCCGGCGGTTGAGCCAGTACTCCACCTGCCCCACTTCTTGCCCGGCGCTGCCCTCGGCGATGGCGCGTCCCGGGTAGGCAGTGCTGGGCGTGGTGCCCCGGTCGGGGTTCGGGGCATGGGCTGCCAGTTGCAAGCTCAGCGCCTCCACTGCCGTCCACGTGTCGGCATCGGCAATGCCGGTCTGCTCCAGCCCTAATAGTTGCTGGGCGCTGCGGGTGGCGGTGGCAGTCTCGTCGGTATAACGGTCGGCAAGGGGCGGAGCTTCCACGCTGGAAAAATAATAGGCGATGCGCTGCAAAAGCAGATTGTAGTACAGCACCGCCTTGCCGCTGCTGCCCACCGTCAGCGGCGTGCCGGGGTAAGGCAGACGCTTTAAGGTGACCACCGGGCCGGAGGAGCGCAGCTGACTGGCGCGGCCATAGAGGGAGTTCCATGTGGTGCGCCCCACCACGCCGTCCACGGTAAGCCCCGCAAACCGTTGGTACGCCCGCACCGCCCGCTCGGTATCTGCGCCGAACTTTCCGTCAATGCTTACCGGCGGGATGCTGCTCTCGTAGGCGCTCATGAGGTAGAGGTAAAATTGCAGTTCCCGCACCGCCGTGCCGGTGGAGCCGGTGCGCAGCACGCCCGGGTATTCGCCGGGGCGCAGGGAAGAAGAGAGTAGCCGGTTGGCGATATCGTTGTACACCTCGTACAGCTTTTGCCATGTGGTGCGCCCCACCACGCCGTCTGCCGTCAGCCCGAAGTACCGCTGGAACCGCCGCACAGCTGCCGCCGTGCCCGCGCCGAATTTTCCGTCCACGGTCACGCTTTCAAGGCTCGTGTACACGGTGCGTGCGATCTTCAGCCAGAACTGCACCAGCCGTACATTCTGTCCGGCAGCACCCTCCCGCAGCGGCGTGCCGGGGTAGGCGTTGGGGGTACCGTTGTCGGACTGGATGCTCAAAAACTCGTCATACAGCTCTTTCCATGTGGTCTGCCCCACTATGCCGTCCACCGTAAGGCCGTATTTGCGTTGGAAGGCGCGTACCGCATTGGCGGTGGCGGTGCCGAATACGCCGTCCACTTTTACGGATGGAATGGCGCTGTCGTACTGCGCCAGCGTGTTCAGCCAGAACTGTACCTGCTCCACAGCGCTGCCGGAAGCGCCGGTGCTCAGCACCGTGCCGTTCCACGTGCCGTTGGACAGGGTGCCGGTGGAAGTCTCGCCCTCGCTGGTCAGCTCGGCGAGGTCCTTTACCGATACATAGATGTAGCTGATCTTGTACCATGTCTGCCGCCCCACCACGCCGTCGGCGGTCAGGTTAAACTGCTTTTGGAACGCCCGCACCGTGGCGGCCATCCGGCTGCCGAATACGCCGTCTACCGTCAGTTTGCCAAGGAAGGGATAGTCCTTGGTAATGCGGTTCAGCTGCCGTTGCAGGGTGAACACGGCCGCGCCGCGGCTGCCCTGCCGCAGCGGGGTGCCGGGGTAGCTTTGCGGGATGGAGCGGATATTCTTGGTGCGCACGATCTCGATGCTGCTGCCGTAGTAGTAGCGTAAAATTTGCAGCGCGCTGCGCCCGTTGTTGGCAAGTGTCACCGTACCCCACTGCTTAAGCCCCGGGCAGGTGACCGACTTGCCGTCGCAGTACTCGGAATAATAGGGGTTCACCGTGCCGCTTTTGCGCAGGTAGGTGTTGAAGATATCGTCCGTGATGCGCACCATCACCTCGAATACCGTGCGCCCGTGGACGTAGTACTGGTCGTAGCTGGTGGAGTTGGTGATGTTGAAGGTGTAGCCCTTGCTGGGGTACCACTCGGTATAGATGCGGTTCAGCGCCAGCGAGATCTGGCAGTGGATGTTCGCCCGCAGTGCCTGCTCCGGCCAAGTAGGGTACACCTCGCTGGAGGCCACGTTTGCGATATAGTCCCGGAAGGACACCGTCACGTTGCGGGCGGCAGCCGCCGGTTTGCCCAGATGCACCGTGATATTTTTTGGGATGACGACCTGCTCCAGCACCCTGGGCGTGCAGTTTTCCCGCGGCTGCGGTCCGCTGCCGCCGCTGCCCGCAAACAAAGCGTGCGGCGGGATGACGATGGGCGCGTTCGGGATGTCCCGGTCTTCCTCGGTAACGGGCAGCATCTGCGGCTGCGCCAGCGTTACCTGCCCGGCAAAGATCTGGATGCCCTCAATGCGCACGGTGCGATAGCCGGGCTTTGCGGCAGTCAGGCTGACAATGGCGTAAGGGCGGGTGGTGTTGCTCTCGTCCAGCGAGAGGGCGCAGGCGGGGGCTTCAATGGGGATATCGGCGGCGCTGCCGGTGGCATCAGTGATGCGGTGCAGGGTAAAGCCGTCCCCCTGCACCGCAACGGTCACCCCCTCCACGGGGGCAGACTGGCGTGCCGCAAAGGTCTGGATGCGGAGAGTTCCGGTGTTTTTCATGGAGATACGCTCCTTTGCTGGTAAAAGTATGCTTCTGCCTCAGCGTATTCCGTCCGGTGCCCGGGCGTGCATGGCAATGCCCGCAGCAAACAAAAAAGCCGCCCGTAGGCGGCAGGGGAGAATAGCTTATTTGGCGTTGTCCTTGGAAAGGGCGGCGTCAATATTTTTTTGCAGGGCGGCAAGGTTTTCTTCCTTGTCGATGCCGCCCAGCAGGGGCTGGCCCACAACGTTGCCGTCCCGGTCAAAAACGTAGGTGGTGGGGAAGGCCATGATGTTCAGCGCAAACTTGCCGGCGTCGCTGCCGGAGGCAAAGTAGATGTTGCGGTAGCTTGCGCCCGTTGCAGCCAGCAGTTTTTTGGCGGCATCAATGCCCTGCTGGTTGCCGTCCAGCGTCTCGGTGTTGATGCCGACAACCTCGCCGCCCTGTGCCTTGACCTTCTCGTTCAGGGCGTTCAGGTCGTCCAGTTCCTCTACGCAGGGCTTGCAGCCGTTGAACCAGAAGTTCACCACCGTAAAGGCGTTGCCCGCAAACAGGCTGTTGTCCACCGGGTTGCCCTCTAAATCGCTGCCCTCAAACTGGGGGAAGGCAGTGCCCTGTGCGGCAGCGCCGGAAGCAGCATCCCCTGCGGGGGCAAGGGCAGCGATCTGATTCTCGATATCCCGAATCTTTTCTGCATCGGCGGTCAGGGTCTTGTACTCCTCGTCCGAGAATTGGTCCTTTGCCTTTTCCACGGCACTCAGCAGAAAATCGCCGTAGTTCGTGCTGAGGGTGGTCTCAGTCACATTTTTGTCCATGGAGGAGAACACCTTCTCCCACAGGGCATCGTTTGCAGAAAGGATCTCGTTTTCCTCTGCCAGCAGCTGCTCCTCGGTCTTGGTTTCCGCAGCCGCAGAGGAAGCGGAAGAAGATGCAGAGGATGCAGAGGACGCGCCCTGCCCGCAGGCGGCAAGGCTGAAGGCCAGCACAAGGCTGAGCGAAAGTGCAGTTACACGGTTGAATTTCATGGTTTTACTCCTTTGTTGTTTCGGTGTTGGACTTGTCTCCCAGCCCGAATTTATACTGAATGGCGTCCGTGGGGCAGGCTTTCATACACATCCCGCAGCGGATACATTCGGCGTGGTTGGGGGTCTTAGTAATGTCTACGTCCATCTTGCAAGCCTTTGCGCAGGCGCCGCAGGAGACGCATTTGTGGGTGTCTACGCGCATCTGGAACAGCGAGACCTTGTTCAGCAGCGCATAGAACGCGCCCAGCGGGCACAGCCACTTGCAGAAGGGGCGGTAGAACACCACGCTGC
>ENA-UOJM01002551-UOJM01002551.1-human-gut-metagenome-genome-assembly--contig:-P116-NODE-2551-length-12653-cov-21.072631_pt1 | contig 12653 bp, 9 predicted proteins | sample MGYA00242349_ERZ723896 | MGnify/ENA metagenome assembly ERZ723896 | reverse complement strand
TCGTCGTTCTTGTGCTCGTTGTAGAACTCAAGGACCCAGCGGTCGTCGGAGACCGTGTACTCGTTGCCCTTGGCACGCTTGCAGACCAGGCCCTTGTCGGTCAGCTCCTGCACATCGTTGGTGTAGAAGGCGATGTAAGCGGCAAAGCTCATGGTCAGGCAGGTGGGCAGCTTGCCGTTCTTCTCGACATACTCAAGGAAGGACGGCATATTGCGGGCACGCCACTTGGAGGTGGAGTTCAGGGAAATGCTCATCAGTTCATGGTTGACGAACGGGTTGTTGAAGCGGTCCTCAACAGCGGCGGCGAACTTCTTGCAGTCCTCCTGATCCAGCGGCAGAATGGGGACAACTTCCTCGGACAGCATCTTGTTCATATAGCCCAGAACGGTGGCGTCGTGCATACAGTCGCGCACGATGTCAAAACCGGCCAGGTAAGCGCCCAGGACAAAGCCGGTGTGGGCACCGTTCAGGATGCGGACCTTGCGCTTCTTGTAGGGACTCATGTCGGGGGTCACGAAAACGTGATCCTCAAGACCGGCTTTGCGGAAAGGCAGGATGTCGTTCAGCTTGGTGTCGCCCTCGATGACCCAGACGCCAAAGACCTCGCCGACGTCCAGCAGGGGATCAGCGTAGCCGTGCTTTTCTTCCAGCTCGGCAACTTCCTTCGGGTCACGGATGCGGCCCGGAACGATGCGGTCAACCAGAGAACCGCAGAAGGTGCAGTCCTCGTTGACGTACTTCTTGAAGCCGTCCTCCAGGCCCCACTGCTCGATGTACTGGTTGACGCACTTGAGCAGCTCCTTGCCGTTGTTGTCGATCAGTTCACAGGCCAGCATGATGATACCCTTTTTGCCGGCCTTATAGCGGTGGTACAGCACCTGGGTCAGCTTGCCGGGGAAGCTGGATGCGGGCTCGTCCTCCAGCTTGCAGGCGGGATCGTAGGCGATGCCGGCCTCCGTGGTGTTGGAAACGATGATTTCCAGGTCGTCGCTGGCGGCGACTTCCATCATCTGGTCGAAGCCTTCCTTCTCATACGGGTTCAGGCAACGGGAGACACTGGAGATAACGCGTTTGTCATCGACCTTCTGGCCGTTTTCACTGCCGCGCAGGTACAGAGTGTACAGGCCCTCCTGCTCGTTGATCATCTTGGTAAGGCCCGGGGCGATGGGCTGGACCAGAACGCACTTGCCGTTCCAATCGGCCTTCTCGTTGGCAAGGTCGAACCAATAGTCAACAAATGCGCGCAAGAAGTTACCTTCGCCGAACTGCAGTACTTTCTCGGGTGCATTCTTCAGAATGTAGCCGTTGTAGCCGGATTTTGCAAGAACTTCATAATTCAAGGTTTCCATAAACGCTTCTCCTTACTTAGATAACAATTCTGGTGCGCGGCAGTGGGGGCCGCAGCACGCCTTGTTACCTACATTGTATTTTTTTTGGCCTGGTTCGTCAAGTTTCATTCTGTAATCAGCGCACATATTTTGCGCAATTTTCTGGCCTTTTTTGGGATTCCGCATCTTGCACAACAAACCACCGCATTTTTTGGCTATAATTTCGATTAACGAGCAATTTTCGCAACTTGCTAAAGCATTTTTTATTATGTATAATAGTAGCAGAGTATGCGGTTTTGGACCGAAAAAGATGCGCAAAGTATGTGCTATTCGGCCCGGTGCCCACTCCCCCGCTATCATCCTTATAATGAATATAATGAAGGAGTGTCTGTACATGAAAGCGTTTATGGATAAGGACTTTTTGCTGGAGACCCCCACCGCGCAGCACCTGTACCACGATTATTCGGCCAAGCTGCCCATCATCGACTATCACTGCCATATTCCCCCGCAGGAAATTTATGAGAACCGCCGTTTTGAGAATATTGCGCAGGTCTGGCTGGGCGGCCATCAGGTCCTGGCCGACGGCAGCGACTACTACTTCGGTGACCACTACAAGTGGCGCGTGATGCGTTCCAACGGCGTGCCCGAGGAGTATATCACCGGCGACAAGCCCGACCGCGAGCGCTTCCAGAAGTTTGCCGAGAGCCTGGAAATGGCCATCGGCAACCCGATGTATACCTGGTGCCACCTCGAGCTGAAGAAGTACTTCGGCTATGAGGGCGTGCTGAACGGCGAGACTGCCGAGGAAGTCTGGAACCTCTGCAACGAGAAGCTGCAGAACGACCCGAAATTGACCGTCCGCGGCCTGATCGAGCAGAGCAACGTCGCCATGGTCGGCACCACCGACGACCCCATTGACTCCCTCGAGTGGCACAAGAAGATCAAGGAGGACCCCTCCATCAAGGTCGTCGTCGCTCCTTCCTTCCGCCCCGACAAGGCCCTGAATATCCGCAAGGAGGGCTTCGCCGACTACATCCACAAGCTGGAAGAGGTCGTGGGCCGCAAGTTTGCCTGCGCCGACTGCGTTGTCAGCGCCTTGGAAGAGCGCCTGGAATTCTTCGTCGAGATGGGCTGCCGCGCTTCTGACCACGGCCTGGACTATGTCCCCTACGTTGACACTGATGCCGAGAAGGCGACCGCCGCGTTCAAGAAGGCTATGGCCGGCGAGACCCTGACCCAGGAGGAGGGCGACGCCTACACCACCTATCTGCTGCTGAAGCTGGGCGCTGCCTACAAGAAACACAACGTTGCTATGCAGATTCATTACAGCTGCCTGCGCAACGTCAATGACAAGATGTACCGCAAGCTCGGCCCCGACACCGGCTTTGACATGATTGCCGTGACCGATTGCAGCGCCACCGTCAGCAGCCTGCTGAGCGCACTGACCAAGGCCGATGCCTGCCCGAAGGTCATCCTGTACAGCCTGAACCCCGCCGACTTTGATATGCTGGGCACCATCCTGGGCGCGTTCCAGGACGACGAGATCCCCGGCAAGATCCAGTTGGGCTCCGCCTGGTGGTTCTGCGATACTGACGACGGCATGTACCAGCAGATGAAGACCTTGGCCCGCCTGGGCCTGCTGGGCAACTTCATCGGCATGCTGACCGACAGCCGCAGCTTCCTGAGCTACACCCGCCACGAGTTGTTCCGCCGCCTGATGTGCAACCTGATCGGCAACTGGGTCGAGAACGGCCAGTACCCCAACGACGAGAAGGCTTTGAAGAAGATCGTTGAGGGTATCAGCTATTATAATGCCAAGCGGTATTTTAATCTGTGATATTCCTTGACTGAGATAGTGCAATCATAAACAGCACCGCCCCATCTGCTGTTACGGCAGATGGGGCGGTGTTTTCTTTTAAAAGCAAGGCAGAGTTGCAGGGGCGGCACATGTGCTGCCCGCGGCTTTCCCGCAAGCAGTCAGAGCCTTACACACGCGGGTCGGGTATGCCCGACCCCTACATGGCAGCACTTAGAGGTCGGTCTCGCTATTTTCGGAAGTCTCCGGGGAAATCTCCGGTACTTCCGGCATGGTGCGCAGCTGCTCCAGTGTAATGCCGTCCACATATTTGTTGATCAAATCATTCAGCCCGGACCAGAAATCCAGCGTGTGGCATTGGCCGCGGTGGGGGCAATCCACCGAGGAAGCCAGACACGGAATGGCCGTCAGCTCCCCTTCTACGGCGCGCAGAATCTCGCCGGAGGTGATTTCCGCCGCCGGGCGGGCCAGGCGGTAGCCGCCCTGGGCACCGCGCACGCTGGATACCAGCCCCGCCTTTGCCAGCGGGGTGACGATCTGCTCCAAATATTTTAAGCTGATGCGCTGCTTGTCGCTGATTTCCTTTAACGGAATCAGATCATTGGGGCGGTTGGCAAGCTCCACCATCAGGCGCAAAGCGTAACGGTCACGGGTCGAGAATTTCATGTTCAGTCTCCCTTTTCCTGAGATTGTACTACTAATCATAGCATAATTATAGGAATTTTGCAAGCATTCAACCTATCTGCCTGGTAGGATATATGCAAAATGCCGAAATGTGCAATTTTATGCAAAAGGGTGTTGACAGAATGTGTTCACTGGCGTATACTGTGAGCCATGGAAAGCAAATCACCGCTGACCAAACAACGAGAGAAAGGGGTACAAGACTATGAACGCAGCCTATTCCGGCATGATGATGTGCATGTGCATGATGCGTAAGCGTCCTGTGCCAGCTTTCTTGCGCGCAAATTTCAGCGCATAAAGAAAACTTGCAGCGGGATGCCGGAGAAAACCGACATCCCGCTTTTGTTTGGAAAGGAAGTTTGTGACTATGGAAAGAGGTTCCATCTACAAGCAGCCCGGTGTGCGAATGTGACGTTTGAGGGAACAACACATTCACAAAACAACACACCTGACAATAAAAAGGAGATTACTACCATGAAAAAACTGATTTCTGCAACACTCGCCGCTACCCTGGCCCTGAGCCTGGCCGCCTGCGGCTCCACCGCTTCCACCACCGAGACCGCTTCTTCCGAGGCTGCCTCCACCGAGAGCACCGCAGCTTCTTCTGAGGCTGCCGAGTCCACCAGCGACCTGGCCGGCACGACCCTGAAGGTCGCCGCCTCTCCCACGCCCCACGCCGAGATCCTGAATGTAGCCAAGGAGATTCTGGCGGAGCAGGGCATCGACCTTGAGGTCGTCGAGTTCAGCGATTACGTCCAGCCCAACCTTGTGACCGAGAACGGCGAGGTTGACGCTAACTACTTCCAGCACACCCCCTACCTCGACAGCTTCAACGAGGAGAACGGCACCCATCTCGTCAGCGTCGGCGCCGTCCACTATGAGCCGTTCGGCATCTACCCGGGCAAGAGCAGCGACCTCGCCAACATCGCTGACGGCGCAACGATTGCCGTGCCCAACGACACCACCAACGAGGCCCGCGCCCTGCAGCTGCTGGCCGCTCAGGGTTTGATCACCGTGCGTGACGGTGCTGGTCTGACCGCCACCGTCAACGACATCACCGAGAACCCCCATAACGTGAAGATCGAGGAAATCGAGGCTGCCCAGCTGCCCCGCACCGTGCAGGACGTTGACTTTGCCGTCATCAACGGCAACTACGCAATCGAGGCTGGCTTCTCCGTCGGCAAGGACGCCCTGGCTACCGAGGACGCATCCTCTGAGGCTGCCCAGACCTACGCCAACGTTCTGGTCGTGAAGGAAGGCAACGAGAGCGACCCCGCCATCCAGGCCCTGTACGCCGCCCTGACCAGCGATAAGGTCAAGGATTACATCAACAGCACCTATGACGGCGCGGTCGTGCCCATTTTCTAAGAAAAAACATATCCGCGGTAAGGTCGTAGGGGCGAACATTGCTCGCCCCTACAGTGCAAGGCACCAAACAGCAAGAAAAACCTTGCAACCTGTCGTGAAATAGAGTAAAATTAACAGCGAATGGGTTTTACACTCATTCGCTATCTTTGTAAGTGAGGGAGAATACCCATGATCGAACTGCAACACCTGACCAAGCGCTTTGCCACGCAGGGCGGCACGGTCGTCGCGCTGAACGACATCAACCTGACCATCCGGGATGGCGATGTCTACGGCATCATCGGTATGTCGGGCGCTGGAAAATCTACGCTGGTACGCTGCATCAATATGTTGGAACGCCCCGATGAGGGCAGCGTCATCGTCAACGGGAAACAGATGCAGGACCTGAATGCGGCTGACCTGCGCGCCGCCCGCCGCGAAATTACGATGATCTTCCAGCAGTTCAACCTGCTGATGCAGCGGACCTGCCTGCGCAACATTATGTTCCCGATGGAGCTTGCCAAGGTCCCTAAGGAAAAGGCCGAGGCCCGCGCCCGCGAACTGCTGGAACTGGTCGGCCTGCCTGACAAGGCCGACGCCTACCCTGCCCAGTTGTCCGGCGGCCAGAAACAGCGCATTGCCATTGCCCGCGCCCTGGCGACCGACCCGAAGGTGCTGCTCTGCGACGAAGCGACGAGTGCCCTTGACCCCAACACGACCCACGCCATCCTGCAGCTGATCCAGAAGATCAACCGCGAACTGGGCATCACGGTCGTCATCATCACCCACCAGATGAGCGTGGTTGAGGAAGTCTGCAACCGCGTGGCGATTTTGGACAACGGTACCGTTGTCGAGGAGGGCGGCGTGCAGGCCATCTTCAGCCATCCTACTTCCAAGGCGGCACGCCGCTTGGTCTACCCCGCCGGTGCGCCCAAAGCCGAGGCCCTGCCCGGCCAGCGCCTGGTGCGTGTGGCCTTCGGCGGCACCCAGACCACCGACAAGCCGCTGGTGGCAAGTCTTGCCATCGAGTGTGGTGCGCTGGTATCCATCATGGCGGCCGACACCCGCATTGTCAACGGCCAGACGCTGGGCAGCATGCTGTTGGCCCTGCCCGACGACGACAAGGCCGAAGCGGCCATCGAGTACATTAAAAATTATCCCGGCATTACCTATGAGGAGGTGAACGGCTGATGGCAGAGTTTTTTGCAGGCAAGGACTGGCAGACGTTCTTGCAGATTTTGCCCACCATTCCGTTTGAAACGTGGGAAACGATTTGGTCCACGGTCGTGGCCACCCTGCTGGCGCTGGTCATTGGCCTGCCGTTGGGTGTCTGCCTTGTCACCGGCGAGCAGGGTGGCGTGCGTCCCCTGCCCCGCTGGGTCATGGCGTTGCTGAACGGCCTGGTCAACCTGCTGCGCAGCGTGCCGTTCCTAATTCTGATGATCATTGTCATCCCGCTGTCCCGCGCCATCGTGGGCACATCCATCGGTACGGTGGCATCCATTGTGCCGCTGGTCATCGCGTCCTTCCCCTTCGTCTCGCGCCTGGTTGAAACGAGCATGCGCGAGGTCGATGCGGGCGTCATCGAGGCCGCCCAGAGCATGGGTGCGACGCCGCTGCAAATTATCACCAAAGTCATGGTGCCCGAGAGCATGCCCAGCCTGGTTGCCAACGTGACGATTGCGGCTACGACCATCATGGGGTACGGTGCCATGGCCGGTATCATCGGCGGCGGCGGCTTGGGCAAAATTGCCATCAACTACGGCTACTACCGCTTTAACGTGGTGCTGGAGTTCTTCGCCACCGCCCTGCTGGTCGTGTTGGTGCAGATCTTGCAGACCGTCGGCACGAAGCTGGCCATCAAGTGCGATAAGCGCATCCAGAAATAAATTATATGAAATTGCACAGTAGGGGCGGGGCTCTGTTCCGCCCGGGAACGTGGCCTTGGCCGCAAAGTCCCCGGGCGGACTGGAAGCCCGCCCCTACTGCGTTATAGGGAAAAGCAAAGAATTAACATATTTTTCAAATTGGCGTGACAGGCCGGACATAAATGTGGTGTAGTATATAGACAGAGTCAAGGGGATGCCCCGAGACAACAACTACCACTGACGCCCCGGCCATGCCAGAAGCAATCGCTTCGGCTGCGGCGCAGACAACCAATAAGGCCGCGAAGCCATTTGAATAGATGAAAAGTCCCGCATCGTGTGATGCGGGACTTTTTGGTGTACCGAATTACAGCGCGTTTACGTCCTCAATCAGCTGCTCCACGGTTTCATCCTTCGTGGCCCAGCTGGTGCAGATGCGCACGGCGGTGTGGTGCTTGTCAGGCTTGCCCATGTGGGTCATGGCGTAGCGCTCGGTCAGCTTGGCGTACCACTCGTCGGGCAGGGCAAAGAACTGCTGGTTCGTCGGGGAGTCGTGCAAAACCTTACAGCCCTTTGCCTCAAACGCGGCGCGGATGTGCAGGGCCTGTTCGTTGGCATGGCGTGCCATCGTGAAATACAGGCTCGTCTCGCCGCCGTCCTCGCCGTCCAGCAGGGCCAGGAACTGCTCACCCAGCAGGCGGCCCTTGGCCAGCATGCCGCCGTGCTGCTTGATGCAGTAGCGGAAATCCGGCTTCAGATCGTCGTTGGTGATGACGACTGCCTCGCCGAACAGCGCACCGCATTTTGTGCCGCCCAGGTAGAACACGTCGCACAGGGCGGCGTAATCCTGCAGGCTCAAATCGTTGGCGGGGCTGGTCAGGCCGTAGGCCATGCGGGCACCGTCCACAAACAGGTACAGCCCCAGCTCATAGCAGGCGGCGGAAAGCTCGGTCAGCTCTTCCTTATTATAAAGAGTGCCGACCTCGGTGGGGTTCGAGATATACACCATACCGGGCTGCACCTCGTGCTCGTGGCTGGCGTTGGCGCGGTGTTCCTCGACGGCCTTGCGCACCTGGCGGGCCGTGATCTTGCCGTTTTTGCCGGGCAGAGCCAGGCATTTGTGGCCGGTGGCCTCGACTGCGCCGGTCTCATGCACATGGATGTGCCCGGAATCCGCGCAGAGCACGCCCTGCCAGGGCTTGAGCGCCGCCGCAATCACGGTCAGGTTCGCCTGCGTTGCGCCGACAAAGAAATGCACATCGGCGTCGGGGGCATCGCACAGGCTGCGTATCTGTGCAGCAGCCCTGGCGCAGTATTCATCCTCGCCATAGCCGGGGGTCTGGTCAAAATTGGTTTGCTGCAAAAGGTCCAGCACGGCTGGGGCCGCGCCTTCGCCGTAGTCACATTCAAAACGAAGCATATTCTTAACTCCTTACACGTTAGTATGTACGCTGCTAGTAGGGGCAAACATTGTTCGCCCGCGCAGTGCGGCGGGTGTTGCACTAATTATAACACTGTGATTCCGCGCTTGCAAGTTTCGCTGTACTACGCTATAATAATAGTACTTTGTGAGAAAAGAGGAATATTATGGAACCCGAAAAACAGCGGGAAGGCTTTGGCTCACGCCTTGGCTTCATCCTTGTCAGCGCAGGCTGTGCCATCGGCATCGGCAACGTCTGGCGCTTCCCCACCGTCACAGGCCAGTACGGCGGCGGTATCTTTGTCTTGTTCTACCTGATTTTCCTGGTGCTGATGGGCCTGCCGGTTCTGACCATGGAGCTGGCCGTCGGCCGCGCCGGGCACGGTGCCGCCCGCAGCGCCTACAAGGCGCTGGAACCACAGGGCAGCAAGTGGCACATCCACGGCTGGTTCTGCATGGTGGGCTGTATACTGCTGATGATGTACTACACCACCGTCTCCGGCTGGATGCTCGATTACTTCTTCCGCTTCCTGACCGGCAATTTTGACGGCCTTACGTCGGAACAAGCGTCCGGCATCTTTGGCGAGATGCTCTCGAACCCCGTGGAAATGGTGTTCTGGATGGTCATTATCACGGTGGCAGGCTTCATCGTCTGCGGCCGCGGCCTGCAAGGCGGCCTGGAAAAGGTCGGCAAATGGATGATGAGCGCACTGCTCGTTCTCATCCTCGTCTTGGTCGTCCACAGCTTTACCCTGTCCGGTGCGGGCGACGGCCTGGCCTTCTACCTGCTGCCAGACTGGTCCCGCGCCAGTGAGCAGGGCCTGGGCAACGTCATCACGGCAGCGATGAATCAGTCGTTCTTCACCTTGAGCCTGGGCATCGGTGCGATTGAAATTTTCGGCAGTTACATGGACCGCCGCTTTACCCTGCCGGGCGAGGCCGCGCGTATCTGCGTGCTGGACACCTTTGTGGCGGTCTGCGCAGGGCTTATCATCTTCCCGGCCTGTTTCTCCTTCGGCATTTCACCCGACGCAGGCCCGAGCTTGATTTTTATTACCTTGCCCAACGTCTTTACGAACATGGCAGGCGGCCGCCTGTGGGGTACACTGTTCTTTCTGTTCATGACCTTCGCCAGCTTCTCCACGGTCATTGCAGTGTTTGAGAACATCATCGCCTGCGCCTGCGAGGACTTTGGCTGGGACCGCCACAAAGCCTGCATCGTGGGCACGGCGGCGCTGGTGCTGCTGGGGCTGCCCTGTGCGCTGGGTTACAATGTGTGGAGCTTTATCCAGCCCATGGGCGCAGGCAGCACGGTGCTGGATTTCGAGGATTTCCTCGTCAGCAACCTGCTGCTGCCGGGCGGCAGTCTGGTGTATCTTTTGTTCTGTGTCACCAAATGGGGCTGGGGCTTTGACAAGTATGCTGCCGAGTGCAACACCGGCGACGGCCCCAAGATGCCCCGATGGGTCAAGCCGTATTTCAAGTATGTGCTGCCGGTGCTGATCGCGGTGATTTTGGTGCAAGGGCTCGTCTAAAGGATTGGCGGCAGCCTGCCCGAAGGCAGCTTTCTTTTGGCAGCAAAAGAAAGCTGGCAAAGAAAACTGCCGCTGTTGCGACGCAGCAGACCCGCGCCACGGGGGCTGCACGCCCCCGAGACCCCCAATAAGGAAGTTGAAAGCCCCGCTGGCTACGCAAACGCAGTATTACTGTTCGCGCTTAACGCCAGCGGGGCTTTCGCCACTTTTGAGTCGGGTGTTCCCCCAACCCCCCGCAGGGGGAAGGGGTGGCCCCCTTGTTAAAGGGGGCTTTCCGCGTTAGCGGACTGGGGGATTCCGACGGGCTTTGCCGCAGCTGCCGTGGACGGGGAGGGCTGCCGCCCTCCCTTGCCCTTTCGTTTTGCCCGTTTGCCGTTTATTACGTATGCTCGCCTATCCACCGCTTCATCTCATCCGCAATCTCCCCAAACGCCTTGGCGGTATCAGGATTCTCCGTCTTAAAATCCAGCAGCTGCCACAGCCAGCCCTGCTCATCCACGATGCGCAGGCTCTCGGGATAGCACAGCTCAAATACCAGCGACGCATGGCCCACCGCATTGTCGGCGGGCCATTTTTTCAGGCTGTGCAAAATGCAGTGGTGCTCGTAAAATGCGTCCAGCACAGCGGGCGTTACTGGGCTTTGGCGCAGGGCCTCGGTGCTGACGTTGTAGATTTCCTCCATCGGCGTTTCAACGTTGACGCGCAGAATATCGATTTTATCGGCATCCCGCAAAATCTGGCAGAACATCCGCGTGCGGTCGTCCAACTTTTCCGGCAGGCGGAAGGCACTGTGCCACGCCACCGCCGTGCGCAGCAAGGCGTCCTCGGCGGCATCGTCTATATAGTCGCGGATGTGCCCCTCGTCAAACAGCACGCTTGCACTCAATGCAGCGTGGTTGGTGGACTGGGCGTCGATGAAGGTGTTGTACCGCCGCAGCTGCTCAAAGCGGCCGACATCGTGCAGCATACCGGAAAGCCAGGCCAGATCCGCATCCTCCGGCGGCAGGGTCAGGCTTTTGGCAATGCAGTCACACAGCGCGGCCACGCGGTAGGTGTGGTCGATTTTCAGCTTGACCTTCGGGTCGTCGGCGTTGTAGTGCGCGGCGTAGTCGGCAAAGGCTTTCTGTGCGCGGGCATGGTCGATTTTCATAATGATCACTTCCTTGCCCCTATTGTAGCATATTTGCACCGGGGCGCAAATTGCATTGTTTATAAAATTTCATCAACGGCAGGCTACATTTTTGTACAAAATCCTTGACAATGTCCGCGAAAACGGCTATTCTTAAAGTAGAAATTTGCGAGGAAGGCGGTGCATACGATGAACGCCAAAGGAGACGCCAACCGCAGTGTACGCATGACCAAACAGCGGCTCTACCAGGCGCTTATTACGCTGTTGCAGCAGAAAAGTCTGCGGGAGATCACGGTCCGGGAACTTACTGAGCTGGCCGGGATCAGCCGCGGGACGTTCTATTTCCACTATGCCGATATCTATGCCCTGATGGATCAGATGGAGGCTGCCCAGCTGGCGCGGCTCAATGACCTGATGGACAGTCTGCTGCCCGGCATCTCGCAGGAGGAGGTTCCCCCTGCCCTGGTGGCGCTGTTCACCTACATGACCGAGAACCCCGACCTCTGCACAGCGCTTTACGGCAAAAGCTGGGAGTCGGAGTTTACCCGCAACGCCAAAAAGCTGATTGCCGAGCGCTGCTTGGGCGAGTTCGCGCCGGGCGGCGGCACCGAGGAGCAGAAATATACGCTGGTCTTTGCAGTGAACGGCTGCTTTGGTACCATCGTTGCCTGGCAGGAGGCTGGGTTTGACCTGCCGCCGGCAGAGATCGCCCGCATTACCTGGCAGGCCATACGCGCTGTAAAAGAGCGGATTTGACCTGGGCAATTTCTGCTTGCAAGCCTTGCCTTTTTGGGCGCGGCGGGATATAATAAACTTACAACACACCCCTTGTGGTGCTTTAAGAAGGAGAGATTACCATGGGATTTTTTGATTTTCTGAAAAAGTCTTCTGCACCGGCTACCCCTGCGGAGCCGACGTTCCCCCTGACCCTGGCGGCTGACGCCAAGGGCACCGTTGTAGCGATGGAGAACATCCCCGACGAAGTGTTTGCACAGGGCATCCTGGGCAAGTGCTGCGGCATCGAACCCACCGAGGGCAAGGTCTTTGCCCCGGTCGACGGCGAAATCACCCAAGCCCCGGACAGCGGCCATGCGCTGGGCATTATGGGTGTAGGCGGCGTCGAGGTGCTGATCCATGTCGGCGTTGACACCGTCGAGATGAAGGGCGACGGCTTCAGTCCGAAGGTCAAGGAAGGCGACAAGGTCAAGAAGGGTGACCTGCTGCTGGAAATGGACCTGGACAAGATCGCAGCCGCCGGCCACCCCGCCGTGGTCATCACGGTCGTGACCAACACCGACGACTTCAAGGACGTTGAGGTCGTTGCCTCCGGCGATGTCGAGCCGGGCGCTGATCTCATCAAAGTCAGCAAGTAAATTGCACTACAAAAAACCGGGCACCTGCTGTGGTGCCCGGTTTTTCGTTGCAGAGGAGCGATGCCTGCATCCGCCCCTGCAATAAGGTTGGCAACAGAAAAATCTTACGGCAATACCGCATAATTCTAAGTGCCGATACGGCGAGCGAGGTGCGGCAGCTGC